>JAAUYJ010071765.1_pt1 | contig 10090 bp, 12 predicted proteins | sample 7278031 | NCBI WGS metagenome assembly JAAUYJ01 (sample SAMN14350222, study PRJNA611818) | marine sediment metagenome | isolation source: surface marine sediment (1.8m) | place: French Polynesia: Moorea | collected 2018-08 | reverse complement strand
TGTTCATCTCCTGCCATTACGCTTCTGCCGTGCACCCCCAGGATATTTCAGAGATCGCTCGACGCACGATCACAGAAATCGGCTACCCAAAGGAAGTGTTCGATGCTCCTGATTGTGCGATTTTGACCAGCATCATGGATCACAGCGCGCGCGATTATACGCCGATGGGCCTGGCGGCAATGAGTGATGCGCAACTCGATACGGTGACTGCGCGTCAGCAAGCCAGCGTGTTTGGTTATGCCTGTGACCAAACCTCGGATCTGATGCCATTGCCGATATGGCTTGCTCATCGGCTCGCCCACCGTTTAGACGTCGTTTACATAACGAATAAATTACCCTACTTGCTGCCCGACGCTGAAATTCAAGTCGGATTCGAATTCCACAATGCCCGACCGTCTCGGCTGCACAGTATTACGCTCGTCGCCACACAACTTGAAGACAGTGACGTTGGGCTGGAAGACTTGCGCAAGGACCTGATCGAAAAGGTCATCGAACCCGTCCTGAAAAAAGAGAAGATCGCATCGGACGCGGAAACTCTGATCCACATCAATCCCGCAGGTCTGCGTAAAGGCGGTGGGCCAGCCATCCATTCCGGGCTAACGGGCCGAAAGACCGGTATCGACACCTACGGTGGTTATGCCCGGTCCAGCGGCGCTGCGCTCAGCGGGAAGGACCCCATGCGCATCGATCGTGTTGGTGCTTACGTCGCGCGCTATGCAGCAAAAAACGTCGTAGCCTCAGGTCTGGCCAGCGAATGTGAAATTCAGTTGAGCTATTCGATCGGCAGTGCCCATCCAGTCAGCCTGCGGGTACGCACATTCGGCACCAGTGCGTTGGAAGAAAGCGTCATCGCTGATCGCCTGAGGCAAGTGATCGATTTTCGGCCAGGCGGGATTGTAAAGCATCTCGGCCTGAAAACGGTGAGCGATCAGTTAGGCGGTTCTTATCGCAAGCTCGCAGTCTACGGGCACATGGGCCGTTCAGATATCGAGGTTCCCTGGGAAAGCACCGCAATCGCGAGCAAGCTGACCTAGACCTAGCCCGCATTGCTCACCGGGCGGCGAGCAATGCGGGCTAGTGCCGTACCGATGCGATTCAGACTTTCGGCGGCACGAATTTATTCAAAGAGTCGATCAAGACACCACTGACCACCGAAAATACCCCAGTCACTGCCGCGATCTTGGCCAGTTCTTTTGGTGGAGGTAATTCGAAATGTGGTTCTCTGCCCATCCTCCGATCTTCCTTCGCGCGGCCCATATTGTAATGTATCAAGGCCTCTGTCAGGAAAACACCGAAGGTTATACCAGTTACCAAATAACGTGTCATAGTTAAGTTCTCATCTCAAATTGAGTTTCGCGAAAACAGCACACATTCAAACCCCCGTCCGACCTTTGCCCTTTACGGACAGAATCGTTAGTTAGCCCTACGCGCAGATTCTTCTGCTCAATGGTTGCTGCCTGATAGCTATTTAACGCTAAAAATCCCAAAACGTAAAGAACAGAAATGACAGGCTTCACGGACAAAGGAAAGCAGGATGATCGCGCCCAATAGATAGTGTGTCAGTTTGGTGCAATCTCCGGCCTGGCAAGTTTATGCGGCTTCGACAGACATGACGGCAGCGCAAGTAAAGATGCTAATATGCCTCCCTCAAGACGTGTTGCGACCGGCCCGGATGGTAGCGCCTGGCTTTCAACACGCTATTGAAGACAAAACGATGCGCAACGACATCACCAGATACTGAAGTTGGTGAAACAACAGTCAAGGAATCAGTGAACAACGCCTCTTGCCATGATTGCTGAATCTCTGGTTTTGACCGCCTTTCTACTCGGCCTGGTGAGCGCGGTTTCCCTGCCCTTGGGCACGATTAGTTCTGCCTTTTGGCGCCCGAACGATCGTATTATCGCGTTTCTGATGGCCTTTGGCGGTGGTGCATTGCTGGCTGCGCTGACGATTGACCTGGTCGCATCCTCCCTGGAGCGCGGCCATTTCACACCGTTGGCGTTCGGCTGTATTCTCGGTGGCGTGCTATTCGTGTTGTTGAATGAGCTGGTCAATGATTATGGCGGGTTTGTGCGCAAGGCTTCGACCACGATCTATTATCTACGTAAGGAGAGCTCGCGCGGCGCCATCGCCATGCTCGTCGACCTCAAAGAACCCGCGATATTTAAAGGCCTGTCGAGGAACGAACACCGCGCCTTGGCAGCGTCTCTGGTACGCCGCCACTACAAGAAGGGCGAGTTGATCTACCGCGAGGGTGACCCGGCCGAAGCCCTGTACATGGTCAACATCGGCAAAGTCGAATTGCTGGATCCACAACATGACATGATCCCGACAATCACTATCGGCAAATACGAGTCCTTTGGCTGGTTTGACATGCTGTCAGGAGCACCCACCTCAACAGCAGCCGTGGCGGCTTCCGATGTCACGCTCTGGTTGTTGCCACGCGGCTCATTTTTCGCTCTGGTACCCAATTCACCCACGTTAATCCAGCAGTTGCACCGTGCCCTTCGTGACGACGCCCTGTTGCAACATCTGCAGGATCGCCATGGTATGTCGCCTGAAGAGGCCAGATCCTGGACAGACAAGTCGGTCAAATCATTGCTCAATCGCGGTGTATTTTCCGAAGCAGCCACATTGGAGAGAAGAGATGATGAATTCATCGCAATCGCTGCGGAGATCGGGCGCTTCAACCTGTTCTCGCATTTGACCCAGGACGAACTTCAGGTCATCGCTTCCCGCCTGATCTATAAACGTTTCGCCAAAGGACAGACCCTGTTCCATCGGGGCGAAATATCCAATCGAATGTACTTTATCGCCACAGGTGAGATCACATCACTGAATCCGTCATTGCATCTGCGGGCAACAGAGGCACTGGGGCCCGGTACCGGCTTTGGTGGCCTGGCGTTCGTAACCGGCTGCCGCCATGCCCTGTCTGCGGTGGCCACCGAAGCGACCGAGGTATGGGTATTACGAAAATCGGACTTTGATGAATTGTTAGCCCAGACACCTGTCCTGACGACAAAGTTAAAACAGCACGTGCAGAGCGACGAGATCACCGAATATCTGCGCTACAAGCAGCATTATGACGACGACCTGATCGAGCGCTGGAAAAGAAAGACACTCGCGGCCATCGACTCCAACACGCCATTACCCGCGATATCTCAGATGTCGTTCGAACTAACGGACCACAAGGGTGCGCCGCTCGCGATATGGCTCGGTATCCTGCTCGATGGTATTCCGGAGTCGCTCGTGATCGGAGCCAGCCTGGTGCAGGCACAGATCAGTTATTCGTTGATCGGCGGCCTGTTTCTGTCCAACTACCCGGAGGCTTTGTCGAGTTCAATCGGAATGCGCCAGCACGGATTCCCATTTCGTCGGATTTTGTTTATGTGGACTTCGCTGATGGTGATCACCGGGATAGGAGCCGCCCTGGGCAATATATTCTTTACGGGCGCCGCGCCGTCATTGTTCGCACTGGTCGAAGGTATCGCCGCAGGCGCCATGTTGACCATGATTGCCCAGACCATGCTGCCTGAAGCCTATTTCAAAGGCGGCTCGATTATCGGCTTCTCCACGCTACTCGGCTTTCTGGCTGCGATATTCCTGAAAACGCTCGAATGAGCTCAAAATCTGCAAATGCGCGTCGTTTGCACGTTAACTCGTCTGGACTGACTCATTTGTCGTATCGACGGTGGTGGGGAGCAGTTGCGATCATTAGCCGAACACCTTAATGTATGGCGCCTAGAACACGGTTACAGGATGAGAGAAACATGGCAACCATACATATCAAGAAAACGCACCAGTTAGACAACGCAAAGGTCAGGGATGAAGTACAGCATCTCGCCGAGAAACTGAGCCAGGATCTATCAGCAAAATACCACTGGGAGGGCGACCGTCTCGTGTTCAAGCGCAGCGGTGCGAGCGGACATATCGATATAATACCAGGCGCAGTCGATATCGAAATCAAGCTCAGTATGGTGCTGACACCGTTGAAAGGCAAAATCGAACAGACAGTGAATGGCTACCTGGACGAACGGCTGGCGTGATCTTCTTTTTCGAACACTTCGTACAGGAAGCGAATGAATTCCTCTCCATACTTGCGCTCGAGTCGACAAACAACAAACTGGGCGCGCCATGCTTTGGAAATGACACATGAAGATCGCGTTGAGCGCAGCACCACGGACGCCACCAAACACCGGCAGAGTCTGTGCCGCCAAGCGCGAGGTGTTCAAATCACCCGGCTCGATACTCATCGGCATCGACTCAATCACAGTGGCTGCTGGCATCGCGTTGCATACTCGCCATCGTGTTCTGAAGTGTGATTTGACTCCCACTAAAAATAAATATCACCCGCAAAATCATGTTCTAATCTCGCACGAATACCGGTGATTGACCGAAAATATGACCTCAGTCATTTTGTCAGATATGTTATATTTTCGTTATTTTATGTTCGAATAAGGTGTTGAAGACATGCCCAAATTTAACGAAATCTCCAAAGGTCTCGCGATTACTATAGGCGTCGCGTTATTGATTCCGGTTGCGTACAAGACGCTTGTGCCTGCGCTCAAACCCGCTGCACGTGCGGCAGTGAAAACTGGTATCCGCGCCCTCGAGAAAGGGCGAGAAATCTATGCGGAAACACAGGAAAAGGTCGAAGACCTGGTTGCTGAAACACGGGCAGAAATGCGGGCCAAGCGAATGGCCGCCGACGAAGAAGCGGCGGTCAGCGCGACTGAATCATCTGAGCCGGCGAGCGATCAATCCAATGTCAGAAACATTGTCAACGAATGACGCCGTTGTTTTATATCGCTCACGCGACACCCGGTCGTACGCGTATTCGCTGGGCGGGCGATTCAGATCATAAACACTTCGTCAACGAGTTCGCTAGTGATCTTGCCCGAATCGCTGGTGTCGTCAAGGCCGAGCCGCGCACGGTAACGGGCAGCATCGTTATCCAACATGATGGACTAGAATGGCCTGTCCTCCAGTCCGCACTTAGCGATCAGCACCCAATAAAATTCACAGCCGATCCCTCTGCCATTAAACGCAGCGGTGTAGACGCCGTCAACGACAGCATCGATACGGTCGACGCTGTTCTCAAGCACGTGAATATGGACTTCTATTCACTCCTGATGTTGATGCTGTTAACCCTGTCCATAGTCCAGGCACTGCGCGGTCAGGTGTTGAGTTCGTCGGTATCGTTTTTGTGGTACGCCTTTACGTTAGCCGCAATAGCTCGTGACAAGGAACCCAAACACCGTGATAACAAGAACAATAACAGCATCTGAATCGTTTGGTGGTATAGGCCCTCGCCTGGATTCGGACATTTATATGAGACAAATCAAACCGGCGAAAATCGGATACATTATTGCAGGGTAATGTAAAAACCCGTGATCCCGGGGAGAAATGCGGGTTCGCAGTTGAATCCCCTTTTGCCACCTTGAAAGACGTTATAAAATTACAATAACACGCTAGTAAATAATAATGAGGTAAACACAATGATATACAAATTGATCGTCAATGCGGCGTTTTTGGCAATTGGTTATTACGTCGGCAAAGAGGTCTGCCGCAGTGAGTTAAGTCGCAACGAGCTGGTGGCGCCACGAAGACCAGCTGCGAAGGCCACCTCAGAAACCCCGATAGAACGTCCGAAAAAAACCGGTACCTGAGCGCCTGCGTCGCTATTGTATGTAGCACGACGCCGTGGCGTTGCAGTGATCCAGAGGAAACGGCCAGACCTGCGTCATGGCCGTTGTCCATTGGACGAAAGAATCTCGTCTATGTTGCCTTCTTTTTGGCAGCCTTTTTCTTACTGGTCTTCTTCTTAGCGACTTTCTTCTTGGCCGCCTTTTTCTTGGCTGCTTTTTTCTTTGCTACCTTTTTCTTGGCCACCTTTTTCTTGGCTACCTTTTTCTTGGCTACCTTTTTCTTGGCCGCCTTTTTCTTGGCTGCTTTTTTCTTCACCGTTTTCTTTTCGGTGGTCTTCGTCGCCACCTCACGCAGCTGGCTGAAACGGGAGCTGATACCATCGACGATACCATCAGCGATTTCTTCGACTTCATCCACCAGCTTGAGCAGGCGTTCTTTAGGATGGGCGTCGGCGAGCGTTTCTTTCACTGATGTAGTTGCATCGACCGCGGTTTCACTGACCGTATCTTTTACTGAGACTGAGGCGCCTGCGACCGCTTTCGCTGCAACCGATGCTTTGTCACTGACGACATTGAAGCCGTCGCGAATTTCTTTTACGACGACTTCTCTGGCTTTATCAATCTCATCTATGATCGACGAGGCCGTAGCAGTGACAGTACTGCGTATACCGCTAGCGCTCGCCTTCTTCTTACTGGTTTTCGCTTTCTTTTTTGCCATTCAGATGATCCTCCGGGGTGGTCTTGCACTAATTTGTTGCAAGTTATGAAACATTGTTAATAAAGTCAATATGATTGATCAAAGAATATGGAACCATAAGGTCTTTTCTGAGTTTTTTGGTGTTAGCTTATTTTTTTCTCATTCTGCGTTGACGACTCCAAACGAAACACCCGGACATGATGGATACTTATAAACGGACGTCGTTTGCGTTTGGGACTGTTCTCGTTAGTCTGATATGTTTAACCGCAGAGACGCGGAGGCGCAGAGAACCTGGGGTTTGTGTTAGGTGATTTCGGCCAAGTGGACACTGAATGGCCAGGAGCGATTTGAATATCCTATCCTGTAGTAAATCTCGCCGGTGCCAGGAGATCTCTCCCCTCGGTCGAGATGACAGACTTAATTTGTTCTCTGCGCCTCGGCGTCTCTGCGGTAAAAAAATACCTTTCTAAACAAAGCGCGCATCAACAAATTACGTAACGCTTACAATGCAGATTTAAATTACTGCTGCTTCAATCGGCTACAAATCCGGCATCCTTATGACTACCGTCACAGAACGGCTTGTTTTTCGATTGGCCGCATCGACACAATGCCGCTTGCGTACCCTGCCACGCCGTGCGTCCGCTGCTGGCGATGATGGCAAAATTACCCGAGAGGAGCAGTGGACCATTGGCAACGGCTTTGATAGTCAGCTTGCCGCCTTCCTGCCCGAGATCATCGCCTTTTTCCCCTACCGCACCGAAATCTTCAAATCCCGCTTTGAGATGACTATTATCGCAAAACGGCTTATTCGCTGAATGACCACAACGGCACAAGGCAGCACGAAAATTGACTCCTGGCATATCCTCGGGGGCATTTTCGATGTCTAGCTCACCCTGGATATAGAGTGGACCATTGTAGGCGATCTGCACAGTATTACATTCGGCTGCCCGTTCGTTATCAGCGCTGCGCTTATCGACATAGGTCAGTGCACCTGAGGGGCAGCGTTTGACGATCTCTTTGACGTTGTCGTCGGTGTCCAGGTCGGGCTGACACCATGGATCACGACCACCGACAAACAAGTCACCAGCCGCATAACCGCACTCACCGATGTGAATACAGAGACGGCTATCCCATTGCACATCGATGTTTTTGCCCGGATAGTTCGTTATTGTTTTCTTGCTCATGACCTTGCCTCCATAGGCTGGATTTCTAAGACCCGCATCACGCACGAAGATAGTCGTGATGCACCGGTTACTGCGCCATATTACGAGCAGCCAACGCAAAATTAAAGCCCTTCGCCGGGTTTTGCTGGTACTTCAAGATTTTATTTAGTCTGCTGCTGTCAACCGCATCCACAGCTGATGCGTTATTAAAAAATGGGCAATAGGCGTAATATATATCAGTTTATTATTACTGTCTTATGTTGCTGATTTCATAACCTTTATCGATTAATTGACTTCGTTAGGCCGACTTATGAGCATCGCGCAATTTGAAGAGCTATCGCTTACGCTGGGTATAGGCGGGCTGGTTTTATTGATGGTTTTTATCCTTTATCAACTCTGTAAAGAATCAAACGCTGGAGGGTTTGGTACTTTCGTTATATTTTTCGCGCTGGCGATGGGCGTATTCGGGTTTGCCGTGAAATCGGTGATTCGGCTGTTCCTACCGGTGTGATCAGGCACCGACCGTGGTGATTGACTCAGTTTACTCTGACGTGACGCCGCAGCGTATCCTGGCCGTAATAGCAGTTACGTAACCGAAGAGACGCGGAGGTGCAGAGAGCGGCTAGTGTTCTCGCAGGAGCAATTTTAGTCCCGAACTTCAGCAATTCGCGACTAAAGTCGCTCCTACGTTTAATGTGAATCGCAGGAATATAAAAAAATGCATATATTTGACTCTGCGCCTCTGCGGTAAATTACTCTTTTACGGTCTGAACTCACGCAGCAACGACGTATAACTTGTGTTTGGCGATAACGCAGGTTATAAGTCAGCCAGATTCAGTCGCTGCGAGCCCATAGCAATGAAACAACTGAAAACCACAGCGCTGCGGTATGACGACGGCGCACTCTACGTTCTCGACCAACGCAGATTACCTGGCGAAGTACACTGGCATCGATGTCTGGATGACGAGGATCTGGTTGCCCTGATTCGGGGATTGGCTATACGCGGGGCGCCGCTGATCGGTGTCGCCGCTGCTCTCTGGGTCGGTCATTGTGCTGAGCGTAGTGATGGGCGAGATAAACTCATCACCACGATTTCGCTGTTGCGCTCATCTCGGCCGACTGCGGTCAACCTGATGAATAATCTAGACCGCTTGCTTAGCCGGATCGACCAGGGAGCAGATAACCCGACCCTGGTTGAAGAAGCCATTGCAATCGTTGATGAGGATATCGCCCTGTGTGCTGCGATATCTGAACACGGCGCTGCGCTGCTCCAGGACGGCGACAAGATCCTGACGCACTGTAACACCGGCGGTCTGGCAACCGCCGGTGTGGGCACCGCGCTGGGTGTGATCATCAGGGCACATCAACAAGGTAAAAATATCAGTGTCCTTGTGGATGAGACCAGACCATTACTACAGGGCGCGCGATTGACTACGTGGGAGCTGAAGCATGCTGGTGTACCTTACCGCTTGATATGCGATTCAACAGCCGGGAGTTTAATGCGTCTGGGCAAGGTCGACAGGATACTGGTCGGGGCCGACCGGATCGCCCGCAACGGCGATTTCGCCAACAAAGTCGGCACCTACTCTGTTGCGGTACTGGCAAAGCACCATGGTATTCCGTTTTACGTCGTTGCGCCACATACCACTGTCGATCGGGAATGCACACACGGTGATGCCATACCCATCGAACTGCGCGCTGCCGACGAAGTTCGCGGTGCCAGCGGTAGCTTTGGCTGTTGTAACTGGTCGCCGAGAGACGCTTCTGTCTATAATCCCGCATTTGACGTCACACCCGCCGAACTGGTGACCGGTTGGATACTCGACAGCGGTGTCTACACGCAGGAGCAAGTCAAGGCGGGTGCTCTGGTCTCAAGCAACCATCTCTAGCACAGTCGATCGTTGTTTTGGCTACTCTCGCAAAGGCGCCAAGGCCGCGAAGGGGTGTTTGATGTGGCTGCCCGTGCCTCGACAGCTTCGGCCAGGGACATATCTACTGATCCAAAACACTGCATGTCCACACTCGTGCAATATTCTTAACAGTACTCTTTGCGCACTTTGCGTCCTGGCGAGAGTTACAATCTGAATCTTTCAGGATTGGTAAATCTGTTGGATCTCGCCAATAAGGTGATTCACATCCGCATTGCTCGACTGCATATTACCCAACAGTAAATCAAACAACACCTGATCCGGATACTCGAGCACCTCGCTGAACACCGCGCCCTGTTTTTCGGTCATGGTAGCGTAATTGATGTCAAGATAACGGTTGAGCAGCATATCCAGTTCGAGCATGCCGCGGCGACAGCGCCACTTCAGTTCGGCATACTCTGGGCTCGCCGTCATAGCGATCGTTTGACCATCTTCTTTTTGATATTGTTGATCGCTAATGTGGGGTTCAAATCTTTGGGGCAAACCTGGACGCAGTTCATGATGGTGTGACAACGAAACAATTTGAACGGGCCTTCCAGCGCTGCCAGGCGTTCCTCGGTTGCCTGATCCCGGCTATCCTCAATAAAACGTGATGCCTGCAACAATGCAGCTGGGCCCAGGTATTTGTCCGGATTCCACCAGAATGACGGACAT
>JAAUYJ010049854.1_pt1 | contig 10091 bp, 9 predicted proteins | sample 7278031 | NCBI WGS metagenome assembly JAAUYJ01 (sample SAMN14350222, study PRJNA611818) | marine sediment metagenome | isolation source: surface marine sediment (1.8m) | place: French Polynesia: Moorea | collected 2018-08 | reverse complement strand
CTTTCCCCTCTGATCCAGGAGGACCAAAGTGTGGTGGGCAAGGCCGCTATCCTCGTCCAAAACGTCAAGGGCCCTAAAAGGGAGTGGCCAGATAGTTTGTGGGGAAATAGCTAAAACAAGGTCAGGGTAAAAAGGTGCCAAATGTTCGTACAGTTTTATATGTACAAAGCAATATTTTTTGTTGAACAGACCCGACCCAAAAAAAGGTGATGCATATAAGGATTTTTATTGACCAAATTAGTGCGAATCCGTTTGCAATTTCTGACCTGCACAGCCTCTGCAGCTTGTCCCCGAGCAGCGGGAATGGCGGCTCCACCCCTAGTCCGTCCGCCTCCTCCGAGGCGTGGGTGTTCTGCCAGGCCAAGTGGACGTGCACAGAGTCGGTCGAACAGGCAAAGACCTGGAAAGTAAAGGAGAGGTCATGGAATGGTGTGACGGCGACTGCTACTGTTGGTATTGCTCCAACTGGGTGGTTCAAAAATACAAGGTGGTTCATCTCCCACTATGATTTCAGAATGGGGTGTGACCCCCATCCATCCATCCAATTGGGGGATACAATTTGGACAAATTGGAATCTATTGTTGGATGCTTATTAGACCGTCCTCTCTTCCTCTTGGAGTCTGCAATTGGTGCAATATAGGAAATGAGAGGGAACCTGAAACTCTATATATCAGACCTTGTCTAAACTTTAATTTAGATATTTGTCTGGGCTCTGTGAGTCCCCCCTCTCCAATTGTGTGCAAACAACAAAACGCTCCTAATTTTCGAAACGGTATCCTTGCTCTGCTTAAGGATCTGAGGAGGGAAAGAAGAAAAAATTGGCGGCAATTATTTATACAGTCAGGCATTCACAGTAATTTTGCATAAAAATAACTTTTAGAAGCTTACATCCGCATCTAAAAGTTACAGCTACAAATAACGTTGGAGCAGAACATTGAAAGGGATGACAGAATAAACCAATACTTGTGACAAGACACCGCCGATATTTTGCCAACATGGGTTAATATTGGAGGGGAGCCCCCTACAGAATGAAATGTACTGTTCAGTGCGTGATTTTGTTGATCCCCTCCCACCTTGGGCCGGATTCTATCCCACCGCCAAATTGAAGGGTCGGATCAGTGGCAGACGGCAGATGGCTCGTCTAATGTCCTGGAAGTAGGTGTTTTCATATTATTTTCCGAAATTGTACCTTACAGCAATTTCTTGACATTATTGCTAATTTGATTTCGAAACACCCTCAAAAAATTTCCACCAAATGCTGCTCCCTGCTTTATTTAAGACGAAAAGAGACTTCCACATACCATTGTTTAAGTGTTTTCTGAAACTGCATTTTATCTTATTTGGCTTTGCCATTTTGTTTCTTTGCAAATCTTTCTTGATATTATACATGTACAATGTGCAATAGCTAGAAAATTTCCTACCAATTCAGATAAAGGTATATGTGTCATTTAACCACAAAGTATGGTTCAGCAATCAAAATGGCGAACAACGACACTGATAAAACAAAGAATAATTGTCATACCTGGGCTTTGAGGGGAAGCTTTCAATTCTCTTCACCTTTTGATCCCAACCAAAAGGACAAAAGAGGTATAAATGACCTCAAACTGGACATATAAAATAAGCAACTTAAATTTTTACTTTTTCTGCAATAAACAAAACAGGAAAAAATATTGCCAGCCGATCACCATGGAAACGACGCATTTCAAAAGTAAATCCATTTCTCAGACACTGTTTTACGAGTGTTTAATTCTAGGAGTAAAATTTTGGTCAGGTCACATTTTTTTGCCCCCTCTTGCATAAATTGGCAGCACCCATGTATGGTTCCAGCACTACTTCCGGCTTAAAAATCCATTATTTTTACATGAATGCCTAGTACAGCCCTACTCCCTTCCTCTCCCATTTTTGTTTCATTCCTCCAACAGAAGTCCTGAGGGGACGGAGTCTCCAGTCATTTGGCTCAGTTAGGGTTTGTGTCTTGCCCTGACCAACACTCATTGATCACTTGCAAGACAAAGAAACACCAGAGTTGTAATTTTTTCCTGACGTGACATCTTTGCTGAATTTTTTTGAAAAAAATCTGCCATCAAAAAAAGTATCAGAGGGCTGAGAAAAATATTTGAACTCACAGTTCATCCAATGAAAAAAATAATCGAATCTGCAGTACTGAATTCAGTCAAAGCATTTCTCCTTTGGAAAAATTGATTTGAAAAGTCTGACTATGGCAGTGAACAAAATTCTTATCATCCTGCTTCTGACGGCACTGGTAGGGGGAAATTTCATCCAAACACCAGTGGGAGTACTCAAACCTTTCCTGAATTACAAATGCACTCTGCTGTTCCTGGACATTCCATCAGACTTTTTCAAGGTAGACTGGTTTTCTTAGTAAATAATAATGTAAAGACATTGTACATGAAACTTTTATTTAAAAGTAACATTGGTTGCACTATTGCAGAGTCTAGAACGTGTCTATGATCCAAATAAAGACGAGGCGACTTATATGATCCAGGACACAAAAGCTGAAGATGTATCAATTCTTGCTCCTTTGACAGAAAAATTTGCCTATTACAGAACATGCTATATTGGTATTACATTTTCAGACAAGGTGGGTAAAAAATCAACAAAAATGTTTAAGTTGTGAAGGAAGATTTCAATTTCAGCTAACCCTTCTTCAAAAATTATTGCTAAACACACATAGTCGTGTGATAGTGTCAATACATAACAATGGAACCAATTATTTGGCAACTACTGTTCCTGAGAATCATCACCCCATTGTATCTATAGATGTGCAAAACCATTCAACTCTATTGCACCTGCAATGCCACAACAAAGCTAATAATTTTCAGTCAAATGTGTTTGCAAATGGCGCATGGGTAAAACCCACAGATTTTGGAGGTCTCTCCCTTGAAAGGTGAGTTTGAGTCTTGAAAGTACAACAATACCATCCAATCATCTGATCAATCTTATCAGAATGTGCAACCACGGTCACCATCCTCTGCATGGAAAATTTCTGTCCCTGCAATCCAACAGTGTTTTTCCAATTGCTCTGACCAGTCCGACTACTGGGGAAATGATCGGAGGCATTATCATGGATATTTTGGATCTATTCTCACGTACACTTGGCTTTACCTACAATATTACCTATGATGGTAGGCTACTGTACACTGAAAGTGATGGGACCATGGGAGGAGCATATGGGAAGGTAAAGTGGGCAAAAAGTTAGAAGCCAGTTGCAGCATACTGGTATGCCATAATTCTGCCACTGTAGGTTCTCTCAGGGCAATCTGACTTTGCTACCTGGATCCCCAATGAGTCGCCGACATTTGGGGGGGAAATATCTCACTGGATTCATCCTGAAGCATACCTGCTCATGGAGAGGAACCCACTTCAGCTACCCCAAAACATGAATATCATGTACACTTTTGATTCACCTACATGGGCTGGAATGATTGCTGGTTTCTTTCTAATGATGGTGGTGGCTTGCGTTCTGAGTATCCTTGGGAGGTCAGATCTTGGTACCACGGTAAGACTCAAAGTGACGGTACTTGTGTTCAAGGTCAACAACCTTAAAAAGTCACATACTCTCATCCTAGCAACTTATTCTGTATGAATTTGAAATGTATTTTGGGATTGTATTTCAAGAGTTCCACTTGGAATGTCCAAAAGTAAAGTTTGGCAGGCTCTCAAACAAAATGCTGCGGATGTTGTGGGTGTTTGTGGCATTTTTGCTGACAATTTCATTCCAAAGCATTTTACGAGCAAGGTACAAAATGTTTCAATATTAACGGTACAAAAATGGGGGAGCTGGGAAGGTGTCCCCACATAGGATTGCAATATTTAGATCAACACAAGAACAAAACATTTCAGTTTGATCACAAAAAACTACAATAAACTCTTTGATACACTGGAAGACATGATGGAGCAGGATGCCAAGTTTCATTTGCCTGAACCACTATACGATCAGCTCACTGTACTTAGAGATCTTTCGCCAAGAACAAAACTAATAGTGGAACAGGTATGACAAACACAACATTGTACTGCACTGTAAAATCCTAATTATGGAAAAGGCTGTGTTTTCTAGGCTGAAAAATATGATACCATATACGAACTTACAGGAGGGTAAGAATTCGAAATCAAAGAAGTGTAATACTAGCATGTTTTGTGTTTATCACATCTAGTTGCACAGTTGAAAAAAGTGTGCTGAACAAGATGAAGAAGAAATGATACGTTTTGGACCATACATATCCATGGGGTTGCGGGCTTGGGGGGGGGTCACAGTACATAAGGGTTTCAAAAAGTTCGTACGTTACCCCCCCCCCCATGGATATCTATGTTTTGGACTTTATAAAGGGCGTTTTTTGCGTTTTTGCTCTGACAGTTTGCTTTTAGGAACATGGAATCCATCGAGGAGGAGCTTGTGGTGGGGATCCTGACTGAAGGCGGCGGACTCTTCTCCACTCTGAGCGCCTACAGGCACATGGTGGCAGAATACTTAAAAGAGGGGAAAGATCTGGTGTCTGTCGAACTGAGGGACTGGAGGTTTAATTAATTGAGAGCTTCAATGCTGACCAGAAAAGCTCAAGGGTGAAAAATCGCATTTCAGGACATGGGTCTACATATCTTTCTTCTTCCGGAAGTATGACAAGAGGTCTGGGTGGTTTGGAGATCTTTCAAGCAGGTGAGTAAACCCATTATTCCAAGGAAAAACTGTGAAACTTGACGCCTAAAAAATACAATCAAAACGTAACCAAAAAGCGAGAGGACCTGGTTGCTATTACTTGTTTGTCCAATATAGGAAGCTGCACTTAAAAAAATTACTCCCAAAAAAACTGTCTCCTGAAAAGTGCAAAAAATTAAACACGTGGTACTTTTTCCTCCAAATTTCTTTTCCTACAGATTGTTTGACACCGGTGTCACAGAGGGATTCTACACAAGATTCTATGACGACAACAAGAATTTCGCCGCGCCGCCGGAGGAGGAGAAACTGGTACGAAAAGCTACCACCATTTTTAAAAATATTTTTAACCCTTTCTTTTGCTTCCATGAAGTCCCTGGACCATTTCTATTTGCTGATGATATCCGGCGGAGTAACATCGTTTCTGTGCATTTTGACCTTCCTGAGGGAGATAGGCCCTGGTCTCACTGCGAAAAAGAAGTTCTTTGGAAAGAAGACTATTTCTCCCAAGAAATGATCTTAATACTTTCGATCATCCAACTAAAATCTGTCTCTTTGCTAGCATAGAACGCACTTGATCTGTATTTTCAAACCTATATTGATTCTTTGTGGCATCACCCTCTTCCCCAGATATGAACATGTATAAGCAAAACATAAACACAGTTGCACAAAAAAGACTTCTTGAAATTAAATATGTAAACAAAAGGGGCGCCGGATGGACACCATCTACCTTAACTACACAAGCTTTTATGGGAAGTAAGCTTCAAAAAGAACAAAACTTTCACTTGGATGGCTACAATTGCATTTGAAGGGCGTAAGTAACCCCAAATTCTGATTGGGCCCCACGGAGGGGCCCCCAACATTCACCTTGTGAAAGAAACTAAAACTACCAATAAAAGTTTTTCAAGTGTCTTATTAACCCAAACACTGGTTGGGTATACTGTAGTACCCACCTTGCAGCCGAGCTCCTCCAGTTTGTCCTTCTTGTCAGCCAGGTCGAGTATCTCCTCCCTGACCCCCGCGCTGAAGTCTGCCGGGTAGAATAGGACTGCGGCGCAGGACCGTCCGCCCGAGAGGGCGTCCCCCAGAGTCAGGTCGGCGGCCGAGATGGTGCCCCCGACCAGGGCCTGGACGTCGATGTCAAGGTAGTCTGTGGTGAGGAAAAGGGAGACAGGCTCTGTTTGCCGCAAAAGTAAAGCAAAGGCCGTTTTATTGTCAAGAGAAAGCTCTGGTTTGTTAAAGTGCGAAATGCGTTTCAAGTGCGAATCCAATTCTTTTCTTAAAAAAAACCAAGGATTTTTACCCCACGTTTCTAAATTGCGTTCAAACAAGATTTGCTTTGGTTTTCCTATTAGCTCCTAATCTTTTTTCCTTTGATTTCTTACCCGGCCTCGCCGACTCCATCTCCTTCTCGAGCTCGGCCAGATCCGAATTAGAGGAGGAGGAAGACGAAGACGAAGAATATGACGAGTCTTCCTTGGGCTCCGAGAGACTGCTGGCGGTGGTGGAGCCGGGCATGTTATCTGGGCATGGGGAGAGGAAAGAGATAGTTGGCGAAATAACAATTCGGCAATATAACCTGGGGCGGGGAAAAGGGAGATTCGTTTTTCGTCACGAGGTGTACCCCAAGTTCACTTTAACCCACAGCCGCTGCTTATCTTGTAAATGTTCAGACTCTCTCTTAGGGGCTTTTCTATTTCTCATTTTGGGGCAGGCCGAAATCTCACAAAAATAACCCCGGTTTTTTTATTGCTCAGTAGTTGCTACGGAGGAGCCGCTACTAAAAATACGGTACTATTGTGTGCATGTTGCTACTATGTGCGAAAACGCAATGTGTACCAAAATCAGATACTGTATATGTATACAGCTTTGCTACAACAAAGTTTTCCAAACTCTTTCACTCTTACCTGTCTTGAGCGATTCCTCCCTCGTTATTTTAGAGAGCTATTCTTTCGCTCTCTAACACACCCCGACTCCCCACTTTACAGAATCCCAGCCTTCCTTGCATGACTGCATGTTGAGCTACTTTGCTGGACATTGGTGATGGGATAGTAGAGGCATAGGCGGACACTCAACGAAAGCTGGCTAAAGAGAAAGAAAAAACTAATTAGTGATACGTCAGGTTGTTTGCCTATGGCGATTGACGTTCTAATAATTTGTTCATTTTATCGCATTTGCTGCGAGCGCCGCCGGCAGCAGCGGCACTGTTTGTTATCTCGCCCTCTGTCCGCCGCCGCTCAGATCAGAGCTGCGTGTGACTTAATTCTACAGATATGTCGGTCGGTCTCACACGCGATGAAATCTGCCCGATTTTTTTTCGTGCTTTTGCGAGAAAAAAAGAGAGGTTCAAGAGTCTCACTATCAAAAGTCGAAGTCATTTGTGAACTTCTCTGATGATGACAGCAGATCAGTTTTCGTATTGCCGCGATCGCCGACCAATGAGTACACACAAAAATTTTGCGGAGAAAAAAATAGGTCTTTATTTTTGCCTTTTATTTGTTAATACACCACGATTCCCACAAAAGCTTTTGTTATAGTAAAAAATATCTCCAGATCTTTGTGTTTTTCCATTGAATGTAATGACAAAAATGAAAGAAATTCATTTTTGTTTTACTTCTAGGTGTCCAAAACACTCGGGAAATACACGCTAGTAGAATATAGTAGAAAAATGGTGAAGTTGCCCTTGAAGAAGGCCTTCCCACCCTCGTCCACGGCGATCTTGCGCCAGCAGTCCCAAGTGCCCTACAAGACAAGAACAAAAAAAAGTATCGTAATCAGAATTGTCACCACGAAGTCAAAAATCAAGAGTGCAAAGAATTTTACTTATTGAACACAAACGGTCAGAGGGAAAACTAGAAAAATGCAAGTTGTAGCCACGACAAAGCAATTTGAAGCAAGTTTCAATTCAACTTCTCATGAGGGGAGGAAAGGAAAAGGGGGAAGAGGGGAAGAAGGTATGTGTACGGAGGGGGAAAGGATCTCTTGTTGCGTTTTCAACCGTCCAAGCTGCTACAGCTACAGCTGCTATTGGAGCGGACTGGAGAGAAGTGTAGCTGCAATACATGTTTTCACATTCGCAATCGGACAAAACAGGAAATCCAGCAAGAATACACTGTGTATACTGATGTATACATGAAGCCAGTTAGGTGAAGGGTTGAAACTGTTGGTAAGAAGAGAAACTGTTGTTGGGAAGAAGAGGTGGCAACGGAGAAGTGCGACGGTGTATCTGTGCGACAAAATCCAGGAGATATTGTACAACTACAGAATAGAACCAACATGGAGAAGTTGGAGCTCAAGCTCTCGGACCCAGGCAAGCAAGGCAAGGCGGAAAGGGTCTTTGCCGGCTTCCACCTCTCGGAAGATGTTGGGGAGAAGATCTACAAGGTATGTGAAACATATTTTTCTACAAAACAAAGTATAGATAATTGCTTCCAATTTTTCATCAGGTGTATGAGAAGGAGATGGAACAGGGATTGAAGGACGGCCTCAAGTCATCCTCCCTACTGATGGAGAACACCTACGTCCCCGAGCTCATCAACGGCTCAGAGGATGGAAAGTTCTTAGCCCTGGACCTGGGGGGAACCAACTTCAGGGTGATGCTGCTCGTCATAGAGAAGGGGAAGATTACCAAGGAGAAGGTATTAGCAACAGTGAAATATTCATTTTACAAAAAGTAATTTAATATTATTCGCAGGTTTCTTACTACTCTGTGTCTGAGCCCACCCGCCTCGGCCCCGGCGAGGCTCTCTTTGACTTCCTAGCCGAGTGCATCCACGACTTTGTCCAGAAGAATGGCCTCTCTGAGACCCCACTGCCGCTTGGCTTCACCTTCTCCTTCCCCATGGAGCAGAAGGCACTGGACGTTGGCATCTTGGTGACTTGGACCAAGTCGTTCAACTGCCCGGGTGTGGTGGGAACAGACGCTGCTTTGCAGCTCACCCAGGCCATGAAGAGGCAGGGCAAGCTAAAGGTAGCATCACGATCAACAGATGATATTTTTTGGCAGGCAAAGGGAAATTAAAGTTATGTGTCATTTGGTCTGCTAAGGAAAATATATACAGTACAGTACACTGCAATTCCACCTTGCCTCTTCACCTTTAAAAATATTTTTGCCTCTGTCCTAAAGTGTAAGTGTACGGTATATATCATGCACAGGCTGTATGTTTTGTTATTTCATCAGGTTGAGGTTGTGGCCATCATGAACGACACTACTGGCACCCTGGTCCGCGGCGCCTATGACGACCCCCGCACGGCCATCGGGCTCATACTCGGCACGGGATGCAACGGGGCGTACCTGGAGCGGTCAGAGCGGGTCATCCGTTGGGGAGATGGAGAGCGAAAGGCCGATGACAAGGAGGTCATCGTCGATCCGGAGTTTTGGGCGTTCGGGGACAACGGGTGTCTGGACTTCATCAAGACAAAGGTCGACAAGGAGGTGGGGAGGGACAACATAACTTATTTCCCTCATGAGTAAATCTGAATAAAATTCCCCTTTAAACATATGTATGATCATTGTGAGAGTTGTTGTTATTGTTATTGTTGCTGTTGTTGTTGTTGTTTTGGTTGCTGCTGCTGCTCCTGCTGCTGTTTGGTAATTGTAGTTGTAACTCAAGTTAAAGTGTTGTGTCTCTCCCACACAAGATTATTTTCTATTCAGCAGGTCAAAGTGGTTTCATGTTCTATAGGTTGACAAGGCTTCGCTTCTGCCCGGCTCCTTCACTTTCGAGAAGCACTTTTCGGGGAAGTACATCGGCGAGGTGGCTCGGAGGACGCTCTTGTCCCTCAAGGCGGAGGGGGCTTTCTGCGCAGGTGCAGATGGACACCATCTTGGAGAGGAGGGTTCCTTCCAGACCTCTGACATTTCAGCCGTCGAGGAGGACACGGTCAAGGGGGAGGACGAAAAGTGCAAGGAGATCGGGAAGAGGTAAAAAGAGAAGAAAGAAGATTTTTTCATATTTTCTCAGTTGCTGTTGGTGTTGCCAATTGCTGCCATTATGGCTGTTCCTGGAGCTACTGGGTGTAGTTTTTGTGGCTGTTGCTAGCGCTAGCTACTATTGCTATGGCTTTTACCGTTGTTGGTGTTGCGAATTGATTTTGCTTCATTGATAATTTTTAAAAATTCCCCTTCAGATTGGGCCTTGATCTGTCCCCGGATGATATCTCCCTCCTGAAGCACGTCTGCGCCCTGCTCACCCACCGGGGGGCCTTTCTAGTAGGAATCGTGCTGGGGGCAATGCTCAGGTGAAGAAGTAATTTTAACTTTTCATTCATTTTTTGGGCTTTTTTTCTGTCTTTCTAAATTTTGTGAGAACTTTAATACAACCAGTATAAGTTTAAACTTTTGTCGAACATTATCAGACGCCTTGCTCAGACACTCATACTACACTATTATTATGTTTTTCTTGCAAGCTTAACATCT
>JAAUYJ010059918.1_pt1 | contig 10094 bp, 11 predicted proteins | sample 7278031 | NCBI WGS metagenome assembly JAAUYJ01 (sample SAMN14350222, study PRJNA611818) | marine sediment metagenome | isolation source: surface marine sediment (1.8m) | place: French Polynesia: Moorea | collected 2018-08 | reverse complement strand
GTCCGCATTTTTCTTGTATTCCGTACAGCTCCTCCCCAACACAGCATGGAACGAGCCAAAACAGCAGTCTAGAGCAGTAGCGGCTTTTTTTGTATCCACCCTCCCTTATTATTGCTACTTCCTCCCCTCCTCCCAAGAGCGTTCGCCGGCGCGAGGTCCCCTATTCCGGAAGCGATCCTGTTCGTTCGCCCGCCCGCTCTCTCGCGTGTCCTACATCTGTCACGCCGGCCACACTCCCGCCCGGCTCCCTCACCCTCTTCGTGCTACTAATTGCGCCTCTCTCCCTCTCTCCCCCTTCTGCTCCCTTCGACTCCCGTCCGCCGCCACCGCAAGCAAGCAAGCGATCATTTTCATCCTCGGCGCCGTACGTGTACTGACTACCGGTGTACATGATAGTAGTGATACCTCTCCGGTCTGAACGGAGATTTCGCGCCGCGTGCCGAACGTACGTCGTAGGATGAGGAGCTCGGCTTTTTTGCCCCCTTGCCCCACATGTTCCCCGGCGAGCAGTGGGCTTTCTAAATATTGCCTGCCTTGCTTGCCGGCTCCTTATATTCCTGCCGTCAGGGCAAGCTGCCCCCCTTTCATGTACTGTACAACCTATGGTACGACTTGACTTGACTTCTTTCTGAACTGAGCCCCTCTTGGCAGAGTGATCGTCCCTTCTCCTCCTCCCTGTTCCAGCAAACCTGCAAGAGAAGTCCCAGAAGTGACTTCTTCCCTTTTCTTATAACTTCCCCTTGGAGTCTGCCCGGAAGAGAAAGACCCTCCACACTAGTAGCATTTGGGAAAAGAAAAGGAAGAAGGGGGACGACGACGAGGAGAGGAGCTTGTTCTACACTCTCCCGCCTCCCAGCTGTTCCGAGCTTTCACTTGGTGGGAAAAAAGCAGTGAGGGAGAAGATAGCGAAGGAAGGAAGGAGGGGGGGTTGAAGAAGAAGACGAGGCTGGGGTTTGGACCCGGGTAACTTTCCTTTTCAGCAGCAGCAGCAGCCTAATGGAGACCTAACGTCAAGAAAACCAGAGGACGGAGAATCGGAGGAATGCAACCAGCCTCTGAGAAGCGAGAGCGGGCAGCAGCACCACTGACAGCTGCGGAGGCCGGGGAAAGGAGCAAGGGGAGAGGGGAGCCGCTTGCTCTGCGGAGACTCTCCCATCGGAGGGGAGGGAAAAGGAGAAAGCGAGAGGGAGGGAGGGACGGAGGGAGCTCTCCAACCGCCGAACTGACTGCCGAAGAGGGAACACGCGATGGAGCGATCCCTCTCTTTACCCAGCAAAAGTACGACGGCGAGCGGCGTGAATGCAGTGGAGCACATTGAAAAGCACCGGGGAGGGCGAGGAGGGGGTGCGCGTGCGGTGCGGTCTCCAGTCCAGCCTCGTCTGTTCTCTCCATGTACTACCTACTGCTCGAGGAGACAGCCACCGCAGCTAGCTAGAGGAGGGGGAGGGAGCCGAGGACGGGGTGGAGGCGGGGGAGGAGGGCTGAGGCAATCGGGTCTCTCCCCCTCTCCTTCCGGCCGATGAGAGACTTGAAAGGAGGGAGGAGGTGGAGGGGGAAGAGGTACGGACGGAAGAGAAAGGAGCTGGAGCAGAAGAGGGGGCTGACGAGGAGGAGGAGGGTGCCAGTTTTTAAATGACTTGGAAGAACGAGTGGGGGCGCGGAACAGAGGGGAGGAGAGTGAAAGAAGGAACGGAGGAGAAAAGCCGACTCCGACGATAGGCTGTGGCTTCGGAAAAGGAGGAGTAGGATCGGGAGGAGCCTGGGCTGAAAGACGGCGATGAGGAGTTAGGATCAAGAGCCCCGAGGGTGGAAAAGAGGCACGAAGAGAGAAAATAGGCCAAGAAAAAAGGAACAAAATACTTTTTCTCCCCCCCAAAAATCTGATACGGTAAGTTTGCTATTCTCCAGTCAACAGCAAGTTTTTGTCCCTTTCCCTATTTTCTCCCTCCTTTCACCTTTTCTCCTCTCATCGAAAGTCGGTCTAATTTTAACCCCCTCTTCGCTCGCTCTTCCCTTAGCTGCTGTTGCGGCCTCGTCGCCTTCGCAGTAGTTTAGCCTCACATTGCCAAGAGAATGCGTGTGTGCGAGAATTTCAATTGTGCACAGAAGTTTGTAGTTTTGGAAAAGTGGCAATGAGTAGCTCTGTATTCGTGACCAAAAAAGTGCATCTGAGGCACACGGTGAGGACTGAAAGTAATGCAATGGAAATCGGATTATTTCTTGCGTTTACACTCTTACCGAATTCAGAGGAAATCTTGAGGAAAACTGCACGTACGAGTAAAAAAAAGAGAAAACGTCGCTGTATTGGAACTAAGGAAATAAATTGTCTTTGGTTTCAAGAATATTTTTATGCTGGTACAGAACTCTGTGAGGTAGAGGAACGCAAGAGATTTTTGCCGCTACTTTTTCCCCCACCGCAACTATTTCCAGCTTGATATCGATCCCACAAGCGAAGGCCGAGAAACTCAAGAAAGAACTTGGCACAAGAAAGGGGGGATCAGTTGTGGCGAAAAGTGTGTGGGCAGAATATATTTTAAGTCAATACTTTTTGTTTTCTTTCCAGGTTTAAACATGGGCCAAGGAAATGCCAGTAGAGCCTAGCAACTGCACCCTAGAACCGATCCGATACCCAAGCCACGAATTGCACGATGCAGAACGCCGCCGACACGGATTCCGAACAGGCGACTCGGGCGTCGCCTTCGAGAGAGACCTTAGAGGGCACGCAGGAGTCGCTGGTGGCAGAAGAAGTGAAAACGGCTCCTCCAGACAAGAACGGTAGCCCAAAGCTTGAAGACCCGCAAGACCCCGATGTTGTAGTGAAGACGAACGGGCACTCTACAGCCGAAAGCAACGGCCAGGGCAAACCAGAAATCAAACAAACGAGCGCGGAAGAAAAAGAAGGCAGCAACGGCGTCATCGCGAGGACGTCCAAAGATCTAGTCAGTGAAGATGCCATCTTGGCAGTGACAGCAAATGTGATAGACAAAATAGAAAAGTCGCCAGAAGCTCCTGCAGAAGCTGCTACTGCGGCCGACAAGCAACACGCAGAAGAAGGCGCTGGAAATGACGGCGTATCACAGCAAGGCGGAGGAGCAGTAACCGCTCTTCAAACAGACCCACAAAAGTCCGCCTTCATGGCACCTGGGAAAGTAGAAGAGTTCATGCCCTCCTCGTCTTTGCAGCAGCAACACTTGCTGCAGCAACAACAGACGGTGTTTCAACAGCAGCAACATTCTGGGATCGACGGAGGCAATGACATGATGAAGTTCAACAATGGCGGCGCTATGGACTATAACTACAGGAACGGGACGGCGGGACACCCCGGAATGCAACATCAGCCTCAAATAAACAACTGGGGGGGACTTGACGACATCAACAGCATAAACTACGGACAACCTCCTCCAGGTCACATGGCAGGAATGATGGCAGGAAACGCCATGGCTCCTCAGATGGCAGGTATGGCGCGGAGACCAATGTCGTCCGGAGGGTTCCAGCAGCAACAACAGCAAGCTGCTGCGGCAGTCTACGCTGCGGCAAGACATCAACAGCCTCAGGCATACCCGGGACAACCACTTCAGGGACAATACATGCAGATAAACCGTCAGTATGGGGCGGCAGCCACCGCGTGGTCTAACTGCGGACCAGCTATGGGCAACAACTGGTCAAGCGGCATGCCTCCACCCGGCATGGCCGCGGGGATGAGCAGCCCAGGGAATTGGGGACGGGGTGGACAGAGGATGGGAGGACAGCTAGGGCGGAATCGGGTCTTTGGTGCTGCAGGATCCTTTGCCCAGGGCCAGCAACAACACATGGGAAATCAGTACCCGCATCACTACCGACGAAGACAAAATTTCCCCACAGGAAAAGTGGATGGCGACGACCTCTCGCAGGTAAATTTTTGAAAGGAAAGTTTTCTTAAGATGTTTCTTACTGGAATTGAATCGTAGGGCCCTGGAGGACCTTTGGATTCCATGCGAAGCCTAGAACAATACTTGCCTCAGGATGGTTCAAACAAAGGTATGTTTCATGAACATAAAACGGAGTAAGAACGGAGGTAGTTTTAGAGCGTCTCTTTCCTAACGCCTTCCAGGAATGCCACACTATTTTAACGCTAACCATAAAGGTATGCTGTGTTTTCGTCTGCTTGTTTCAATTTCGCAGTGATTTACACCACCTTTTTTTTGTTTGACCTTTGGCCTAGTTTGAATTAGGTGTCATTTTTAATTAAAATATAATGAACTCAATAAACTTTTAGTTGGTGTTTTTTCCACTGGATTCTTATTATTTGGCTGATTCAAATAATAAGACGAGTTTCGGTGTGACTGCCGTGAGACTCTTCAGGATGCTTCCGTTTACAAGCCTTTTCTTCTTCCTTGCAGCAAGATCCAACGCACTGGGCGGCGACGACTTCCCCTCCGCCGCCGCACCCGGCGACGAGACCGGCGGCGGCGCTGGAGGCGGGGGCAGCGGCGGAGTCTTTGACGCCAACAGCTCGGGCTTCTTCTCGTCTACCAGGTCCTCCCCGCGCAGCCAGGGGTCGCAGGGCGGGTTCGACAACTCTGGGGAGAGGTTCTCCAGGAAGGTCTTCGTCGGTGGGCTTCCTCCTGACATTGATGAAGGTGAGATTTGGCAAGCGGTTGGCTTCTTTGGTTCCGTTGCTGGATCTTTTTATCTTCTTTCAGACGAGATCACGGCCAGTTTCCGTCGGTTCGGGGCTCTGGTTGTCGACTGGCCGCACAAGGCAGAGAGCAAGTCGTACTTTCCACCTAAGGGATACGCCTTTCTACTTTTCCAGGTTTGTTCACGATCTTCGAACACCCAAAAACATTTTCCACTAAATTGAATTGAACACCAAATTCGCGGAGAAGGACCGAAAAATTATTTAAACATAATCCATTTTTTAAAAAATGATTATTTTTCTAACAAACACATTCTCTTGCAACTTTGCATAATGTGGCAAAATAAATGTGTACCTGTATATAGTAAACTTGTAGCTTGTAATCCGAAATTTTTGCTTGCAGGAAGAGGCTTCCGTGCAATCGCTGATTGATGCGTGCATCCAAGATGACGACAAGCTGTACTTGTGCGTGTCGTCGCCCACCATAAAGGACAAGCCGGTCCAGATCCGCCCGTGGCGGCTCTCGGACGCGGACTTTGTGCTGGACGCCTCCCTGCCCCTAGACCCAAGGAAGACCGTCTTTGTTGGTGGAGTGCCCAGGCCGCTCAAGGCCGTGGAGCTCGCCATGATCATGGACAGGCTGTACGGGGGCGTCTGCTACGCCGGCATCGACACCGACCCTGAGCTGAAGTACCCCAAGGGAGCGGGAAGGTAAGAAAGGATGGACACTGTCTACTTTCATGTTCCTAATTCCCACATTTTCTCCTACTCGTGCAGAGTGGCCTTCTCCAACCAGCAAAGTTACATTGCGGCCATCAGCGCCCGCTTCGTGCAGCTGCAGCACGGGGAGATCGACAAGAGGGTAAGAAGAACCACATTGAGTGCTACGTACGTCACGATGAGGTACACGTATAAACTACTCCTTACAGGTCGAAGTGAAACCGTACGTGCTGGACGACCAGCTGTGCGACGAGTGCCAGGGCGCGCGGTGCGGCGGCAAGTTCGCGCCCTTCTTCTGCGCCAACGTGACCTGCCTGCAGTACTATTGCGAACAGTGCTGGGCCACCATACACTCGCGCCCGGGCAGGGAGTTCCACAAGCCGCTGGTCAAGGAGGGCGCCGACAGGCCCAGGACCGTGCCATTCAGGTGGTGCTGAGGAAAAACGGAAGAAAAGGGGGAAAGGAACTATCTTTTCCCCACAAAACACCCGTACTGTACCGTACTGCTACATTACTACTCTTTGTAATCTTTCCCTTTCCCCTCCTCCTCCAACCCTTTCCCTGCAAGAATCGAGCAACTTTTTGTGTAGCGCAACCAGCACTGGTCAGACAACGCAATACTACCGGAAACGACATCAGAAAAAACACCAACCTTTCTTAATAATGGCCTTATTTTTTCAAAAAAAATCACCCAAAGTTGTTCAGGAACGGTTTTTCCCGAAAAAACACCTGAGGTCATGCTGGACAAACTTCTACCAAAAAATCATAACGTACGTACAAGCGAGAAAAGAAAACCAAAGACACCGCTAAATTTTGCTGTTCCCCCTCCCCAGCTCAGACAATTCTCCACAATCGTTTCCCATTTTCTCTGTCAAGATATCCTACCCTTATACCAATGCTACGTATAAGAATGCATGCTGTGTCCCCCCCCCTTCTACATGATTGTTGAATGAAAGAGCGTACCCCCTTCCACCTAGGCGAAAAACAAATTCAAAAAGTCACCCCACCCACATAAGAGAAACCCTTCAAATTAGGCGAATTAACGGCACCTGCCGCCCCAGTTGTGTCACAAGTCACGTTTGCAGTGTTGTTGTGGGAGGAGGGCGGATTTTAATAGGCTTTGTAACAACTTTCTAGATAGGATTCCGAACGAGGGAAGAAAACCCAAGGGCGCGCGCGAGGATCAAATCTCGAGACGGCTGGTCCTCGCGTGCGCTCAAAAAGGACGGTCGGAAGGAAAAAATAAATTAGGCAAAACAGTAATTAGGATCTTGTACAGCCGAAGGCAGGCAATTGTAATCTGGAGGAGATCGGGCTTTAAAAGAGATGGGAAACAATCACTGAAACATCCAAGTGACCCAGCCATCCTTTTTCCGTAGCTAAATCCCCCCTAAGATAAGCAAGGGCCGCCGCTAAATTATTACTTCGAATTACGCGGCCATTCATTGCTGCAGCTACACCACTACTAGAAATTGCACACACTAAAACACACACACGAGACTACAATTGCTACATACCACTACACTACTACTACTATGTACTACTACCACCGTATTGGAATTCACACTTATAGGAAGAAAATGACTCATCACCGCTCTGTCCTTCGAATTGGTTGCGTTAATAGGAAACAGAAGAAAAGGAAAGGAAAAAGGAAAGAAGATACTATTACTAATGGTGTGGGTAAAAAAACTATTATTTTTATTAAGAAATAATTTTTGATACCTCCTCTTTTTTGCCGAGGAAATCTTTTTCAAAGATTTGTTAGCCGCCAAAAGAAAGACAAACACAGACCCTCCCCCCTTCTTCCTCACCCCAAACCGAAGAAAGTCAGAAGCAACGCAGCAATGAAAGCAACTCCCCCTCCCCCTTAAAAATACATCGCCGCCGCCCTCACGAATTTTTCTAAATTTTTGAAAATTCGGTATCTTTTTCGCCACGCGTAATTTTTCAGAATATTTTTGTCCGCGCAAGATTTTTACGGTGCAAAGAGAAGTTTTTGACTTGGACGTTTCATATAAGTACTACTGCTCCCCTTCTCTGGCTATGCAACTAAGTAGACCCTACCCGGCCGCCACCATTTTCCTCCTGGGGCTCCAGAGCCGCGCTCCCCCCCCCCCCCTTTCTATTTTGGAGTACTAAAAACGAACGAGAAAAAAATATCCTTTTTGTAATGCTTTTTACGCTGCTGGTGACATTCTACAAGTAGTCCCCTGTTCCTCCCCTCTCCAAGCACGATGTCGACAACGAATACTTTACTTTTTCTCCCGAAATCGTTTTCCTTCTCCCCCCCCCCCTCCCTCCGACACTTTATAAGTGTAATTGTCGTGGCCCCTTCTGTAGACCTCCAACCCTCAATATCCCTTTCCTGCCAAGACCGCTTCCGCAGATTGTCGTTTTTGTAAGGTACTTTTCAGCAAACTTTTTTAACAACAAGGGCAACCGCGACTGCTGCTAGTCTTTTTCGCCAGTCCCCACCCCTCTCTATGAATGCCTCTTTCAAGCAATGCTCCATCGAAACAACGCGGGCCTTCCCGGGAAGAAACTATTTTTTTGATACTAACCCATTTATACTCTGGTAACGGATTTGAAAATACCCTCCCCCGCAAAAAAAATCGCCCACATTTTCCCAACAAGGGATAAGGCTCTTGGACACCAAACTCTTACCTACACTCAAGACAATTTTTTAAAAGCCCCCTATTCCAAGTCCACAAGGCCCCCCACCCTCCACCATTAAAGAGTTGTCGCTATCTTCTCTCCATCACAAGAAAATCTCGCGCCGCTGCCGCAAAACGCTATTCTTAGGCTTATTTGTACTATATTGTTGACTTACCACATACCAAGAATCGGTGTTTCGGTTACAGGAAAGAAGGAAGAAAAAACCGTTAAGTTCGAGCGTCATAATTCATCGATGTTTGTAACACATATTTCTATATTGTTTAAATTTATTTTTGGCAAAATATAGGATGCGTTCTATCGACTTACTTGCGCTGAGCCTCAAAAGTCTTTACCGCTACATACAGCCCAGCAGCGTCTACGGCGGCCTGCACCATCTAGTATTTAAATCATTTATTGAAATTTACAAAACTGCTCTGCCATAGGGATATGTAGTCAGTAAAAATCTGACTGCAATATAACAACATGTCACAGCGCTATACGGTACTCTTATGCAAGGGGGAAAAACTTTTCGTTCCCTCACCTCTCCTCTCTCTTTATGCGAAGTCCCTCTCGTGGTCTCCCCTGATCCTCCTGGCCAGCTGGAGGTCCTTGGCCATGATGGTGACCCTCCTAGCGTGGACGCAGCACAGCACGCAGTCCTCAAAGAGGTGCACCAGGTAGGCCTCGGACGCCTCCTGCAGCGCCTGCAGGGCGGTCGACTGGAAGCGGAGGCCCTGCAGCGACGAGCGGACGCAAACCTGCTGGGCCAGGTCCTTCACCAGCCTGGGCGAGAAGGGGAACGTGACTGGGGTAAGTGCGGAAGTGCGGACTGCCATGTGGGTTCCGCTCACCTGGAGAATGGCAGTCGAGGGATGAGGAAATTGGTGGTCTTCTGGTACTGCCGGATCTCCCAGAGGGCCTTGATTCCGGGGCGGAGGCGACGCTTCCTCCTCTCCGGGCACCTCTCCGGGCGGTGGTGGCCGCCGCCACGACCTCGACCTCGACCTCGACCTCTCGGCGCTGGTGGAGGCGGAGGCGGGGTGGGAGTCCTGCGGGGCGTCTGCGCTCGACCGCCCCTGCCGCGAAATGCGCCGCCGCGGCGGGCCCTGTTTGCGTTGGCGGCGCCCCTGGCCTGTCCCCTTCCGCCGCCGCCGCCGCGTCCTGCCGCCGCCGCCGCGGCGGGAGAGTTTCCTGCGGCGCTGGTGATGAATCCTGATGAAGCCGAGGATGTGGTTGAAGTGTCTCCGGCCTCGTTGGACATGGCGGAGGGGGGCAGCAGCAGGGGCAAGGACAGGACCGGCAGGACAAACACAGCAGGTGTCGTGTTATTGTCATTTGTCACCAGTGCTGCCACATGGTCAAAGTTGAAAATCGCAAGGATTTTTGTCAAAATTCGCAATTACTACATAAAATTATAAAAAAATTCGCAATCGGGGCTTTGAAAATTCGCAATTACTAAACAAATTTCACAAAAAAATTGCAAAGGGGGTCTGAAATTCGCAGGATTTGCGACTTTTTGCAAGGTGTGGCAGCACTGCTCCCAGCGCTGTATCAAGGAGAGACTGGGGCAGTTCGTCAACACTGCCAAGAGGTGCCCGTGCAGGTCCCCTGGGTCCTAGCTGGTGGGGGGGGAGGACCCTCCGCAGCACCTCTTGTGGACTGTGGAGCGCCTTTCATACGTGATGCAATGCGCCAATGGCACAAAGCAGCTGTGGGACTGGCAGCCTGGGGTGCACTTCTTTCAGCAGGATCAGAGATGCAGCATCACAGCGGATGCATTCTACCTGGAGCCGTGGAGGAAGAGATTCCAGTCGGTGGACATCATCAGGACTTTTGGCAACACAAGCGGGTTGGATAAGGAGTGGAAGAGTAGTGCCGTAGTGAACAACCTGACGTCTGTGAAGAATGTAGTGGAGCCTTATGTAAACGTAGCGCCGAATATGTTTATCGCCGCATGCGCCTCCATTCGTAGATTCCGTAACCGTTCTTCCGCGGAGCAGGCAAATGCCGCTCCCTCCTAAAGCAATCTTATCAAAGAAAGAAAATGGTAGAGTGGGGCTGAGAGGAGTGAAGGGGCGCGGGCTTGTATCAATGGAAGAGG
>JAAUYJ010215105.1_pt1 | contig 10102 bp, 5 predicted proteins | sample 7278031 | NCBI WGS metagenome assembly JAAUYJ01 (sample SAMN14350222, study PRJNA611818) | marine sediment metagenome | isolation source: surface marine sediment (1.8m) | place: French Polynesia: Moorea | collected 2018-08 | reverse complement strand
GTACAGCAACTTGCAAAGTTTCAATTTTCTCCTCCACCTCCTGTCTTTTGCGCCTTTCATTCTCCAGTTGCTTTTCCAACTCCCTTTGTCTGTGAGTCTGAGTATTCAGTCGCCTTTCCAACTCCCTTTCTCTTTGCACAGAAACTTGTGGCGTTTGAAAATATCTCAACCCAACAAAAACAACACCACCGCCAAACATCGCCCCAACACAAAACAATACCCACAAATTCAACCCAGAAATATCAGCATAATAAAAATCAGACTCCCGAAAGAAACTAATAGGAATACCCCAAGCAAAAGTCAAACTTTGAACCCCATTCACCCTTTCCAGAGCTTGCTGAAAAATCTCCCTTTCCGACTCAGACAAACTCCCCTGTAGAGAAGCAAAATTTTCTACAACCTCCACATCTCTCATGCCATGTACTGCCACAACTTCACCCCTTACATCCATAACAGGCGCCCCACTCATTCCACCCACAGTCAAAGCTTGATAAGAAACTCCATAACCCCGTGCCAACCTATCCAAACCAGAAACAGTACCCGAAACAAACTGCGACACTAATTTCCCACCCCTGGTAGGAAAACCAGAGAGATAAATAGAACTACCTCTGTTCAGACTTTCAGAATTACCTATTTTCAGCGCCGGATAATTACATTTTCCTCCCTCTGGCTCAAAAGTAACTAAGGCTAAATCTATATCGCTAGGAAATATTTCTACTTTGGCAACATCCCAGATTTTTTCATCTTTGGTCTGTAATAAATTTTCCCCTTCTCTTTTGACAACATGAGCTGCGGTTAGTACGGTACAGACTCCCGCTTTTCCAGGCACAAAAAAACCGGTGCCATGTCCGGGTTGGTTTCTATAGAATAGTTTGACAATACTTTTTTCTAGTCGAGAGGCAATTTTTTCTGAGGATAATTCCCCAGAACAATTTGTCAGGGTGAGTGCTAGGAATGTTAGACCAAGGATGAGAGGTAGAGGTTTCATCTGTTTGGGAGGTTGGGATGTTTGAATGTCTGATTATTCTTCTTTATTATCTAGCATCCATTAAGTGACTATTCCTTTCGGGAAGCCAGATTGAAATAAATATTACTCTAAAAAAAAAGCCACTATTTTCCCATAATACTTATTTGATTTGAGTTTAGAGCAAGTTTTTGTGGATGTCAAGATGCGATCGCCAAAATAGTCTAATTTTTCTTCTCACTTAAAAATCAGGCATCCGTTTTTTTTGCCCAATGTCATAGCCAGAAAAAAAGCTAATATTCAGGAGTTATACTATACTAATTTACTTCTGAAATAGAACAACTTTTTCTAGCTGTCAACCCTAGAAAGTCTCAAACAAATGCTCAAGCAATTTGTCACGCTCCGAACTTGATATAATTATGTGACATTTTTGATTTTAACTTCCTGAAAAAAATGCAAGACGAAATACTATCTAAAGAACGAAAATTTCACGATATTTGGGCATCAACTATTGATATTGAGGGAATTCGAGTAGTTGATTATTTTGAAAGTTGTACTGCACCAGAAAACAGATTTATTCTCAAACAAATGGGAGATTTAACTGATAAATATTTGTTAGATTTAGGTTGTGGAGCAGGAGAAAATAGCGTTTATTTTGCTAAAAAAGGAGCGCGGTGTGTAGCAACAGATTATTCTCCGGGAATGGTAGATGTTGCTGTTAAATTAGCAGAAAAAAATGGTGTAGAAATTGAAGGGAAAGTTATGGATGCTATGGCATTAGAATTTCCCGATTGTACTTTTGATTTTGTTTACGCCTCTAATTTACTTCATCATTTACCAAATCCGAAATTAGCAATTAGGGAAATGCACCGGGTTCTTAAACCTGGTGGAAAAGCTTGTTTTTGGGAGCCGTTAAAACATAATCCAATTATTAATGTTTATCGGCGCATTGCTACAAAAGTGAGAACTGAGGATGAAATGCCTTTGGATATTAATATTGTTGATTTTGTGAAATCTATCTATTCAGAAACAGCTTACGATACATTTTGGTTAGCAAGTTTGTGGATTTTTTTGAATTTTTATTTAATTGAAAAAGCTGACCCAAATAAAGAGCGTTATTGGAAGAAAATTATTATTGAACATCAAAGATTAGCACCCATGTATGGAAGATTAGAAAAGTTAGATGTGGTTTTAAAAAAGTTGCCTTTGATGAAAAGATTTGCCTGGAATTTGGCTGTTGTGGCAAGAAAGTAGGGGAGTAGGGTGGAGTAAAAAGTAGAGATATTTTTGTTTTGGTTTAGTGCAAAGATAAAGCAAATAAAACTTTTCAGTATAATATCAAGTCTCATTAATTAGCCATAAGAAAAATGTTGTTCTCTCAAGGGCGAGAATATTGGGTAAATTTCCTTTTACTCCCTGCTCCTTAAATTTTTGATTGTGGTTATTCAAAGAGACATGATATGACACCAAAATTGAAGAAAGTTTGCCAGCGGAGGCGGGAAATTATTATACTATTAACTAATTACTGAAATGACCGCCTCCCCCTAAAACCTAACGCCTAAAACCTCAAGATCAACCACTCTAAATATTTTATCAAATTGGTATAATACGATTTGGAAAAAAGAATGTTACGAATAGTTGAACCAACTAAAATATTTGCAGTCAGATAGCTATGGGATAGAATAGAATTATTTCCAGCTAAAAAATCAGATTAAATTCACTTCTATTGACTACTGACTACTAGAAATAACCCTGATTATTTGTAGCAAACATTTATCAAATTGGTATAACACCCCGCAACTCACTCAAAAATCAGCCATTTTTGCCTCTACCATCATCCGGACAACATCCGGCATTTGAAAATGCGCTTTCCAACCCAACTTTTCCGCCGCTTTTGCCGGGTTTCCCCTACCCACAGAAATATCAGTGGGACGATACAAACTCCGATCCACTTCTACATAATTTTCCCAATTCAATCCTACCGCAGTAAATGCCTGCACGACAAAATCCTCCAAAGCATAACTCTGACCAGTAGCAATAACATAATCATCGGCTTCATCTTGCTGCAACATCAAATACATAGCCTCCACATATTCAGGTGCCCAACCCCAGTCTCGCTTTACCGAAATATTTCCTAAATGTAATTTCTCTTGGCTACCATTAGCAATTCGACAAACAACAGATACTATTTTTTGAGTTACAAAACGTTGTGGTCGTAGGGGAGATTCATGGTTAAATAAAATGCCAGAACAAGCAAATAAATTATAAGCTTCCCGATAATTTGCCACTTCCCAAAAAGCAGTAGATTTTGCTACAGCATAAGGACTTCTGGGGCGAAAAGGTGTAGTTTCTGTTGCAGGTAGACCTTTTGTATCACCAAAACATTCACTGGAACTAGCATTATATAATTTAATTTTTGCCCCAGTAAATCGAATCGCTTCTAATAAATTTAAGGTGCCTGTGGCGATACTTTCTAAAGTTTCTACAGGTTGTTCAAATGATAAGCCTACTGAACTTTGACCAGCTAAGTTATAAACTTCATCTGGTTGATATTTTGTTAATATTTGTAAGACACTTCTGAAGTCTGTTAGAGACATTGAATCTAGTTTTATTTGGTCGCGAATTCCTAAGCGAGACAAGTTATTAAAGGTAGAAATTTGAGCATCTCTGGATGTGCCACAAACCTTGTAACCTTTTTCTAGTAATAATTTAGCTAAGTATGAGCCGTCTTGACCGGATATTCCTGAAATTAGTGCTGTTTTCATAATTTATAATTCAGAATTAGTGAAGGTTAGGAGTGAGTTGTGCTAAATAAATTTGCTCTAAACTAGCAATTTATTGATTAAATTTAAACTTACCCTGACAAATGTACAAATGTAGAATTATTATATAGCAATATGATTTAAGTTATGAGATATTGGAGACTTTTAGGGAACATTGGAAGGCTTAACTGGGAATAGAGAAGAAGCCAAAAATGTATAAAAATGAATATGTCAATAATTGATAATTAATAATGGATAATGGATAATTACTTCTCCATAAATTAAGAGGATTTATACAGAGGAAATCATTGTTCTTCTCTTGGTCGATTGGATATGGCGTTCGGGAAACTTTCCGTTCCGGAATGCTCCCGCAAACGTTAACAACCGCTTTTTTCTCCTTGTTCATCAGAAGTCTTCAACCGAATGAATTAATTATCAATTGTCAATTTTCAATTGTTAATTGTCCATTAATAACTCCTAGATTCTACACTTTTAAGCAACATCTCAATTCTCATATCTAATTCAGGCGATCGCTATATTAATCTGGAATTGTTTCTGCTAGAATTTTTGCTAAATTCTTAATATGAGCAGCATAATTTGTTGTGTTCTGATTTGGGTAATTTTTTGGCTGATTTTCTAGTTTTGATTTAGTGGTTTCTAGTTCAGTTTGCATTTGCTGAAGTTGAGATTGATAGGTTTTTAGTTCTTCTTGATTTTTGAAGAACTGAGATGTTGATTGTTCTAGTTCTGCCTGTACTTCATCTAGTTGAAATTGGGTGAGTTCTAGTTCTTCTTTTGTATCGTGTAATTCTGACCGAGACTTATCTAGTTCAGTTTGAATTTGCTGTTGTTGAGATTGGGCAGTTTTGAGTTGTTCTTGACTTTGTTGAAGTTGAGATTTAGTTGTTTCTAGTTCAGTTTGAATTTGCTGTTGTTGAGATTGGGCAGTTTTGGCTTGTTCTTGGCTTTGTTGAAGTTGAGATTTAGTTGTTTCTAGTTCAGTTTGAATTTGCTGTTGTTGGGATTGGGCAGTTTTGGCTTGTTCTTGGCTTTGTTGAAGTTGAGATTTAGTTGTTTCTAGTTCAGTTTGAATTTGCTGTTGTTGGGATTGGGCAGTTTTGACTTGTTCTTGGCTTTGTTGAAGTTGAGAGTGTGCTGCTTCTAATTCTCCTAAAATTTGGTCTCTTTGGGATTGAATATTTTCTACTTCTGCGCGAGTTTGCTGCAACTGAGACTGAATATTTTCTAATTCTGCTTGAGTTTGCTGCAACTGAGACTGAATTTGTGGAAATGTTTCATTTGAGGTAATATTTTCCCCCACCTCTGAAATATCTACATCTCGGAAAACAGGTGTACTATTCCAAGGTTCAAAAGGTATTAATTTAGCACTAGAAAAGTGAGGGCGAAAGAAATATTTTCCCCCTTCATTCAAAAGACAAGCAGCAAAAGCAAAAGCAGTATTAGAAATAGCGACAAAATCACACTTACTCAAGAGGTAAAAATCTAGATATTCTCTGTTAACCTCTACTCCTAAATCTGTAATTTTTTGAGGATGATATTCTTCAAAATAAACTAGAGGTATTTCTGCTAAATTATCACTAGCAATAAATAAGACTGGCTCCTCTAAAGTTTCCCATAAACCATTTAACCAAATTTTATACCACTCACTAGGAGCAGCAGAATTATTGTTTTCATCTGAAGAAAATTGTAAATGTAAACCGATGATAGTTTTACCACGAGATTTTAAATTTTCCCAAGCAACTTTTGCTTGGCTTTCTATTTCCGCTACAGGGTGAAATAAAGACTTAAAATATTCCCGATGCGAGAAATAATAGCAAGTGTGATATAAAAATTCTCCCTGAAAATCTACATTTTTCCATACCTCTATATTATTGAACATTACTTGATTATTATCCTCAACCACTACAGGCAACTCTTCAGAAATTTCTCTATCCTGATGCCCAAATAATTCTTGCCCCACCCATGAAGAAGTCTCTATAGATAAACCATTTTCTTGAGCATATATTTTCAAGAAAGCATACTGAAAGATTTGATTACCTAACCCACCATTTTTACCCAGGGTAGACATAGTAATGACTTGGTTTTTCACATAAAAAGCATCTCCCCAAGATGGATGAAAAGGTGTTGCAACTGCCACTCGACCAAAACCAGTTTGTGCTAAAAATTCATCAATTTTTTCTGCTAAAGCACAACCTTCATAAAGCTCTTCATAATTAACTTTTGTGTAAATTGCATCGATATATTTAAGTAGATTAGTTGCTCCTTGTAATGCTAAAAGTTCTGTGCCTTGAATATCGAGGTTAAGAATATTAAAATCTGCGGGTGATAGTGCTAATTCTTGTAATAAAGTATCAAGGGTTTTTGACTGAACAGTTAGTTGATGAGTTTCTTTAGTATTTGGGTAAATATCTCGGTAATGTTTCAGGGGTAAAATTGAACTACTTTGCCCCATAGAATTTACATATAATTTTACTTCCCCATTTTGATTACTAATTGCACAATTAACTACTTGTATATCAGCAGACATTTCAATATTTGCTTTTAGTCGTTCAAATACTGTAGGGTTAGCTTCAATAAAAATAATTTTTGATATGCCTAAAGCGTGATAAAGTTTAATATCTTTACCTTCATAAGCACCCACATGAATAATACCTTTCGGGGAGACGGAATTTTGAGATAAAAGGTTCCTTAAATTTAATTTCATTGGTACTAATACTTGAAATAGTGTACTGGTTTAAACTCTAGAGAAATAGCTTGAATAATCAACTAATATTAGCTTAAAATAGTTTAATTTCAAAATCTATAGTTAACTGTGAATTGGAAAAAAACGGTAGTAGAAAAACACCAACAGGCAAAAGAATATTTGGCCCAAGGTAAATTAGATGAAGCGATCGCTCTATGTCATCAAATTATAGAGGCAAAACCAGAGTTTATTCTAGCTTACCAGACGATTGGAAATGCTTGGGAAATTCAAGGTAATTTGGAAACTGCCATTAGTTGGTATACTCAGGCGTTAAAAATTCAGCCGAATTTACCAGAAATCCACGATATGATTGGTAATTTATACGCTCAACAACAGCAGTGGGATGAGGCGATCGCCTGTTATCAAAAAGCCATAAAATTACAACCAAATTTGACAGAAATATATGAAAAATTAGGGGATATTTTCAAACAACGTCATCAAGCTAATTTATCTAAAGCACTAAGTAACTATAGAAAAGCAATTGAGTATGCTCCTGGTGATGAAAGTAATTACCATAAAATTTTAAAACTTCAACCATATCAACCTGAAATATCTCGGCGGTTAGCTAATCTTTTATTTAAAAAAAATCAGGTTAATTCAGCAATTATTTTTTATCAAATTTCTCTAATAACTGAACCAGAAAATCCAGAAATACATTTTAATCTAGGGAAAATATTGGCACAGCAAGGTAATATTCAGGAGGCTATTCGTGAATATAAACTTGCTTTGGAGGCTGATAAAAATAATCCAGAAATTCATTTTCAATTAGGTATAGCTTTGGCAAAAGAAGAAAAGTGGGAAGAAGCTATATCCTGTTATCGTCGCACTATTGAAATTAATTCAAAATCAAGTTTAGCTTATAACTATTTAGGGGAAGCTTTGACAAAACAGGGAAATATAGAAGAGGCGATCGCCGTGTTTCAGCAAGCAATAAATTTTAATCCCTCTTCAGCTTTATTTTTTAAAAATCTAGGAGATGCTTTAGCAAAACAAGGAAAAATAGATGAAGCAAGTGCTGCTTATAGTCGGGCAATTGAATTAGAATAGTACGACACAAAATTGGAAAACAAACACAAAAATTAGGTGAGGTAGAGCAATAGTGTTAGGACAGCTTATGCACAGGATAAACCCAATAAAAGATAACTATAACAATTGAATAAAATTTTGCTGAAAGTGCTTGTTTGGTTGTAACCACCAAGGCAATAATCTAGAATTCAAGAATCATCTAGGAGGCTAAATGTCTTAAATACTTTTGCATAATATTTAACTTTAATTATCTTTTTTAAATTTGGTATTAGGATGATTGGGAGAAGCTAAAATATTGGGAATCTTTTCCTCACACACTCCAAAAATTTAGATTTAGATATTATGCTTTAATAATTAATAATTAATAATTAATAATTAAAATTAATAATTAAGCACCTACACAAAATTAATTACATATTCTTGACCAAAATTGTCAAGCACTTTTTTGAGGTAGCTTTCGTCAGCTTTTCCATTTCATCTCCAACTTTTTTATGGTTCTTTTTATCCTTTCCTTACTTAGATTTATTTTCCACTCTTTATCTATTTTAAGTTAAAAATTTTTGAGGCTTTTTGGCTGGGATTTCACCCATTCTTTTACTTGTTGCTTTTGCTCCTGATTTAACTTATATTTTCTGCTCCTACCTTTTTGATTGTAGATTACTTTTATTTGTTGATATTCCCACCTAGTTAACAAATTATATATAGTTTTTTTATTAACTCCAAATATCGACGTTAATTCGTTTACGCGATAATTTTTGATAACTCAAAAGTATACATTTAGCTCTATCTCTCACTTGAGGAAATTTACTTTGCAAACTTATTCTTTCTAAAAGTTTTTTCGTTTCGGTATTGAATTTTAAACATGAATCTCATATAAATCACTATTTTGCTTCCTTTGATATCAGGATATATTTTTATGACAAAAATAGGCAATTAATTTTATGTACCTGCTTATCTCGACTGACTATTAGAAAAAAAAAGTATTTATTTGACCATTTAAAAATAGAATTAAGCTATAAATATCTGATTAATATTTATTGCCTACCTACCACCTAAAACCTAAAACCTAGAAATTTATTTGTAGTAAACATTTATCAAAATGATATTATACTCCATCCCCTCTCTCGCGATAATACTTTTGTGCAGTTTGCATCCAAGCTTTAACCTGAGATTCTAGCCACTTTTTTTCATCTTCTAAAGCAGAATTTTTTTGCTCAAGATTATCCACCCAAGAACGCAATATTTTAGCGTCTTCTTCTAATTCAGATTTACCTTTATCCAGATTTTTTACCCAACCAACTAAATCATTTACCTCAGACTTCAGGCGATAATTTACCTGTAAAATTTTCCGTATTTTTGCACCTAATTCCTGCACAGAAATACTTAATTTTCCCGACTTACCCCGCCAACTTTCTAATAACTTGCATAAATTCACAGCATAATCAAAATTTCCCTTTTCCAAATGATTATAAATTCGGTAATAACTCACCCATTTCACAGCCCGAGATAAAGCCTCACTTTCTAAATCATTTAATTCTGACTTTGACAAATCTAACCTATCAATTAAATCACTACAGATTTGTAAATGTTCCTGAAGCTGATACAAATCATCAAAACTATGAGTTTTATTTCCCTGGTGCCAGCGATAATATCCCAAATTTTCTTTGAGAAAATATAAATCAGCAACCCAAGCAATTCTTAACCATAATTCTAAATCAGCAGCATAAGCATAATTGCCATTAAACTTACCACCAATTTTCTCTAAAACCTGCCTTTTCATCAATACAAATGGGCAACAAATAGGATTAGCTTCTCCCAAATTATTCTTCACCCACTCCCGACCATTTACTAACTTATCCTCAGCATAATTTGCCCAGTTCCAATGGAGCGGTTTATTATTAGCATCAACCACCATAATAGAAGAAGTAACTAAACCAAGATTGGAATATTGATCGAGAATTTTTACCTTTGTCTCTAGATTTTTTGGCAGCATTACATCATCCTGGGCAAAGATAGTAATATATTCTCCAGAAGCATATTCTAAACATTGGTTCCAGTTAGCAAAAAGACCTAGATTTTTTGAGTTCCTGAAATATTTAATTCTCTTATCTTGCTTTAGATAGTCTTGAATAACTTCTGGAGTCTTATCAGTAGAAAAATCATCAGAAATAATCAACTCAAAATCTGTAAATGTTTGTTGAAGAATACTATCTATTGCTTGTGTAAGAAATTCTCCAGCATTATAAGTAGGTAAACAAATAGTAACTTTTGGGGAATAGTTCATAGGTATTTCAGAATTTAGGGTTGAGAATGGTTTAAATTTATTGTTAGTGGAAAATATTGCCCTATTCAATAATGGAATTAATGATTATTTATTCTTTGGCAAAAATGCTAAGGTAAAAATTAGGTAGCAGTAGCCTAGAGAAAATAATTAATAAGTTTCGCTTGTGACTGGCGCTCATTCGTAAATAAATATGTGGGATAAATTTCTATCGTATCTTGCTGATAGTCGGAAAACAAATAGTAACTTTAGGAGCAGAATTCATCAGTATTTAATAATTGGGGATTAAAGAATTAGGAGATTTT
>JAAUYJ010137985.1_pt1 | contig 10103 bp, 7 predicted proteins | sample 7278031 | NCBI WGS metagenome assembly JAAUYJ01 (sample SAMN14350222, study PRJNA611818) | marine sediment metagenome | isolation source: surface marine sediment (1.8m) | place: French Polynesia: Moorea | collected 2018-08 | reverse complement strand
TGGCCATCCTGATCGGCCGGCCGGACCCGGAGGCGCCGGTGCTGACCCGGCTGCATTCCGAATGCTTCACGGGCGATCTGCTGGGCAGCCTGCGCTGCGACTGCGGCGACCAGCTGCGCGGGGCGATCACCGCGATCTCCGCGGCGGGCGCCGGCGTGTTGCTCTACCTGGCCCAGGAGGGGCGGGGCATCGGCCTGGTCAACAAGCTGCGCGCTTATGCCTTGCAGGACCGCGGCGCCGATACCTTCGAGGCGAACGAGCAGCTCGGCTTCGATGCCGACGAGCGGGTCTATCTGCCGGCGGCGGAGATGCTGCGCAAGCTGGGCTTCCGCCAGGTGCGCCTGATGACCAACAACCCGGACAAGGTCGCCGGACTGAGCCGCTGCGGCATCGATGTCGCCGAGCGGGTGCGCCACAGCTTCCCGTCGAACGGCCACAACGAGTTCTATCTCGCCACCAAGATCGAGCGCGGCGGCCACCTGTTCTGAGGTCGATGGGTTCTGCCGGGCAACAACTGCCCGGCAGATCCCGCCGAGGGCGCCCCGCAACCGTCGAAGGTCCGCTGATTACCCGGACTTGGTTTTGGCCCTGCAGTTGCATGGGAGGGCCCGGAGCCATCGATGAACTTCGAAACCGCCGCCGATTCCTGGATCCGACCGGCCATCGGGCATCAGCCGGTGCCGCGCTACGGGCTGGCCAGCGCGTCGCAGCAGCCGCCGGCGGATCCGGACCCGGATTCCGAGGTCCTGGCCGCCGAGCCGAGCTCGGAGGAGTTCGGCTTTGCGGACCTGCTCGACGTCATCAACCCGCTGCAGCATCTGCCACTGGTCTCGACCTTCTACCGCGAGGTGACCGGAGACGAGATCAAGGCGCCGGCACGGATCCTCGGCGGCCTGCTGTTCGGCGGCCCGACCGGCTTCGTCGCCTCCATCGCCAACGCGATCTCGGAGGAAGTCAGCGGCCGCGATCTGGGCGAGACGGCGTTGGCGTTCCTGTTCGGCGAGGACCAGGCGAGCGAGCCCGACGTCGCGGCGGCCGTGGACGCCGGGATCGAGCCGGCCGCAGCGCCGGGCGCGGCCGCCGACCGGCATCCGCCGATCCCGGCCGCGACGCCGGCTGCCTTGGGCGCCGATTCGGCGGCTGTGGCAATTCCGGCCAGTGTGACGCGCGGGAACGGCCAAGTTCCGCCCGTGGAACTCTTGGAGCCCGGCGAAGCGCCCCTGAACGGAGTTGCCGCGCTCCGCGCCTATTTGCGCGACATGAACCGGATCTCGCCCTCGGGCCCGGTCGAAGTGGTCCCGGCGCCCCCCGCGCCGGGGCCGGATGCGGTGCAAAAGGCGGAACAAGTCCCCGCCAACCTGGGCGCCGCCGGCAACCGCGACAAACGCGGCAGCGGCCAGATCGCGCCCCTTTCCGGCCCGACTCCCCTCTCATTCGGGTCTTTGCCAGCCGATTCCGGGCACCAATTGCCCGCCAGCGCGGGCTCGCCGCCGCGAGACGGTCAGGCGCCCGCTGGCCCCCGCGTCTCGCCGCTACGCGGTGCAGACCCGACGCTCTTCTCAGCCGCGGCGCCCGGAGAGGACATTTCGGGTATGATGCTCGACGCCCTCAAGAAGTACGAGACGATGATGCAGCGGCGTCACGATCAGTCCAAAGAGGATAGTTCTCAGGCAGGTCGTTAGCACGGGTGACGAGTCGATCCGGTCTGCGCCACGCTCCTCGCGACCGCTGAGGCCCGCGATCAGGCTGGAAACCGCCGCGCCCAAATTGGATAGTGTTTTCTTTTGGGTGGTTTATCCACAGAACACTCATGCATATCGTATGTCTTCATTAGCGACCTACTAGATATTGATTTTATTTCGAGACCGGTTTTAAATTTATTCGAGTGGCATCTGAACGGAACGTTGATGGATTTCATCGTCGAACGGGACGGCCAATCTTGGCAGATTCGCCGCGGCGATATCGGCTGGCGCTGCGCGATCGGTCGCGCGGGCGCCCGGCGCGACAAGCGCGAGGGGGACGGCGCTACGCCGGTTGGCGTTTGGCCCTTGCGCCGTGTGCTCTTTCGTCCAGACCGCGCCGACGCGCCGGAGACCGTCTTGCCGGTCGCCCCCCTGGGCCCGGAGGACGGCTGGTGCGACGACCCGGCCCACCCGGACTACAACCGGCCGGTCAAACTGCCGCACCCGGCGCGTCACGAACGCATGTGGCGCAACGACCGGCTCTACGACCTGGTCGTCGTCCTGGGCCATAACGATGCGCCCGTGGTACCTCACGCTGGCAGCGCGGTCTTTCTGCACGTGGCAGCCGACGACTACGCGCCGACGGAAGGCTGCGTCGCGCTTGCCGTCGAAGACCTGAGGCAACTGCTCCGACAGGCCGAACCCGATAGCAGGCTCCGCGTCGAGGATTAGCGCTTAGGCATTTCTCGGCGGGCGCGGGCCGAAGATCGCCGTGCCGAGGCGCACGTGCGTCGCGCCGAAGCGAATCGCCGTCTCGAAATCCGCGGTCATGCCCATGGACAGGCGCATCAACCCGACACGCCGTGCGATGTCGCGCAGCAGAGCGAAATGCAAGGCCGGTTCCTCGTCGATGGGCGGGATGCACATCAGCCCCTCGACGGATAGGGCGTGCTCGTCCCGGCACAGGGCGACGAAGTCTTCCGCCTCGCGCGGAGCGATGCCCGCCTTCTGCGGCTCCTCGCCGGTGTTGACCTGAATGAAGCAAGCCGGCCGGCGACCGGTCTTGTCCATTTCCGCGGCCAGCGCGCGCGCCAGCTTCGGCCGGTCGAGGGTTTCGATGGTGTCGAACAGGGCGACGGCCTCGCGCACCTTATTGGTCTGGAGAGGCCCGACGAGATGCAGCCGCAGGTCGCCATGATCCCGTTTGAGCGCGGGGAACTTCGCCGCCGCCTCCTGCACCCGGTTCTCGCCGAAGACCCTGTGGCCGGCGTCGATCGCGGCCTGGATGCGGGCCGCATCGTGCATCTTGCTGACCGCGACCAGCGTGACCTCGTCCGGCGCGCGCCCGGCGGCCCGTGCCGCCTCGGCGATCTTGCCGCGCACCGCGGCGAGACTCTCCGCGACCGACAGGGTCTCAAGCGCCATGGTCAGGCCTCCGGGATCACGTCGAAGGCGATGCTGATGCGCCGCTCGGGACCCTCGAAGGCAATCGTGCGATGCCAAAAGTAAGACGGGAACAGGATCAGCATGCCCTCGGCCGGGTGAACGAGCTCCAGTTCAGGCGGCTCGGTTGGACTGAAGTGGGACGGCGGCCTGCCGAATTCGATGGCGCCCTGATCCCCGCCGTCCCGCCGAGGCACCTTTGCGTAGTAGACGCCGCCGACGAGACCGGCCGGATGGTTATGCGGGACCTGGTACCCGCCCGAATCGAGGACGGTCGCCCACAGCGACAGGCGCCAGCGGGACGGCGCACTGAAGTAGGGTTCCTCGGACGGACCACAAATGCGCGCCAGATACTCGGCCACGACCGCTTCGATGGTCTCGATAAGCGTGCCCATAGCCGGCTCGGTATCGCCGCTCAGACTTCCGGTCTGACGCCCGCCGCGCGTCGTCGTGGTCGGGCGATGCTCGGCCAGGGTCGGATGCCGGATGACGTGTTCGGCGAGGGCGCTGTTGAAGGCGTCGAGGCTCGGGAATCCCGGCACCGCGGCAACCCGCCTTACTTGCAGGTAGCGCGCGTAATCGTTCAACTTCTTGACCGCCTCATGATCACCGAGGTCGGCCAGGGCGAAACCGATCGCGCTCGCCGCGCGAACGTTTCTCGGGTCGAGTCGGCGCGCCGTCTTCAGCGCCTCCAGGGCTGCCGCGGCATCGCCGATGTTGTAGAGGGCAATGCCGAGATTGGCGTGCAGATCGGCACTGTCCTGCAGCATCGTCAGGGCGCGTCGCGTTTGCGCGATCGACTCTTCGGGCCGCCCCAGCTCGAGGTAGAGTCCGGCGAGATTGGCCACGGCTTCGGCGTTGTGCGGATCCGATTTGACCGCCGTCTCGAGGGCCGGCAGCGCCTCGTCGATACGACCGAGCCGCTGCAGCGCGAAGCCCAGTGCGGCTTGCGCCGGGCTGGAGCTGTGGTCGGTGTCGACGGCCCGCCGGAAGATCTCAGCCGCTTCCTGGTGCGCATCTTCGAGTAGCAAGGCGTTGCCGAGGTTGACCAGCGCCGGCAGATGGCTCGGCTCGACGGCCAACACCCGGCGGTAGCCCTCGACTGCCGCCGGGTCGCCGTCGAGCTCTTGCACATGTGCCCGGTTGAACAGAAATTCCGGATTGCTCGGCTGCTCCGCCAGCGCCGCCTCTATCAGGTCGCGGGCCCGGTCCAAACGGCCGCGTTGGGCCGCGACCACGCCCAAAAGATTGAGCGCGTCCGGATGCCGCGGCATACGGTCGAGCAGCGCCGTATAGAGCGCTTGCGCCTGCGGCAGGCGCCCTCCCTGGTGATGCGCCAAGGCCTCGGCGAGAAGCTCTTGCGGGTCGAAGGCGTCCTCGTTTGGGTCCGGCATCCTGCTGATTTTCCTGCCACGAATGCTGCGCGCGCCGGCCCGCGATACGGCCTCGGGTCGGCCGGCAAGGCGTGCGGCGCAAGACTACTGCGGCTGGACCGCCCTTGCCATCCCGTGTCCGCCACGCCTCTCAGCGGCCGCCGGCGCGTGTTGATCGCGCCTCGGGCCGCCACTAGGATCTCGCGACCGGCGTCTCGGCGGCGTCGATTTACCGCCACCAGGGCGAGTTCGCAAGCTGGACAGATACTCACAGACGCGAATCGGCGGCCGCGCCAAGCGGCCCGGCCCATGACGGAACCCGGACGCCCCGGCACCGCCGAGCCTTACGGCCTAGCGGATCCGAGGACGGCAGCGCGGCTCGACCGAGCGCGGCGGCTCCACCAGAGCGGCGAACTGGCGCAAGCCGCGAGGGCCTATCAGGAGATCCTCGCTGGTCAGCCGGATCATCCCGAAGCCTTGCACCACGCCGGACTGCTGGCCTATCAGATGGGCCAGCGCGAACTGGGTCTGGCGCAGGTCGAGCGCTCCGTGGCGCTGGCCGGAGATCGGCCGGACTTGCTGTGCAACCTCGGCAAGGTGCTGCACGATCTCGGGCGGTTGGAGCAGGCGGCTGAGCAATACCGCCGCGCCCTGGCACGCGACCCGCGTCATCTCGAATCGCGCTTTCTGCTGGCTGTGGCGCTGGAGCTCTCGGGCCGCCTCGAAGGGGCGGAAGCCGCGTACCGCCGGGTCCTGGAGCTGGATCGCAGGATCGCCGCGGCGCATCGCAATCTCGGCAATCTCTGCCGCCGGCAGGGCCGCGCCGCCGAGGCCGCCGCCTGGCTGCGGCAGGCGCTCGAGATGGCGCCAGGCGATGCCTCGATCCACTGCGATCTGGCTCGGGTTCTGAAAGAGCAGGGCCAACCCGGCGAAGCCGAGCGAGGCTACCGCCGCGCCATCGAACTCGTTCCGGGCCTCGTCGGCGCCTACGCCGAGCTCGGCGCCCTGCTCTGCGAGCGCGACGAGGACGAGGCGGCAGCGGCGGTCGCCGACGCCGTCCTGGCGGCCGGTCCGCGTGAGGAGGCCGCCTATCTCGTGGCCGCCCAGATTTTGCAGTCGCTGGGCCGGCTCGAGGCGGCCGAAGCGGCGCTGCGTCGCTTCTTGGCGGTCGCGCCCCAGTCGGCGGCGGCGTTGAACGCCCTGGGCGGCGTCCTTTGGGAGCGGGCCGCCTACGCCGAGAGTCTCGCCGCTTGCGAGCAAGCCGCGCGGCTGCAGCCGAACGCGGCCGCGCCCTGGGCCCGGATCGGCGTCATGCGCAAGGAACAGGGGCGGGTCGAGGAAGCGCTCGTCGCGTTCCGCAAAGCCATCGCGCTCGAACCCGCCAGCGCCGCGCTGCACAGCAACCTTGTCACCACCCTGAACTGCTCGCCGGGCGTCTCGCCCGAGGAGATCTGGGCAGAAAGCCGGCGCTGGAACCAGAAATTCGGACATGTGCCCCACACCCGCGTCGAGCCGCACGGCAACGACCCAGCGCCCGAGCGGCGCCTGCGGATCGGTTACGTCTCGGCCGATTTCAGGCGGCATTCCGTGGCCGCGTTCTTCGAGCCGTTACTCGCGGCCCACGACCGCAGCGGGTTCGAGATCGTCTGCTATGCCGAGCTCGCGCGGCTCGACGCCACCAGCAAGAGGATCCGCGACGGCGCCGATATCTGGCGCAACACGGCGGGCCAGGGCGACCGTCAGTTCGCCGCCCAGGTTCGCCGAGACGGCATCGACATCCTGGTCGACCTCGGCGGACACACCGCGCACAACCGGCTCTGCGGCTTCGCCCTGCGGCCGGCACCGCTGCAGGTCACCTGGCTCGGCTATCCGAACACGACCGGGCTCGACGCCATGGACTACCGGATCACCGACGCGATTTGCGATCCGCCGGACGATCGCGCGACGCCGCACAGCGAACGGCCGCTGCGCCTGGCCCGGGGCTTCCACTGCTATGGGCCGCCCGCGGATGCGCCGGAGGTGGCCCCGCCGCCCTCGACCGGCAACGGCTTCGTCACCTTCGGCTCGTTCAACAACCTGGCGAAGACCACGCCGGAGGTGGTGGCGATTTGGAGCGAACTGCTGCGCGCCGTGCCCGAAGCCCGGCTTTTGCTCAAGAGCCGGGCGTTAGCCGACGGCGCCACCCGGAAGCGCTACCGTGCACTCTTCGCCGCGCAAGGTGTCGCGGCCGAGCGCATCGACATGGCCGGCCACATCGAATCGACCGGCGGTCACCTGGGCGCTTACGGCCGGATCGACATCGCCTTGGACACATTCCCCTACAATGGCACCACGACCACCTGCGAGGCCCTGTGGATGGGGGTCCCGGTCGTGACGCTGACCGCGGATCGGCCGGCCGGCCGGGTCGGCGCCAGCCTCCTGACCCAGGCCGGACTGGAGACGGCGGTGGCGACTGCGCCGGCCGAGTTTTTCGAGGCGGCTACGGCGCTGGCGGCCAATCCACAGCGTCTCGCCGATCTGAGGGCGGGCCTACGCGGCCGTTTGAAGCGCTCGTGCTTGATGGATCGCGCCGCCTTCGCGCGGTCGATCGAGACAGCCTATCGAGGGATCTGGCGGGACTGGTGCCGGGATCGCACCCGACCCCGGAGCTGAGCAGCGTTCGAAGCTTATTCGGGTCAGAGACTTGAGAGTGGGCAAGAGAAAAGGGGGCGGATAAACCGCCCCCTTTTGAGATATTCGACTGCGCGGTTGGTCAGAACCGGAAGTTGATGCCGCCGATGCCGGCAACACCGCGGTTGTCGACGCCGTCTTCGCCGTCCCAATCGCCCCAAAGCACGGAGAGGCTGGACGTGATACCCGGGCCGAGCGCGTATTCCACGGCACCGTTGGCGGCACGCAGCTTGTCCTTGCCGGCACGCTGCATGTCGCCTTCGACCTCACCGTAGAAGAAGGTGGCGCCGAAGGTCCAGGGGCCGGTCCCGTAAGACAGGCCGACGTCCCAAGACGTACCCTTGGTCGAGGTGGTACCACTCGTATAGGTCGCCCCTTCCAACACGGGGGTGGTCGCGAAAGGCGCGACACCGGCGAAGCTGCCCGCGAGGACCCCGCCACCGAAGTCCGTGGTGTTGAAGGCGCTGGAGTTCGCTGTGACCCGGCCGTCAATTTCCTTAGCGAACGAGCCGCCGAAGGTGAAGCCGGCATAGCCGATGTTGACGCCGGCGGAGACCTGATTGATGTCGGTCACATTGACCGAACGCACCTTCGGGTCGACGCCGTTGCCGTTGCCGGCCGCGTTACGCGACGGATCGAGCACGACAATGTCGTCATCCGGCGCTTGCGCGCCGCGGTAGCCGCCGGCCACCGAGACGTCGATGGCGCCGAAGGACTCCACGAAGTTCACGCCGACCGACAGGCCGTGCTGGTACTCCGTGTCCTTGTCGGCCTGCACCGGGAAGTTCGCACCGTCGCCGGAGAAGTTCACCGCCGCCTGGTACGACGCGCCGACCTGGAAGCCGAACAGACGCGGCGTGAAGTAGGTCAACGTGTTTTCGTCGTTGCCGGTGTCGAGGAAGGTCGACAGGGCCGGGCTCCGGAACGAAGCCGTGAAACCGGCCGGCACCGGGATGAACGAGGTCACCCAGCCGGAGTTGATCGGCACACCGACGCTCGGAGCCGCGTACTGCATCAGGTAGGCAGCCGTGTTCTCCGAACCGAACTGCAGGCGCCCGAAGCCGCCCTGCATGTAGCCGAAGTTCTCGTCGATCTGGTCGCCCGAAGTGAAAGACTCGAGCTGGATATTGGCACCGAAGGTGAGCCCGTTGTCCAAGGTCGTCTGGCCAACGAACCAGACCTCGCCGTCGCTGAACATGCCGGTGCTTTCGAAGTCGTTGCCGTCGGCGTCGACGTCACCAACTCCGAAGAAGTTGTTCATGTAGCCACCAAGGCCGAGCTTGATGCCGCCTTCGGCATGCGCTGCGGACGAAGCGACGACCCCGGCGGAGACGAGAGCTGTCGTGCCGTAAAGTAGTTTCTTCATCGCCACTATGTCCCTCTACGTGGATCCCTAAACATAGGTTTCCGCGGATTTGCCCCCCGTCGAAGTGACATTGAGACTGCCCCCGTCGGGAATCTGGCGGAAACTGCCCCCCGCGCAGTCACGAGAAGCTCATGAATAGAGCCCGACGCGGCCCTGGTGGGTCAAGGTCTTAAGCTCCGGGTCGTGGCAAAAACCCACCACTGTGGCAGCGATGCCACAGTCCGGGCCCGGGGCGGGGTGATCGGCGTGCTTTCAAATCGTTAAATCGCCTTCGGGCGTGAGGTAGCCCAGCTCCCGCATGGCCTCGCCGTGGGCATCGATCAGCTGCCGCACCAGAGGCTCGCCGAGCACGCCGCGCCATTTCCCGCTGCGCCCTTCTCGGAAAAAAGGCGCCGCCCCGTCGGGCCGGGCCTCCCTGAAACCGGCTTCCTTCTCTTGCCCCGAGAGCTCGGCGAAGCAGCTGAATTCTATGGCCCTTTCCAAGCGAGCCGGGTCTTCGGGCAAATTCAGGAAGCGCGCCAGGGCGCCGAAGGCGCGAACCGGGTCGCTCTGCATGTCCTCGTAGCGCATGAGATGGAGCGGCAAGCCCGGGGCGCGCAGCCAGGATCGCAGATGGTCCGACCAGCTGCTCAGGTACTGCACGATCTGGCCTTCCGAGGGCGGCAGCACGTAGTCCCGGTCGCACATCAGCTCGACCGCGCGTTCGTAGCTCACCTGATAGTGATGGGCGAAAGAGACGGCCACATCCAAGGGGTTGCGCACGACATAGATGGCGCCCGCCGTCGCCGAGGGCGTGATCACCGGCCGGCCCTCGATCTTCACCACCGCGTTGTGGGTTTTGACGATGACGTTGTCCTTGCGCGAGTGGGCGAACCATTCGTGGATTTTCGGCCTCAGGTCCCAGAAGTCCTGCTCCGTCAGCTCCGCCGCCTTGCGGCCGGAGAACTGCTCGTAGTGGATCAGATAGCCGTCGCCGAGCATGAAATCCGCGAGCTGGTTGATCGGCAGGGGCCGCGGCGGGCCGAGCAGAAGGTTGCCCAAAAAGGCCCGGACCCAGGTGTTTCCCGACTTGGGATAGGACGCCAACCACAGGATGCCCGGCATCGTGGCCTCTAAGACGCGAGGGCCGTCATATCGCCGGCCTCAGGACCGGCCGAACGCATCGAAAGCGATGCTGATGCGCTCGCCGCTGCTCTCGAAAGGGATGGTGCGGTGCCAGAAAAACGAGGGAAACAGCACCACGAGGCCTTCCTCGGGCCGAAACGCACGCGTCTGCGGCGGGCGTTGGAGCTTGAAACGCCGGTCGCAACGGCCGAATTCGAGCCAGCCGGATCGATCCCCGGAGTCGCGGCCGATGCCGCCCGGCAACGCGACGTAATAGACCCCACTAACCCAGCCGGAGGGATGGGTGTGGCTCTCCTGGTGGCCCTGGGAGCCCAAAACGACGCCCCAGCCGGTCAATTCGAAATCGCGCAGCTTTTGAGCCAGGAACGGGTGCTGCGGGTCACGCGGCAAGCCCCTCATGTAAGCCTCAATCGCGGCCTGGAGCTGCGGCTCCGTGCCGCGATT
>JAAUYJ010029758.1_pt1 | contig 10105 bp, 10 predicted proteins | sample 7278031 | NCBI WGS metagenome assembly JAAUYJ01 (sample SAMN14350222, study PRJNA611818) | marine sediment metagenome | isolation source: surface marine sediment (1.8m) | place: French Polynesia: Moorea | collected 2018-08 | reverse complement strand
AATTTTTTCTTACAACAATTAAATATAATTCGAGAAAATAAAATTACAGAACCTATCCTCGAAAATTACAAAGTATTCAATAGAATCGAAAGCTCTATTCTCCACAATCAAAAATGCGATCCTAGTGATTTGCTCAAATTATATCGAGAAGTTCGACAACAAGGAGAAGTAGTAAGTAGTGGGGATACTAGAGAGGTAGAATTAATCAACTGTGGCTTGCTCGTATGCCAAGAAAATAAATTGAAAGTGGCTAACTCTAAATATATGTCGGTATTTAATCAAGATTGGATTGAAGAAGAGTTAGTTTCTCTACAGCCTTACACTAATATACGTCTCAAAATGTTTGGGTTAGAAAAATTAACCAGTTTGCCTCACAAAGTATTAACGGCAGTAAATTATTGGACAGGTAATCAACCTTTTTTAACCCAAAAAGTATATCAGACAATTCAAGAACAAAAAATCGTTATTGCTCCAGGACAAGAAATAGTTACTATTAATGAATTAGTCCAAAAAAATTTAATTAAAAATTGGGATACAGGAGTGGCTGCAACTCATTTTAAAAATATCCAAAAAAAATTTTTAGATAATGATAATTTTTCGACAGAGTCTTTACTAGAAGCTTACAAACATCTTTGGGAACAAAGAACCATTAAATACGATGATACTCCCCAACAAAAAAAATTAATAAAGCTAGGCTTGGCAAAGCTTAAAAATCAGCAAATTAGTCTGACTAATCCCATTTATAGTGCTGTATTCGACCTAGATTGGATAGAAAAACAATTAAAACTTTTTGCTGTTACTGACTCACCAATTTCTAATTTAAAAGAAAATCTTTCTCCTATAATGTCTAGTAACCCTTTTCCAGCTTTGGGGCGGCGGACGACAGGGCTGATGAAATCTGGAGGAAATCCCCCCCACCAAGATAACAGAACAGCTGCTCAGAACTCGAATCCCAATTCTGGTAGATCTTCCGGTCAAGTTGTTCCTGTTGTATTAAGTCTTCTTGCTGTTTTATTGTCTGGCACTGCCTTATACTGGTTCGGAAATCAACTGCTAAGAACCATTAACCAAAAACAACTGATTACTAAAGGCAATCTCCACCTTGAAAAGAAAAACTACTCAGAAGCTCTGGGTATATATAATCGAGCCTTGAGAGTAGATGAAGATATCGCTACTGTTTGGATCAACCGTGCTTATGCCCTTAAAGGACTAAAAGAATATGAATTAATGTTACAGTCTTGTACTTCCGCTACCGTAATTCAACCTGAATCAGAATTAGCTTGGAATTGTCGAGGTGAAGCCTCATATTATCTTGAGAAATATCAAGAAACAGTAGCAGCTTTGGATAGAGCGATCGCACTTAACCCCAAAAATCCTGTAGTATGGATTAACTATGCTCAAGCTTTACATAAACTGGAGCAGTATCCAGCCTCGGAAATTGCCATAGAAAGAGGGATTAATTTACTAGAAAATAATTCTCAAGGTAATAGCGTGAGTCTTCCTGTTGCTTATAACCAACAGGGAAAATCTTTCCTGAAGCAACACAAATATTCTCAGGCTCTAGAAGCGTTCGCACGTTCACTAGCTTATGCTCCTAATTATCTCTCAGCCCAACAGGGTAAAGCACTAGCCCTAGCCAAACTAGGACAAACTCACGAAGCTACTAGAATTTTTGCTCGGGTTTTAGTTCGAGACGATCTTTCCCCTGAACAACAAGCGATCACTTGGCTATATAAAGGAATAAATTTCTGCTCTATGAAGCAACCTACTCGCGCTAATGGTGCTTTTGAAAAAGCTCTACAATTGGCTACTAACTATAATCAAGCTGTCAAAACGGCTCAGGAGGACTGTCAATAATTAATAATTAATTGATCGGGGGAGGGGAGCTATCGGGATTAGAGATCAGGAGTTCTGCATAAATTGACGACCCTTGAGCTAATCTATTTATATTTCCTGATTCTTTCACCTCGATCTTTCATACCTATCTGAAAGTTGAGAAAGTGAGGTTTCCCCTTACTACAGGAGAGGTTTCAAGTTCCTTCTTCCAAACCCTACCTAATCTGAATCTTGACGGTGGGTGGTGGGGAGAACTACCTCGCCATATCCAACCATAGTGTTGATAATTGATAATTAAGTCTAGTATGAGATTTATTGTTATGCGAGTATATATATTGTTGTTTAATGCAGGAACCAGTAATGAGGGCATTCATACCATCCAAGTAGGAGATCGCAATAAAATTTTGATGTTTCAAGAAGAAGATGACGCACTTCGTTTTGCAATGATGCTAGAAGCCCAAGATTTTCCCGAAGCTACAGTAGAGGTAATTGATTCAGAAGAAATCGAAGCCTTTTGTCAAAAGGCAGATTACGACTGGGAAATAATCGAAACTGGTAAATTAGCAGTCCCTCCTGAAAAGAATGCTCCAAAAACAGATTGGAATCCTGAAGAAGACGAAAGTAGTCTTGCTACCTCACCTTCAGAAGATAATTCTATTCCTCCAGATGATTTAGATAATATTCGTCGCCGACTAGAAGGACTTTTGTAAAGGATTCACCGATTCTGGATAAATGACTCCGAATGAATAGTAAATGATAAATGGTAAATAATAAATGTTAAATGATAGGGGACATCTTCTTACTGAACAAATCAATCCTCACAGTCAAAATCTTGACAGTCTATCTTCTCTAGAGATAGTAGAACTGTTTAATCAGGAAGACTACAAAACAGTTGAAGCGATCGCTGGAGCTAAATCCGCATTGGCTCAAGCCATTGATACCAGTGCTGAACGTTTGCGTCAGGGAGGAAGACTGTTTTATGTAGGAGCAGGAACCAGTGGTAGGCTAGGAGTCTTAGATGCAGCAGAATGTCCCCCGACTTTTTGTACTCATCCCGAACTAGTACAGGGAATTATCGCTGGAGGAGCAGGAGCTTTAATTAGAAGTTCTGAAAGTCTCGAAGATCGTCCTGAAGATGGAGAAACAGCGATCGCCCATCATGAAATTAACAATTTAGATGTAGTGATTGGGATCACAGCAGGAGGTACTACCCCTTATGTTCATGGAGCATTACACGCAGCCCAAGAAAGAGGCGCAGCTACCGTTGCCATTAGTTGTGTTACCTCAGAACAAGTACCCATTAATGCAGATATAGATATTCGTTTGCTGGTGGGAGCAGAAATCTTAGCAGGTTCAACCAGACTCAAAGCAGGGACAGCAACCAAAATGGCACTGAATATTATCTCTACAGGGGTTATGGTGAAGCTAGGCAAAGTTTATGGGAATCGCATGATCGATGTCAGTGTGACTAATACTAAATTACGCGATCGGGCTTTGCGGATTATTTGCGATCTTACTGAGTTAAACCGTCAAGAAGCAGATGAATTATTACAGCGTAGTGGCAAAAAAGTAAAATTAGCTCTTTTGATGCAATGGACTGGTTTAGACCCAGAAGCAGCCCAAAAACTATTGTCTCAACATCAAGGTAATCTTAGACTTTCATTACAAAATAGATAAACAACGGTTAGAGTAATTAATTTAGCGATCGCTTTATGTTTCCTGAACAAAATAAAATAATAGAAGAAATTAGTTTAATTCCAAAGGATAAGCGCAAAGAATTATACGATCTAATTCATAAATTTAGAATGGATTTAGAGCGATCGCAGAATCAGATAGATGAAATTATGCAGTTTGCAGGTAGTTGGTCAGATATGACTGAAGAAGATTTCAGCAATTTCTGTGAGGAAATAAAACAACGTCGCCAAGCTTCTTCATCACGGAGATTTGCTGATGAAACCTTGTTTACCCATAATCAAAAGCATTTCGGTAAAATCAAAATATTAGAATTGAAAGATTGGACGCTGCCAAAAAAAAAGACATAAATTGAACTAAGTTAAAAACATCGGTTCTAAGTAGCTCCACCTAAATAAAATAAAGTTTGTAGTCAACCCTTCAGGGTTACTAAATCCTTGCAGAGTTTTGGCTTTAGCCAAAACTACGAACATCATCTATTTTGTGTTTAATAAAGTGAAGCTACTTACCAATTTTTTTTCAGATGTTTATGGAAAAATTGTTTTAGTTCCCGCCAAGCATCTTCGGCTGCTAACTGATTGTAAGAAGAGCGTTCATGGCAAAAAAATCCGTGATCGGCTTGGGGGTAAACTTTTAACTTATATTCTTTGTTAAGTTCCTTGAAGCGAGAGTCTATTTGGTTAATGCGATCGCCAGAAATAAAAGGATCTGCACCACCAAAGAATAAATACACAGGAATAGTAATATCGGTAACTGCTTCTAACCACTCATCCAGAACAACACTGTAGAAAGGTGCAGCTACTACGATCTCAGGGGAAAACCGAGTAGCAGTATAAAAGGTCATGCTTCCACCAAAACAAAACCCCGTTACCCCTATCCTGTCTGGATATAATACATCAACTCGCGATTTAAGATAAGCTAATACCGCTTTAATATCTTCCTCCATAGTTTTCTTCAAATCGAGGCGGTACATCATCGCTTTTGCTTTCTCAACTTCATCGTAGTCAAACTTGTTATTGGGCAACTCACGATAATATAAATCGGGCGTAATAACTACATAACCCTCCTTAGCAATTCGGACTGCTACATCTTTGATGTGTTGGGTTAATCCAAAAGCCTCCATTAGCAGCATAATCCCTGGCTTACGGCTATTTTCAGCAGGCAGACATAAAAAAGCTGGCATTTCTCCGTCGGGAGTAGAAATTATTACTTCTCTCTGTTCGATTTGCATCTATAAACCTCTTTGAACTTACAGATACTTTAGAAAAGATGCTAACCAAGACTCTAGAAAAAAACTGCGGAATTTTAGTAAATTATTGCGATATAGCAATAAATTGTCTCGGCGTAAGACCAGTAACGCGCTTAAAGTATCTAGTAAAATGGCTTTGGTCGCAAAAGCCTACAATAGCTGCAATCTCTGGGATACTAAGTTCACTATGCTGCAACAGATACTTCGCTTTTTTAATTCGCTGCTGCAATATGTATTGATGAGGTGTTTTGCCCATACTGTTTTTAAACAAGCGTATAAAGTGATATGGACTGATTTGGGCGATCGCAGCTAGTTCAATTATTTTTAAATTGCGATCAAGATTTTCCTGGATATATTCTGTTACCTGTTTCAGCTTCGATTTAGATAATCCATCTCCATAACTAGAGAGTTTGGGTTTTGTAGTGCAGTATTTTCGTAATAGGTGAATTGCTAATGTGGTTTTGAGACTATCAATCAATAAATTACTACCGATTTTGTGAGACTCTAATTCATCTTTTAAAGTCGAGAAAATTCCTTGTATTAGTGCATCTTGCTGATTCATAAACCTAGGGATAAGTTCTAGGTGATCGCAATTTACTAAATCTTGACCAACTTGTTGCAGGAGTACTGGTTCAATGGCTAATATTCCAAACTCCGCTGAAGTATTCCAATTACAGCGATGGACAATACCAGCAGGGATAATCGCAACATCTCCTTGATTTCGCCTTTCTGTTTGAACTTTGCCATCTAACCATCTTTCCCCTGGTGACTTAGAAAAACCATAGGCAATGACGTGCATAGTATGTTGATGTTTGAGACACTCGAACTTGGGCTGTTGATGAAGTTCTAAATGGATACTATCCCATCCTGAACTTGAAAGAATGGCAGATTTCGGCACAAAATCATCTGATGCCTTTTCTTGTCTGTAATCAAGCAGTTTGATTTGCTTGTTTCCCATATTTTTGCTCAAACAGGTTTATTTGCTTCATAAAAGCGCGATCGCTTTTTTAACTATTGGAAGCTAGTTTAGTGTTACAGTTAAATATCAATACTAGTAATCTTCAAGTTTTAGGTAAACTTCTGTTGGGTGAGATATGGCGTAGGAAATATTCCACTGTCGAAAGCCTAAACTTTGATACAATCTCGCAGCTATTTCATTTTCTTTCAGATGGCTAGTTGCAATAATTTCAACATCAGGACAAAGTTTGAGGCGACGAATTACATCAATCATAGTAGCTCTTCCATAGCCTTGGTTTTGATACTTTTCGTCAATCATCAACCTCATGATAAATCCTACACCCGCAACAATTTCATACATTGTAAATCCGATCATTGGGACTTCTGGTTGTTCGTAACCCTGTGCTGCAAAATCATAGATAGCTAAAGGAAAAAGATTAGGATTAACATAGGCTTCTGCAAGGGATTGTGTATTGGTTGCAATCAAATTTTTCTGAGATTTCGCAACTTGAAGATTCAGGCATTCTCGGAAATTTTCTTGTGTTATTTTGCGTAAGTGAACTTTAGCCACAAACAAATTTGTTTACTTAAAAGCTGACATAAAAATTGGGCGTAAGCGATCGCCTACAGCAGAATACAGATAGGGATGTTATTATATACCTTCTTATTGGAGTTGTCAAGCGCGATCCCACTTCAAAAAACGAGGGAGTAAATAAAGATAAAGTAAAACAAACTTCTAACCTTTACATTTACTTAATTTTTACCAGAGAATTTTCTTCTTGGAGTAGGGTACATATTAAGTAATATCGCATAATCTTGATATTTAGATTAAATGAGTTCGGGAACTTCTCCAGATAATAAATCTAATTCTTCTTCGGATAAATCGGCTCAACCAACTGAACAGTTCAAAAATATTGACCAGCTAGCTAAAAGACTGGAATCTTTTGTTGAACAGATAGCAAAGTTAATAGTTACCAAAAATTGGGTTTCTTTGCTGCTCTTGGTTGATGCTGTTCTAATTTTATTTTTCTTCCCTGGAGGAGTTATACCCCAGTTTATCAAAACAACATTTGGAATTGATTTACCAGAACAGTATCCAATTTTATTTTGGGCTACAGTAGGTGGAATTTTCTTAATTGCTTTGGTAATTGCCATCAAAACTATTCAAAGAAAATCCCCTCCTCTTCCTGATTTTACTGAACGCAAAGCAATTAAGGGATTACGAGCTTTTAGTCAAGAAGATGCAGAAATATTTGCACAATTACAGAGAGAAAGAGATTTACGAGAATGTTTAGAATCTATTACTAGCAAGACATTTCGTTTGGGGATTTTGATGGGGGAATCTGGTGTGGGTAAAACTTCTTTTTTACAAGCTGGAATTCTGCCTCAATTATTAAAATCAGAAAGTACCCATCGGGGGGTTTATATTCGCTTCAGCAATCAAGATCCGATGGAAACTATTTATAACGCTTTAGACAAAGAATTAAAACTATCAGAAACACAAGAAACACAAGTTAATAATCGGGATTTACTATCGATTTTATCTTCTTCAGCAGTTGCAACTGTAGATAAGCCTTTAATTTTAATCTTTGACCAATTCGAGCAGTTTTTTGTTCATTTTAAGCAAAAAATAGACAGAGAACCTCTTATTAATGCCTTAAAAGATTGGTATATAAATCCCAAGGATTTACCAGTCAAAATTTTTATTTCTATTAGAGAGGATTTATTAGGAAGACTGATAGAATTACAAAAAGCTTTAGGTTATTCTCTGAGTCCCCATGAAGTATATCATTTAGGAAAATTTTCCCCTAAAGAAGCAGCCAAAATTCTGCAAGTTATCGCTGAAGCAGAAAAAATCAAATTTGATGAAAAATTTGTTGACCAATTAACTGAATCAGAATTAGCAAGTAGAGAAGATGGTTTAATTTCTCCAGTAGATTTGCAGGTTTTAGCTTGGACAATTGAAAGACAAAATGAAGAATTACAAGCTTTTAACCGCGCTGCGTTTCAAAAAATTGGTGGAATTGAAGGATTAATGACTCGGTTTCTGAATAAAACTCTCGATGCGAGGGTTATTCCTAGCCAAAGGCAAGCAACAATTAAAGTATTGTTAGCAATGACGAATTTAGAGCGTAATGTTCGCGCTGGGGTGTTAACTCTTGATGATTTACAGCAGAAAATTCAAGGAACATTACAGCCTGGTGAAATTGTCGAAGCTACTACTTGGTTAGCTAGTGGAGGAGTGCGATTAATTACTCCTGTAGATAAGGATGGCAAAGTAGGTTATGAATTAGCCCACGAAAGATTAATTCCAGCATTAAGAGAAGTTGCAGGAAAGGATTTAACCACCGCAGATAAAGCTAATCAATTATTAGACCGCAGAGTTAATGAATGGTTAGGAAATAATCGCCAACCTCGTTATTTATTTAATTGGCAAGAATTGCGATTAATTCAGCAACAAAAACCTTATCTGGTTTGGGGCGCAAATCAAAGCAATAAAGAGAAACTATTAAAATGTAGTTGGCAGAAGTTATATCGACAGTTAGTAGCGGTTGGGATAGCTTTGGTATTTTGTTTGGTGGGTATAGTTTGGTGGCATACCCCTTGGGGACAAATTCAGCAAGTTAGATGGGAACTAGCTCGATTAAGTAAACGGGTAAGCTCTGAATATAAGGGGAAGGGAGCATTAGCTTTTTTCAAAGATGCAGATTTAAAACAAGCACTGAAAATTACTAAACAAATTGACGATTCATCTGACAAAGCCAGGGTTTTAGTAGCTATTGCCGAGAGCATTGGCAATCTAGAAAACATCCAGCTAGCAGATAAATATCTCTCCCAAGCTGTTACTGCTGCTAAACAAATTGACCATTCATATTACAAAGCCTGGGTTTTAGTAGCTATTGCCGAGACCTATGGCAAACTAGAAAACATCCAGCTAGCAGATAAATATCTCTCCCAAGCTGTTACTGCTGCTAAACAAATTGACAATTCAGATTACAAAGCCAGGGTTTTAGTAGCTATTGCCGAGAGCATTGGCAATCTAGAAAACATCCAGCTAGCAGATAAATATCTCTCCCAAGCTGTTACTGCTGCCGAACAAATTGACAATTCAGATTACAAAGCCTGGGTTTTAGTAGCTATTGCCCAGACTCAAGTAGAATTCCATCGCTGGAGACAAGCCCATAATACAGTATTTAAATGTCCCACAGATGAATGTAAAGTAGCATCTTTAGCTCATATCCTAACTGCTTGGGCAGAAAAGAAAAATCCTGCTTTAGTTGAGTGAAGATAGTGCCATGATTGATTGCATCGCTAGCATAGATTACAATGGATATCTTGAATCTTATTAGAATACTATGGCTAGTTTAACTATACGTAATTTGGAAGAACCGATTAAAGAACTACTCCGTATTCGTGCTGCTCATCATGGTCACTCAATGGAAGAAGAAGTAAGACAAATCTTACGTGCTGCTGTTTTAAAAGATGCTCAATCACCAGAAAACTTAGCAGAAGCAATTGCTAAACGCTTTGCAGATCTAGGTGGTGTTGACGATCTATCTATTGCATCCCGGGAACCGATGCACGAACCACCTCAAATTGAGCAATGATTATTCTGGATACAAATGTCTTATCTGAATTAATGAAATCGCAACCCGATAAATTAGTCTTGGGATGGATAGGGACACATAAAGCAACAAACCTATTTATCACTACTTTGACTCAAGCTGAAATTCTTTATGGCTTGGAACTATTATCAGAGGGTAAACGGCGCACTGCTTTAAAAGAAGCAGCTAAAGCTATGTTCGATGTAGATTTTGCCCAGCGTATTCTTCCTTTTGATTCAGATGCAGCACAACAATTTGCAATCATAGCTGCAAAAAGAAAAAAGATTGGTCGTCCTATTTCTCAGATTGATGCTCAAATTGCTGCAATCACTAGTTCTCACAATGCTATTCTGGCGACGCGAAATGTGTCTGATTTTGAAGAATGTGGCATCAATATCATAAATCCTTGGGAACAAGAATAGTTTTGCTGAATTATTTTAGTTTCAGGTGATCGCTCCGTAAACTTGTTCGAGTGTTAATAAGGGAAAAGATTGAACAATGCTTTCAGGAGATAATCCTTGTTGAAAAGCATAAACTATCGAGTCAAGAGAAATCCGAGTCCCTTCAACCCAATAAGTATCATTGCGATACTCTACATATGATTTAGCAGCTACAACTAGCATAACTGATTTTTTGCTCTGATTTATTTTCTATATTGCTCCTAACTGTAGCAATCTTATTCACAATTTAACTTTCTTCCGTAAGAAGTCCCTCAGTTTACGCTCTGGGATGAATTACGGGCAGGGTTTACTGGTTCACACAATTT
>JAAUYJ010007596.1_pt1 | contig 10107 bp, 12 predicted proteins | sample 7278031 | NCBI WGS metagenome assembly JAAUYJ01 (sample SAMN14350222, study PRJNA611818) | marine sediment metagenome | isolation source: surface marine sediment (1.8m) | place: French Polynesia: Moorea | collected 2018-08 | reverse complement strand
GTTGTCAAAGAGTGACCCTGACCCTACCACCCCAAAAACCGACCCCCCCCCTGAGAGGTAAAAAGTTGACCCCCCTCCAACGGTGTGGGTGCTCGCCCATGTGTGTTACCAATACCTAGGCAAAATAATGTAACACCAAAGACAAACCATCCCAGGACACACAGGAAGCCACACGACATTTGAAAACAAACACGTATCTCTTTCTTTTCTTCAGTGTGCCACCTCTTACACGAGCACAGTCAAACTGCCGGCGAGCCTCGACCACAACGACAGCGGATACCACACCAGCATCACCCTTGGCATGGCCGACAACGGAAGCGCGCTGTCGGCGGCCGGACTCTTCTCCTCCCGGGATGCGAGCTGGCAAGTCCTCGGACTCACCCTGAGCAAGTTCGACCCCGCCACGGGCGAGAGGCTGTGGTGGGGAGAGGTGGACCTGCTTGGAGAAGGCGGGGAGGTGGATCTGTGTGGGGCAGCTCGTTGAGTTCGGAGATACCTGGGGGGTCAGGTGAGAAAAAGTCATCATGGGTAAAAACACTTTATGAAATGACAATTCAAGACTTGTTTCGTGTTTGGGAATGTCCAAAGCTATTGTCTGCACCTATTCAATTTAGTAGTAAAAACAAATTGTCCTTTTTTTCCAGGCTGACCCTGTGCCCCCATTCCTGGACCTCCCCTTTCCACTCTGCCTCCTTCCCAACGACGGCGCTGCCATCATGCTCGGACCCGACCGACCAAGGCGATGGAAAATGAAAGGAGTGAAAATGTACCAAATGTTATTTGGATGGAATTTCAATGGAATATGTTGAGGCACCACTTCTTTTTCGGCCAATGTCATATGGATGCAATTTCGGGGGGTACTGTTCATAAATTTTTTGCCGATATAATTTTTCCATTCGGGAGTCAATGGAATTTGTGTTCATAATGCATGACTTTGATGGAAACTGTGTTCACAAGAAAGTGGTTATGCCAGATCAATGGAAGAAAGGTTCACGAGAGATGGATAGAGGGAATTATTGTTCACATTCCATTCCTCAAAAAAAGTGCACAAGTGCAATTAAGTGTGTAATTGTGAAATGACAGTTTAAAGTCCTTTTTGGGCTTTGTATATCCCCGTGCCTTATGTTGTTCTCAAGCAAACAAATCTTGTTATAAGTTTTGGAGGTTTTTTTAAAACTACCCTTTATCCGTTTTGTGAATGTAAAATGAATGGAAAACATTCAAATTCTACCAGTTTGTAAAGTGCAATCGCTTTATATAAGGTCACTACCACAGAATAATGAATGGAAAAACACAATAATTTATTGAAAAGCCATTCACAAAGACAAACACCAGCCATTTAAAAAAAAATCAGTAATCCACCTTGCTCATTACCCATTCTGGCATCCACTTACACAAGATTTGACCACACTTCATTACTTTTCCTACAAATTCTGACTTTGGGATGTTGCAGCTGTCCACCTTTGTCCCCCCGTATTTGTGCACTCCAATCATGTCCCAGGGGAGTGGAATTCCGATGTAATCCGAATAGACTTTTTCCAGAATCAGTTCGTTGCACGTGACGACATCTCCGTCCACTTGGGTTGCGATGTAGACGCGGTTGCTCTTGTGCCATAGAAGGTTGTCGGCCACCTACATGTGAATGCAATTTGAATGGAATTTCACTGGAATCTACTTTTTACCTTCTGAGACTTCCCTTGGGGCGCGATTTTGAACCTGGTGCAATTGCCGCACTTGTGGGCGTACCTAAATGGATGTCAAATGAATGGAGAAAAATGTAATTTCTTTCGTTTACCTTTCTCTGAGGTAGAAGTTTTCCATTATTTGTTTCCCGGTGTTGGGCGTGCCGGCCTTGTAGCAGTTCTGGAATACGGCGTACATGGCCTCAAAAGGCTCCGCCGTGGTCTTGTACAAAGGTCCGCTTCTCTTCCTGGACTCCTCCAAGTGGTGGAAACAGTGGAGGTTTATTGTTGGTCCCATTTTCTTGACGGTCGTTGAGCAGAATCCAGCTTGAAATTTTTCATAGAACATATCATGGAGGTCTCGCAGTTCAAGTCCTTCTTGCTGCCGAAGGACCACCTCCACCCGTTCTAGTACGTCGTCGTTGTGCATGTATAGACGGTAGAGGAAGCTGTACAGTGCGACAGCCTTGGCTTTGGCACGCCTAAGAAATGTAAAATGAATGCCAGATCGATGGAATTTTACAATAATCTAACCACTCGTCCTTCTTGCTCTTAATAAGTTGGTAGGCGAGGGTTGGCATAGCGGACAACGTTAGAAGGCCGAACTCGTTGCCCTTGAACTGCCCCACGGTGATTGCCCTGGTCTTCCATGGCGACTCGCTGAAGACTGTCATTGTTTCATACAGCTTGGAGTATTCACTTAGTATCTTTCTGGAGTATACTGTTGTCTTCTTGACAAATCCTCTGTGGTGAATTTGCTTGGAAATGCCTTCTTTACAGTTGTGGAATTCCTCAATGGGGCTATCCCAAACGACATCAAACCCCTCCAGGTCATGTAGGGCAGAGTCGTCAATGACGCCTTCTTGTTTGTCGTCCGCGATCTGGATCTCGCCCCTTAAAATTTTAAAACCAAATTTGTTTCCTAATGTTTGTGAATGTCAATTGAATGGAATTCACCTGGAGATTTGTCGCATTCTTTCCGATGTCCTAAGAGCTTTTCCCGCAGTTTGTGGGTACGGCCACTTTTGACGTCCGTGGGATGTAGCCAGGCAGACCTCGCACCCATATAGGCCATTGACCGACACGAGGCCTTTGATGTAGTGGCGCTCCACCATGTCTCCGATGAAGGCCGTAACTTTGAAGTCCTTGTCTGCGTTGATTTCATCAACAATGTCCCTATGTGAATGGCAATTGAGTGGAATCCGGGTGGAGTTTCAATAAAGTTACCTCATAACCTCCACAGGTGTCGGCTTGCTCTCTTGCACTCCGATGAGGGGATTGAAGATTTTGAAGGGGAATATACAGTTCCGGATCCTCAGGGAGACAATGACAAAGGAGCGCTTCCCCTTATTGGACTCCCTGACACCGTCGGCTGAGATTTGCGTCTCCTTAAGATGCTCCAGCGCCCTTTCCCCCATCCCCCTGTGCCTCAGGAGGTAGATTCTTTTGATGTCCCTCAGGTGTACCACTGCCTCCATAGACAGGAGTCTTTTATTCCCCGTTCGTGGTAGATTGAGGTAGTCCTTTGGAATGGACCGAAGATTTTTCACCTTGACGATCTTGGACTCCGGGCCGTCCTCTTCGTGAATGGAAACTGATGAGAAAATGGGTGGAATCTGTCGAAGTGCCCTTGCCTTGATGGACTTCTTGTAGCTGGCTGTTATCTGCCTCGTTGCAAGCAGTTCTGAGATGGCTTCAATCTCGTTGCAGAAGAATTTGAATAGCTTCTCGATTGCGTTGTCTGAGACTCTGCTTGTTACCTTTATTTCAATTATTTGGCGTATGATGCGTGCCAAGGTGGTCTCCTCTTCTTGTGGCTCCAGATATGGATTGCGGATGGGTGGAATTTGCGTGGAATCCACTTCTTCTACGGGAATTGTTCGGCCGTGGCGGAGGTCATGCTGGTCCGGGTGGTCCCTGTCTTCTGGGTTTCCGGCATCCTCATCTGACTGCAGGGGGTCCACCCCCGATATTGTACCTCCGTCTTCATCGTCTGTGCTCTCCTTTTGAGGGTTTATGGCCCGCCGCTGGAAGAACCGGGCTTCCTGTGCCTTGCGCCGCGCCCGGTGCCGGCTCTGGCGCAATGAGTTCAACGCCGCCTTCCTTTCCCTAGCCTCTGGGGTTCCCCAAAGGCTTTTGGGCAGCCTTTTGGACCTTTTGGGCCCTGCGGATGATGGCCCTGCTTCCTGCGTGTTCATTCTTGTTCCTAGATTCGAATTTGAATTTTTAAATTTTTAAACTTTTCGGCGGGAAAGTCGAAGTTCGGAAAAAATAACGGTTTTATTCATTTATGGCTAATGAATGGAATTTTAATGGAATATTTTATTAAAGGTTTCGCGAAAGAACTTCCCTTTTTCCCGCGCTTTTTATTTACTTTTTTTTTGAACTTTAAATTTGGGAAATAAACAGTTCGTGATTGGAAATTAAAACGGGAGGACGCGGTCACGATGGCCTCGTCCGTTGTGATGCCCGGCAAGGCGGCGGAGCCCAACAAGGCCTTCATCACGGCGTCGGCGGCCAAGGCCAGGGAGAAGGCGAGGGTGAAGAACGGCCATTTGAACACTCTGAGCCGTCTCGTGCTGTTCAGCCCCCGCCTGAACAAGATCACTGACAAGAGCTGCAAACACTGGAGCGTCATCTCCTACGGGGACTTCAAGTGGCTGCCAGCGGGCGTGAATGAGCACACGAAGCTGTCCCTGGTGGACAGGACCACCCTCCGCATGCTCCACTACATCACGCCAACGTGCCCCAAGTGGGAGTCCTTCATCTTCTGCAGAGTGGAATACGGTGATAATTTGGATGGAATTTCTTCGAATGGCGTTCACAAACTTATTGACACAGGCCTCAGCGAGGAGGACGTTTGGAGGGATCTGGACCCCGTCATCACGGACCATACCGCCCTCATCGTGGCGGGCAACAGCCCGGAGAAGGCCTACAAGCTCGTGGCGAACTCCTGGCGCGAGGCCATGTTCCTCAAGTACGAGTACCGCCAGGTGAGGGAAATGCCAACTGGATGGAATTTGAATGGAAAACTTACATATGACATTCACAAACTACAGGGCGGCGACCCCATGGCGCTAAGGTTCTCGGAGGACCCCAGGTACGACCCGCTCCTCATCTCCGGCACCACAGGCGAGAGCGAGGATGCCGACGCAGAGGGGGTGCAGAGCGTGCAAGCCTCCGATGATGAGGTGGATGAGGAGGAAGGAGCTGGAGACCGTCGCGAAGTATGCCAAATTTTTGGATGGAAAATGGATGCATTTTACTCAAAGATAATTCATATACAGATTCCGCCCAAGACGACCACCCCCACCAAGCCAAGGCGAAGCCCCATCAAGAGGCCATCCTCCGCCAAGCCCAGGCAGGCCCCACGAGGCCGCAGCCGCAGCAGGTCGAAGGGGACTCCGAGAAAGGGGAAAGGTGGCGGCAAAGGAGGATCCACCGGTGCCGGGCAAGAGGCAGGCCCGCCCCAAGACACCACCGGTGGGGGCACAAGTGCGGGCGCGGGCGCTGGAGGGTCTGGAGGCGGCGGAGGAGGGAAGGACGACGATGTGCGTAATGTTATTTGGATGGAATTGTGATGGAATTTACTCATTCACTGTTCATATGCAGGATAAGGACAAGAGGCCACACTCCAGAGCCGCCGCAGCGGCTGCTAGAAAGAAGAAGGCCGAGGAGGAAGCTGCAAAGAAGAGGGCCGCCGAGGAGGAGGAGGCCAGAAGGCTCCAAGAAGAGGAGGATTCCCGACTGGCGGAGGAGGAGGCAAAGAGACTCCAGGAAGAAGAAGAAGCAAGGCTGGCCAGGGTAAATGGAATTTTAATGGAATTTTAATGGAAAATATTCATTTGATGTTCATCCAGGAAGAACAAGCTCGCCTTACCGCGGAAGAGGAAGCTGCAAAAATTGCAGAGGAGGCCAGGCTGGCAGCGGAGGCAGCGGGAGCGTACCCGGAGGAGGACATCGACACGGGCGACGATGACGTCCTCAACCCGGCCTATGTTCCGCCCGAGGAAGAAGAGGAAGAGGAGGAGGAAGATGAGGGCGAGGCGGAGGAAGAGGTAAAATATTTGGATGGAATTTGAATGCAATTTATTCTAATGACATTCATTTTAGGACGCCGCTGCAATGATCAATGCCTCCTCCCAGTCAGGCCGCGCCCAAGCGCTGAAAAACGCCAACATCGACTACAACCCTGTCACCGGCGAACGTGAGACTTGATTTTTGATGGAATTTGAATGGAAAAAATTCAAATGGTATTCATTTTAGTCCGAATCAAGAAGAAGTCTCCCGCCACGCCAAGCCATGGCTCCGCAGGGTCCACGCCAGTTCAGCAGCCAGCCTTCATCCCCCTGCCCTCCACCAGCGGGGCGCACCAGCCGTCCAAGTCCCCCTCTCCTGTTCCCAGCACCAGCAAGGGCCCAAAGGCCTCAACCGCCAGGGAGAGCGGCATGCCAACGGCAGTGGAGAGGAGAAAGGCGGCGGCGGCGGCAAGGAAAAAGAAGCTGCTGGTAATACTATTGCAATTGAATGGAATTTGAATGGAATCTATCAAATTTTCTTTCATAAAGGAGGAAAGAGCCACCGGCGCACGCGAAGGTGGGGTGGTGGATGCCCCGTCGGCCAAGCGCCTCAAGTGGAAGGAAACCACAAAGGTCTCGTGCTTGCCAGCACCGCAGCAGTGCGGCTGCGAGGATATGTCCCTGGCCGCCATCAAGCAGCATGCTCCAGACGAGTTCAGCCACCAGCTCATTTGTGCCTTCGGTATACAATTTTAAAAAATTCCATCCGAATTCCATTCAATTGGCATTCACATTTCAGAGAAGTGCCTCAAGTCCACCCGTGACCAAGTCGACCACCTCACCGCCGCCGTGGCAAAGCAGAACGCCTTACTCGAGGAGATCAGGGATGCCAGCAAGCTGGGCGCCAACTACGCCGAAAGGGCCGCAGAGCAGAAGATGATGGAGGATCTGAAAGAGGAGGATGAGGCTGTCCTGACCCTCCCGTTCATGGTACAAAAAAATTCCATTGAAATTCCATCCATTGGACATTCACATTGTTTTAATTTGCAGACTCAACAACAAGTGCTCATGGCCATGCAAAACGACGAGACCTTCCACGCCATGCGCCGGTGGATCCAGGCCAGCAAGACCACCACCAAGGGGAGCTGGCTGCGTAAGACCTGCCGGAAGATATTCGATGGACACCTCCTCGGCAGACAGTACCTGGTGTGGCCCTCCGGGTAATAATTTTTTCAATGGAATTCTGATGGAAAATATTCATTTGACTTTCATATGCAGGTTCGATGAGGGACACCCCATCATCCGAGCGGGGGAGGAGTACTATGTCATGCCGGAGAAGCTCCAGAACCTAATCACCGACCACATGAAGTCCCTCAAGGTTGACGACGTGGAGGAGAAGATGAAGAACTACTTCGCTCATGCCAGGGTGGACCAGCTGAGGATGGCTCTGGTACTAATATTGGATGGAATTTCAATGGAATTTACTCATTTGCCGTTCACATTCCAGGCAACCATCTTCCGCCGCGAGGCGACCGACGCCGTGGCGAGGTTCACCCTCCTCCACGACACACACCAGCTCGGGATCATCAGGAGGGAGGCGCCTTTCAAGGCCAGGCACACCACCGAAGAGAAAAGGCTGTGGCTCATGGAGTACCGCCAGAAGATCCTCGACGAGTACAAGGCGCTGACTGGAGAGGACCCGGTAAAAACTGAATGGAATTTGAATGGAATATATTAATTCACCGTTCATATTTTTTCAGCCACCACCAATGTCGACTGCAGAGGCTGAAAGGCGCGCCAAGATCCAGCTGTCCCGTCTCAAGCATCTTAACTACAACGACGAGCTGAGGTAGAGGAAGACCACGGCAGAAAAGAAGAATCCAAGAAGGACCCACTCAAGAATTTTCAAGAAAATACCCATGTTTTCCACTCAAATTCCATTCACGAACCTTTCAAATTCCACTCCGTTTCCATCCGTGCTACCTCCCCTAAGAAGAAGCCTCATAATCCCTTTCCTTCTAAGAATCTGACTGGTTTCCATTGCGATTCCATCCAATTTCCATTCATTCCCCCCTTTTCCGTGGACCGATGTGATAAGTTTCCATGTGTTTTCCATTCGTTCGACATTCACGAGAATATAGAGAAAGGGTTTTAAAAAAAGCGGCTTAATCTTGCTAGTGCAGGTAATCCACGTTAATCGCGAAGGTTTAGTCAGGTTAAGATCCAGTTAACGATGTCCTTCTGCCTCGTTGGTATTTGGTTTCCATTCGTCTGACATTCACTCTCATGGGTGCTAGCCCGCTGAGTTTTTACCGCGTGCACGGGCAAATACTTTCCAACCAATTGGCATTCACTTTCCATTTCCATTTTACATCCATAACCCACAAATTTGGTGCTTCAGCAACTTGCCTACTTTTGGCATTGATCTTTTTTCCGCCCGGCATTCATTCGACATCAATATTCCATTCAAAAATTTCCATCCGAATGCTTCATAAACAGAGCGTCGTCGTCGAAATGCGATTTGGATGGAAAAAGAGTGGAATGTGAACATCCCTAAATGTCAAATCGATGGAGATAGGATGCAACGTAACGCTTCGTGGTTAATTATCCGACAAATCTTGGATGGAAATCCAATGCCCAGTAAATAAAATTCCATCCAATTTTAGGGTCAAAAGTCGGTCGGGGCGTTCCTCATTTCCCTCGTCCAAGGGGAAGGAGATGTCAAAGACCCGGAATGCAGCTTCCTCGGATCGAAACGCCTGGAGTTCGTCCGAGATCCGGTCTTTTCTCAGGTTTGATCTTCCCATGCATGCATACTACTGGTAAACCGTAAACATATCATCATACGTAGGACCGCTGGGACGGCCCCATCCTGGTGGACTGGTCCGACTCCTTCAAGGACCCGGAGTGCGCCGAGCGGTTCAAGGTGGAGTGGACCCACATCGGGACGAGAGGCCGCTACGGGCACGCCACGTACGCTGCCGGGAGACAGCCGATCCTTCTCCATTGACAGTCCGGAGCCGGGCGTGATCTACTTCGTGCAGGTGCTGGGGAAGGAGGGGCGGTACTGGAGGTTCACTGAAGAAAATGGGTTCAGGACTCTCCTGGAGCCACCAGGGCGAGAGTGAACGGAAAAAGTCTTCGCTTGATTCACGATTTGCGAGAGGGAAAATATAGTCTTCTGAGAGTATTCATGGAGACAGAGACACAGCGGGGACAAAAAAACTTTATTCCTTTGGCGGTTGCCAAAACGGAAGGCTTTTTATGAGGGTGAGAGCTCGAAAATGGGGCAGGATTTATGTTCAGTCTAGGAAGTAGTGGAGTTCGGAGAAAAAGAGGAGGAGAAGGCCTTTTTCTCTGGGTGGACTATCGAGCGTCCGTAATGCCTCTTGAGATGCCGATTTCGCCCCCCCCCCCCCTCGATCCCTCCCTCCCTCCCTTGCAAGTCCACCTCTTACTCCCTCGCTGAGCCTTCTTCTTCCCTCCGAAGGGGAAAAGGTGCTTTGCTGTTATGGAGGACGACGAAGAGAGGAAGCGAACAGGAAGCGAGGGGGAGGGATAAGTTTGATTTATGTCCCCCTTCTCCCTCCTTTTCCCTGCTACTCCTCCTCCCTCGTCGTCCCCGCCTCGTTTTCTTCCGGTCTGGATGGAGAGAAAAGAGATTTCCTCTCTCCTCCTCTCTCGCAAGCCAGTCTGTCCCCTTTCCCCAAAGGATGATACATTTTTCCGCTGTCAGGTCAGGCCCAGAGTTCTACTCCGAAAAGCAAAACGCAGGCAAAAATAAGGAGAAAGCCCCGAATATCTAACAGTGTTGAGGCCGCGGCGACAGATCGTCGGTCAAGATCATGGTTCGCTTGCATAAAAGCTTGCTCTCTCTTCCATAAAAAACTAGAATCCCGATTGTCCGTCCCAATGCGGGATTTCCTATAAACGGAAATCGGAATTTGGAGACACAGAGCGGGGCTGTATCTTATTTGACGGTCTTGTTGCCCACTTTCTCTCTCTAGCGTCCACATCCGCACAGAAAGATTATCGCTCACTCTCATCTTTTCCCCTTTTTCGTTTCCGGTCACGTCGGTCTTTCCTTACACCAGCAGACGCAAACTCGATCACATTTGTCCCTAATAAAAAAATCGACACTTGAGACGCTCCCCAATAACCCAAGAAACCTCTTTACACCTTCGCGCCATAAATGAGAATTGAGAACCTAAAAAAGAGAGATGTGCCAGGGGTGGAACTGCCAAGCCACCGATAACAAACGGCGCAACTGCCACTACAGAGGAAATGAGGGTTTTTTCTCCCCTTTCCTCGATTCCCCCCGACCTCCTTCCCCCCGGGGTTGCTCGTGCGGCGCGGTCGCAACCGCCGGGCGGGTGTCGCCCGCGGCCGCCCCCGGCAAGCGCGAG
>JAAUYJ010110306.1_pt1 | contig 10108 bp, 8 predicted proteins | sample 7278031 | NCBI WGS metagenome assembly JAAUYJ01 (sample SAMN14350222, study PRJNA611818) | marine sediment metagenome | isolation source: surface marine sediment (1.8m) | place: French Polynesia: Moorea | collected 2018-08 | reverse complement strand
GTATTTTTATTAGACAATAAATCTGTAGTCCGTTATGCAGGAAACATTGACGATAATCCTGATGCTCCTGATTCGGTGACATCCTCTTATTTACGAGATAGTATTACTAGCTTACTTTCTGGACAAGAAATTGCTACTAATTATACTGAACCCGTCGGAACTCCCATTAAATGGCGCAATAAGTAGATTAAACCATTTATTAGCTATTAGTTTTTACTTGCTAAAAACCTAAAAAGCTACTTAATACCAAAAAACTGGTATCTTATGGGGAGATAAACAACACATAAAGATCGAGGTCATTGTTCCAGGGATGAGTTACCAGCGAGTTTTATTAAAACTGAGTGGTGAAGCTTTAATGGGGGATTTAGGTTATGGGATCGACCCTAAAGTTGTAGCAACCATCGCTCACGAAATAGCTGATGTGGTTCAAAGTGGTATCCAAACCGCGATCGTAGTTGGTGGTGGTAATATTTTTCGTGGAATGAAAGCCTCTGCTGCTGGTATGGATCGTGCAACCGCCGACTATATCGGGATGATTGCTACTGTCATGAATGCCATGACTTTACAGGATGCTTTAGAACGAATCAATATTCCTACTCGCGTCCAAACTGCGATCGCCATGCAAGAAGTTGCTGAACCTTACATCCGCCGTCGCGCCATTCGTCACCTGGAAAAGGGTCGAGTGGTTATCTTCGGTGCTGGTTCTGGTAATCCTTTCTTTACTACTGATACTACAGCAGCTTTACGAGCAGCAGAAATTGATGCGGAGGTGATTTTTAAGGCGACAAAGGTAGATGGAGTTTATGATTGTGACCCTCAAACAAACCCCCAAGCTCACCTTTATCAAAGCCTAACATACACTCATGTTCTGACTCACGATCTTAAAGTAATGGACAGTACAGCGATCGCATTATGTAAGGAAAATGACATCCCTATTGTTGTTTTTAATCTTTCTGTACAGGGTAATATTGTCCGTGCGACGAAAGGAGAACCTGTAGGAACTATTGTAGGAGGTTTCTGTGAAGTTAACTGAAATTAAAGAACATATGCAAAAGACTATTGATGCAACTCAAAGGTCTTTTAACACTATTCGGACAGGACGAGCTAGCACATCTCTATTAGATAGAGTAGTAGTGGAATATTACGGGACTGAAACGCCATTACAAGCCTTGGCGAACATTACAACCCCTGATTCAACCACTATTTCGATTCAGCCCTATGATAAAAGTAGTATGGCTCAGATTGAAAAAGCTATATCTATGTCCGATATTGGATTAACCCCCAACAATGATGGGACAACAATTCGCTTAAATATTCCTCCTTTAACTAAAGAACGACGTAAAGAACTGGTAAAAATAGCTAGTAAGCTAGCTGAAGAAGGCAAAGTAGGTATTCGTAATATCCGCCGTGATGCTGTTGAATCTGTAAGAAAGCAAGAGAAAAACAGCGATATTTCTGAAGATGAATCGCGAGACTTGCAAGATGAAATTCAAAAAATTACTAACGAATTTACTAACAAAATTGACTCTCTTTTAGCTACAAAAGACAAAGAAATTACAACAGTCTAGATTATTACTAAACTCTTATTATTTTTCAGGGATAAAAAAGTAGAACCAAATCTATTTTTATTGTCCCTTTATTTTTTATTACTAACTACCTATTTATATCCTTCTACTTAAAATAGATCATAAAATCATGAATGTAGATCAAGCATTGTTATTAGTAGATCAATTAATTTCTACTAAAACCGAAAAATCCCTTAGTGATCTACAGTCTGCTATTTTAAGAAATGCTTGGCAAGGTAAAAAATATGCCATCATAGCAGAGGAATATGGTTGTACAGAAGGACACGCTAAAGATATAGGCTGTTTATTATGGCAGCTTCTATCAGAAATTTTAGAAAAAAAAGTAACTAAAAATAATTTTCGTACCATTATTCAGCAACATTTTTTATCAAAAAATAATGATTGGCTACAATCATCTGATTTTTTAGGCAGACAAAATTCCCTTACTGAATTACAAAATTTAGTTGCACAAAATCATAAAATAATTGTCATTCAAGGAAAAGGAGGAGTAGGTAAAACCACCCTCGCACAACATTTTCTAGCTGTGGGTAATTTTGATTTAACTTTAGAAGTTTTAATGGCGAAAGAAACTCACAATATTATTTCAGCAAAAAGCTTAGTTGAAGAATGGTTTTATAAAGATTTACAAGAAGAATCTGGTAAAGAATTTGCTGTTACTTTATCCCGCTTGAAACGATATTTACAAACCAAATATGTAGGTATCTTAATTGATAATTTAGAGCCAGCTTTAGACAAAGATGGTAAATTTATTGTTCCTCATCGAGACTATGTTGAACTATTACGCATTTTATCAGATAAGACAGTCAAATCTGTGACTTTAATTACCAGTCGCGATCGCCTATGTGAGGGAGATATTAACTTACAACATTATCGCCTATCAGGACTTAGTTTAACAGCATGGGAACAATATTTTAACTTACATCAGCTAAAAACCAATTCTCCTTGTTTAGCTACAATTCATGGTATCTATGGTGGAAACGCTAAAGCTATGGGAATTATCTGCGGTAGTATTTGTGAAGACTTTAGTGGCAACATAGAATTATATTGGGAAGAAAATCATCACGATCCTTTAGCTGTAACTGGTTTAAAAAATTTAATTGTTAGTCAGTTTGAACGTCTCAAAAATCTAGATTATTCTGCTTATATTTTACTCTGTCGTTTAGGATGCTATCGTTACCAAGATATACCTAAAATACCTCGTTCTGGTTTACTCTATCTTATATCAGATTTAGAAACTAAACATCATAGAAGAGTTATCGAATCATTACGCAATCGTTCCTTGATAGAATTTTCTCAAGGTAATTATTGGTTACATCCTGCAATTCAAGCAGAGGCTAGATTAAGATTACAATCAGAAAATATTACTTTAAATCACTGTAACTCTATCTCACAAACCCCCTGGCAACAAGTCAACTATAATATTGCTAATTTTTATACCCAAAAAGTTGAGCAAATTAATAATATTCAAGATGGATTAACTGCATTAGAAGCTTATTACCATTATATTGCTATTGATGATTATACAGCAGCAGCCCAAGTTATTTTATATAGTCGTAATAACCAATGGGAACAATATTTAACTTTAGGTAGTTCTTTATATCGGTTAGGATTAATTCAGCCATTACTTACTGCAATCACTCAAGTCATTGAGCGTGTTCAAGATATAAAAGAGCGTAGTGAACTTAATAACATTTTAGGGGACTTATACTGGATTACAGGAAAAATTCATCAAGCTATCTTATGTCAAGAAGCAACTATTGCTACTGTCAGTCAGCCCTTATCTAATTTATCATTAGATGGACATTCTTTTTACTATTTCAAAATGCTACAAGTTGACTCTCTATTGAGTCTTGGTTTATACAAAATAGATTTATGGGAATTATCAGAAGCAAGTAAACTGTTGCAACAAGTTATAGATTTAGCGCAACATACTAAACATCATTCTTGGTCAGAAAAAGCCTCCTTATGTTTAGCTTTGATAGAATCTTATCAAGGAGAAACTTTAAAATCTGCTAAACTGGCTAATAGATTTTATCAGTTAATTGTTCATGAACAAAACAGTCAATATAATACTGGTCGCTTTGCTTATTTTATTCAGATACTAGGTCAAATTTTTCTCAATCTGCACGATCATGATAAAGCAGAAGCAATTTTTAACAAAGCGATCGCATTTTCTCAAGAAAGTTACTATACTCAAATTAAGGCAAAATGTTTAATGGGGTTAGCAGCAGTTTATCGTAATAAGAATCAATTTGCTTTAGCCTGTTCTTGGCATCAAGAAGCAATTGATCTCTTGGATAAAATAGGAGCAAAATGTGACCTTGCTACAGCATACCATGAATGGGGATTAACATTAATTGTTATGAAACAGCCAAAATTAGCTAAACAAGCCTATAATCAGGCTATTCAATTATTTGAACAAATACAAGCTCCTTTACAAGTAACCAAAGTCAAACAATCTTTACTTCCATAAATTTATTTTAAGTAAGCCCAATAAAACAAATCCAAAAATGTTAACAATTTTAAGTTACTTCAAACCATTAATTCATAAATTCCCCCTAAACTCCCACTAACCATCTTATCCAGTTAACTTTATTAATATCGTTTTAGATTTAGCATATATTTAATATTTTGGTGAATTCTATCAATCTCAATTTCTACGACAAGTTACACACAACCTATAAATACCTTAGCAAAAGGTCAACTATCGAACCAAGCTATCAAACATTAATTAATGAATTAGAGACACTTTTAGAAAATTGGCGACAAACCCCTATTAAAATCACAATTATTGGTCATTGTGAAATCCTCATTGAACAAATCAAAACTTTAAAAGAAAGTAATTTAAAATCTCACTCTTTATGGGAATTGCAGACTGCTACTCTACCTAATAATCTTGAAAAAATTGTACGTAATTGCGATCTATTATGTCTTGTCAATGATGGCTCAAAACCAGTATCAGACAGCGAACATAAATTAATTACCAAAGCAGTTACATCTAATGTTGTTAGTTATTGTCTTATTCTAACTGATAGCACCACTTTATCAGCAAGCTCTGAAGTAGAAGTAGGAGCATCAAACACTTTACTAAGTTGTAATCAACTAACAAGTTATGTATTTCCCAGAGATTTATTAGAAAAAATAGATTTATTAACTTCCCAAGAATTGAGGGAATATCATAATTTTTGGGATTCGATTTTAGATACCACTCTTATTAACACAGAAAAAAAATTTCAAGAACAATGCTGTAATCTTATTCACCGCTATTTTGAACAAAATAAGAATCAAGAATGGTTACAAGTTCAACAGTACAAGAAAATATTTTTTTCTAATCAGCGTGCTGATAAATTTAAGCAGCAACTTAACAAATCATGTAATAAACTCAATCAAATCATTCACCATACTTTCAAAACAATTAAGCAAGAAATTAATCAAAGTAAAATTGAATTAATTAATCCTTTTATGTACGATACAATGATGTATCGAGTACAAGCAGCAATTGAAAACTCTTCGGTTATTCAATACCAAGAAAAAAATCAAACTTATCTATCTCTGGTTGTTAAATATCAAGACTACAACCAATCAATTCATTCTTACGTCATGGAATTATGTCAACACGAAATAGATTCATGGTTAGAAAAGCAGTGGAGCAAAATAGATAATGCTGATGGACAAGGAATGCTTAATGAATTAATCAAAAATATTAATCAAGAATTAGAATTTATTACTCCTTTATCTTCCAACGTAACTATATCTAAAATCCCCAAGAAATTTGAGTTTGAAATTTCCGATTATGTAACTCTATCTATACTAGAAGAAAATAATCAAATTTTATTCGATTATCACTATACTCAAAGTACTTGGTTTAGATTAATATTAATATTTATAATAGTCTTATGTGCTTATCAATTATTTGGTAGAGCCTTTGGTTTTGTTATCTTATTTTTTCAACTAATTAATTGGTTTACTGGACGAGATATAAAAACTGTTAAGCTCAAAAAACAAACCAAAGAACTTAAACGTATCATGGACAACAAATGTCAATTTTTAGTCAAATTTGTTGCCGACAAATTCTTGCAAAACTTATTATACTATTTAGAACAGGAATCCCAACAATACCAAAAAGAAATTAGTTTTATTATCAAGCAAGTAGAACCAGAATTAGAAGAACTCACGCAAAAAATGGAGCAACATAAAGAATATATAGATATTCTTAAAGAAGACCATACTAAAGTAATGCAAATTTTACAAGATTAGAAATTTACTAAATTTTTTGACATAACAACAAGCCAAACCAATGTTTATTGTCCCTATAAGTTGCATTTACCTTTAAGCCTTTACTCGCTAAATAAACTGATTTTTCTTGAAGGTTAAACTTACGAGAAATTTCGGTTAATATTTTTTCTCCTTCCTTAAATTCAATTATCAGATCTAGTGCTGCTAATTTAACATTATGGGAACTCTGACAAATTAAATACATTTCAATTTGATTTTCCGACTGATTATAAATAGCATGATGTTCAAATAAACTCAAATCGAAATCCCCATCAAACCGCCAATTAAGATGCTGTAAAATATTCAGATTAAAAGCGGAGGTAATTCCTTGACTGTCATTATAAGCAGCTTCTAAAACTGGGATAGATTTCTGTAAGTCAATCCCTAATAAAAAATAATCTCCCACACTTAACGAATTAGTAATTAACTCAATAAAGCGATCGCATTCTGACGGATTAAAATTACCAATAGTACTACCTAAAAATAAACAGATTCTTTGTGATAAAGCAGAATAACTTAGCTTACTCAAAGCTTGTTGATAAGTAGCCACTTTTCCTGTAATCTTTAAAGTAGGATATTTAGTCAACAAACTATTAGCACTTTCTTGGAGAATTCCGCCACTAACATCAATAGGAGTATAGTATAAAGGGTAATCTAAATTTTGGTAAGCATCCAAGAGTAACTGAGTTTTTGTGGCACTACCACTACCCAACTCAACAATTTCTACCTTACCCGTAATTTTAGCAATTTCCTGACCAGATTTTTTTAGGATAGATGCTTCAGTTCGAGTCGGATAATATTCTGGTAACTCACAAATCTTTTCAAATAATTGAGAACCCTCATGATCGTAAAAATAACGAGGAGAAATAGTTTTACATTCCTGAGTCAAACCCTCAATGATATCTGTACCATCATCTTCAGCAATATTATTGTCTAGTAAATATTCTAATTGTAATCTGTGATTGTTTAAAGCTTCATTGGGATTTTGCTCTTGAAAAAAAGTGGACATTCCCTCTCCAATTAAATTTACTATTTTTCCTTACCAATCAAATTTTAACAATATAATGACTAATATTACTTCAGTTTGTGATTAAAACAGGTGTTAATTTCCGAAGCTACCTTATTGTTTTTGTCTAATACATCTTCTCTATTTATTTGTCAATTATCTATCTCAAGAAAAAAGCCACAAGATATAAATATAGGATTTCTCGTACTTATAAGATACAGCTTGTATTAGAGTAGCTAGAACATCAGCAATAATCTAGCTATCAACAATCAAAAATTCACAAAAACTAGGGTGGTTAAACTGTACTCATGCCAAGGATAACCGCTATAAAGATTAAACCAAATAATGAGCATGATGACGAATATGATCTTCCATAAAACTAGCCATCATAAAATAGCTATGATCGTAGCCTTCCTGAAATCTTAAAGTCAACTCTTGACCAGATTCTTGACAAGCCAATTCAAAATTTTCAGGTAATAATTGTTGTTGATGATAAAAAGTATCTGCCGTTCCCTGATCGATTAAAATTGAATAATCTAAAGTATTTTCTTTAACTAATTCACTAGCATCATAACTGCGCCAGAGCTTCTTATCTGCTCCCAAATAAGCAGTAAAAGCTTTTTTCCCCCAAGGACAACTCATGGGTGCAGCAATAGGCGCAAAAGCTGATACAGATTGATATTGATCGGGGTTTTTTAAGGCACAAATTAAAGCTCCATGTCCTCCCATAGAATGCCCAAAAATTCCTTGTTTTTCAGGAATTACTCCAAAGTTATTGATAATTATTTGAGGTAACTCCTGAGTTATATAACTATACATCTGATAATGTTTTTGCCAAGGTTGAGTAACTGCATCCACATAAAAACCTGCACCACTTCCTAAATCCCAAGTTTCATTTTCTCCCACAATCCCCGTATCACGAGGAGATGTATCAGGAGCAACTAACATTAAACCATAATATGCTGCATATTTTTGCGCTCCCGCTTTAACAATAAAGTTTTCTTCCGTACAAGTTAAACCTGATAAATAGTAGAGAATTGGTACAGGTTTATTGGCTGCTTGGGGTGGAAGATAAACAGCAAAATTCATGTTGCTATTACAGACTTGAGAGTAATGGGAATAGTAAGCAACAGTTCCATTAAAACAACGATGTTCAGATTTCAGTTGAAGATTACTAAACATAACAATTAAGTAGTAGGACACAAATAAAGTCAATCTGTTGAGGGGTTAGTAGTATCCGCAATTCATGAATTACCCTAGAGTAGTAAAGGCAAAGGCTGAATCTTGACACTTTTTAATATAGTTAAATACTTAGACAAAATTATTTACACATTTTCCTTACGGTATGACCTATTACCTATAATAATTTCGCTCTTTCTAATTTTTAGATGATATTAGTAATTAGTACCTAGTAATAAGTAATTTCTCATTACCTATTACCCGTCGTAATTTATTTTGTACAGATACTTATTTTGATTTTCCCTCCCTACCCACTTATGATTTGTGGTTAATTATTAAAAGACTCTTAATATAATTTCTTCAGAAATAACTTACACTCCATTAATAAATGTTTCCCAGAACAATGCTCAATGGTGACAGCTTACCCTATTGGTGTTTTTATTATTCAGAATTTCTGTAAATTATGAACCAATATAGTCAAAAGATCCATGATACAATAGTTTTACCACAGCTAAAAAATCTTCAAGTAAGAAAGCATGGCTAGATACCAAAGCCAGTAAGACAATACATGACCCTAACTTGCTTATCTCAAACATCGTAAACTCTGGGTAGGCAATTACCTAAGAAACAGTACAAATAGTATTCTACACTACTGTTTTAAGTGATTTACTGCCAAAACCAAGCTATTTAGCTAAATTAGCAGGGGTTGCAAAAACCCTCAAAGCTAAAAATATATTTCATCTACTATTGGAACTAAACTTATGACAACTGCATTCTGTGAATATAGACCAGGTTTAGAAGGTATCCCTGTTACCAAGTCCAGCATTAGTTATGTCAATGGTGAAGAGGGAATTTTAGAGTATCGTGGTATCAGAATCGAAGAACTAGCAGCCAAAAGTAGTTTTTTGGAGATAGTATATTTACTCATTTGGAATACTTTACCCAGTGAGATACAACTCAAAGAATTTGAGAATGATATCTTATACCATCGACGCATCAAGTATCATATTCGGGATATGATGAAGTGCTTTCCCGGAACAGGACATCCGATGGATGCTCTACAGACTTCCGCAGCAGCCCTTGGTTTATTCTATTCTCGCCGAGCTTTAGATGATCCAGAATATATTAGAAAAGCAGTAGTTCGCTTGCTGGCAAAAATTCCTACCATGATCGCAGCTTTTCATCAAATGCGGAAAGGAAACGACCCCATCCAACCCAATGATGATCTGCACTACGCTGCTAACTTTCTCTATATGTTAACAGAAAGAAAACCTCATCCTATAGCAGCAAGAGTTTTTGATGTTTCTTTAATGCTTCACGCAGAACATACAGTAAATGCTTCCACATTTTCCGCGATGGTGACAGCTTCCACTCTCACAGACCCCTATGGCGTAGTTGCTTCTGCTGTGGGTACTCTAGCAGGACCCCTTCATGGTGGTGCGAATGAAGAAGTTTTATCTATGCTAGAAGAAATTGGCTCTATAAGAAACGTTCGTCCTTATGTGGAAGAACGCATCGCTAGAAAAGAAAAAATTATGGGGTTTGGACATCGAGTTTATAAAGTTAAAGACCCCAGAGCCGTAATCCTACAAAACTTAGCAGAACATTTATTTCAAGAAACAGGAAACGACCCCTACTACGATATTGCCCTAGAATTGGAAAAAGTAGTAGAAGACAAATTGGGCGCAAAAGGTATTTATCCTAATGTAGATTTTTACTCTGGTTTAGTTTATAAAAAATTAGGCATTCCTAGTGACCTATTTACCCCGATTTTTACCATCGCTCGTGCTGCTGGTTGGTTAGCTCACTGGAAAGAACAACTAGCAACAAACCGTATCTTTCGTCCAACTCAGGTATATACAGGAAAACACGATCAACCTTATATTCCTATCGAAGAAAGAACGTGAACTACCCGCGTTCTTATCGCGAGCTTCTAGCTTCCCTGAAGTTGTTTGACTTCAACAGCGTGATTGGATATGCTCTCTAGCCGAGAGCATCCCTCACGCTCAATCGGGGATTGCCTCAACAGCGCGGTTGGATATGCTCTCTAACCGAGAGCATC
>JAAUYJ010032042.1_pt1 | contig 10110 bp, 11 predicted proteins | sample 7278031 | NCBI WGS metagenome assembly JAAUYJ01 (sample SAMN14350222, study PRJNA611818) | marine sediment metagenome | isolation source: surface marine sediment (1.8m) | place: French Polynesia: Moorea | collected 2018-08 | reverse complement strand
TCCATCTTTCGCCAGATCTTGTGCAGGTGCACCACCTTGACAGTCAGGACCTCGTCCCCCTCCTCAAAGGACAGCTCCCCCCTTCCCGAGGTGTGGCGGTGGGACTCCCCCGCCCTATAGGTGAGGTGGTGGCTGAAAAAGTAGTGGTGCCAGTCGAGGTCCAGGCTCTTGGTGCTTCTCTCGAATCCTGCATGTTGATAATCGAGCTTTCAAAAATTTGATTCGTATTACGTAGCCGAAATTTGCATACCGAAGGGATCTTCAGCCGCCCTCAATTGGAAGACAAGCCTCCCAATGTTGGATGAGCAGGTGCCGACGAAGAAGTCTGCCGCAGCCATGAGCAGGACGTCGGTGACGATGCCGGAGACGGCGGAACCGTTCCCGAACCTGCCATAGTTGTGTCCGACGACGATTCTGCTGCTGGCGCTGGTGCCCCTTCTGGGACCTGATGTCTTTCTCTTGAAGATAGCAGCAGTGGTCGCCTCCGCGGCGTTCCTGACCACTTCCTCGTCGAACATGACTTGGAACCCCGGGAACTCCTTCTTTGCCCTCCTCGCCACCGCGATGCTGTCAGTGAACACCGCCACCCTCCTCTGAACGCTTCCTGAGGCGCGTCCTTCCCCTATTTCTTTCCTCTTGAATAGCTCCTCCGCCACCGTGAAGTATCTGCCCAGCCCGATCTCCGGCGCCTCGTCCCCGTCGAAGCCCCTGCGGACGTGGATAGCAGCCACCGCCAGGCGGTCCTCTTTCTTTTCCTCCTTGCCACCTAGGTCTATCCCTAGCTTTCCCGCCCTCTCCCTCGCCCGCCGATCCAACTCGTCCGACTTGACCAGCACCTCCCGAGTCGTCAGCATCCCCAGGTACCACGCGACAGGGTTTGGAAGCAGCGCCCACAGCTCCTCCGCAGGGCCGAAGCGGAGGGGGACGTGCGGGGGCATTTCTCGCTGGTAGGGGCCGAAGGCGTAGTTGTGACGGTCATTGAAAACGCCGCCAGCGCGAACCGCCTCCACAGACGCTGAACGGTATTGTTGTTGCTGCAGCTGATGTTGATGTTGTCTTAGCTGCTGCTGCTGCTGCTTCTGGTACTTCTGTTGCTGCTGCTGGCGTTTTTTCGTTTTTGTTGTAGTTGCGCCGAATCCAAATGCGGTTGCTGCTCCAACTTCTTCGCTAGGCCAGTTTAAAATCCTGCTGGGCGAGCTCTCCCTCAGCCTGAGTAGCGACTCCACGCACTCCTTGCCCACCTGCTCTGCCAGTCCCGGTCCCAGCAGGAACTTCTCCTGCGGGTGCAGCACCAGGGTCCGGTTTGAGGCGGCGGCGGCGGCAGAGCAGAGGGTGGCCACCGACATCCTCCAGCCGAAGCCGTGGTCAGGGCGGAAGCCGCGGCCGTCGCAGAGCTGGAGAGGCCAGTAGAATAAGATTCGCCAATGTCGGTACAAAAAAATCTTTTCCGTTCTTCTCTGTTTTTTAATCTAAAATACGTCTTGTTGTACATTGAAATTGCTTATTCAAAGCATTGGTGAATTTTATTCCCAGTATCCTCAGATCCCTCCTTTTGGTAAGGTCGCATGTTCCGAAAATGTTGTCCGACTTTCTGCGAAAAACATTGGCGAAAAATAGAGCAGCAGAAGAAGAGGTAAAATGTTGTTTTTTTCACCTGACATCCAAATCGTCCTTGACTACATCTTGCATCCACTCTAGCGCCTTCCCCCTGTCCTCCTGGCACCTCCCGCTCCTCTTCGCCACCGCCGCGTCCACCGCGGACATCAGCCTCCTCGCCCCGTCAAGGAGATCGTTGACCGGGTTGGCGTCCTCCTTCCCACCCCCTCCCCCGGCGAGGTGCATCACCCTGAACACGAACTCGTCCAGGTGCCGGGCGAACCCCGTCATGTCCCTGGCCCAGCGGAGGCACCTGCTCCTCTTGTAGTGTACTGCGTTGTTCTTGGCGTCCTCCTCCTCCGATGCCCTGAGGGACTTCTGCACCTTGGACAAGAACCTGCACCTTTCCTTCACCTCCCTCGCGGCGGCGGCGGACAGCGCGTGCGGGCCAGTATCAAGGATATCCCTGCAGAGCTCGCTCACGTTCAAACCCAGATCGCCGTTGCCACCCCCTCCCCCTCCCCCTCCCGAGGCCGCCTCTTTCAGCTCCTCCCAGTAGCGGTAGATCCTCTCGTTGTAGTAGTGCAGCTGGGCAAGCGCCGCCACCAGCAGGAGGGCCAAAAGGAGCTGGATGCCATGCATGACGGGCGAGAATATTCATTGCCGTCATTAATTCATGTTGCACCTATAGAGCTCTTTCGACAAGCATTTTTCTGTGCATTTGTTCTTCCCTTTAGTAATTACTTTTTATTTTTTCGTGGTACGATCACAATCAGTTTTGTCAACAGAGTTTGCCCGTATTAGCACATGGGTACACGTACTTTTGCTATACACGCACCATTACTTTAATTAGTATTGACGGGACGACACAGTCTGAGCTTTTTTGCCTTTGTTCTTTCTCTTCCCTTTCCGCTTAAAAGTGGGAGCACATCCAATTTCCAATGAGTCCCCTACCCTCGGCACTGTATCCGTCGCCGTCAGATTCCTTGCCGCCGTCCCAGGCCTGAGAATGGCGCAGTTGAGGGCGGCTGGCCTCTCGGGGAACTGCGCCGCCCGCATGGCCAGCACCAGCTGGCTAAGCGGGCCTAGGGCAGACCCCACGAAGAAGTCAAGCTTTGAGAGGAGCGTCGCCGTCGTCGCCAGCGCCTCCGCCGTCCCTTCCACTGGGTCCACGTACGTCTGGTTCGGAAGGATAAGGTAGTCCACGTACTTCACCTGATAAAAAACGAATCTTTGATTTTCCCTGCCGCTTTTGATCTGCTGTTGTTGCTTCCAATGTTCAAGATGTTGCTACTGCTTCTGCTATTCAAGTTGATGATGTTCAAGTTGATGTTGGTGCTGTTGTTGTAGCCTTCTTTTCCAAAGCTTCTTTCCCTCCCCTACTGTTACTGTTGCTGCTACTGCTTTTGTTGTCGCTTTTTTTCTTTGCTGTTTCATCTGGCTTGATGTTGCTGTTGTTGCTGTTGCCGCTGCTGGTTTTTATTTGGTTATCTTGTGTATTCTGCACCTGCGCATCCTCCAGCACGTCAATGTCCTCCGTGGCCATGTAGATCCTCCTCCTCTTGAGCTTCCCCCCGTCCAGCGCCTCCCTGGTCTGGAACACCGCCTCCGCCACAGCCACATACTCCGAGAGGGGAACCTCGTTCTCGCTCTCCTCCACCCCAGGGCGGTACACGTGGATGCCCACCGTGTAGGAGGGGGAGGAAGAAGAGGAGCCGTTGTGAGGCAATCCGAAAGAACTTAGAAACTTGGTCACGTTCTTCTCCATCGCCGGCGAAGGTCGCATCAGCCGCCCGAGCAGAGTCCCCAGGTACCAGGCCGCCGGATGCTCCAGCACTCCCGACAGGCTGACACCGCTGACGGAAGGGGGCCAGTGAACCTGGACCTTGGTGCCGTTGGTGCGCATCTTCCTGGCCTTTCCGATCCACGTCCTGTTGGAGCAGTTGGCTGGGGCGGCGGAGACGAAGGGCCCCGTCCAGAAGGGCAGCACCACCGACATGTTTCTGTGGACGGCCTCGGACAGGCACATGACGGCAGCCTGGCACTTCTCCAGGAAGAAGGAGCGGTCCGGAATTTCGCACAAGAGGGTGTCGTTGTTTCTGTTCGCCTTGGGCACCCTACACTTCTTTGCGTCCTCTACCATCAGGATCGCTTTGCTTGCTGCCGTGAACGCTCCCCATCTGGCGTCAGTGATATTCTTCTTCTTCTTCTTCTTTTCTTTTTTAAATCTTCCATCCCCGTCCTTCAGCAGCAGCACGATTGCCCTGTCGATGGCTTCGGCCGACCCTCTGGTGGAGGGGGAGAACTTGAGCTCGAACAGTCTCCTCGCCAACCTGCTCCTGTTCAGCGCCATCTCCGCGTACCTGCTTCCGTTCTTCCGGCCGGAGGAGAGGTCTTTGACTTTCTCGCCGAGATGCGTCAGTTTCCTCAGCGTGGCGTTGTCCCCTTTCTTGATGCCCAGGGCGATCCTGTCAAGCGCCAGTTGCAGGCGGCACCTGCTGGTCCTGCCGGCAAGGTCCAGGTCCAGGCCCATGAAGGGCACCAGTGCCAGGAGGGAGGCCGCATACAGGGTACTGAGGCAGAGGTATTGGCGGCGGAAAACTCGTGAAGTTGTCATCCTATTTTATACACCTCTTTTCTAATTCATTTTGCGAAGAATGAAGCCTTATTTATTCTATATTATAATCAATCATTCTTGCATGTGCATGTGAAAAGTAGACGGAAAAAATTCTCAGTAGAAAAAGCAGCAGTAAGAGCAACAACAACTAAAACAGCAGCAGCAATAATAACAACAGAAGCTTCCATAGTAGAAGCAACAAGAAGAATAGCTTAAAAGAAAAGTTTTTTAAGCGGCCAAAACAATGACAGCAGCAGGAGCAGAAGCAGCAACAATAAGAATATAATAAAATAGAAAAGTTTTTTGAGCAGCATCAGCAGCAGGAACAACAACAGCAGCAACAACAACAACAACAGAAGCTTAAATAACAGTTGCAAGCAGCAGCAACAAAAAAACAACAATATCAAGAATAATAAAATTAAATTGTTCCTCAAAAGCAAAAGCAATGACAGCGACAGCAGCAGCAACAACAACAACGGAAGCAATAGCATCAGAAACAACAACAGCAAAACAACAACAGAAGCTGAAATAGCAGCAGAAACCAAAACAACAGAACAATAGAAGCTGCAATAGCAGAAGTAGCATCAAGAGTAAAAAAATAGCAGCAGCAGGGATAGTTACAATAGCAGCAGCAGTAACAACAACAGAAGTTGCTATAGCAGCAGCAACTACAAAAATAAAAACAAATCTTTTAGCGCAACGGAATAAAAAAGCATTCAGGCTTCTGAACTAACCGACTAAGTTTTCAATTAACGAAGAGCAAAAAAAAACATAAACTTTAAATTGATGGAGAGTTGGAGATACACAATAACAATTTCTGAAGTTACAAGAAATAGAAATCAACACTGCATGATCGCGTTTCAGAACGGCAGCATCTTTGAGTGCATGTCGTATGCCTCCCTGGCCAGTGCGATCCTCTCCAGGCCTGCCCCGAACCTTGCCCTGCCCTCCTCCGGCCCCAGGACGGAGCGCAGGTACTTGTAGAGCAGCAGGGCGTACTTTTGCTGCACCCTCTCCACGGCTGCCCCGTCTTCCAGCGGGCGGTCCCCCGCCCAGGAGTCGCAAGGGCTGAAGGTGAGCACAGCCAGGATGAGGATGGCCATGCGGTCGTCGTAGGTTCGCTCGGGGGAGAGGCGGGGCCACTCGCACAGGCGGCGCAGGCAGTGGCGGTGGCGCTGCTCGTCGCTGAAGCTGGGAGACCACGGGGACACGTACACCTGCACGAGGGGGATATGTTTTTTTAAAAAAAGCACAGTAATTCCCATTTGTCAAAAGTTTTTTCCCCTCCTCCACAGATTAAACTTCGTCTCACCTGCTCTTATCTGAGCCCCGGCCTCTTCCCCTGGCTGTTTATCTTTGTGAAAACCTCCTCCACGATCTCGAAGACGTCGTCCTCCCCCGCCCTCCTGCGCATGTGCGCGAAGCAGTGCTCCATCACCTTCTCGAAGTCTGGCGGGTTGAGGTAGATGGAGGTGACGCAGGCGAAGAAGGCCCCGAAGTTTGCTGCCGCCAGCGCCTCCCGGTCGCGCGGCCTCAGCTCCTCGTACCCTAGGGCGCGGGAGAAGACGGTTCGGAAGATGTGCCTGCTGTTGTGCTCGAAGAGCTTGATGAATGCGGGTCGCACGTTGCGCTCCAGGAGGATCATGTCGTGCACGGTGAGGATGGGGGAGGCGTCCACGATCAGGATGTCGCACAGGGTGTTGAAGTAGCTGTAGTTGGCGACGGAGACGGTCTCGTCGATGAAGCACCGCTCCTCAGCCGTCAGCTCCAGAAAGCGGTCGCTGGCAAAGTGGGGGACGGCAGAGACCCTCTTGACTATTTTAACATCTTGGTCGTTCTCCCTCCTCCTCTTCCTGCCCTCCCTCTCGTCCCTCCTGGCCTTCCTCTCCTCCTGGGTCATGATCCAGCCCGGCCTCATACCGGCGGCCGTGAGGCATCGCTGGTACCTGCACCAGGAGCAGCTTTTCCTCGACTTTGAGTCCACGTTGCAGGCCATCCTCCCGGTGGCGCAGGAGAGCCCCTTGGCGCGGTCGTTCATCACCACGCGGCGGAAGAAGCCGCGGCAGCTGCTGCACACCTGGCCGCCGTAGTGGTTGTGCTTGCAAGCAGGGGCGAAGCAGACCTATGTTGCATGAAATATTTTTTTAGATTTTTTTTTCGTTTACTGAACAACTGACCATTTTTTTACCTTGCACAATCTTATTCCAGACTCGGCAACCAAAGACACCTGCCCCTCCTCCACCACCACAACTTTTGTCTCTTCAACCTTGTCCTCCTCATCCAGACTCTTTAGCATGGAGACCTCGTCCACGCTGGGCACCGTCTCGTCCAGGATCTCCGGGAGAAGCTTGCTCAGCATCTCGTTGTTGTTCGGGGGAGGAGTCCTGCTCCTCTGGATGGTAAGATCCATTTCTATGCGTAATTATTGTCGCCGTGTATTTTCACGTTGGGAAAAGCAGCGTTTCTCTCCGACTTTTCAAGGGCTCCAAAACTGGTTTTGACCCCTTTCGAGGATTCTGCTGTAGTCCCTCCTTTGATCTGCGTCAGTGGCTGTTTTCGGACGAATGTCGTTCACTGTGCCCCGAAGAATAAAAGAGGCCCTCTACAGGGGAGCAGTTATCTAGTCGCCTTTTTGAGCCTCAATTTTGCGGTGCTACTAGGGATCGAGGAGGGACCGATCCCGCTTATCGCTTGGGGACTTTGCCCCCTCTCGCCAAGAAGAATTAAAATGCTGCCACAACATAACGTTTATGAATAAGTATATTTCATTGTTTTGCAGCAGAAGCAATGAATATCTGCCAAAAATATCTTGCTGAACAATATTTATGCGTTGTGATGAAATTATGCACACAATTAATTGTTAATAGTGCCATCAAAATCAGTCCACCGCTTTTCATCCCGACAGCTTGCAGACCTCGAAGAACTTCATGAGGGGCCCCTCCAGCATGAAGAGCTTGTGCAGCCTTCCGTTGGCCTCCCTACCGTAGACCGTCTTGAGGTACCTGTGAAGCTGCCAGGCCTGCGCCTCGTGCAGCGCCCTGACCCTGGCGGCGTCCTCCAAGGGGCGGTGCGGCAGCCCGGGGTCGCGCAGCAGCAGCATCTTGAGCAGCAGCACCATGAGGATGGGGTCGAGTCGCCTGGCGTCGCCGTTGTATCCGCGCATGAGCGGACTGATGGCCTGGATGCACCTCCGCGCCTCCTCCCGCTTCTCGTCCTGACCATCCAGACCCACGTTCCACATCTCGTCCACGGCGGTTTGGAGGTTTATGTCCTGGACGAGCAAAAAGGGATTGTGAGAAAGGAAGCAGCAAGTTACGATCAACTACAAGCAGCAACAAAAACAACAGAAGCAGCAGCAGCAGCAACAACAACAACAACAACATCAGCAGAAGAAACATCATTTGCAAAAGAAAACGAAGCAGCAGCAACAGTAACAACAAAATATAATGAAACAGAGGCATCAACAGCAACAACGGAAAATAAAGCAAGAGTAAAAACAGCAGCTATAGCTACAGAAAATGAAGCAGCAACAAGAGCAGCTACAGAAAATGAAGCAGCAACAACAGCAACAAAAGAATACAAAGCAGCAGCAGCAACAGCAGCAAGGGATAATGAAGCATGCAGCAGAAATAGCAACAACAGAAAATGGAGTTGAGAAGCAATAGTAGCAGTAGAAAAACATCGGCATGAAATGAAGAAAAAAAAATCCCACCTGCACGTCCAGCCCAATGCTGAGCCTCTCCATCTCGGATACCATGCTGTCGACGGTGGGATCGGTGGCCCTCCTGTCGCGGCCAAAGGAGATGAAGGAGTTGAAGTACTCCTTGATGTCCTCCACGTCGTAGAAGGCCACGCACATCAGTCCGTAAACCAACTTGTGGTTCTCGTACATGACAGTCATTCGATCAAAGGCGGGAAGGGAGCGGACCTACAGACCAAATTCGAATTCAGGCATTTTTATATATTTTTGATTAGATTTATGTCAAATCACCTCTGGCAGGTCGAACCCATATTCGACGACGGCCTTAAGGTCGATGTCCTCGCATTCCTCGAGGAACTTCCTCTCCACCGGGATGGCCGACACCATGGTGAGGGCGAATCGGCGGAAGAGGTCCGGCTTGCGCGCCATCGCAGAGTAGTACTTGAGGTAGGAGTGCTGGAGAAAGTCCTGGAACATGACCATAAGCTGTCCTCGCTCTTCCTCCGTCAGCCGGTGGTGGAAGCCGTCGTTCTTCAGCAGGAGGGCGGTCGAGCCGGAGGTGGAGGAGGAGGAGTCGCTGTCGGAAGAGGACAATGAGCGCTTCTTCTTCTGCTTGATGGTGGCATTGTCCGGCAACCTGATGCTGCTGTTGTTGTTCCTCCTGGCGATCCTCTCCCTCCTCTCCTGGTCCGACATCACCCAGGATATCTTCATTCCGGCCGTCAGGCACTTCTGGAACCTGCAGCTCTTGCAGCTCCTCCTGGTGGTGGAGTCAACGGGGCAGTTTCCCGCCCGCTGGCACTTGAAGAGCGGGTAGTGGCTGTTCTGCACGGAGCGGCGGAAGAATCCCCTGCAGCTGACGCACACCCTGGCGCCGTAGTAGGTGTGCTTGCCGGCGTCTGCCCTGTCGCACACGGGGCACCTGTTGCTCTTGTTGCTGCTGCCGGGTTCTGCGTCGCTGGAGGAGTCCGATGCTGCAGGAGGAGGGATAAGCAAGCTGCTGCTGCTGTTGCTGGTGGTGCTGCTCTTGCCGGGAGAGAACAAGTCGACGTCAAAGTCGATAGCGACCGCCGCTTCAGTAGAAGTAGCTGGACTGCTCTCCGAGATGGATTTGTCATCACCAGAGTTATCTCCTTGGACGACGACGCCCTCACCGATGACCTCCTCCCACAGACTCTTGTCGCCGGCATCGCTTCCGCCAAAGTTAAGTCCTTCTCCTCCGACGGCGTTGTCCCCGCGCAGGCTGCTGACCACCTCCTCGAACTGGTCCTTGCTCAGGAGGAAGAGGTCCTCCTCGGCTTCTCCTACTGTAGCCTGTTGCTGCTCGGAAGTGTCCTCATCCTCGCAAATGAGTTTAAGCAGATCCGCGTCTGACGGGAGGGCCTCGCACCCCTCCATGTTGCTGCTGCAGCTGCTGGCTGCTGGGGATGAGGTGTTATTTTCGTCCGATCCTAATTACTATGTTTACACCTTTGGCAAAGAGATCTGATGACAGAAGACAAAGGTGTAGTACTCCACCTTCAGCTGGGCTCTTTTTGCGGTGAGGAGTGTGATTGTGAATCATGGAAGGTATGCGTGCGTGTATGACGGACGACGGACGGACGGAGGAAGAGAGAGAGAGGAGGAGGCCTTGTCCGAATGGGGAAGTACCAGGAGAGGAGGGCCTGTAGGACGTCGTTGCAACGGAACGGACAAAGCTGAAGCTGCTGCTGCTTCGATCATATGCATAAATGCTCGCGCTAAGACTTTTTATTCATAAAAACATTTATTTCCCTTCAGACAAACAAAGAGCTACAAGCTAATGCGACGAATTTTTGTTCATTTAATTTCTGCTTATACCACCTCTTTTTTTTCTGGTACGAATATATTGTTGTTTTGATCCTGTTTTTGCCGTTGCTGCGTTTTAACTGCTGCTATCGTTTTTACTTCCCATTATGAAAGAGTAGCCTTGTGGGAACATCTATGCTTGGCAGCATTTTTTAGCCCTTCCACTTCAAATCGATAGGCCCAAAATGGAAGCAAAGACGACAAAGTGGACGGTGAACCCACTTTCCAAACAGACGTATTTTCTGTGTCCCCCCCCCCCCCGGGGGGGGGAATGGGGGAGGAGAGTGGGGGGATTGGAGCACTCACATGGCAAGTCGCCTCTATGGCCGGGATTCTTCGTCCTATACTATAGCACAAAGGGGCATTTGCT
>JAAUYJ010010130.1_pt1 | contig 10111 bp, 9 predicted proteins | sample 7278031 | NCBI WGS metagenome assembly JAAUYJ01 (sample SAMN14350222, study PRJNA611818) | marine sediment metagenome | isolation source: surface marine sediment (1.8m) | place: French Polynesia: Moorea | collected 2018-08 | reverse complement strand
TTCTACTTCTATCGGGTCAACTTTGCGACCTCCGGTATCAATGAGCAGCTTCTTGCGACCAGTAATATACACTCGACCCCACTCATCTTTTTTCCCTAAATCACCTGTATAGAAACATCCTTCCTTAAAGACTTGTTGATTCAGTTCTGGCTGATTAATATAACCTTGAGTTAGAGAGCGACTTTTGATCACAACTTCTCCACTCATTCCCATGGGTTGCTCATTCCCACTTTCATTAACAATTTTGAGTTCAACATTATTGAGCGGAAACCCAACAGAGTGATAAATTTTGTTAATATCTTCCTCTAAATTAATTGCTACAGAGCCAGCCTCAGTACAGCCATAAAGCTGTCGAATAGGAATCTTAAATCGCTGCCAAAACTTATCAAAAATGTCTTTGGATAAAAAGTTTCCGGCTGAAAAGCATAATCTCAAACTAGATAAGTTCACCGAGGTTTTTGTTCTAGCTTCTGCTAAAGCATTGAAGATATAAGGTACTGCCGGAAAGATGGTAATCTTCTCCGTTTTAATCAGTTCAAAAATTCGGGGGCACCGGAAGACAAAGGGAACCTCAACAGGTGTACCATCCTTCTGCAAAACCTGTTCTAAAATAACTAAGGTTGCACCATTACAAGTTGCTGCGAGGAGACAATTTCCTAACCCATGAGCATGATACATCGGAACTGCACAAAGAATATTGTCAGAGGGATCAATTTGGGTGGTTTCTGCGAAGTTTTTTACCTCATGGCAAAGACTCGCCTGGGTGCGTGCAATTCGTTTTGGTTTCCCCGTTGAACCGGATGAATATTGATACAGAATATCAGAATAAAGAGCCTTTTCTGAATACTCTTGATGTTGAAATTTTCCTGGCAGAATTAGATGATATATATAGTGGCTTTCAGGATAAACACCATCCACAACAATTAACTCAATTTTTCGGTCAATATTTGCAATAATATCCTGACAAATTTTGGCACGTTTGAGGTCAGTAATTACTGCTTTTGCCTTGCTATCCCTGAGACAATAACTCAGTTCTTCGGCTTTGAATAAATGATTGAGAGGCAGAACAATTCCCTGTAACTGAGCAACTGCATAGAAGCTATAAACAAACTCAGGACAGTTGGGTAAAACGAAAGCAACACAATCACCTTTACCAATTTCTAGAGAACTTAATCCCTCACTTAATCCTTGAACTTTGAAGTTAAGTTGCTCATAACTAATTCGGGACTCATTATAGACAATTGCTGTATGTTTTGGAAAGGAATGAACCGCTTCTTTCAACCGTTTAATAATCATAATTTTACCTTTATTGTGTCGCTTGAAAAACTGATGCTATTAGACATCTCCTCCAAAAGAGGGAGTAGGGAGTAGGGAGTAGTGGGAAAGAATTGATAATTTCTTGACGATAGTTGATTTTCTTTTTTATTATTGGAGATGTCTATTAGAAATTTCGCCTAAAACTATTTTCCGGAAACTTCTCTGTAATCATCATGGTGTACTGATGATTGGAGATGACGCAGTAGCTTCTATACAGGAGATTGTCTTTGGGTTGAATCTGGAAATAATCTGCTAAATCCCCTGCATGTTCTTTGCCAAGTTCGACATTTTCTTTGAAGATTTCCACTTTGTTCTCGATCCAGAGTTTACCAATGGGAGTTTTGGTCTGTAACAGTTGGGTTCGCATTTTTTCATTCAGTCTGTCGAGAACTAAAATTGAATCGGCATAGACATAGTTGCGATCGCTCATCTTACCTTGAAGTAACACTTTGCGAGCGATAACTTCTGTGCCTTTTTTGAGGTTCATCGGCAGGATGTCTTCTTCAAGTTGAATCTTGTCTTCAAACAGCTTTTTGATTTTGATTGCTTCCCCCGAGTAAGCTTCAATCATATCTGTAACAGTGCCGTTTGTCGTGAGTAATATTCGCTGAAATGGGGTGAGTAATACAGGTTCGATGTAATTCCGCTTTCGTGGAAAGTGTTGGGAAAAAATTGGTCTTAAGACTAGGGTTTGAGCGTTCATATGCATTATTTTTCTAGAATTGGCTAAAAAGACATGTTTGATCAGATATTGTGAGTTGAATCAATCTAAGTTAGCCTTCAATTTTTCCTTCAACTCACAACAAAATTTAAACAATGGCACTTAATTTTTTGGTAGCTTGAGGGAATGAAGGAGTGAGGGCTAACTTTTCTGGCCAACGACCTACTGTTTCACCAATAACTGCCATTTCTTGCATCAGTTCTTGATAGCGATGAGGCGTCAAGGATTGAGGGCCATCAGACAGTGCTTGGGAAGGGTTGGGATGAACTTCTATCATCAGAGCATCAGCTCCTGCTGCAATTGAAGCCATTGCCATTGCCGGGACGTATTCGGCTTTACCTGTCCCGTGACTGGGGTCAATCATAATGGGAAGGTGAGTCAGTGTCCGCAAGACAGGAATCACGGATAAATCGAGGGTATTCCGAGTATATTTGCGGTCATGGGTGCGAATTCCCCGTTCACACAAAATCACATTAGAATTTCCCGCTGCTAAAATATATTCAGCCGCCATTAACCATTCCTCAATGGTTGCGGACATTCCCCGCTTCAGCAGAACCGGTTTCTCTTGAGCACCAACTCTTTTTAACAGAGAAAAGTTCTGCATATTACGAGCACCAACTTGGATAATATCTGCAACAGCTGCTATCTTTTCAATGTCGGCTGCATCCATTACTTCGGTGATAATTCCCAAGCCGGTTTCTTGACGTGCAATGGCTAGCAATTCCAAACCACTCTCACCATGTCCTTGAAAAGCATAAGGAGAAGTCCGAGGTTTGTAAGCTCCACCACGTAGGAAATGAGCACCTGCTGCTTTAACTTGTTGGGCGGTTTCGACAATCATCTGTTCATTTTCAACCGAACAAGGACCAGCAGTTTGAACGATGGGATTGTGTTCGCCAAAAGCAACAGAACCGTTCGGTGTTTCAACAATAATTTCACTGGGTTCACCATGTCGGAAGTCTCGACTTGCACGTTTAAAGGGATGTTCAACTCGTGAGACTTTTTCAATAAAAGGACTGACAGCCTGAATTTTTAAGGGATCGAGTTCAGCCGTTTCACCGACTAAACCAATCACCACTCGATGTTTGCCGATGATTTTTTCGACGCTGACTTTGTATTGGGACAGTTCGTCTTGAATGTGTTCAATTTCGACTGTCGGAGTCGCTGCTTTGAGGACAATTATCATGCTTTATTTTCTTTGAGATTGGGTTTGCTAAACAGAATGATGGAGAAAGGTTTGAGAGAGCAGATGTGGGTTAAACTAACATCTCTATTTCTGTCCCTGCCACCAGTTCTATTTCTATATCTGTAAATGGCTGAAAACTAGAGAAACTGTAATTAAGTGCCAAGTTTTCTGCGTTCACTAAGCTGAAAATGAATTTACCTCATTTCAGCTAGTATTAATCTCAGGAATTAAGTTGTTTCCTGTAACTGTAAAGATGCGTATATCTGGTCTAAGTTAGGTTATGCATTTTTGAGAAGTTGCCTTAAAACTAGAGAAGATACTGTACCTATTACTCCGTGAATTTGATGGAATTTTATACAAATACGATTGATAATTCGATCGCTTCAATTATGTTAATAATCGGACCTGCACAATTCGGTTGTTCGTCCACAGAGAAACTCCAGAGTTTTTCCACAATTGAAGAACTGCTAAAAATTATCTCTACTTATTACTCCGTAAATTTGATGGGATTTTATACAAATATGATTGATAATTCGATCGCTTCAATATGTTGATGATTGATGTGTATAATGTACTCACTATAATCAGCGACCTCATCTAATCCTGTGAAATTGAGGAATAGTTCAGTTGTCAGCCAAGTTAACAAAATTAATATTAGTTTTTTCCATTTTATGTCCATGAGGTTTTAGCCTCTGACTCATCTATTTCTATTTCTGCAATAATCAACACTTTTTATACAAAAAACAAAATATTGAGTGAAAAGAGGCAAATCAACTAAATTAGGACTTACTAACTACAAGGTATTTCTGTCATTGCCACCCACAGGGAACTAATATCAAACCTTAGTTTTTCCTGCCTTATGTGTAAATCCTGTAAATATGTAGCGAAAACTAAAATTTTTGCGACTGTAATATAAAGTCTAAATGCCTCTTATAAAGATGCTACTAAAAATGGTATAACTGCTTTTATTCTGTAAAATATCAATTTTTGTATTGATTTTCGAGTTTTGTATAAAATCATCTCTTCCAGCCAGAGAATAATATAGAGCAGAAAAAACAATTGGCTGAGGATAATATCACAGTCATTTGAGAGGAGTGTCTATTAATCAAAGTTAGACTTATGGATGAAGATGAACGTTTGAGAGAACTAGCATTAGAAGCAAGCCAATACCCTCTTGGGACAAGGGAGAGACGACGAATTGTAGCTCAAATCTTAACAATTATCTCTCAACCTGGTAAGCTTTACCGTCCACGATGTCCAGCTCAATATCAAGGTCGATGTGAAGACATTGATGCTGTAGCAAAGCAGAGGCTCTTTTTATACATCTACGAAAAAATTGAACTCTATGATTCGAGTCGTGCAAAATTTTTAAGTTGGGTGAATTACTTGTACCACACAAGGTTTTCAGAGGCTGTTGAGGAGTGTATTAATATGGGTAGAAACTGGGACTGGGAAAGAGTTGGGAGACAACAACCTGAAGATTTTCAAATTCCTGACCCAAATTCTTCTTCAGGTAGTCCTCTTCCTAGCGAGGAAATCCATCAATGTATTGAGGAAGACCCAACGGGAGAATTTCAAGCCACTTATACTTCTGGCAATCCCAGAGCCAACTTTCAGTATATTGCTTTAAAAATACATGAAGGATACAAATGGAAGGAACTTTCTCAAGAACTTAGTATTTCTGTCTCTACTTTAAGTGGCTCTTATCGACTTTGGGTACAAAGGTTCATACCAATATTCAGAGATTACTTATCAAATTAAACAGTATGAATACAAATAAATATAATATGCTAAATCCCAAGCTCGGAAGGTTTGTGGAACATATTCTGTTAGGAAAACTTTGGCGGATCCTAACGGTAGCTACATCGCCACAATGGTATGACTTTCTATCTCAGAATAACATTATTACATCTAATTGCACTTAAATAAATTAGTTTACAAGAGGTGAAAAATTTCCAAATGAAAAGTGACAGAATGAATGATTTAACCTTTGCTGTACCATTGACTCCTTTAGCTCATGAATTTGCTGAACGGTTTCAAAAACTACAAACTAACCCATTGAAAGCCCAACAAGTCTATCACAATACTTTAGCTGCTTATGCTGTGGATTACTACTTGGGATGTTGGGGAGTCACAACAGATTGGGAGGCGAGTGATAGTTGGAACCCAATAATCCAAACGCTTGCCAATACTGGAGAGTTGATTGTCAAAAATAAGGGCAGTTTGGAGTGTCGTCCAGTGATGGTAGGTTCAGAATTCTGTCATGTACCAGCAGAGGTTTGGGCAGACCGAATTGGTTATGTGGCAGTAGAACTCAATTCCGATTTGACAGAAGCAAAGCTATTGGGATATTTGTCTTCTGTTGAAAGGGAAGAAGTCCCCTTGGAGAAACTGGAATCTATTGATGATTTAGTGGATGATTTGATGGGATTGCAACCACAAGTTGTTCCCCAGACTTTTGTTCAATTGAGTCAATGGTTACTCAATCAGTTTGAGGAGGGATGGGAAACTCTAGAATCTATACTGGACAACACTAATCTTTCACCTGCTTTTAGAACAAGATATGCCTACCGTACTAGGAACGAAACTTTAGAACAACCCAAGCCAACAGTTGAAAGAATTAAGTTGTTAGGCTCGGAATTTGGATTTGCAGGGAATTTAATCGCATTGCTAGTGGGATTAACTATAACTGCTTCTAATCAGCTAAATATTTCTGTGGAAGTGTCTCCCATCCAAGAAATAGAAGAAACTTTACAAGTTATAGTCTTGGATGAGGAGGGAAAGAGCGTGGCGGAAGCAGCAGCTCAAAACACTGAAGAAATCAAGTTAGGTTTCATTGGAGAACCAGGCGATCGCTTTAGTATTCGGGTTATTCTCAATGATGTTTATTTGACTGAAAGTTTTGTGATTTAAGTTTGATTTGGTAGTAGCAATAGGAGAAAATTCAATATGGGAAAAGTTATTGTCCTCAAATTTAACGGCGATTTAACGCATAGTGGCTTTCAGGTAAATTCCACAGTCCAGGTGGAAAGCGATCGTTCCGATCATAGTTATACTCTTCAGACGTTGGCTGATATCCAAGGTTCTTTACCCGCAGATTCTCTGCTTCCCCAACAGGTAGAGGAATGGCAAAACAAGTATCGAAATTTAGGAAATAATTTTTTCCGCATTAAGAAAGTAGAGATACAAGTTCAATCTAACTGGCTCCAGAGAAGAAGAGAATGTAAGGAATCAGCTCAACAGCTTAAAAAACTCTTTGATTCTTGGTTAGAATCTTCAGAATTTCGCCGAGTAGATCGACAAATCAGGGAAAAAATTACATCTGATGAAGAGATTCGATTTCTGATTCGCACAGACGATCCTAAAGTCCATCAACTTCCCTGGGAAGAATGGGATTTAATTAAAAACTATCCCAATGTAGAAGTAGTATTTGGTCCTACAGAATCTAAGCACAACCATAGTTTTTCTCAATCAGTTCTTAGAGGTAGATTAAAAATACTAGCAATTTTAGGTAATATTCAAGGAATTGAGATAGAAGAATTGGACTTTGGACAAAAAGAAAATTTAGTTAGCGTAATTATTACGCTAACTAAATAGGACAATACCCCTCTGTCTCCAGTGAATTTAATCACTGAAAAATAGAAATAATTAAGAGCTGTCGCTGACTCAAATGCCAACTTTTAGTTATTTTCGAGAATTTTTGTTCCCTTTTGTGATAACTTGATGACGAGTTCGTGGTGTTGTTTTATATCCTTTAATCCGTCCGGTAGAATAACCTCGACCTTTGGGAGATGTAGCCATTGTACCCAAAGTCGAAATTATTCGATCAAAATCTCTTTGAACTAAACTGGGAGTGATTTTAACTGATTTATTAGTCTTCAAATACTGTTCCCAATGGCGGGGTAAAACAACAGCTAAATTCCTGGCAGCCCATAAATTAACATAAGCAATAAGTGTTAACTTGAACCAATTTTATTCATGTTCGACATCTGGAGTTGAATAAGCTGTCATCAACAATTTTTGTTTCCCAAATCGGAACAAATGTTCCATGTCATAACGTTGTCGATAAGACTCATAGCAATCAATTAGACTTAACTCAACTGGCGCGAGAACCAATAGCGATTAACCACATAGGTTTCCAAATCCGATTACCGACTTCATCAGTAATAGTAATTCGTAGTAAAGTAAAAGGATAACGATTCATTTTATAGTTCTGAGTTCCTTTCATTAACATCTGGTTCCAACCCGAAATTGTTACTGTCAGTTGACGACCTTTTTTAGTAGTAAAAAAGGATTGACTAACTCCAGTAGGTTCATGCCAAGTCTTCTCATCTTTAAGGTCAAATTTATCTCCATACCAACGAGGATGTCCTGAAGTGATTTTTGGGTTTGTTTTCCTGATAAATTGACGGTAAAAAACTCGATTACTTCTGATTCTGGTCAGAGTAATTAAGTTTTTTTGCTTGACTTGTTCTCCAATAAAATCTCGTTGACTGTAGAAACTATCAGCCACTAAAACTGATAACTTATCTCCAGAGAAAGAAGCAGTTTTAAAGATTTTTTCAAGTTGTTTATTACCAATGTTAGTAGCTTTTTCTGACGAGGGAACCCAATAGCCAATAAGGGAACAGCCCAAGGTACATTACCTGTTGCTATTCGCTCTGGTAAAGCCCATATAACTGAATAAGGATGGCCAATACTAATTCGTAAGTTAAAGCAAAAAATCAAGAAGATTGAACGAGAAGGAGAGGTAGCTCCTCCTGAAGTTCATATCATTCGTTATCAAGTCAATAGAAATCAGAAACTGTACTATTATTATAAATTACAATCTGCTTCACCGATTTTTCCTATGGCTACTAATAGTCAGAAAAAAACTAAATATAAATATTTAGGAAAAGCCGGAAGTGAAGCTCATATTGATGCAGTTGAAAAAATGACTCGAAGGGATATTATTGATGAGTTGGAGAGGGTTATTCATTCTCTTCAAGAAAGTCCTGCTAGATATTTGTTTCGGTGGAGAAATTGAACCAGACCCATCCTATGCTCTTCAGGATGATAAATAATGTGAGAAACGAAGATAATTCCAGATTTTATTCTGTTTCTAAACCCTAATCCCAGTAGTTAGCGTAATATTTACGCTAACTGCTCTGTTTTTGTCCAAAGTTCAAGAAGAAGATAAGCAACAGTTAAAAAAGTTAGAGAAGCAGGGGGTGGCGAAAGTTGAATTTCTAGAAGAAACTAATCGTGAGGAAATTGATAAAAAGCTATGGGAGCAACCCTGGGATGTTATATTTTTTGCTGGGCTTGGTCAAACAATAGATGAAAATACTGGGATAATTTATCTTAACTCACAGGGAGAATATTTAGAATTAACAGATTTGTGGTATAGCTTGAGAAAAGCGGTTGAACGAGGATTGAAAATTGCGATTTTTAATTCTTGTGATGGTTTAGGATTAGCTCGTAATCTAGATGAGTATCAAATTCCGATGATGATTCTGATGCGAGAACTACTTCCCGATCGAGTAGCGCATCGATTTTTAATTAATTTTCTCAGAGCTTTTCAATCAGGTGAACCTTTTCATATTGCCGAGCGACAAGCTCGCGAACAACTTAAAAGAATGGAGGGGGAATATCCCTGTGCCACTTGGGTGCCTAGAATCTATCAATATATAGAAACACCTTCCTTTAAATGGAAGCCTTCTCCTGCTTCAACTTTTATGTGTAGTTTCAAGACTTCTGCTATAGCTTGTGTTGGAGCAACTTTTTTGACCTTAATGTTACGGCAAGTTGGTTTATTGATGCCTCTGGAACTAAATTCATACGATCGCTTATTGCAGATGCGTCCATTAGATGATTTGCGACAGAAAGCAGTTATCTATGCTAAGTACAATATTTGGTTTGATGCCCTGAGAATAATTGGTGAGTTACGCCAACAAGAACCAAATAATCCTCAGTATCAAGAGGACTCGAATAAATTATTGGAAGATATATTGATATAAAGATTGATGATTGACATCCTCCCGACGCTGCTATACGCGAGACAGCGCAGGATTCCCTAGCATCGCTGTTAGGGGCTTTCTGTTTCTTAGCACTCGCCCTCCGAGATTTACTCTCTTGGGGTCTTACAGTGGCTCCACAGTACGTCGCCAATCCGACGGCTCCCCTAGACACTGCTAGTCCAGCAGCCAAAATGTTAATTGCAGCGTTTATATCCCTGTCATGGTGAATACCACACTCTGGGCAGTCCCACTCTCTAATATTTAGAGGCAATTTTTCTACTACATAACCACAGTTAGAGTAACCCTTGGAACTAGGGAAGTATCGGTCAATTTTGACTAACTTGCGTCCATACCATTCAGCTTTGTACTCTAACTACCTTACCAATTTTCCCCAATTAGCATCACTGATACCCACCCCTCTTACTCCCCTCCCAGGAGCGGATGGGGGTGGGTTATGGTTTTTGACCATATTCTTAACTGCCAAATCCTCAACTACTATCGTTTGGTTTTATCTTATTAGTCATAGGGGAGCCGTCGGATTAGCGACGTATATCAGCTTATGGGTGTAGTCAAGTCTTGAATCTTTAATTTTGGCGTGTATTTTGGCTACTTTCAGCCTGGCTTTTTGATAATTATTAGACTTTTTGTCAGGTTTTCTATCTAGGGACTTCAGCAGCTCACCTCAGTTTTTTATGTAACTTCTGAAAATTCTTTGGATTGGCAACTTTTTCTCCATCACTGGTAGTTAAAAGGCTAGTAATACCTAAGTCAATACCTATTTGTTTTATCGTTGGCTTGAACCTCAAATCTCTGGTATCATTAACTCTCAAAGATACAGACCATCTGCCACTAGGCTCAAGTTTGACAGTAATTGTGGTTGGTACCGGG
>JAAUYJ010161876.1_pt1 | contig 10115 bp, 6 predicted proteins | sample 7278031 | NCBI WGS metagenome assembly JAAUYJ01 (sample SAMN14350222, study PRJNA611818) | marine sediment metagenome | isolation source: surface marine sediment (1.8m) | place: French Polynesia: Moorea | collected 2018-08 | reverse complement strand
GAGATGATCTATTTTATTTTTATTCCTATCCTCACTAAAACGATAATAAATTAATCCCAAATGAAATTGTAAAACAGCTTTTTTAAAAGAAGATATATCACCTGCATTTTCCCAAGAATTTAAACATTGGTGATAACATTTTAAAGCTATATCAAACTTATTATATTCATAAAAATCACGACCTTTAACAAAACTAATCTCCCCTTGTAAATACGAAGGTAAACCCTTACCTAAAGTCTCAATATCTTTAATAATAGATTCTAATTCAACTTGATAACTACTTCCTAAAATTTCTTTATTTGACAAAAAGTCTGTATAACCAACCTCCATTATAGTATTAAATAACTGATCTATTTTTGCTTGTAAATTATTAACTAAATCATCGTAACTAACATCAACCCTTACTGTGATACCTCCCCATGTCTGAAAGTCTTTTGCAAACTCACTAAACTTACCTAAAATAAGATCATTTACAAAAAGAATAATAGGAAAAGGAAAAGATGATCTAAATTTTTCCCTATAAATATTCGTTGATATGATTAGATCATAAATATTTTTTACTTCCTCAAAACTGCAAACCAATAAAGCATTAATATGCTGACTTTGACTAAATTTTTCTATTTCATTATAAAGATTAATTGCAGTTTTATCTAACTGTAATTGACTAACTTCTACTTCCGAAGTAGAATCTATTTGTTTGATGATTTCTTGACTAACGTGAGGATAATTACAGCAAACAAAAGTTAAGTAAAATTCTCCTTTACTTGCTTCAATTTTCCAAACGATATCATCTATTATTTGTTGATACTTATTGTTATTCATGATTGAGATTTCATGATTTACTTAAAAATGACTAAAAAATTATGATCACAACCTAACATTAAGATAACTTATTAGACATTAACAAAATAGGATTAAGATCGTACCAACTTCCTTGATTGTCCCTATATTCATAAACTAAAAGATTACGAATTAACTTTTCATATTGATAATCTCCTGAAACCATTTTTTCCTCTTTAACCTTGCGCAATAAATCCCATTCATCTGAGGTAATACCTTGAACTTTTTCACTTAATTCATTAGTTAATACTTTGTTTAACCCTGCTAAAGATAAAGGTAATTTCTTGTCTTTTTTAATCCAATCATTTAAAATTATAAGTAAGTTTCTGACATGACCACCACTAGCTAAACACAAAGTATTTAAAGTTTGAATGTCATCAAAAACTTCAGTGATTTTTGTTGATATTTCCTCTTCCGATAAATCATCATACTGACTAGATAAACCTGGAAAAGCTCTTACTAACACCATCTTTTTTAATAACTTCATTCCTATTTCATTATCTTTTCCATCCCGTAATTTAGGGGCAACCATTGGTAAAACAATAGGATTACTTTTAAACTTCTGCACAACGATAGGGTAGTCATCAGAATAGCGTAAATCTAATGGCATTGTATAAACTAAATGACAAGACAAATCCGTTAAACTAGATCCTCTTTGAGCAAAAATATAATTACTTTGTAAAGTTCCTGACGTTTTTTTTATATTAATAACTCGATCTAAATTATCGAGAATTACCACTAAACCCGCTTTATTCTGTCGCTTCAACTCTTGATCAACTGGGATAAATAATCCTTCATTTAAAACCTCTAAAATACCTTCTGTTTTTGGTTCTAAATACCCTCGCAAACGATTCGATAAATTAGTATCACCTTTCGTTTTTGCTGTAATTTTACCAATCATGGTTGATAAAGTGAAATCAATATTTTTCTGATCATTAATCTTAAGACCAAAATCACCAACTCCAGGAATTTTACCATCAACATCAACTTCAAACTTCGTTAATAATAATTCTTTTGCTTTTTGTAAAACCCCTTTTAATCTATCTTCTTGTCTTTCTTGATTTAAACCTTCTAAAATCTTGGAAACTCGACGGGCTATCGCTAATAAAATATCACTAATTTCGATGTCTCCCATATTCAATTCATCATCCGCTTCAAAATAGAGAACAATAAACTTTTCTTCTGTTTCTAATTTATCTTGCAAACGTAATAATTCAGTGGACTTACCGCACCCAATATGTCCCGTAAATAAACTACAAGTAAATTGATCAGACCAACTAATTTTAGTAAATAAGTCATCAATAACTTGTCCCCCTCGTACTTCTGAGAAATCAATATAATATTGTGCATCTTCAGGGCTATTAATATTTAAGGTTTTAGACGGATTTGTCGCACGAAAAAATTGCTTAGGATCAAGAGACATAATCATTTATTTAGCATCTATTTATTTATTGTAATCTAAGAATTCGGCTTTTTCAATATTAGTAATTGCCTGATAACGACGTTCAAATTCTCAAGCCGTTAATTGATAGCCATTTTCTAAAGGAGTAATTATTTGCTTAGATAAAGTTAATCAGAATGTATAATGCGCGAATTTAGAATTACCGACATCTCAAGTTGGAGCCTTGAAACCCTTTTTTTCGGTCATAATTACTAATAAAGCTGACAAGAGAAATGAATAATGAACAATTAATTATCCATTATCCATACTCCATTATCAATTAATATTTCCGTGGCTCTGGCTTAAACATATCAACAACCACATCCATATATTGAATATCTAAACCAGCAGAAGAATAATAAGCTAAAGTATGCTTCAAAAAGTTAGGATCATCCCGTTTTGTATAATCCTCCCGTGAATGGGCTCCGCGACTTTCTTTCCTGTTTAAAGCAGAAGTTAAAATCATTTCTCCTACCACCATAATACTTTGTAATTCCATCGCTTCAATTAACTCTGTATTCCAACAGCTATCCTTGTCATCAAGATAAATTTGATCATATTGTGCCTTAAATTGTTGAATTTTTGCTAATCCTTCCTCCATTAACTCTTCAGTACGAAAAACCCCACAATGTTCTGCCATAGAGTCTTGAAACTGTTGACGTAAGGCCCCTAAACGAAGGGTTCCTTGCTTATTTAAAAGACCTTCAATGCGTTGTTTTGCTCCCTGTAAATAAGCCTCAGCATCCAACTCAGAAAACTTACGCCCTTCTACATACTTGGCAATATTTTCCCCGGTAATTTTGCCATAAACCACACATTCTAATAGGGAATTACTGCCCAAACGGTTTGCCCCATGTACCGACACACAAGCGCATTCTCCCGCCGCAAAAAATCCTTCCGTCAGGCGATCGCCACTTAACCGGACTCTCCCTTGAGTATTGACAGGAATGCCCCCCATGCAATAATGTGCTGTCGGGCGTACGGGCATGGGTTCATGCACAGCATCCACTCCCACTAAACGGTGTGCCTCTTCCCAACAAAAAGGAACCTGACGCATGATCTTTTCTTTCCCCATGTGGCGCAAGTCTAAATAAACAAAAGGACCTCCTGCGCTACCATCGGGGTGTACACCTCGTCCGGCGCGTATTTCTAGGACAATGGCGCGAGAGGTGATATCACGGGGGGAGAGCTCCATACGTGAGGGGGCGTAGTCTTCCATAAATCGCCTTCCTTCGCTATTAATAAGGTATGCCCCTTCTCCTCGCACAGCTTCAGAAATTAACACTCCCACAGGATATAAACCAGTAGGATGAAACTGGACAAACTCCATGTCTTCTAAGGGAACTCCGGCTATAGCAGACATGGCCAACCCGTCTCCAGTCGAAGCAAAATCATTAGAAGTGGTGTTAAAGACTCGTCCATAACCCCCTGTAGCGAACATCACCACCTTACTGTGGATGACTTCAAGGGTACCATCTTCGATATGATACATGACGATGCCTTTGGCTTCTTCGTTTTCAAAGATGAGTTGCATCACATACCATTCATCATAAATCTTGACCCCCTTGCGTCGTAGATTATTAACCAACTCATGAAGAATTGCATGACCGGTTTTATCAGCCGCATAACAGGCTCGATTATGACTGTGTCCCCCAAACGCCCGTTGAGCAATTTTTCCATCTTCTAAGCGGGAGAATAATACCCCTAAATGTTCCAAGTCGATGATTACATCGGGAGCTTGTTGGGTGAGTAAAGCGACTGCATCTTGATCCGCTAAATAGTCCGAGCCTTTAACAGTATCAAAGGCGTGAGACTGCCAACTATCTTCAGAATCAACATTTTTTAAACTGGCAGCGATACCACCCTGTGCTGCAACGGAGTGGGAGCGAATGGGATGGGTTTTTGCCACCACTGCCACATCAATACTAGGGTTGAGGTTTTTAATTTCTAGGGCAGCGCGAGATCCCGCTAAACCACCGCCCACAATCACGACATCGTGTTTGATCATCTTTATATCAGGCTAGAGCATTCTTATTTTTGACTCTAACCGATTGGGTGACGAACCTCTGGAAAATGATCTTAAAAATTTATAAATTCTTTTTCAAAGTCAGAAATCTCTAGGGGCTTAATAGTATTCAGCCCCTAGATCATAATTAACGCATGGTAACAAACTCTTCGGCTGAGGTGGGATGAATCCCTACCGTTGCGTCAAAGTCAGATTTTTTCGCTCCCATTTTCACAGCGATCGCTACTCCTTGGATAATCTCCCCGGCATAACTTCCTACCATGTGGGCTCCCAAAACTTTGTCAGTTTCTTGGTGAACCACTAATTTCATCAGGGTTTTGTCTTCTTTCCCTGGCAAAACGTAGTACATGGAGCGGAATTTAGCACGATACACTTTAATGGCATCTTCTCCATAGGTTTCTTTGGCTTCTGCTTCGGTTAACCCCACTGTAGCCGCTTCGGGGGTACTAAACACGGCAGAAGGAATATTCTCGTAGCTCATGATCCGAGATTTTCCGCCAAAATGGGTATCAGCAAAGGCTCGTCCTTCGTTAATGGCAACGGGGGTTAAATTAATGCGATCGGTACAGTCTCCCACAGCGTAGATATTTTCTTGACTGGTGGAGCTATATTGATCAACGGCGATCGCCCCATTTTTCACCTCAACCCCTGTATTTTCTAGCCCTAAGTCATCTAAACTGGGTTTGCGTCCGGTAGCGGATAACCCAATCGTATCAGCTAGGACCATTTCGTTATTTTGATCTCCCTGAATAGCTATTTTTAAGCCTTGGGATGTTTTTTCAATCCCAGTGATCGTACAATTTTTGAGGATTTGGATTCCATGACTTTCCATAGATTCCTGAATGGTGCTTCTGATGTCATCATCAAACCCTCTGAGGATTTTATCTCGGCGAATAATTTGAATGACATCTGAGCCTAAACCACGCATAATACAGGCAAATTCCACACCAATATAACCCCCTCCCCAAATAACAATACGTTTTGGCTGAGTGGGAAGGGTGAACATTTGGTCAGAAATAATGGTGTGTTCAATTCCTGGAATATCTGGTTTAACGGGATGTCCTCCTACAGCAATTAAGATTTTATCAGCAGTAACTTTACTATCCCCCACCTCTATGGTGTGGGGATCGAGGAATTTTGCATAGTCTCGATAAACTTCCACTTTGGAGTTCTCTAACATCCGTTCATAAATACCATTAAGCCGTTGGGTTTCCCCATTCACTGCGGTGATCATTTTAGACCAGTCTAAGGTACTTTTAACCGGACTCCAACCATATCCCTGAGACTCTTGAAACTGTGCCGGAAAGTGGGAGGTATAGACCATTAATTTTTTGGGAACACATCCAACATTGACACAGGTTCCCCCTAAGCGATTATATTCTGCTAATCCTACTTTGGCTCCATATTCTGCGGCCCGTCTGGCTGTAGCAACCCCGCCAGATCCTCCACCAATGACGAATAGGTCGTAATCATAACTCATAGTAATATAAGGCTCCTGTGGTTGTGGGAATTTTCTGGACTTCCCTGAATGTCTTATCTTTGATCTATTTTATCTTTGATGGAGACACTTGGTGACATCTCCCCACGCACGCCGCTACGCTTTGTGCGGGGCTTCCCTAACTCACGATAGGGCCTTCGGCGGTTATTCTCGCTTATACGAGGCTTCGCCACTTATCTAGAACACATTGGTACTAAAGATGAGTACATTTCCCACTGTTGCTTCCCCGACAGAACGACTAATCAGGCGTTTTCGTTTCCCAGAGTCCCTGGGGACTTTCTCTAAATTTCTTCAATTTTTTCGTATTTCCCAAGCTCTGGAGGTCCCGTCATTTGACTGCCTTTCACTCTCATCTTGGATGGATACACTCCAACTCCGGCTCAATTCAGGTTCTTACCTTACGGCCACTTCTAGTTTACCGCAAAATCTCGCCAGGGGGGTTAACCTCACATTGGTGATTAAAAATTGATCCTTGCACTATACAAAAACTTAAAATTTATGGGAAAAATTGGCCTCAGTGCTTTAACAACATCAAAGACAACAGGAATATCAAAGAGTATTAGCAAATTGCCTTTTAGTGATCTTCATCATTGTCATGTAAAATAAAATAAGTAATGCAATTAGGTCTTCTTTACTGGAGCAATTGCTCAATTTATAGCTAGTATAATTATGGTCAGTACGAATTTCTCCTCGAATCAATTAAATAAGAAAGCAGAACAAATTTTGCGAGGAGCATTACCTGAATTTTTAGAACATGGCTATGCGAATACCCGTATGGATCAAGTGGCTAAAACTGCGGGGGTTTCTAAACAGACCTTATATAGTTATTTTGATGATAAAGAAGGATTATTTACTGCTTTAATTCAATATGTTGCTTGTCGTAAGTTTCGCTTAGTCTGGTCACAACCTTTAGAGGGGGAACCTAGAGAAGTTTTAACCCAATTAGCTCAACGCATTTTATCACAAATTAATGACCCAGATTATCTTTACTTTGTTCGTTTAATTATTGCCGAGTCAGGAAAACATCCTGAGTTATCTCAATTATTTTTGCGGAATGTAGCTCAACCGGCTATCTCTATTTTTACCGGGTATTTACAACAACATCCTGAACTTAAAATTAAAGATCCTGAAGTTATTGCTCATATTTTTGTCGGTAGTTTAATTCATCATATTCTGACCCAAAATATGTTGTCAGGTAAGGCTATTATTCCTATGGAACCTGAACGAATAATTAGTAATTTAGTGGATTTAATTGTTAATTAATTAATCGATCAAGATTTATATTGATGCATAAATATTGACTGTATTGAGAAAATTTTACAGACTCACGGGGTTACAAATGGCTTAGAGTAAATATTTCTGATATTCATTGCTTATTTGCATTAATTAATCGGTGAGTCTTTAATAAGATATAATCCCCTATAATCATTTATTAACAAATAGAGAATCCCATAAATATTCTAACCGTTTGGCAATATGATAAGCTAATAAAGGAGGAACAGCATTACCAATTAGTTTATATCCTTGACTTGCTGATAGTGAATAACCTGATTTTTTGTCTCTAACAAATTCAAAATTATCGGGAAAAGTTTGAAGTCTAGCACATTCTCTTACTGTTAATCTTCTCATTATTTTCCCTTTATTTAATTCATCTAAATACTTTCCCCCTAATTCTACTGATAGCCTACGATATTCAATATTACCATGATGTTCTGCTCGAATGGTTGGACTTAATCCCTCTAAATTAATCTCAATTTGTCCTTGTCCTTTTCTTAAAAATTTTGCCTTAGAATACTTCATTTGTGATAAATCTTGTGTTTCTTTTTCAGGTTCATTGAGATTTTCTAAAACGCTTCTTGTTGTAGCGTAAGGTTTTAAATTTGGATTGCATAAGTTTTGTTTATCTTCCAAAATGCAATGAGTTATAAGGGGAAAAGGAAAATATTGAATGCTCTTGAAATCTCTATCTAAAGTGTGCTTAAAGGATAAATTTTCTTGACATTCATCTTGAAAAATTTGTAACAATTTAGCGTTTAAAGCTTCTTTTTTTAGTCCGATTAAAAAAGTCTTTCTCGTTTTTGAGGAATGCCAAAGTCTGGGGCAGATAAAACTTTAGGAATGACAAAATAACCTTGATTATAACATTGTTTAAAATCTTGAAAAATCTGTTCTGAGATTGAGAGAGAAGTCAAACCTTTAACATTTTCAGCAACAAAAACTTTAGGGGATAGTTTTTCAATTAATTTGATCATCCACTGGTATAAAACACCTCTATTTTCTTGAAGATAATCTTCATCATCTTGTAAATATTTTCCCGTATGACTTTTATGAGAAAGACAGCCTTTTCTCTTCCCTGAAACACTAAAATCTTGACAAGGAAATCCCCCAGTTACAATATCAATATTGTCAGGAAAGTTAAAGTTTTCATATTCAGATAATTTAATTAAATCCACCACACTATTTAAGTTAAAAATTTTATTACTGTTTCTTTTTCCAAAATAAGACATCCACGCATTATAGGCATACTTTTCAATATCATTAGCAAAAACAATCTCAAAATCAGTCTTTTTTAAAAGTGCCCATCCTTGTTTATTGTTAATAATCCAATCAGGATGAATCGTCTCATTAATGCAATCTTGATGAACCAAAAAATCACCTTCAAATCCGAGATCCATTCCTCCACAACCTGAAAAAAGGGAAAGAAGACGTTTCATAATAATTTAACTTAAATACATGAGCATCAATTAATTATAAAAGTTTTTTATGTTCATTTTTTTATAGCTAGTGAGCAAGAGGCTCACATTCCCATCAATATTATGCACTATCTCACTCATAATCCATATTGAGAAAATTTTGACAATAATGCTCGTAAAATAGCACTGGGGATGGCAAAGTTAAGTATTTTGATTAAAATTAATATTAAATATAGATTATTGAACGATTAAGGCAAACAATTCAAGATTTAGTTGTTTGGGAAACTTTATTTTATGGACTGGTGGTGAACATTTGTTCTGTTGCGCAATAGTATAAATTATCTGTTGTCTAACCTGTTATAACCTGTTATATAAAATAAGCAAGCCTTCATTACCACAAATGGATGTTGTAGGGTTCAACGGCCGTTGAACCCTACTTCTAAAGTCATATTCACGGTATGATGATATGTTGGGTTATTCAGTATCAGTGAGGAGGCGACAAGCTGGATAACATCAACCACAGATATCTAAATTTAGCTTAATTGAAGACACTATTATGGCAGATTCGATTCGTATTTTAATGTGCGCCCCAGACCACTATGATGTAGATTATGTGATCAATCCTTGGATGGAAGGGAATATACATAAATCAACCCGCGATCGCTCCGTAGAACAATGGAACCAGCTACATCACGCCATCAAAGAACGGGCGATCATAGAATTAGTGGAACCCCAAAAAGGCTGGCCTGACATGGTATTTACCGCCAACGCCGGACTCGTATTAGGAGATAATGCCATTGTCAGTCGTTTTTATCACAAAGAAAGACAAGGAGAAGAACCCTACTTCAAAGAATGGTTTGCCAACAATGGGTTCAACGTATTTGAACTCCCCAAAGACTTACCCTTTGAAGGTGCCGGAGACGCTTTATTTGACAGAGAAGGCCGTTGGTTATGGGCCGGATATGGGTTTAGATCAGAGTTAGACTCCCATCCTTATATAGCGCAATGGTTAGACACAGAAGTATTATCCCTACGCCTCATCGATGAACGCTTCTATCATCTCGATACCTGTTTCTGTCCCCTCACCGGCGGTTATTTACTCTACTATCCCCCCGCTTTTGACTCCTATTCCAACCGTTTAATAGAACTCCGTATCCCCCAAGAAAAGCGTATTGTGGTCGAAGAACCAGACGCAGTAAAATTCGCTTGTAATGCGGTTAACATTAACCACACCATCATCATGAACCAAATAAGCGAAAGCTTAGAACAACGGTTAAATGATGCTGGTTTTGAAGTTGTACAAACTCCCTTATCCGAGTTTCTCAAAGCAGGTGGGGCAGCCAAATGTTTAACCCTACGAGTGAATGAACCCGTTTTAGAAGATGTTCATGCTAGTACCCCAGTTGAAACTAGAACTATTCAAATCACGGGACACCTTTTAGATGCAGGTATCATGAACAAGGCCCTAGATAACATTGTCGAAAATGGGGGCAGTTTCAAGGTACTTAACTTTGAGTTAGGAATAGAAAGACAAAGCACATCAGCAGCACAAGTTCGCGTCTCTGCACCGGATCACGATGTCATGGAAGAAATCATGACACAATTAATTGATCTTGG
>JAAUYJ010078893.1_pt1 | contig 10115 bp, 4 predicted proteins | sample 7278031 | NCBI WGS metagenome assembly JAAUYJ01 (sample SAMN14350222, study PRJNA611818) | marine sediment metagenome | isolation source: surface marine sediment (1.8m) | place: French Polynesia: Moorea | collected 2018-08 | reverse complement strand
AGATTAGCATAACGTAATTCATCATCTTCTTTAAGTTTAATTACTGTCATACCACGATTTGTCAGCTCACTCAAATCTGACAAAGATAAACGTTTAATCTTGCCATTTTGAGTCAACATAATTAAGTCTTGATTTTCCTCTGCTTCATTTAAAACAAATTGAGCAACAATAATTTCTCTACGACTATCCGTAATTTCTTTTGTTGCTGATGGTGGTAGTAAAGTTATTAAAGGTACGCCTTTATTTTCATGTCGTGTTGTTGAACGGTTAGAAGCAGCAGGAATATCATTTACTTTCAGAGGATACGCTTTACCAGTACGAGTTAATAATACTAAAGTTTTGTCAGTAGTTGCCTCAATTATATTAGTAGTAAAATCCTCACTATTGTTGATAGTAATATCAGATTTTTTATCAATTTGATGTTTCTCAAATCCTTTAGCAGAAACTCTTTTTATATATCCTCGGTGGGTAAATTCTATAACAACTTTTTCTGTCGGTGGCGGTGTAGCTTCCAAAGTTAAAATTTGTGATTCAACTGTTGTACTTTTGAATTTTCTACTTCTACCTTTGGTTTGTTTATCTATTTCTTGATTACCAGTTTCTTGATTTGTTTTATGTTGAGAAATAGATGCAAAATTATCTGCATTTTTTGATTCTGCTCGGTGAATAATTCGAGTACGTCTGGGGTCGTTATATTTCCGTTTTAGGGTGCGTAATTCTTTTTTTAGCCCTTTGAGCAGTTGATGGCGATCGCTCAATAAATTTTCTAACTCTTGTATTTTCCCTATCAGTTGCTCATATTCTTCTTCTAACTTTTGTTTCTCCAAACCAGTCAATCTTCGCATTGGCATTGCTAAAATAGCATCAGCTTGATTTTCACTTAAACCCAAACTTTCTTGGAACCTAACTTTAGCAGTGCTGCCATCAGGTGCATTTCTCAAAATATCAATTACTGTATCCAATTCTGTCAAAGCAGTCAGCAAACCATCCACAATGTGACATCTAGCTTGAGCTATTTCTAACTCATGGGTATAGCGACGAGTCAGAGTCTCTTCCCGAAAATTCAGAAATTCTTGTAAAAGTTCTCGCAAAGATAATTGCCGTGGTTGCCCATCAACCAAAGCGAGCATAATCGCACCAAACTTAGAAAGTAAGTCAGTATGTTGGTAAAGATGGTGCAGTACAACACTAGGGTCAACTTCACGTTTTAGCTCAATCACAACTCTAATACCAGAGCGATCGCTTTCATCTCGCAAATCAGCAATACCTTCTATTTTGCCAGCATTAACTAAGTCTGCCGTTTTTTCAATCCAACCTGCTTTATTAACCTGAAAAGGCAACTCTGTCACCACAATAGCCGTTTTTGTGCGTCGTCCGCGAGCTGTGGGAACTTGCTCAATAGTGGCTACACCTCTAATGGGAATGCTACCTCGCCCCTTAGTATAAGCATCAATAATTCCGTCTGTCCCCACAATTTCTCCTCCAGTTGGAAAGTCTGGCCCAGGAATTAATTGAAATAACTTTTGATCGGAAATATTAGGATTATCAATTAAAGCAATGAGGCCATCTACCACCTCACCTAAATTATGTGGTGGAATATTGGTTGCCATTCCTACAGCAATCCCAGAAGAACCATTTAGTAATAAAAAAGGTAATTGTGCAGGTAATACTTTAGGTTCTTGTTGGGAACCATCAAAGTTGTTGGTAAAGTCAACTGTAGCTTCAGCAATTTGTGTCAGTAAACCTTCATTGCCAATAGATGCCAAACGACTTTCTGTGTAACGCATGGCAGCAGCAGGGTCATTATCAATAGAGCCAAAATTGCCGTGGCCGTCCAGTAATGGATAACGAGTAGAAAAATTTTGAATCATCCGCACCATAGCATCATAAACAGCTTGGTCGCCGTGGGGATGATATTTTCCCAGAACATCTCCAACTACCCTGGCGCATTTCCGAAATGGTCTATCTGGAGTGAGACCAAGTTCGTGCATGGCATATAATATTCGACGATGAACTGGTTTTTGTCCATCTCTAACATCTGGCAGAGCGCGGCCAACAATCACACTCATGGCATATTCAAGATATGATTGCTGCATTTCGATATGGAGTGGCGTAGTAATAACTTGTCCGGAAAGTAAATTTAATTGTTTGGCCATGAGTTAGTTTTTTAGATAGGGAATAGGGAATATAAATTAGTATTAAACTGTAACTCAGCATCCTAAAAATTCGTGTAAAATAATTAATTTGGAGAATTTTAGGGGTATTGTTAGGGAATTTGACAAAAGTAAATTTGATATCCTACTTTTTACTCAAGCTAAGTTGTGAGATTCTGTATTAAAAGAGAATGGGGAATAGGGAATATAAATTAGTATTAAACTGTATCTCACCATCCTAAAAATTCGTGTAAAATGATTAATTTCGAGAATTTGGTAGTCCTGCATAGCAATGGTGAAGATATATATTTTTTTTAATTTCTTCCCACACTCCCAACACCTCCGACACTCTCTCTACCATTACTATGAACCACCACCGAATATTTTAGGGGTATTCTTAGAGAATTCAGGAAAAGTAAATTTGATATCCTATTTTGCTAAGGCTAAGTTGTTAGATTCCGTATTAAATAGGAGTTTAAATATACTTAGAAAAGTACAAAGCTTTGCTACTCAAAGAAAGCATTTTTATGAGATATAGCAATCCTATTTAAGTTGTAATATTTTGGTGGTAGGGGCGAATATCTATTCCCCCGTACAACAGTCATAATTTTCAATATTTTCAGCTCAAATTAACTATTATAGAAATTGTTACAATCAATGGGGGAATTGCTATAGCAGTCCTAAATAGGTTGTGGCAAAATTCCATACTCAAAGAGTTTAGGAAAGTCAAATATTTGACCAGAGCGCAAAAAACTTAAATAGCGACTTAATTATTTTCAAAGAACTGCAAAGAGGATAAAATTGTCTTATAAAATTTTTGGTTTGTAACCAAATATCTTCATACCGGGTTTTGCTCCGGGGCATTCGGGGCAAACTTTATACAATTTATCAACCATTTTTATTCGGTTTTTTTTGATTAATTGCTATCAAATATTCTCGAAATTTTTGAGAACTATGATAAGTTAATCCATCCCAAAATATTGCCAATATTTTTCCTTGTCTTTGTTGTTGCAAATATTTAACAAATTCAATAGTATTTTCCGTATTTTCACATCTATAATTCTTGAACAATAAATTCTTGGGTCTGATAATCTAATGCTCCATAATAAGTCTGTCTTTCCTTTTGATTTTTTATGGTAATTTCTATTCTTTTGTCTGTCCTTCCCTAACCATAACTTAAGATGCCGCCCCATAGCAAATGAAATTCGTCAATCATAAACACGGCAATTTTTCCAGCTTCTATTTCTGGTTGCCATTTAGCCAACAATTCTTCTATTTCTTTTTTTTTGCTTTCACTAATTCATCATTTTTAGCTGGATTATTTTTTTGAGTTTTTTTCCAAGTTATTTCTGCTTCCTTGAGTAAGCTATAATAACTTTGATTGGACTCAAAAACCACTTTATATTCCTTGTGTAAATAGTTTGGCAACTCTGATAATCTCAGATAATCTTGTTCTCTCAACCACTCAATTGTTTTGTCTTTTTCTTGTTGCAATAACCTTGTGTTCCTTGATATTTAAGCTTTAAACTTTCTACGCCATGAAAAAGTGCTTGTTTTTTCCATTGGCTAATAAAACCATGAGAAACCTTTAATAATTCTTTGACTTCATGGTATGATTTTCCCAACAAAATCATTTTTACCGCCAAGGTTCTTGTTATTTCTTTTGCCTATGCATGTCTGACTGATAAAATCATCTAGTTCATCTATAATATTCATTATTTTATCTTTGTCTTGGAGATGTTATTATTACTATTATATCTGTTAAACGTATTTAGGATTGCTATATATTAGACCAGTTATTAAAACAGTGAAAATTTACCAGTTCAAATTAACTATTATAGAAATTGTTACAATCAATGAGGGGATTGCTATATTAGACCAGTTATTAAAACAGTGAAAATTTATCAGTTATTAAGACATAGCAGTGGGAAATGGGAGACCTGCTACTAACATCACCAAGAATTGAAATAATATATTTGAAGTCTTAAACAAATTTGTCAAAAATATTAACTGTTGACTGATAACTAATAGCTGATAACAGATAAAGGATTTGTAGGTTAACTCGCTCTTTGCTTTAAACCGTAAGTTTCTTGAGTATAAAAAACTAATTTTCACCCCTGTGAGTAGGTTGGAAAAATTTGAGTTGAGGGAGTAAAACCTTTGATACTGTCTTTGTATAGGTTCTATTTGTGGCCTTATTTAGGTGATCTAACTTCAGCAAACGTTATAATTAAGTATAGGAATATCAAATATTTAATTTAGTGCTGATTGATAGTAAACTATGAGAGTTATTGATTAATGGATATATGGATAATCAACAATGGATAATGGATAATGGATTATTTTTAGATAGGAGAGGCTTTAAACCTAGATCCGATTAATTATAAATTATCCATTGGTAAATTGGTAAATGAGTAACTAAAATGTAAATGAGTCACTAAAATATATATTCATAGTGGTAATTTTTTTTTCAGGTTCGTTAATGGGCAAAAAAATTTTTCACGATATTAACTAACACAGCTAAAATTCTGACAAATTTAGATTAAAACTCAAAATATTCCCTACCCAGCACCCCAAAGCTCAACTGGTATTTTCAAGACTAAACAAGTAAAAATATTTGTTATCTTAGCTAACATCTAGTTGAAACTATGTCAAGGTATAGTAGATTAACTTCAGTTATCCTGAACAGATTTAACTCTTATATTTAGCATTACTAGATTCTATAAGGTAAGTTCAATCACTTAACAACATATATTTTATTTGCTAATTTTAAAATTGTCAGTAACTACTTATGAGTTTTCAGAGTTGAGGTTGATATTTTCGAGTTAATTGTGCCAGTATTTACAGAATACTTGTTTAAAAAGCAGTCAGCGGTCAGCAATCAGCAATCAGCAGTAAACGTGCTAGGAGAGCGGAGCATTCCGAAACGGAAAGGGGATGTTTTACCCCGACTCAACCTTCTGGTTTATAGAAACCGGGGATGTTTTACCAAGTAGGGGCGATTCGCTTGCTCGCCCCTACAAGCTGTTAGCGAAGCTCCTCCGCAGGAGGCTAGCGTATGGGCTAAAAGCTAATAGCTAGTTAATCATAATAGCAGCCATAAAAAAATATACTGTCAACTGGTTTGTCCTAATATTATCTGTCTATTAGGCTTCTCTATGGGCAGTTAAAAGTCCAAAAATTGACACTGAAGTATTAGAAAAATGCCAAACAATGGCTATTTATGAGTTGAGAAAGCCAATGTTTAAGTATTTAATTCGTTTTAGTTGAAACAAATTAAACATTACTGGCTTCTCATAAGTAATTTAGTCTAAACTCTATGATGGCAGTCCTTACACTCACAGGTATTTTAGCAGGAGACTTAATATGAAAACTGTTTTGATTGTAGAAGACGATCAGGTTAATGCTAGGGTTTTTTCCAAGATTTTGACGAAAAGAGGTGGTTTAGCTGTTAAGCATACAGAAGATGTAGAAGAAGTAGTGAAAATAGCTAAGTCAAAGGAAGCAGACTTGATTTTGATGGATGTTTCTCTCGCTCGTAGCGTTTACCAAGGTAAATCTGTTGATGGAATTAAAATTACTCAAATTCTTAAAGCTGACCCTCAAACAGATAAACTACCAATCATATTAGTTACCGCTCACGCTATGGCAGGCGATCGAGAATCTTTTTTGCGGCAAAGTGGCGCTGACGGTTATATTTCTAAACCAGTAGTGGATCATCAAGAGTTCATCAATCAAATTAAGTCATTACTGCCAGATGATTGATTCCCGGAAAGATGGCCTCGAAACTTTGGATTTAAAATAGATGAGGTGTCATTTCAGTTATAAGTTAGTAGTGACACTTCGCGAAGTGTCAGTACATCAGTTATTAGTACCTCTGCAATAAGGAGTCTTGACCTTGGCGAATATTCTCTTTTTTTATCCCCTATCCAAGAGAAGGCGCATACCCACAATTTTTCGGTAAAAATAGAAGCTTAAATCCGACCTAAGTGTAATTAAACATACTTTTTTTCAAGACTTATCACGGTATACAGTCAATATTAATTTTACTCTGAAAAAATCTAGGTGGACTTCCTGTAGATTTTAAGCTTGTGCAGAAAATATAGATTAATAGGGTAGGAGTTTGCTTACCGAAAAATTAAGGTATAAAGCTTTCTATTTCAAGAGAAAAAAGAAAAAATTCCTTGAGCATCAATCCTATCCGTTATAAGAAGAGGTAATTATTAATTGTTAATTATTAATTAGGGTTTGCTGAAAAAGTCTTTTGCTAAGGGGAGTCCTCAGTCCTCAGTCCTCAGTCCTCAGGAGTTAGGAGGAATGGGAGCTATAGAGAAGGTACTGGGAAAAATGGTCTGTTAATTTTTCGTCCTAGTGAGCCTTTTATGTTAACTTTTTGAACCTTTTCGACCTAAAAGCTGGCACTTTTTCCAGACCTAAAAAGGCTAAAATCTTTATCTGTCAATGGTTTTAGATTTATTCAGCCAGCCCTAATTATTAATTATTGAAAAAACCCCTACAGATAAAGCACCGAAGTAGTCTCCAAGGATCAAACCTCTATTTGGGTAAGTTCAGCAGAGTGGATAAATGCGGATAAATATTTAAGCTACAAGTATTAGACCTAAACTCCCACACATCTAAAATCTAATCACAATCAGCGATCGCTCAAAACTTCACCATAAGAAAAACCTGGAGCTGCCAGAACAAAAACTGTACTAGGAAGACCAACAGTTTTAGACTGTAAATCCTGATAATACTCAGTAAAATTTTCCCCTGGAGTCCGAATACCAAGGAAAATCAAATCAGCATCCTGAGAAGACTCATGTAAAATATCATAAAAAGGGCGACCTTTAGATACCAAAACCTGAGAACTTGCACCAATGCGTAAATCTTGAATCACACTATCAACATTTGCTTGGGTTGCTTGAGCTGCACTTTCTTCAGGAACTACCAGTTTCAAATGAATTTCAGCATTTCGCCAATCCATATCTGTACGCAATAAATAGGCCAAAAGTAACATTAAGCCACCATTATTTTGTAAACCACCCCACCAGACATCAATTCTACGATATTGACCAAAGCCATGCTCCCCATCTTCCCGGAAAATTACTACATTTTTCTTGGATTTATGAATATGAGCAACTAACTGACAGTAGCGATCGCGACGAGAAGGTTCCTGACTGTCTCCCAGAACAACTGTATTGGGTGTCAGTGGTCCAATACCATAAGTTTCTACTAAAAGTTTTGCCCCATCAAAAAAGTCTGTAGCTGTTACAACTCTCACCAAGACTTGGACTCCACGCTTTTCCAAATACTCACGAATAGTATCCTGCATATCGCTCTGTTGAGAGACATCGCGAGATGAACTGGACAAAACACTACAGACCGTAATCATCCCTCGGTTATGAGTTAGGTCATCTGCAAACTGAATTAATGGCCAGCGTTTTTTAGGTATCCCAGACAATACCAAAATATGAGGACGCCAATTTTTAGTATCTTCTGCACCTATCTGAAAAATTCCTTCCCTTACCAATGCCATCCATATTCCTCGTCTGACATCTCCCCAAGTTGTTTCTAGCTCCCGTCGTTGTAGCCAGATAAAGATAGCCAGGACTATCACAGCAGCAATAACTGTAGCTACAGCATTAATCAGAAACATCACTGCTAAACAACCCAGGGCACCCAGCATTGATAATGACCAATGGACTTTAAATGTCGGACGAAAAGAGGGGCTTTGTAAAAAGCCTTCTATACCTGCTGAAACATTCAAAACTAAATAGGTAGTCAAAAAGAACATTGTCAAAACTGGAGCAATAATATTTAAGTCCCCAATACAGACTGTGGCAGTCGCAACTCCTAAAGTTACTGCTGTTCCAATCCGAGGTTCATCATTAGGTCCACTACCATTGCCGAGAAAAGACAACCAACGGGGTAAAACTCCATCCCTTGCTAAAGCTTGTAAAACCCTGGGAGCGCCCAAAATACTACCAATAGCGCTGGAAAGAGTTGCCCCCCAAACCCCAAACAAAATAGCTGGTCCCCAAAAAGCCATGTCTTTCATAATCAAGGGGTTTTCTATTAAGGTACTAGCATCTGCCCTCATGGCCATAACAATTGGTAATATCATGTAAATTACATATCCTGTACCAACTGCTGCCAGAGTACCTGTAGGAATAGAACGGCTAGGTTCTCGTAAGTCTCCTGACATACTGACTCCTGCCATTATTCCTGTTACTGCTGGAAAAAAGACGGCCAAAACTGTCCAAAAAGATTCTGTAGATTGGCCTGGAGCTGCCCAAATTTCTATGGTTGTTGCTTCGTAAGGATGTCCAAATGCAAATGAAATTAGGGATAAGGCGATCGCTGCCATGATAAAGTACTGTGCTTTAATAGCTATTTCTGCTGAAGTTAAGGCCAATACTGCTACAGCTATTGTGGTAATTAAAGCTACATAAAGTTGGTTAAAGTTACCAAAAGCATCTACTATACTCTCTGCAAAACCAATGGTATAAAGGGCAACAGAGAGAGCTTGGGCAAAGTAAAGGGGTATTCCGACGGCACCACCGGTTTCAATACCCAAAGACCGACTAATCATATAGTATGCTCCTCCACCTCTTACTATTTTGTCTGTGGCGATCGCGCTAACTGACAAGGAGGTGAGAAAGGTAATACCTGTGGACAGAGTAACGATAAGCAGAGTCCCTAATAAACCTACATTACCTACTACCCATCCAAAGCGGAGGTACATAATTACACCCAAAATTGTCAAAATTGAGGGAGTATATACACCACCAAATGTTCCTAAACCTGTTTCATTAACAGTTTCTAGAGAGGTTTTAGGAGTTGCTTGTGTTTCTTCTGGTGGGTTTGCACGTTTAAATAGCTTCATACATATAAAATTAATTTCTAATTTTAGTTATTTATCATTAATTAGACATCTATCCTTGATCTTGTAGTCAATCTTTAATATTTCAGAACTCTAATAACAATTTAATAAAATATTGCTACAGTTACGATACAGGGAATAGGGAATAGGGAATAGGGAATAGGGAAATAATAAAAAAAGATGAAAAAAGCTTTTATTTTTACAATTTATGGAATTTATAATTTTTTATTGTAGGAATAAATCACATGCTTAAGATGTAACTGCCTTTTTTGAATTTGGTATAATGTTTAGATTTTAGATAGTTTTCAGATGGAAAAATAAATAATAGACCAGTTTTAACTAGCTATCAGCTATCAGCTAGCCTCTTACAGAGGAGCTGCGCTAACAGCTAGCCTCCTGGGTCGTAAATACGTTAACAGCTAAAAATCCGAGGGTATAAGTCCCCCACTATATTTTTTCAAAATTAGTGGTGTGTGTTAATGGGGGTCTGAATCCCCCATTATACACCGTGGAAAGCTGACTGCTGAGTGCTGAGTGCTGAGTGCTACTTTAACAGCCTTCTCCTGACGGAGACGCTGCCCGTTATCTGTCGCGGAGCGTTTCCTACGGAAAATGTTTGCGTTTGGGTAGCATCCCATAGGGAAGCATTCCAGAACGGAAAAAAGGAAGTTGTGCGCTAGCAAAACGGCTAGAAGTAATACCAATTCACTTTAAGGATGTCACAAATAGTTTCAAACTTTCAATGTCAAATAATTGCTTCCAACTATTGTATTATCAAAGTTTTTAGTCTATCAAATCTGACTTCTAACTTCTAACTTCTGACTTCCGTGAAATTGTATACTTATCTATAGAACTCCTGAAGGGAGCTATTTAAAATTATAGATTGAGAGTAGGAGAGTAGGGGAGTAGGGGAGTAGGGGAGTCGGGGAAAGATGGGGAGATGGGGAGATGGGGAGATGGGGTGTATTATACCAATTACCATGCATTATTGCTATACTTGGGCGATACTTCAGTTATTAACTAATTAGCAAACAGCAGAATCATTTTTTTACTAATTTCAGCTAGTAATTATGTTAATT
>JAAUYJ010180272.1_pt1 | contig 10117 bp, 8 predicted proteins | sample 7278031 | NCBI WGS metagenome assembly JAAUYJ01 (sample SAMN14350222, study PRJNA611818) | marine sediment metagenome | isolation source: surface marine sediment (1.8m) | place: French Polynesia: Moorea | collected 2018-08 | reverse complement strand
CGCGAGATTAAATTACTGCAACGTAAGTTGAGAAACAAGAAAAAGGGTTCTAATAATCGAGCTAAAATCAATCATAAAATAGCCAGGCTACATCAAAGAATTACGGACACAAGGAAAGACTTTCATTATACTTCAATGGGTATGCAAAAAAACCGATACCTATTTTGCCAAGGTAGATAGGGTTTACCCAAAAAGTTTAAACCGTTGAGTTAAAGAAGGTTACAGCCATTCTGGCACGACGAAAAAGTTAGGTAATGGGCGTGTCCAACCCTTAAAATTGGTGAAAGCCCCTTGCACTTATCTGATTTAGAAAAGATGTACCGTAAATCTAATCAGTCTGAGCCTACCCCAGAAAATTTTGAATTTCCTGATCTTGTCAAATTATCCCGAAATAATCGCATTTGTCATCATGGCAGAATTGATCCCCTGGTCAGAATTTGAGTCGGAATATGCAGACAAGTTCTCAGAAAAAATGGGCTACAAAAAACTACGACAAAGATAGACAGCCTTATTGTTAAGTTGCTGGTTGTGTACCTTAAATCAGGATTGTTGAAGGCTGTCTATCTTTGTCCAGAGTTCCTCTCGGGGTGCGCCAGCAAAACCATTTCGGATGGCGTTGGGAGCATTAATTATTAAAGAAACACTCGGGATTTCCGATAGAGAAACAGTAGAACAAATTAAAGAAAACCCCTACCTACAATATTTTATAGGGATGTCTTCTTATAGCAATAAACCACCATTTGAAGCATCGATGATGGTTTATTTTAGAGAAAGAATAAATATGGATTATGTCAAAAAAATTAACCAAAAAATGGTGCTAGATTCCCTAGACAAAACAGGAGAAACAGAAACAGAAGCAAATAAAAAAAAACGAATCACAAAAACTTGAAGAGACAAAAAATAAAGGAAAGCTAATATTAGATGCTACTGCTGCACCTGCTGACATAACTTATCCCAATGATTCAGGAATATTAAATCAAGCTAGAATACAGACTGAAAAAATTATAGATTCTCTTTATAAAAAATGTCAAATAAAGGAAGTTAAAAAGCCAAGAACTTATAAAAATAAAGCTAGAAAAGATTACTTAAAAGTCGCTAAAAAACGTCGCCCATCTCGACAAGAAAGACGGACAGCGATCGCCAAAAAAATACAATACATGAAAAGAAATTTATCTCACATAGAGAATTTAGTTAATTCAGGAGCAGAGTTAAGTAACCTAGCTCCAAGGAAATATAAAATATTGTTGGTAGTCGCAGAAGTTTATAAAAGGAATTAAATTTTAGTGGGGTCTTAAAACCCAGTTCATTAATGTTTGGGTTCGACCAGCCAATGATCGAAGAACCCACTAAAATTATTTCTCCTCTCTTATCGTCAACAATTCTGGATGTATGAGAATGAATCCAACAGAATTGACGATAGAATTGTAAGTATAACTCAACTACATATCCGCCCTATCGTGAGAGTAAAAGCAGGTAAACCTGTTGAGTTTGGAGCAAAACTTTCAGTAAGCTGCTTCAACCAATATGTTTTTTAAGACCATTTGAGTTGGGATAATTTTAATGAATCAGGAGACTTTAAAACACAAGTAGAAGCCTATAAAAAGTTTACTGGATACTATCCTTCTTCAGTTCATGTTGACCGAATTTATAGAACCAGAGAAAATCGAGCTTGGTGTAAAGAAAGAGGCATTAGGATTAGTAGATCTCCATTGGGAAGACCACCTAAAAATGTAAGTAAAGAAACAAAAAAACAAGCTTTAGATGATGAGAGAGGAGAAAAAAATTTAGGGGTTCTTCAGCGATTAGACGGCTGCACCCACCCATCAATGGACAGGTTTCAAGACCCCCTAAATTTTAATTCCTTTTATGAAAGATTTCGTAATGGAATTGAAGGAAAGTTTGGTCAAGCAAAAAGACGCTATGGACTTAATTGTATCATGGCAAAACTCTCTGAAACAGCAGAAACTTCCATTGCCATTACTTTTTTAGTTATCAATCTTTCCACCCTGCTTAGGCAGGTTAACTGTCTTTTTTTGTCTTTATTTCTTCAGGACTATAAATTAGGCTTAATTTCTGAAGATTTTATTATCAAAACTGATATTAAACCTTACTTGCTAGCATAAAAACTTATCTTTAAACCAAGCTGATTCTTGGCAATTTTTTGGGGTTACTTATTCAGCAAACCCTAGATAAGAGTCTAAAAGGGAATCCCTCGTGTCTCGCGAGGGAGGTTCAAAGACTTCGAGCGCTTTCATGATACTGAACCTTTAGAAACCGAATAATTTTTGGCAACTCTCAATATTGGCGATCGCAAAATAAAAAGATTTTCTCATAGCCAGTTTACGGTTTAAAAACTCAAATTACTTACTTTTACTCGTTTTTACTCACAATTTCTTCAATTTATTTGTCTATATTAAAGATAGAAAGAACAAAGAGAAAGGTCGTGTTCTCACATGAGGAAAGACAAAACTAGGTAAGGGTAGGATAAAGGAGTCAGCATAAGAAGTAATAAAAAAAAATCAAGAGTAAGTCAGATGAGAGAGCAACACCGTTCACCACAGCAAAAACTAACATTGGAATTGGGTGCAAGAAAATGTATATCATTACAAAAACACAGCGTGATTATGAAAAGTCCTTTAACAAAAAACTGACTTTAAATGCGATCGCTGACGATGAATTAAGAGAAGCATCAATTCGTCAAAGAATTAGAGATATAGAAAATATTATCTTTGATGAATATTGGGATGAGCTATTATCTGACAAACTGCAAAGATGCCCAACTGAATATACTGGGGTTCATTTAGATTCTTTCCTAGCCCCCAGTTTCTAGTTCAAGCTTATCGAAGCAAAACGCCCTTCAGGGCATTTTGCTAGGCTTTTTTGCCTGATTTTCCCCAATATTGGCTTTAGGGATAGTAAAGTAGAAAGTACTGCCTTTGTTTAGGGTACTTTCAGCCCAGATTTTTCCTTGATGCAACTCAACAATTTTTCGACAAATAGCTAGTCCTAAGCCAGTACCTTGCTTCTGACGGGAATCGGATACATCAACTTGTTGGAAACGTTCAAAAATACTTTCTAATTTGTCAGGTGGAATTCCTCTACAAGATTTGGAAATTTCTTATCGACCATTAGAGTTACGTTCTCATATCGAGCAAATTTACAGCGAGCGCCGTCTCTTGATAGTTAGAGATGTGGTACGTCACTTACCAGAAGGTAATACACAATATCTAGACGTACATTTTAATCCTTTAGAAGAAGGTAATAGCGAGATATTAGGGGTGAGTATTTCTTTTGTGGATGTCACCCGTTACCACGAACTCCAGAAAGAATTACAACGTTCTAATCAGGAACTAGAAACAGCTAATGAAGAACTCCAGTCTAGTGAGGAATTGCAGACGATCAACGAAGAGTTGCGCCAGCGTACCGCCGAACTAGACCAAAAAAATGCTTTTTTAAATTCAATTCTCGCTAGTTTGCAAGCGGGAGTTGTGGTTGTAAATACCCAGTTTAATATCTTAACTTGGAACGATGAAGCCGAAAATATGTGGGGACTGCGATTTGATGAAGTGAAAGGTCAGTCCTTGTTAAGTCTCGATATTGGTTTATCTGTAGAACAACTGCGCGAACCAATCCGTAACTGCCTTGCAGATATTGGTGATCGCCAGGAAATGATATTAGAAGGGATTAACCGACGGGGCGCAGTATTCAGTGTCGCCTCAGTTTCAATCCCCTAATCGGGCATAAAAAAGAACGTCAGGGAGTTATTCTCTTAATGGAAGAAATAGGAGAATAGATTGGGAAGAGGTCAGAGGTTAGAGGTTAGAGGTCAGAGGTTAGAGGTCAGAGGTTAGAGGTTAGAGGTGAGAGGTCAGAGGTTAGAGGTGAGAGGTCAGAGGTCAGCAGTAATTAACAATCAATCATCAACTATCAACCATTACCAATCAACAATTAACAATTAACAATTAACAATCACCAATCCCCAATCCCCAATCCCTATCTCCCCAATCCCTATCTCCCCAATCCCTAATCCCCAATCACTAATCCCTTTTTACCAAGATTATGATGTCCGCGCACTATTCCTCACAAGTTTCTCAAGTTATTGCTTTAATTTAAGACTGAAAAGTCAGACTAACTGGGCAATTGGTTTTTTGAAAAGAGTGGAAGTGGGGATAAATAAAACACCTTATTGGCTCTAAAAAGCTTCTGAGTTGGAGTATAGGGAATTGATGAATTGCGGATAGGACTCCTGACTTCCGTATAGCGATACTAGTTAGTGGAGGAAAAAAATATCCATGAAAGCAGCAGATATTATGACCACAAAGCTAGTCACCATCGATAGCTTGGCGACTATTGCTGAAGGAGCTAGAGTTATGAAACAGCATAATGTACGGGCGTTAATTGTAGAGCGCGTCTGCGATCAGGATGCTTATGGCATAATCACCGAAACCGATATCTCGCGAGCGATCGCAAACTCCAGAAACCCGGAACAAACTTATGTCTGCGAAATGATGACCAAGCCTTGTATTGTGGTTAATCCCGATCTACCTGTAGAACATATTGCGAACTTATTTGCTAGAGCCAAAATTCGTATTGCACCAGTTATTAAAGACAAACTACTGGGTATTGTTTCTCTTACGGATATCTTAACTAAAACCAATTGTTTAACTCCCACTCAAGCCCAGTTAACACCTGAAAAACTAGAAGAATTAGCGAGACTTCCTCTAGATACATCTGTAGAAAACGAATGGGAAATTGAGCCAGATCGCATCTATGAAAATTGGTGTAGTGGGTAATCAGTAATCAGTAATCAGTAATCAGTAATCAGTAATCAGTAATCAGTAATCAGTAATCAGTAATCAGTTATTTATTGCCAATTTCCTACTAGGACAAATGCTGACCAATAAAAGGGATGAGAAAACTTTTCGCTTTTAATTATTCCTTGTTGGGCGCGACGTAGGGCTTCCGCTTTGGTAACATTATCTTTAGCTAATTCTTGATAGAAATTGGTCATTAAAGCTACAGTGGCTTGATCGTTAACAGCCCAGAGAGAAGCGATAGTACTCCGCGCTCCCCCACGCACTGCTATTCCTGCTAATCCTAAAACCGAGTTGCGATCGCCTGTAGCGGTTTCACAAGCACTCAACACTAACAAATCTACTGGACGCAATTGCTTACTATCTCCCCGAATGAGACTGTTTAACTCATCAATATTAATGCGCTCATCCCAAGTTAATACAAAAGTATCTTCAGGATTAGAGCTAAACTGACCATGAGTTGCTAAATGAACGATACGAAAAGGTGTTTCATTTGCAGAGCGATTAAAATTAAATTCGGTAAAACTATTATTGAGCAACACTTCTGAGGTAAATAGAGGCTCGATCTGCTGAATTTCTTGTTTAACCCCTGGTAAAGGAGAAAAACCTTGACGGGATTCGGAAAGTCCTGCTAACAGTATCTCTTGACGATTTTCTTGTGTGGCTTGTATTTGAGTAAGTTGTAAACTAGGAGCGATCGCAATACTATATTTTTCAATCAGATATTGTTCACCATCGTGGAGGGTAGCGGGGGGAAGGTTACGTAAAATGCCATCGGGAACAAATACTAAGGTATTAATGTTTTTGAGATCGGCTTCTATAGGACGGATTAACCAATTATAAGCCTGTTGCAATAGTTTGAGATTGAGACGGCGAGGTTTACTAATTTGACTATTAGCAGAAGTGATGACAATCTCTATTTCTGATGGGGGTAGGTCATTAGAATAATGGCGTAGAGGTTGACCAGGAATAGCTGCAATAACTTCGAGACGATTACCTATAATGATAGTGTAAAAAATAGCAGCAGTAGGATCGAGGCGATCGACTTGAACTGGTTGAGTATCTAAACAAGCATCACGGAAGAAATTATCTAGTTCAGCTACTTGTAGAGATTCAATTATATTTCTAGCTTGGTTTAAGTCTGCTTGAGTTGCTCCTGGTTGTAATAGTAGTGTTGCTAATTCCCGATAAACTGGTTCAATTTTTTCGCGAAAGGAATACTGTATATCAGAAGTAATTGCTACTAAGTCACTTCTAAGAGATTGTAGATTGTTGGTTGCTTGGGTATAAACTGCGATCGCACCTTCTAAATCGTCTTGAGCTTTCAGTATTCTACCTAACTGCCATTGCCATTGATAAGTTAATTCTTTAGCATTAATACTTTGAGCAATTAATAGAGCTTCTTCCGTAATTTTCGCTGCTTCTTCCCATTGTTGGTTTCTTTCGTAAAGATGACCTAAAACCCCTAAAGCATCTGCTTCTACTCTTTTAATACCTAACGATTTCGCTTGTTTAATTGCTGAAACTAAAATTGGCAAAATTTCCCTAGGTTTTGTATCTAGTTTCAGTAGGTTGCGGGCTAAACTAACTTGACCTTGAATAGTAGTTTTTTGGGGAGGAAGTTGTGATAAAAGTTGCTTGATGGCTTCTGCTTCTTTGGTAGCAGTTTCTATTTCTTGCAAGCTAATTAAAATATCTAAGCAGTCTAGTTTTCCTCTTAACTGAATATCCGACTGAGGCAATATATCTATAGCTTGTTGATAAAATTGTAATGCCTGTTTTGGTTGAGATTGAAGTCGAGCATTATTACCTAAATTTATTAAGGTGTCCGCAATGAGAGTTTTGTTGTCTAATTTTTCAGCAATAGTTAAACTTGATTCTAAGATAGTTGCAGATTCTTGATATTTACCTACGCGAGTTAAGACATTACCAATACTTAGTAAAGCTTGAGCTTTGATAATAGTATCAGGTTGCTTTTCCAGTCTATCTTTTACTTCTGTGAGAGTTTTAATTGCTTGGGAATATAAACCTAATGCTTGTAAAGCGTAAGCTTGGTAAATTTTTCCTTGAGTAAATCCCTTGATGTTTTCTTGTTGTTCATAAAGAAAGGTAGCTTGTTTCCAAGTTTGCCAAGCATTTCGCGATCGCCCTAAAGATAATTCAATCTGTCCTCTTACTTCTAAAACTTGTGCTAATAACTGACTTTTTTCTGGTTCAGTTTCGATATTGATAATAATATTTTCAGCTTCAGAAAGAGTAGTTTCTGCTTGTTCCCATTCCCCTAATTTCTGATAAATTAAAGCTAGATTTCGATTGGCGATAACACTTCCTATAATATCCCCTTGTTTTTGATACTGTTTAATAGCTGTTTCTAATAAATTAATAGCTTCGGACAATCTATTCTGTTGATAGAGCATTTCTGCTTCTTGCTCTAGAGTTTTATTGTTAGTAGCCAATACAATTTTTGGCAGTTGAATTGATAAAATTAACGCGATGGTAATCAGAAATAGTAAAAATAATTTAGGTAGCTTATTCATGATTGATTCTTAATTGTTATAGTAGGGTGGGGCATCGCCCACCCCACTGATTAAAATGGTTGTAACTCAAGGGAAAAATAAACCCCATCTTCTTGTAAACTGTCGCCATTGTTTTCTAAATCTACTAAAGGAATACCCCAATCTAAACCCGCAGCGAAATAATCATTAACTTGTAAGCGCAAACCAACACCAGTAGAAACTAAAGTATTTTGATCTAAAGTTAAATCATCTGTATTCCAAACCTTACCAAAATCTATAAAAGGAGTTAATTGCAGACTGGTTTTCCATTCGCGAATGCGGAGAATTGTCGCTCTAATTTCGGCGGAGTTAAACCAACCATTATCCCCTAACAAAGCATCTTGGCGATAACCCCTTACACTAAAAACACCCCCCAAGCTAAACTGTTCTGTAGGAACTAAAGGGCGGTCTGATACTTGCAAATCAGAACGGAGTAGTAAAGTAATATCGGGACTAAGTAATCTGAGATATTGTGCTTGTCCTCTCCAAGCAAAAAACTTACTATCGGGTATATCATCATCATTACTAATAGTTGCATCAAAAATATTAACCCCTAAACTAAACTCAGAGCGTAAAGCAAAAACTTGATTAGCATCACGAGTAGTGTATTCTTGGAAAAAACGTAATGCGCTAATGTGGGTTTCTCCATCGCTTTCAGCACCCCGTGATATCTGTTGAGGTTCTCCTCCAACAGTAATTTTCGAGTCGTTTCGAGAAAATGTAAAACCAATAGCTAAATCTTCAGTAGGTTTTTGTAGTAAAGGTTGACGATAGGTTAATTGGTAAGTAGTATTTTCTGATGCGATATCAAATTCATCGAAAGGCGGTTCAATAATTTCGCTATCGGTATAGCTAAAGCGAAAATTCAGTGTTCCATTATAGGGGTTAAGGGGGATAGTATAACTGAGATTGTTTAGGGAGTCGCTACCGTCAGTGTTGAGATAGGAAACATTTATGCGATCGCCAAAACCAATAAAATTGCGATGAGTTAATTGTACTTGACGGCGGTCTGTCCCGACACTAGGAGCGCGATAATTATCAAAACTTAAAGTTAAGTCAAAATGATCCGCTTCTTGCAGACTAATTTCTAGGATACTGCTACCTTGTCTAGTTCCCGCAGTTAATTCCGCAGCTAAACTTTCAATTAAGGGGTCTAATTGTAGTAGTTGCAGACGATTGAGTAACTTATCTTGATTTAAAGGTGCTGAGGTAGCAATTTTGAGGCGACTGCGAACATAAGCAGGGTTTAATCTTTCCAAACCTGTAATATTTATTGCTTCTACTGTTCCCTCAATAACTTCAATAACTATAATCCCATCTTGTAATTTTTGTGGCGGAATAAATGTCCCCGACGTGATGTAACCATTATCAATATACAGGCGATCGATCGCTTGTTGGGCTGCTAAGAGTTCCCTAAAAGAAATACCGCGCATACTATAGGGTTCGAGAACTTCCGCTAATTCTTCGGGAGTAAAAACCGTGCTACCAACTATTTCAAATTTCTTGACAAAAACCGTATCAGGAACACCCTCAATTATATAAGGAGAATCTTGAGGGGTAGTCTGTTCTAGTTCTGGTAATATTTGTTCTAAAGGCGGTAGGGTTTCTGGTTCTACTGGTTCTAGTTGGGGTGGTAATGTTGGTGGTGGAATGTTTTGGGCTTTAGCAATATTAGTTATTGATAATAAAAAAATAAATAACCACAATATATTAGTTATTTGCAATGGGAAATATGACATAAAATATCAACAAGAAGCTTTTTCTTGCCAGCAATGTATATTGTTCAAACCAGCAAAATTGATGTAAGTTTTTCAACAATAAACTTACTATAATCTGCTAAATCATCTCAAGCTAAAAAAGTTAAAAATTTAGCTATTAGCTTTTTTCCAAAGGATTGACAGGATAAGGTTATCTATTGCCCACCTTACAATTAGCTTGTTTCCAGTAAATTCCATCAAAATTTAGCCCCATAAATATCATTCTCTCTAGACTTATCGGGAGCTTGAGTAACTATTCTGCATAAATTTACATTTATTTACCTTGTGATTAAACTTGCTGTAATCTTACTTAGAAATGGCTTTAGCAGCTTCTTTTGCCAGGACATCCTCCATCCAAGCATTAATACTTTTATTCGCTTTTTTAGCAGCCAAAAAAATCTGGTGATGGCGTTGGGGAGTTGTCCGAAAAGGTAAATTGCCAGAAAAAGGTTTGTCTGGTTCTTCTCCTAATTCAGAACACCATTCTAAATAGTCATCTACAGAGTTGTGAAATTCTTGCTCTGATTCTGGGACAGTATTGCCTTTAAATGTAATTACATCTTTAACATCTAATACCTTACCAAATAAAATTCCTGCTGCTTCATCTATTTCAATATGAGCCGTATATCCTTTATATTTCATGGTTAATCTTGTAATTAATAATCTTCAGGTTTAATTCCAGCATTTTCTAAAAATTCTCTTACCTCAGATATTTCACCATCCGCGATTTTCACGCCTGAAATAAATTTCTTGGCTAATACTTTAAGTCCTCTCAAGAGGACTCTTATGTAGTTTTAATAACAGTTATAGTCTATTTTAATAGACTTATTCTATTAGCCTAAAACTTCAGTTTTAGGCGGTTTGGTATCTAGGTGCAAGATATGAGATAAGTTATATGATCTCAAAAATTGATATCTTTAATTGTAGTTGTAGGTTGGGTTGCGCTCGTAGTGAGGTCTTGGACTCCCGCTTACAAGCTCTTGAAATGAAT
>JAAUYJ010058845.1_pt1 | contig 10117 bp, 16 predicted proteins | sample 7278031 | NCBI WGS metagenome assembly JAAUYJ01 (sample SAMN14350222, study PRJNA611818) | marine sediment metagenome | isolation source: surface marine sediment (1.8m) | place: French Polynesia: Moorea | collected 2018-08 | reverse complement strand
CCTCGACGTGGTGGAACTAGGAAAGGTAAGAAAATAATATTTTACCTTCCCCTTGACGTGCTACTCCTCGGCTTTTTACCTGCGGCGAAGCTGTTGCTGTGGGGGAGAGACTAGTTTGAAGGAAGCAGTCCAGCTAGGTTGCTTTTCCTCCCACTTATAATTTTCCCAGTCAGCCCTTCTTTCCTTTACCCCTTTAGCCGGGCCTTGTGACCAGGTTCGCCGGGTCTACTTTCTGATGTGTTTTCAATCAAGTCTTTTCTGCCGCAGGTCATTGAACAAAGCCTGTTCTTGTTTCTTTTGCTCGTCCAGAATTCCGGCCTTTACTCCGAGCACCCAAAGCCTGAGACCACGGCCATCATCATGTACACCAGCGGGTCTACGGGCGTCCCCAAAGGCGTGGTGATCTCACACGGAAACATGGTGAGATATTTCCCGGAGGAAGACCTGTACTGTATGTCAACTGTTGTTCACTCTTATCAATAATCCCTCAGGTGAGTGCTATCCTGTCCCTGCTGCCCCTGGCGAGCAAGGCTCTCCCGGACGTATCCGGCGACGACACCTACATCGCTTTCCTCCCTTTGGCGCACGTGCTCGAGATGCTGGCAGAGCACGTCATGCTCATCATGGGGGTTAAGCTAGGATACTCGAGGTGAGCGAGCCTTCTTGTCTGCATGTCGTTTGCTAAAGATCTTGGTGATGTTTTCTTGCAGCCCCAACACCTTGACGGACACCAGCACCATGATCCGACCGGGGGAGAAGGGCGACGCGCCCATCCTGGGTCCGACGCTGATGGCCGCAGTGCCTCTCATCCTGGACAGGATCTACAAGGGCATCCAGGTGAAGACAGTTTGCTCATGTGAAATCGTATTTGCGCTTCATTTCTATCTCGTTTTTTGCCAGACCAAAATCGCCGATAAAGGGGAGTTCTCCAAGCTGCTGGTCGGCTACTGCGTGGGATACCGCAGGTGGTGGGTGGAGCACGGTTGGGGCACGCCAATCATGGACAGGTCTGCCTTGGACTTATTGTGGCTCTTGATATGCTGACTTGTTTTGTTATCTGTTTACTTGGTTCCTTAGGTTGATCTTCGGCAAAATGAAGGCCGCTGTTGGAGGCAGACTCCGGGCCCTCCTGAGCGGAGGCGCCCCCCTGGCAGAGGACGCCCAGGCATACATCAGGCAGGTGCTGACCTGCACGGTCCTCCAGGGCTACGGCCTGACCGAGACTGCCTCCACTGCCTGCATCTCAGACCCGGACGACCTCTCGGTCGGCCACGTGGGCCCGCCCCTGCAGGGGGTCGAGCTCAGGCTGGTCAACTGGGAGGAGGGCGGATACCTCGTCTCTGATGAGGACGGGCCGCGTGGGGAGATCGTGGTGGGTGGAAACCACGTCAGCCAGGGATACTATGAGATGCCAGACAAGACGGCAGAAGACTTCTTCAACGACGGCGGCAAGCAGTTCTTCAGGACGGGAGACATCGGGCAGTTCCTTCCCAACGGGAACATCAAGATTATCGACAGGAAGAAAGACCTGGTGAGTCCAAAGCTTGTGAATTTATAGGCAAGCATTTCTATGAACGGTTTCCCTTGCAGCTCAAACTGCAAGCCGGAGAGTACGTTTCGCTTGGCAAGGTTGAAGCCAACATCAAGATCTGCCCCCTGATAGACAACGTCTGTGTCTTTGGAGACTCAAGTAATTGTCCATATTCAATACAAATAGCTTTCTTTCCATCAAGGTCTCGTCCTTTCTTCCTCAATTAGACAGCAACGCCATCGTGGCCGTTGTGGTGCCAGATCCCGTCAAGTTCCCGAACATCATCGAGAAAGAGCTTGGCAAGAAGGCCGAGCACGCCGAGCTGTGCAGGGACCCGGCGGTGATCAAGTACATGCAGGGCGTTATCACGGCTCACGCCGAGACCGTGCGGCTGGAGAAGTTCGAGGTGCCAAAGAGGATCTACCTGGAGTCAGAGCCCTGGACGCCGGAGTCGGGACTCGTCACAGCCGCCTTCAAGCTGAAGAGGAAGCCTTTGGAGGAAAAGTACAAGGTTGGTTCTTCTCCCCGACTCTGTATTGATGCATTGGCTGATCACACCTTTTCTCCACTTTTTTTTTTGCAGAACCAAATTCAGGCTATGTACACGGCTTTGAATTCCGGGGCCGAAGTGATCGACATGGAGGGGGCTGGTGGCGAGAACAAGAAGTCCGGCGACCAGAACAACAACCCAAGCGAGGGAGCGTCACAAGGGAGCGAGGGGGCTGGCGGAGGCAAGGCTCCGGCACCGGTGGCCGCGACGGCAGTCCCGCCCCACCTGCAGCAACAGCACCCGATGCAGCAACAGCAGCCGTACGCCCAGGACCCACACGTCCCGCAGGGGTCTCCTCCCAAGGGGAACCAGGTGGCGCCTTCCGAAGGGGGTGCGAGCTAAGTCACAAAAGGTAGCGTAGGATGGGGAGGTGGGTGTTAAAACTTCTCTGCATTGTGGCTATTTTCAGGGTCGGAGGAAGACGCGGAAATGGTGAAGTTGGGGGCGGACTTGCAGCATCCATTCATGTGGTGAGGAGACGAATCAGAGAACGAGCGGGGCAAAGGCATTTACCAGACATTTTTACCTCACGCTCACAAGATCTAAATGGTTTGTTTTACTGTTACACCGTTGTGCAAATTACTGTCTATGCAATAAATTTTTCACCAGTTTCTTAAACGAACAGAAGTGGGTTTCATTGGCGCTTTGTTTTCCTATAAACCTTTATTGCACGATGTTCGCTAAGCACAACCGTTTTCACCCCGGCGGCCTTGGGGCCGCGGCCTTGGCAAGACCCGGCCGCCGAGCCGCCAGAGGTGGAGAAGGAACATTTTTCTTTGCCGTCGGTCCGAGTCGCGCCACCCGGCACGGAACTTGGTATTACGTCTAGCCTCGTTGCTAGTCAACACGCCGATCCGAGAGAGAGTCCGGAGTGGTGGCAGCTCCCGAGGGAGGAAGAGGCGGAGGATGACGAAGACGTGGAGGACGTAGGGGTGGTGGCGGTCGAGGACTGGTGGGAGGCGGACACGATTCCGGCCATGTGATCGGGGATGACGGGGACGGAAGACTGGTGGTGGTGCTGGATTGGGCGGGCGGCCGCAGACGCTGCTGCCACCTGTTGCTGAAGCTGCTGCTGCTGGAGGAGGCTTTGGGAGAGATCTTCTTGAGCTTGGTGGTGAAGTTGGTGCTGCTGCGCTTGGGGCTCTTGCATCCACGGGTGCAGGAGGATCTCCTCCAGTTTGATGCGACACTGAGGGGTCATGCAGAGGCAGCGGCGAACCAGGTCTTGAACTCCTAGGGGGGAGAAAAAAACCACAACGGGAAATAGTTGAGGTATCTTTATACCACGTTTTAAGAATAATCTTACCTGCTGTGAGTTTCCTTTTTGCCCCTTTGCCTCCGCTGGCTGCGGGAGCGAAGGATATGTGCGCGCCGCAGATCTGCTCATCCGTCTCGAAGGGGATGTCTCCGCAAACCATGTCGTACAGCAGGATGCCCAGGGACCAGACAGTGGCGGGGTCGCCGTGGTAGCGGCCTAGCATGATCCACTCGGGAGGCGCGTACACGCGAGTACCTGAAAAACAAAAATGTCTCAAGTAGTACGGATTTTGGATTGAATAAAAATCTGCGCAATCCCTTACGTAAGTCGTCCCAAGTAGGGAGGGGCCCTACCGCGAGGCTTTTTTTTTTCGGACACTTGTCGCTACAGAAAAGCGATCGGGAGAAAGCTGTGAAAGAAAGAGGGGAGAAAACGGCGCCGACCACCGACTCCCCTTTCTCCCTTCCTCGCGTTTTCGGCGCCACGATGTCGCCATCGGAGTTTTAGAAGAAGCTGCGACGGCAACGGAGCAGGAGGAGGCGGCGGTCACAATGCTACACAGCGCCGCCGCCGGCGACAATGGTCAAGTGAAAGTCGCCGGGTGAAAGCACAGGAATGCCAGGAATGAGAGAGGGGTCCTTGGGAGGGATCGGTTTCCAATTTGTCTCGCCTGCTGCGGGCTGCATGAGGCGATATAGAGATGCAGCGAGGGAATGGGCGGGGGGCGGAGACAGTTCTCGAGGACGGGATCGAGACTGCAAAAAGCAAGACTTTCTGCATCGCCGATCAGCGGAGATGTGAAGAACTTTAGATTGTCCAGATTTCCCATGTACATATTCCTTGTGCTTTCTAATAATGTATGTACGTCTCATGTGAGCGGGTGATTTCATTCTGCCCTTTCCGCTTTTTGCGTGCCATTTTGACGAGTCACTGGCGCTAAGCAAGCATTCCCCTGTCCAAGTGCATGCCGGTGATCTCATTCATTCTTCTCGCGAAAAAAGGCATCATGCCCGTGGAAAATGGCGTATCGCCGAAGAATTGTTTATGTCTCTCTCCTCCACCCTATCCCCTTTTTCCCTACACACACCCATTTCTTGAGAAGAGCTTTTATGCAGGAAAGGATGGCAAGGGAGGGGAAAGAATAGTAAACTGTAGTAAAGGCCTTCCAGGAAAACATTCCTCCTCTCCATTCCGCCCTCTCCAACTCATTCCGTCCCACCAATTTTGAGCACGAGTGTAAGGGAAACTCTTTCGCTCTTTTTCGGCAATCGGCCTGACATTCATGAATGGGGACGGAAGGGGGGAGCAAAAAAAAGCCGGGGCACGCGCTCAGATCTTTCACCAAGGGCGGCTGTGGTTTCTTGCAGTCATGCATACGTGTACGGAAGAATGCGGGCACTATTTCTTTTTGCCCCCCCCCTTTTTACGGCCAGATCTGCGGCCGGAAAGTCGTAGTACGGCGACAGCGCGTGGGCGTTATAGACGTCTCCGTCTGCATACGTACTGGATATTGTTCACGACAAAAAACCGTCTCCTGCTTGTCGACGGCGGCGGTGCAGTCGAGATAGAAGACATTGTCCAAACGCCCGTGGGCGGGGAAGAAGACGGTCATAACACTTGTGCAACTTTTGTGTCGCCATGAGTCGCGCAGGGAACTGCTGTTCCAGTACACCTACACATCGTACTGTAGCCTTAAAAACTCCAAGAGGACGAAAAGACTTCGCTTAGTTGTCACGTCGCCATTTTCTTTCCTCGTCAATGTTTGCAGTCCCTTGCAAACTTTCTTCTGTACACAAGGTACAGTTACGTGATACATTTTCGTTGGAAATAGAGGCTTGTCCATACGTGCACAGTACGTATGTGACCTTGTATGAAAAGCAAACATTCAAAAATAAGACTTTGCAAGTTTTCCAAGCAACCTGTCAACTTATAAGGAAAACGCTTTTTTTCATCCAATACCACTTGCACTTGTCACATTATTCCTAGTTATTTCACGTACCTACTATTCTCGTTTTGATTAGAAGTTCTACTGAACTCTTCTCAATGTCCCTTGCACTAATTTCTATTACTGCGAATCATTCCTGAAAATAAACTCACCGTCAAAGTCGCTGTACTGCTCCCTCCTCCACCAGTGTCCTGAGCCGAAGTCAATCAGGTGGAGCCGGTGGGTGCGAAGGTCAACGATGATGTTCTCGTCCTGGGGGAGAATAGAAAAGAATAAGACATTTTATTATTTTTTGTTGCAAGGTGCAACGGCATCTCTCTGAAATCTGAATATGAATAGGATCTGTTCTAAAATGTTTCTGTGCAGGGACGAAATTGACGGGATCACAAGGGAAGATCATTCGAAGAGAAAGCAAAAAAAGCGGATCTCTTGCAACGGGGCCGAAAAGAAACTAAAAAGTAATGACCCTCTCGCTCCTCCTCCCCGCAATATCAAAAGCAAAGAAAGACTTCCCTATTTTTTGCGAGCTCGGAATTTTTCTTCTTCTGCGCCTAGGAATGCGCTCTTAGAATCCAATTACACGATATTTTTCTCCCCCGGGCAACGGGGTAGGGGAGGCGCATCTGCATCGTCGGCTGCGTCCTCCGTTCGTTTCGGCGCCATCATCAGGCCTCTAGTCCTACGAAGGGAGTACACGGCGGCGGCGGCGGCGGCGGCGGCGGCGGCGGCCGGCGCCAAAGGAGGAGGGAGAGAAATGCATCTTGCACGAGGGGGAGGGAGGGAAGGGAGAAAACTGCAATCGGATATTTGAAGGTCAGTTCATCCCCCTTTCGTCCTCCGTGCTGTCGCCGCCGCTTCCACCTCTTCGTCGTACATGCTCCGCTGTCTCCAAGGGCCGTCGCTGGGCCGAGCCGAGGGACGGACGGACGCGGGGGCGGGAAATTTCCTTTTGCGCGATTCGGACTCTCGTAGTGGATCGGACCGATAACTTTCGCTTTCTCTTTTTGTACTGTTCCCTCTTCTTTTCCCTCTTTTTTCTGTCGGGAATTTTGCCACAGGCGCCATCTAGAAATCTGGGGAATGCGACGGTATAAAGAAAGGGTGAAGGTTTGAGCTCTGAAATGTCACACACATTTTCCCCCACATCGCATCGCCCCCTTTTCTTCGAAGGGCGGAGAATCCATTCTTTGATTACTCCCCCCTCCCCTCCCCTACTTTCTCTTTTTGAGGCCCCGCGAAACGGTTTGTGGAGAACGAAAGGGGAGAGTGGGCATAAATTTTTGCGGGAAGTAGCTAGAATGCACCCACGGGAGGAGGAGGGAAAGTGTTTTCTTCCCCTCTCCCGCTCTTCTTTCCTTTTCCGCTACACTTGCAGTTTAACAAGCGTTGAAAATGGGCTTGTGGAGGGAAGGAGAAGTCAAGCAAACGAACACCGACGCAGCCATAGCACGTTTTACAGGTCCGCTATTCCATTATGTCTCGTCTCGATCATTTAAAAACTCTAATGCTGATTGTACGTCTCCTCTTCGAAGGTCCAATTGTTCTTACTGCTTTTGTTTTTTTCTCACCTTGATGTCCCTATGAATGACTCCCCTCCTGTGACAGGCCAGCACCGTCGTCACCACCTGGCGGAAGAAGCCGCGCGCCAAGTCTTCCCCGAGAGATCCTCTGACACATGAAACATACAAATATAGCAAGATCACATTTTACATCAGTTTCCCCCGCAATAGTCACCTGCTGGTGATGAAGTCGAATAGATCCTTGCACTGGTCCGGCCTCTCCAGGACGAGGATGAATGAGTCCGCCCTCTCGTAGAGGTCCAGCAGCCTGAGCACGCCCGGGACGGAGTGAACGGAGCGGAGGAGGCTCACCTCAAGGGGCACGCGACGACCGTTCACCTACATTTCGGGGAAAGGGAAGCGCGCTGTAGTTTCTAGGTTGGGCGGCAAGAGCAAAGGCATCGCAGGCATCATCATCATATCCCTGGACCGAGCAAGGACGAAGCGAGAGATGCTATCATCGCATCATCACCACCGACCTCCCTTTCCCCAAATCCAAGTCTACACATCGCAAGGGATGTTGCTGCATCCCATCCCACGCGTGCAACAACGAGGTCACCGCCGCAGCCCGGCCGTGTCCGAACGCGGACCCGTCCGTCAGAGAAACGCAACAGGGGGAAACAGCGGCCTTGAGAAAGTGGCCAGGGAAAAAAGTTGGACTTTTGCGCCTCATTTAGCCTCCGTCTCCGCCTCCGCCGCCTCCGCCGCCTGTTTCCCTCCCTCTTTCTTTCTCTTTCCCCTGTGCTACTACTACAAGAAAGGGGTAGAGAGATGTTTTGTCAGCGTTTCTTTTTTCGCCCTCCCTCCTGCATGGAGGCCGATCTCTGAACTGCACCAGTCGTTGTTGCCAATGCCTATACGGCCAGGCCACTCCCCGATTTAGTAGACGCTCGGAGATACAAAGGTGGCACCTTCAAGGTACAGAATAAGAAAGCCTTTTTGCCTGTCGACATTTGTTGCGTGGTCGGATTTTCAAGCATCCCTCCCTACACACACAATGACATGGAGAAGCGGAGGGAGAAGGCGATCGAAAGGAGCTGAGTTGCGAAGAGGTGTTGGGTCGGCCTGTGGGCAAGCAATATATTTCTTCTCCTTCTCCCGCAAGGACGCCCCCCCCCTTACTTTGCTACTTTCTGGCCCCTTCCTCCCCCTCCCTCATTTTGCGGCGATTCTCCCCACCACCACCCCTCCGTGTAGCAGGAGCCGCCCTTCTACGTGTACATACGGGCCAAAAAACTACTGTACACTGTTCTACTACGAGTGTTCACCGCCGCCTTTTTTACCCTGGGTGGTCAGTTTTTCCTCCTCCTCCTTTCTCCTATGTGACTCAGCCTCGCCTCCTCCTCCTTCTCCGACGGCCTCGACTAATATACGCACGCAGAAGACGCGAGAAGAGTGCCGCCCGTGTTTTGAAAATGATTGAAACGAGGAAAAGGATGGGTTGGGGAGAAGGAGGGAAAAGCCGGCGGATGCATGAGTGGAAGAAGGACCTGCGCGGGTGCGGTCCCAGGAGAGGGAGGAAAAAGTTGACTCAAGGATATGACGAAAACAACTAAGCCTTTGTCTGTATTTATTTTGACGGGAATGCAGAGCTGGCGTGGATGTGCTTTTTTTCGTTGACTCCTCTAGTACTGTACAGTGTCGGGGACCTTCCTTTCTTCCTCCGCGAGATCTTTCAAGGACTAGGAGGAAAAACCTTTGTAGTAGTTAGGTAACGGACGCGAGGAGACGACTGACGAAATGACATGTGTAACATGGCTGCAGTGCAGACACAAGTCACACCATCCAGAACACATTGTCAATGGTGAAAAGAAAGGCAAGACTTTTGGATTTCTACTGGCTAATATTTTGAAATTGACGCTCCCTGATTGCTGAGTCGTTTGCGATAAGAGCGGGATGCGGCCATAAAAAGAGAGAGTAGCGTCAAGGGCACATTGCCTTTTTTTCTGCATGCATAGGCGACGTACGGATGGACGTACCGCTTGTTTTTGCAGAGGCAATTTGAGGGCACTCGATCCGTTCCCACAGCTCAGCAAGCATGCATGGAGAAGGATGCCTAGTCGCCCCAACTGCCCAACAGTAGTCATAGTCAGATCGGCGAAAAGCGAAGCTAGTGCTAGTGGGGGAGTGATAACGCATGTCTCCCTCCCTCCCGTACGCTATGGCCATTTTGTAGCGTGTGAACGTATGTTTGTGGGCAGTCCCCCGCCCCCCCTTTTCCCACAGCCAGTTAGACGAACGGACGAGGCAACGGCCTTGAGTCGCGAAACGAGAGAACGGAGAGAGAAAGTGAAAGGAGAGAAAATTCGCGATGGCCGCCGCCGACATTGGGGAAGGTGGGGCCGAAGGGGAGGGGAAGGGGGGGAGGTGCGGTGATGCAGAAGTGCTGCTTTGTTCGCCGATGTGTTGCTTCACTTGTTTTATGTTTGCAGCGAACCTCAAAGATAAATTATGTCATATGGGCACAAGTGGTTTTACATCGCTTCCTATCTACTTCTTCCTGATATAGGAAGAATTGAGCTTGATTCCTAGGTAATAAAACCACTTGCGCCTCAACAAGCCACAACATTTTGGGACAAGTACGCATAAGAGGGGAAAAAATATTCCTACCGGTATGTAATGGTAGTCTGCTTCTTTTCTTGACTCTTCCTAGTGCGCGTGACAACTACTATGACTACATGACGTATCCACGCTACTTTTACAACTACCGTACTACGGACGTACGGACGCAAGTACGGTACGTACGTATTCTTTTGACCGCTCCCCCTTCTCGTCCCTGCCTTCCTCTCTTCCTATGGCTTTTGAGCCTTGACAGACCCCCCTGTCCCTCCTTGTTTTTTACGGGGAGGATATGCCGCCTCCGTCTCTTGCTCCGAAACGGTGACGAGTGATGTCCAAACTCCCCCTCCTCACTCTATACATTGCTGCAGCGGCGCGGAGGGCGCCACTCATCTTTTTAGCACCCATGCCCATCCCATGCACAAAAGGAGTGTAGTATTGGGCGGCGGCGCCAGGGCGACCTCAAAAAACAAAAACAAAAAAATGTCGCTGACTGTAACTAAAAAGAATAAGGGTGGCGGGTACGTATGGGGTGAAGCGTAGCCGTGGAAAAGAACAATGCCGCTACTCTCCTCCATTCGTTTCGCCATTGGGAGTGTCCAGTTCGCCTTGAGCCTTTTCTCCCCCCCTATCCTTGTGCCTTCCTTCCTGTGGGTGGGGGCTTGCTTGTGACCAGGAAAAGGGAGGGAGGAATGGGGAGAGTGATGGCCGGATG
>JAAUYJ010060943.1_pt1 | contig 10123 bp, 10 predicted proteins | sample 7278031 | NCBI WGS metagenome assembly JAAUYJ01 (sample SAMN14350222, study PRJNA611818) | marine sediment metagenome | isolation source: surface marine sediment (1.8m) | place: French Polynesia: Moorea | collected 2018-08 | reverse complement strand
CTCGGCGTCATATGGCTGGCCTTCGTTGTTTCCTTGCCCAGCCCATTCGCCGCAGCGGCCGGCGCGGACGACTATGAGATCCTCGTCCTCGGCACGGTCGATAGCGCTATCGAGGATTACAAAAGCAGAGGCTTCTGGGGCCCGGAGGACCGCGCGACACAGCTGACGGTGCCGCGTTACCTGATCGTAACGATCAACGACGGCTGGAAAAGAGAGGCCGACAGCGTTCCGGTCGAGGTCAAGAAGGAGCTCTTCTATCGGGGCCTGGTCCCCCTCATCCTCTACGCCAATGAGCTGATCTTGCGAGACCGCGAAAGGCTCGTCTCGCTGGCTGAACGCCACAAGGCGGGAGAAAGCCTGGGCGCCGAGGATATGACCTGGCTGCGTAACGAGGCGACCGAGTATCGGCTGATCGATCCGAAAAGCGATGAAGCCCCGCCCTCCGACGGTGAAGTCCTTGCCATGTTGGACGCGCTTCTGGTGCGGATCGACATCGTCCCGGCCTCCCTCGCGCTCGGCCAGGGCGCCTACGAGAGTGGCTATGGGACTTCGCGCTTCACACTGGAAGGCAATTCGCTGTTCGGCGTCTGGACCTATGGCGAAAAGGGCATCAAGCCGAAGCAACAACGCAAGAGCAAAGGCGACTACAAGGTTGCGTCCTACGACTGGCCCTTGGACACGGTCCGGGCCTACATGAAGACCCTGAACATCGGCCGCACCTACAAGGACCTCAGGGCAAAGCGCGCGGCGCTTCGCAAGCAGGGCAAGAAAGTAACTGGTTTGGAACTCGCCGGGACGCTGACCAAGTATTCGGAAAGGGGCCAGAAGTACGTCAACACGCTGAAGGGCATCATCAAGAAGAACGAGCTTTTCATCGCGGACGGCGCAGTGCTGCGCGACGAAAAGACCGTGCTGGTGGTGGGCGTCAATACCCAAGCTGAGGTGGCCGAGGTCGAGGCCGAAATCGAGCAGATGCGCGCCTCGGGCGAGCTAGAAGAGATCATCCATTCGATGCGGCTCGACGAGACTCATTGAGCCTCGAGAAACGATGCGTCAGGCGCCGCGCGACTTGATGGCTTCGGCGATCTCGCGGCTGAGCGCCTCGACCGTGCGGCTCATGGAGGCGACGACCGAGTCGTAGTTTTGCGCGTTGGCGGCATTGTCGGTGAACACGGAGTTCCGCGTCAGAAGCGGCTCATCGCCGTCCTTGTCGAACAGGCTCCAGCGCGCGGCAAGCACGGTACGCCCGCTCGCCTCCGTATCGAACTGGCTGACGTCGATCTCGACCTGGTAGTCGAGCGGCACCAGGCGGCGCCTGGGCAGGCTCACGACGTTTTGACTGCCGATCAGGATCGCCAGGTTCTCCGTCATGACCCGGGCGAAGATGTCGCCCATGGGCTCGGCCCATTTGTTGAATTCGGCCAGATCCATCCGGTTCGGGCTGTTGCGGGTGACGATCTGCGGCCGGTCCAGGTACTGCGGCAGCGTGATCGGGCCGACGCCGACCGCCAGCGCGCCATTCGCCGATACCGGCTTGGCGGCGGACGAAGTCCGCAGGCTGGACAGCGTGTAGAAGGTCGAGGGCTGAGTGCTGGAACAAGCGCCGACGGCCACAATAATCGCAAGCAAGGCGAGGATGGCACCGCGCCGAAGCAATAGTCTTTTCATTGGTTGTTCGCCCCCGCTTTACCCCGGAGCAGGGCCTCGGGATGGGATTCCAGATAGTCCGCCAGCACCCGGATCGAGCGCGAGGCCACGGTCAGCTCGCGCAGCAGCTCCTGCAGTCGGTAGACGACTTCGGAGTCCTGCGCAACCAGGCCCTGGGCGGATTTGAGAGTGGCGTTTGCCGAATCAGAGGCGCGGGTCATGCTCGACAGCAACGGCCCGACGTTCTGGTCGAGCTTGGCCATCAGGTTCTCAGATCTGACGAGCGCGGACTGCAGCGAGCCGACGGCTTGCTGCACTTGCGGCGAAGAGATCAGCGCGTTGGTGCTCTGAAGGGTCTGACGCGCGTCGGCGATCAGCCCGGGCAGCTCGAGGCTAGCGAGCTCCGCCAGGATCCCCTGGACCGACTGCTTCAACTGATCGACGCTTGAGGGCACCGAGGGGATCGCCGGATAGATGTCGCCCAACTCGAGCTTGGCGGGCTCGGCGTCCGGGAAGAACTCGAGGGCGACGTAAAGCTGACCCGTGATCAGGTTGCCGGACACCAGCTGCGAGCGCAGGCCGCCTTCGACGAGACGGCCCATCACGCCGTAAGGGTCCCGACTGTCGGGATCTTCGTCCTCCGCGCCACGCGGAACCCGCCCCGGCTCGATATCGATCGTCACCGGGATCTCGAAGCGCAAAGCCTCGGCATTGAAATCGGCCGCGATCGCGGAGACCGTACCGACCCGGATGCCGCGGAACTCGACCGGCGCCCCGACCTGGAGGCCGCGCACCGAGCCCTCGAAGCGCGTGATGAAGGGAATCCGCTCGGTAAACTGCAGCGCTTCTACGCTTTCCTGATCCCTGTAGAGATTGAAGATCGTGCCCTCCTCGGCGGGCCGGGCTTCCGAACTGAGCGGCGTCTCGAAGGCCACCCCGCCCGCCAGAAGCGTCTCGAGCGACTCGGTATTGACCTTCAAGCCCTCGGCGCCCATCGAGATGTCGAAGCCGCTGGCATTCCAGAAACGGCTGTTGCTTTGCACGAGCTCATCGTAGGGCGCGTGCACGAATACCCTGACCCGGACGTTGCGGTTGTCCTCGGCGAGCTTGAACTCGGAGACCTCGCCGACGTTGATGCCGCGGAAGTAGACCGGCGCTCCGGGGCCGAGCGAGCCCAGCGCTTCCGCGACCAGGAGGAACTCCTTGCCGGGCACGTCGGCCCTTATGACCGGCGGAACTTCGAGCCCCTCGAAGTCCCGCCGCGGCTCGCCGTCGCCGGGGTCGAAGTCGATGTAGGCGCCGGAGACCAGGGTATCGAGACCGGACACGCCCCCGGCGCCGAGGCGCGGGCGCACCACCCAAAAACGGGTGTTCTCGTTCATGTGGGCCGCGGCCTCCTTGGTCATCTCGGCGGTCACGATGACGTAGGAGAGGTCTTCGCTCGGCCGGATGGTCGTGACCTGCCCGAAATCGACGTTCTTGTTCTTCACCTTGGTTTTGCCGGCCTCCAGGCTGGCCGCGGTCTTGAAGGTGATGGTGATGGTCGGGCCCTTCTCGGCCAGCGTGGTGTAGGCCAGATAGCCGGCGACGACCGCCGCGACGATGGGCACGATCCAGACGACGGAGATGCCGCGCCGCTTGGCGACCTGGGCTTCCGAAATCGGGTCCGCGCTAGATCCTTGCTGGCTCATGTCCGCCTCCGTCGGGCTCTATGGCGTCCCACATCTCCTTGGGATCGAAGCCGGCCGAAGCGATCATGGTGATGATCACCACGGCCGCGAAGGAGATGGCGCCGACGCCCGGCTCGATCGTCGCGACCGATCCGAGTTTGACCAGCCCCACGAGGATCGAAACCATGAAGATGTCGATCATCGACCAGCGCCCGACACCTTCGATGATGCGGTACATCAGGGTCCGGTCGCGGGGCCGCCACTGCGACCTGCGCTGCACCGACCACGCCAGATAACCGAGGCCCAGCAGCTTCAGCACCGGGACCGTAACGCTGGCGAAGAACACCAGGACCGCGACCGGCCAGAGGCCGCCTTCGATCAGGTGCTTGACCCCGCTCAGGATGGTGTCCGGCGCGCCTTTGCCGAACGAGATCACCGTCATCACCGGATAGACGTTGGCCGGAATGTAGAGAATCGCCGCGGTGATGAGCAGCGCCCAGGTGCGCGCCAGGCTGTCGGGCTTGCGCCGGTGCAGCGTGGAGCCGCAGCGCGGGCAGTGGGCGTGGGACCCGGGCGCCGCCCGCTCGACCCGGCTGATCTGCTGGCAGGCGTGGCAAGACAAGAGATCGCCCCAGCCCCCGCGCAACAGGGTCTTGGCCTTCGGACTCGGCGACAGGCGTTCCCAGACCTCGATGGGGTCGAGCACCCACTGGCTCGCCACCATGATCACGATCAAGGCGACGAAGGCGTAGACGGCGACGCCCAGTTCCAGGCGGCCCAAGTCGGCCAAGTTGACGTAAGCCACGAACACGCCGAGCAGGAAGATTTCCATCATCGACCAAGGGCGCAGGACCTCGACGTAGCGGAACACTTTCACCATGGCCGGCAGGCGAAAGCCCATGTGCATCGGCAAGAGCACGTAGAGCATGGACAAGATCTGCAGCAGCGGCACCAGGATGCTGGTCAGAAAAACGACGGCCGCGAGCTCCCATAGGCCGTTTTCGAGCAGCGCCGCCACGCCGCTGAACAGGGTGTTGACCGTCTCGCGCCCTTCGATGGTCAGGGTCATGAAGGGAAAGACGTTGGCCACCACGAAGAGCACCAGCGAGGTCAGGTTGAGCACCAGGCAACGCTCGATGGCGTTTTCCTTGGCCTTGTAGAGCGTCGTGCCGCAGCTCAGGCAGTTCGCGTTGGTGCCCGGGGCCAGCGGCCGCACGTGGTAGAGCTGGCCGCACTCGTGGCAAGCGATCAGCGGGGTGTCGCCGGCATCGGCGCGCCGCTCCAAACGCGTGTCCTTTGCGGCACCGCCCTGGCCGGCCCTCGACCGCGGTGCGCGCCGCGGCGGTGTCTTCGCGTCAGCCATGTCGTGCACCCGCCGTCGCCGTCAGCGACGACCGCCCCCCGTGAACCGCGTCTTGCCGCATGTGTAGCTCGGAAATGTCCCCGGCATCCGCAATAATTGGCTCAATGCCCTAGCATATTTTTTCAGCTTCGCATCAAGGACCCGCCCCGGCAAGCGCCGGGCAACCGCAAGAAAGGGGCAGCCGCGCGCGGGCTACTCGCGGCAGGCCGCCTCTAGGGCTGTGCCGACTTCGCCCACTCCAGGGCGTCTTCCAGCCGGTCGTCGCCCCAGAAGATCTCCTCGCCGACCACGAAAGTCGGCGAGCCGAAGATCCCGAGGTCCCTTGCGCTCTGTGTCTCACGCTCGAACAGGGCGCGGGTCCGCGCGCTGTCGGCCGCCTCGATCACCCGCTTCGGGTCCTGACCCAAGCCTTCCAGGATCGGCTCGACCGTGCCTGCGGCGCCGAGCGCCTGGCCGTCGAGGAACCAGGCCCGGTAGGCCACCCGGGTGTAGCCGGGGCACCAGCCCTCCTCGGCGGCGACCAGGCCGACCCGATTGGCCAGACCGTCCGGATCGATCGGATAGGGCGGAACCGCGCGCCACTCGATGCCGTAACCCCGCGCCCGGCGTTCGAGGTCGCGCCACATGTAGGCCAGCTTCACCGGCTTGGTGCGGAAGGGAATGTTATCCTGTTCAATCATGATGGCGCGCACGTTGAAGGGCCGCCAGCGCAGCTCGATGCCGGCCTTCTCGGCCGCCGCTTCCGCCCGCATGACCGAGAGGTAAGTGTATGTGCTGCCGTAATAAAAGAAGAAATCGACGTCCGCCATCGTGCCCGTCCCCCGCAGGCCTCGGTTAATCTGAGCTTAACAGATTCCGCGCAGTGTCGGAGAGCGCGCCCGGTCGGGGCTGCCGGGCGGATTTACGATACCTTCATTTGGAAAACGGGCGCCGACGCGCTACATTACGAAAAGGCGCACGGGGGCCAAAGGTCCAGGTCGAATAGTGTCTTCGAATCAAAGGATAAAAGGGGCTGCCAGCGAGCCTGTCGAGTTGCATCCAGGCATCTCGGCCCGAGAGCACGCCCGCGTAGCCGAGGTCGAGAAGTGGGCTTGGTCGCGGGTCCGCGCGCTCAAGATTTTCTACACGCACATGATGATCTACGTGGTGGTCAATTTCGTGCTGATCCCGCTGGATCTCTTCACGCCTGGCGATGAGCCGTGGTTCTATTGGCCGCTGCTCGGCTGGGGTCTCTGTCTCGGCGTACATGCCGCACAGACGTACGAGAAGCTGCCCTGGTTCACCCGGGATTGGGAGCAGCGCAAGGCCAAGGAGCTGATGGAAGACGCGCTAGGCAAATAACGGCCAAGTGAATTTCATCCTCTCCAAACCTGGTTACGAGCCTTTTCCTTCCGCTTCGCGTAGGCAGATCGCATATCCGCGTGTGCCTGGCCCATAGGTCAGGCTGCATCTCTCCATTGCTTCTGCCCGCGAAGAGTTTGGGGTCTCACTGGCACAAGCGACCAGGGCAAAGGCTAACGCCGCTGGGATCATCAGCGCTTTCAAAACACCCTCCTATTCGTCTTTGCCGTTGCGAGGCCGGCTAGAATTCGAGGGTCTCGCCTGGCTCCATGACGATCACCTCGACCTTCGCGTCGCCGAGAGCGGCCTTGAATTCCTCCGGCGTCCCCTTGAGAAGGGGGAAGGTGCCGTAGTGGATCGGGATCACCTTATCGACCTTGAGCAATTCCTTCACAGCGTAGGCGGCGTGCACCGGGTCCATGGTGAAATGGCCGCCGATCGGCACCAGCGACAGGTCCGGCTTGTAGTAGGAGCCGATGAAGACCATGTCGCCGAACACGCCGGTGTCGCCGGCGTGATAGATCTTGAAGCCGTTCTCGAGCTCGATGATGAAGCCGGCCGGCTCGCCGCCCGGATGCATCGAGTTCTCCCCGGTCTCCGGGTCGACGTGCAGGACATCGGAGCTGTGCTCGGCGTGCACCATCGTGATCGTGATGCCGTCGCCCAGCGGTGAAATCGGGCCGCTCTTGTTGAAACGGATCAGCTGTTCCTTCGAGACCATGCCCAAGGTGCGAAGGGTGTGGCCCATGTCCGCGTTGAGCGCGACTTTGGCGCCGGTGCGCTTGGCGATCTCCGGCGTATCGCCGATGTGGTCGCCGTGGCCGTGGGTGAGCAGCACGAGGTCGACGGGACCGAGCTTGTCCAGATCCTTGAGCGCGTCCGGGGTCTTCGGATTCTTGGTGATGAAAGGATCGATCAGAATCGTTTTGCCGCCCGGCGTGACGATCTTGAAGCCCGATTGGCCGAAAAACTGCAGCTCCGTGGCCGAGGCCGCTCCGGCGAACCAGACGGCCAAGCCGATTGCGGCTGCCGAGATCCCTGCAATCCTTTTCAATCCTGGCATGACCTTGCTTCCCTGTCGGCTGCTGCGCTGTGATTGAGCGGTGAGCTAGACCGTTGCTGCCTCCTGACAAGGGAGGCCGGCGCTTCTTGAAACGCCCCGGCCGTGGTTCCATATGATTTCATATCAACTGCTATGAAAAGAGCACGCCATGGCGCGCCCAAAGGAGTTCGAGCCCGACGAGGCCTTGGAGAGAGCGATGCACCAGTTCTGGGCCACAGGATATCACGACACTTCGATCCGCGACCTGGTGGCGCGGACCGGGGTCAACTACTACGGCCTCTACGGCGAGTTCGAGAACAAGCGCGGGCTGTTCCTGGCGTCGCTGGATCTTTATGCCAAGACCGTTACGGCTGCAGTCATCCGCGAGCTGAAGCGTCCGGCACCGCTTGCGGAAGGACTCCAGACGACCTACGAGCGCCTGCTCGAGCTCGTGAAGACGCCCGGCGGCCGGGTCGGTTGCATGGTCTGCAACACCGCCGTAGAGCTGGCCCCGAGCGACGCCGAGGCGGCGGCCAAGGTTCAGGCCAACATGAAGCAGCTGCGCGATGCCTTCCGTTCGAGGCTGGCCGATGCGCAGAAGACCGGCGAGCTGGACCGGAGTCGGGACATCGGCGCCCTGTCGGAGTTCCTGGCGACTACGGCCTATAGCGCCGGCTTCCTGCTCCGCGCCGGCTGCAGCGACTCCTACGTGCGGCGGCACATCCGCACAGCGATCTCCGCGGTCAGGTGATTTTTTTTCGTCAGTTTCATAGCATTCGCTATGAAACTGACGGGTTCGAGGAGAACTACAATGCCCCATCTGAGCCACGCGAAAGACTTCCAAAGTATCGCCGAGGTCTTCCTGCGCGATGCCAGGCGTTACGCGCCGCTCCTGCAGTTCATCGAAGGCGTGATGACCGGCGAGTCCGCCCTCACCAAGGCAGAGCGCGAGATGATCGCCACGCACGTCTCGAAGCTGAACGGCTGCGGCTTCTGCCTCGGCGCCCACAAGTGGACCCTGGCCGCCATGGACATCGACCCCGGTATGATTGAGGCCGTCGAAGCCGGTCCGGGGGCCGTCGGGGTCGACCAGGGTCTCCGCCCCCTCCTTGGATTCGCCACCAAGCTGACCCGATCGCCCGAGGACGTCGGCGCAGCAGACATCGAGGCGCTGCGCGCCGCCGGCTGGTCTGATCAGTCCATCGAGGACGCGGTCAACGTGATCGCGCTCTTCAACTACGTGAACCGCGTGGTCGACGCCTTAGGCATCGAAGGCGACGAAGCCACTTTCAAACAGATCGGCGCGACACTCGCCGAGCAAGGCTATGCGCCGCTCGTGCAAGGCGCGCTCAGCAAAGCGGGCTGAGTCCGGGCCGACGCTCGGCGCTTCGCTCGGCAGAAGGCAGATCCCATGCAGATCTCATCGACACCATTCCTTGTGGCCATCGAGCTGGGCTTCGTGTTTGCGCTGGCCTGGCGTAGCCGGGGGGTCGCATCCGAACGCGGTGCGATGCCGGCCGTCTACGCCTATCTCGCGTGGCTCGCCGCCTATGCCGTGGCCAGCGGCGTCCTCGGTGCCCGCGGCCTTTACGTCTCGGATGCGCTTCTCAAGCTGTTGCCGGCCCTCTGGATCCAGCTGATCACGGTCGCCGCGTTTGTCGTGCCGGTTCTTCTATTCCCTGCGATCCGGCAGGGCTTGCGGGACATCGTGGACGCCACGCCGCTCCATTGGTTCGCCTACTTCCACGCACTGCGGATCGCCGCCCTTGGCACGGCCTACAAGGCGGCGACCGGCGAGTTCCCGGTCTACTTCGAGATCCTCGTCGGCGTTCCCGACTTGCTGTTCGGTATCTCGGCCCTGTGGATCGCCCGGAAAGTTCAGCGCCGCGAGATCGGCGACAAAGGGTTCATGATCTGGAACCTTATCGGCGCGCTCGTGATCGTGCCCGCCGCGCCCGTCCTGCTGCAGCTCGGTCTGCCCGGCCCACTGCAGGTCTTCACCGCCCTGCCGGACGCCCGCGCGGTCTTCACCTTTCCCATGTCGATCGCGCCGATGTTCGGTGTCCCCTTCTTCATCCTGGTGAACCTCTGGGTCGCTTGGCGCCTCTGGGAGCGCCGCGCGGTGCAGCCGGCCACGACCTGACGTGTTCGACCCATCCATCCAGAATCTGAACTAGCGAAGGAGTACGGAACATGCCCATTGTCGACCTGACCATCGCCCAAGGCACTTTGAGTGCCAACGACCGGAAGCGGCTCCTCGACAAGGTCGGCCGCATCGCCATCGACTACGAAGGCCTCTCCGGCAGCAAGTTCGCCGAAGCCTTCACCTGGGTCTACCTGCACGAGCTGCCGGCGGCGAATGTGACGCAGATTTCCGGCAAGCCAACGAAGCCACTCTACCGCTTCACCTTCACGACCCTGCAGACGCTGCTCGACAACGACAGCAAGCACCGCCTCGGCGAGGATGTCGCCCGCGCGGTCTACGAGATCGAAGGCGCCGACTGGGAACCGCGCGAGGCCTACAACCGGGTCTGGGTCTTCTTCGACGACTACCGCCAGGGCGACTGGATCGTCGGCGCCGAGATTAACAGCATCAAGGCGCTGCGCGCGGAGGTCGAGAGGGAGCGGCAAGCGCGGGCCGCCTAGAGAAGGTCCAAAGCAGAGACCAACGCCCCGCAGGCTCGCCAGTTTGCGGGGCGTTGTTCTCGAGTGGACCTCGACCGGGTCAATGACGAGCGGCGGGACGACGCGGCGCGCAGCGCTCCGACATCCCGGCGCCTATCCCACCGGTCCGAATGATTCCGTGTGGATGCGCTCTGCGGGCACGCCGCGTCGCTCGAGGTCGGTCTGAACCTCGGCCATGAAGCGGACCGGGCCGCATAGCATGTAATCGGCGTCGGCGGCGCCGACGAGGCTGGCGAGCAGCTCGCCGTCGATGCGGCCTTCGCTGTCGTAGTCGCGGCCGGCCTCGTCCTCGGGGCGCGGCCGGCTGTAGGCGACATGGACGCGCGTGCCGGGATGCGCCGCGGCGAGCGCGCGGACCTCGGCCGCCAGCGGGTG
>JAAUYJ010058856.1_pt1 | contig 10127 bp, 8 predicted proteins | sample 7278031 | NCBI WGS metagenome assembly JAAUYJ01 (sample SAMN14350222, study PRJNA611818) | marine sediment metagenome | isolation source: surface marine sediment (1.8m) | place: French Polynesia: Moorea | collected 2018-08 | reverse complement strand
TGGGACTTACACAACTTAACTGGCCTTGCTTAGACTATAATGCTTGGTCTACAATAATTTTACGTTGAAGCGATCGATCGCGGAATCTATGAAAGAAACCACCCCTACTGCAATGCCCCCTTGCGCGTCAAAGGTGGTGTAAACAGTTTGATGATTGTTGGAAAAACCCACCTCAAAAAACAGGATTCCGCCACTATCTGGGTGGTAACTCTTGGGAAAGCGGGCATGAAAAACAGATCCCAAATGGCCAATAACTCTATTGGAGTAGTATATAATCGGCTACATCAAGTCACATCGCAGATTCTCATAATCGAGCCTACTCAAATCAATCAACGTCGCCTAGAAATAATTAACAAACGTTCTCTTGCCTAAATTCAACAGAGGGTTTAGTTTAATTTTAGATGCCATACGGACACCGAAAAAGCGCACCGCCTGCGCCGAGGAAACCTCGGCGTAAAGACGGAGCAAGAAGTGGGAATTTTACATCTGGAGTAGGCCGACAATATATTGGAGAAATCGGTAAAACAGATAATGGAATAGTAACTGTAACAACTCATCCGACATGATGGCAAAAAAAGTTTCCCTTTAGATATTAAATTATATCAACACATCTGTTCTTTGGCCAAAGGAAAAGATGACGAATTCTTTGAGAAAAAACCAGATATAGGAATAGAGCTAATAGACCGCAGTCTGAGCCGAGGTCATCGTCCCGGAATAGTTTGAATTGATGGTGGTTATGGTATGGGATACAACATTCCTGAAAAAACTTGGGAGTTAGGGAATTAAAATACGCGCGGAAAAATCGCAAAAAACCGAAAAGTAATAGTTAAACTAAAATCCCTTGATCAAATAGAAATCAGAATAGATGAATTAGCTAAAAGCTGGCCATTAGAGAAATTTGAGCCAGTCATATTAAGTTGAGAAAAACCAAAAAAAGTTTGGGTAACGACATTTACAGCATCAACTTCACGCCTTTTTGAAGAAAGAACATTTGAAGCGCGTTATGAATGCTAGTTCTATAGAAGAGGCCACAGAAATTGATGATTTTATTACCAATGTTGAGCTTGACAAAGTGACATCGTATGGGGATAGTCAATAGTTACTCGCTCCAGAAATTGGATAGAGGTTTTTGCTCGAGAAGCAATCATGATGGTTAGGGCTCGCGAGAATATCAAGTAAGAGATAAATGGAGACAAGATAGCCATTTTATCTTGGTCCGATCGTGCTTATACTTTGATCATTTGCCATCAACTAACTGGAGGATTACAAAGACGATGGGCCAATAAACCTTTAAAGACATTTACTGATGCAATGGTGCGCTTTTCGTACGGCTATGTATGCACCGTTTTTTTGATTGGTTGACTAATAACCGTGACGTATTTGCCTCTCACACAGAGAGTTTGGGCTATATTTGGGCTGAAAAGTTGTGTAAGTCCCAATAGTAAATTTAGTCCGGCGTTGTCAAGCTAAACTAGGAGAAAATGGTCAGTTTTTACCTAATGGTCAATCAGCTAAATCAGGATTAAACAAGTCTTTGCAAGATGCAGCAACTTATCAATTTCTTGAAGTCTTAGAGCTGATTCATTAAGAAAATCTAAAGAAAGCTACATAAGAGTGAAACATAGTTTGATGATCAATGATATTATGGATATAATTGTGAGCTTAGAGCCGTATCGCAGGTATACGGCTAAAGCCACGCTCCGCGAACGCTAACCCTCAACGTAAGCCAGACCCAAGTTATCTGAGTGATGAGTGAGTGGGAAATACTCAAGCCTTTGCTACCTAAACCAAAAGGGTTTGGTCATCCCATTGAAGTGGATTTAACAGAGATTATCAACGGCGTATTTTATGTACAACGGACTGGATGTCAGTGGGAAATGATGCCCCATGACTTACCCCCGTACACAACTGTATATAGGTATTTTCATAAATGGCAACGTCGTGGTATATGGGAGCAAATGCACGCTCAAGTCCGCCAAAAACTGAGAACTCAACTAGAAACAGATCAAGATTCGCTTTGTGGCGCTCGCTGATTCTCAGTCAGTCAAAACAACAGAAAAAAGGGCTCTGTCTATGGCTTCGATGGTGGAAAAAAGGTTAAACGGCGTAAGTAAGCGCCATATAGTTGTAGACTCTCAAGGACTATTAATAGGTGTTTTAGTAACTCAAGCAAATGCTTCTGAGAGATTGGGAGCTATAGTTGTGCTCAACGAAGCCAGGGATAAGTTGTCTAAACTGGAAGTGATATGGGTAGATCAAGGATATTCAGGTAAAAATTTCGCCAACGCAGTTCAGAAAGTTTGTGGAGAACGAGTACGAGTGGAAGTAATCGAGCGAACAACCAAAACTTTTGAGAAGCTACCGAAGCGGTGGATTGTGGAACGCACATTTGGATGGTTAAACAGATTTAGGCGTTTAAGTTCATATTATGAGGTGTATTCAGAAGTGAGTGAGGCCATGATTTATGGTTCCTTAATCTGCCTAATGGTCAAGAGATTAGCTAATTTAACATTTACTTTATAAATCAGCTCTTAGAGTATGTTGCCTGGAAGCTAGGTAAGAAAATTATCACGCGTAGACCCAAAAGGTACATCTCAGCATTGTTGGGAATGTTTGAATAAAGCCCCCAAAAGCTTGTCTGAGCGTTGGCACTCATGTCTTAAGTGTGGACAGGAGTTAGACAGAGATTATCACTCAGCACTTCTGATCCAAAAAATAGGATTGCTATCAACACAGGGGGAGGACATCACCTGGTGTTAAAACTGCGGTCAAAGCTTCTTTGGCTGAAGAATTCCGTGCTCTCCCGTAGGAGAGCGTCGGGAGTATGTCAATAATGATTACCTACTCTTCTATGATGCACCGCAGGCAAAACCTCTGAATCACTAACTCGCCCATTATCAACAGTTGCGTAAATAAGCCAATGGTCGCTTGCTTCCATCCGACTTGCTACTTCACACTCTAAATAAGCTAGAGCATCACTTAAAATCGGACTACCATTTTTAGCAGTTTGAGTATTTACTCCGGCAAAACGGTCTGCACCTGGTGGAAAGCGCTTCAGAAAATGTCGCATCAAACCTTGGTAGTTATCTTCCCGCAATACATTTAAAACAAAGCGATCGCCTACTTGCATTAGCGCTTCAATAGCTCGGTCTTTTGCTACTGCTATAGAAACTCCCAAAGGTTGAAAACTAGCTTGCACTACCCAAGAAGCTAACATGGCACTACTAACTTCACCTTTAGTAGCAGTAATAATATACAAACCTCCACTCAGACGACCTAAAGCTTTATCCAGGTCACTATCGAGAGATTTCATTTGCTTGATAGTTTCCTTGAGAGTCAAAAGTTGCCCTGCATCAGTCCCTGCTTCCTCACATAATTTGTAAGTTAATTCTGAGGGCGTTTCTTTGATGAGAATATTGGGGAATGCTTGCTTGAGACCTAACTCTTTGAACTGGTTAGCAAGAGGATAAATAGATAAGTCATCCCCACCACCTGATTCAAACAAACCAAATGCTTGCTTTTTATTCGCTGCTGCCAAAATAGTGCTGATTGCTGTTTCTGCACTGTTAGCTGCGACTCCTGTTGTTGGTGGCGCTCCAATGACAATTCCTTTGGCCATTTCTACCAGTTCCCTTACCTCTTGGGGGTCAGCAGATTTTAAGTCCATCATTTCTACAGCTACCCCTGTTTTAGTTATCCCGTGAGCAATAGCTTGGGAGAGGCGATCGCTATAACCATAATCAGAGGTATAAAATACAGCAACTGTTGTCTCTGCTTTGCTTTTTGCTTTACTCCACTCTTCATAACGGTTGGTTAGTTCGACTAAGTTATGACGCAAGAGTGGACCATGACCTGTAGCAATGGTATTGATGTCTCCCAGTGCTTTCATTTTTTTCATGGCATTTAAGACTGAGCGAGCATTGGGAGCCATCAGACATTCATAATAGAACTTATAATCTGCTTCTATATCACTGAGCTTTTCATCATAAGTTTTGTCTGAGCAATAGTGCATCCCAAAAGCATCACAAGTAAATAGAATTTGGGTTTGGCGATCGTAGCTAAATATTGTATCAGGCCAATGTAAATTAGGAGCCGAAACAAAATCTAAAACGTGACCATTACCTAAATCTAATTGGTCTCCATTTTTGACAATTTGCTGATTAAATGGTACATGAGTTAAATTTTCTAAAAATTGAATTGCTACTTTTGACCCAACTACTGTAACCTGGGGAGCTAGTTCAACAATATCTTTAACTAAACCACTATGATCTGGTTCGGTATGACTAATAATTAGGTAATCTATTTCGCTGGGTTTAATTAGACCCCACAGGGTATCTAGGTATAACTGGCGAAACTTTGCATGGGATGTATCCACCAGGGCATTTTTTTCCCCTCGAATTATAAAGGAGTTATATGTGGTACCATTCTGTAGACCAAATTCTATATCAAAGCGATCGCGGTCCCAATCCAGGGAACGAATGGCCGTTGTATCAGGAGCAATTTTATTCGTCTCTATTGTGAGTCTATTTTTTACTCGGTCTGTTACTGCTACCATGAAAGACCTCTCTAAAATGATTATTTTTATTTTCTTTTTAATATTTTTACACAATTTAACTATAAGTTTTTTATAGAAAATTTTATTAGAAAGTTAAAAATATCAAATTAGACTTGACTTCTTTTGTTTTAGGAGAGATATTTTGATCAACTTGTGGTATGATTTCTGAGTTTAGCTACTATCCAATGGCAGAAAGGGGAGAAACAATGAAACACCGATTAGCCACCGTTGGAGGTTTGACAACTACTTTAATGTTAGGGACTGTAATTCTGCCATCCCATGGACAGACCTGTTATGGATATGGCTCTGAGAAAGCAAATTATGAAACCACAAACTTTATGATCAATATTTGCGAAACCCAGAAAGGTGAGTATATATTCATTAGTCAACCCAAAAATGGAACTGAGCAAGATTGGCTGATCGTTGGTAATGTTACAAAAAGAGGTAGTTCTTGGGAAGCTTATGACCCAGTACAAGGGATTGAATATATTGTTGGCCCTGACCAATATCGTGTAGATTCAAGAACACAGAATGGCCTTACTGAGCGTGTAATTAATTACCAAGCTCAGGGAAGAACTAATTCAAAAACTTGTTATGTACTGAGACCAAATGGATTATATATTTTTGAGACACGGAACTCAGCGAGTCGTAGACTTGGGGTCGTAGAAAATGGTCAAAGAATAGAAGTTATGGGAAATGAAGAAATTGGTAGTGGTACCCAAAGATTTATAGAAGTGACAAGTCCATATCAAGGATATATAGTTTCTAGAGATAGTAATGGAAATTATATCTCAGATTGTTCTCCTGTTTTCTAATCTAATTTTAATTAGGGTTTGCGATTGGAAGTCTGATGAGTGAGGGTAGGAATTAGGAAGGAATTAGGAATCAGGATTTAGGACTCAGGATTTAGGACTCAGGAGGAATCTGGAATTATATTAAGGATGTAGTTCTGATTTACAGAATAATTAATAATTTAGGACTTACACACGCGAAACCCAGTTTCTAAGGTAAATCATTTTTTTGAACAATAGACTTCTACAAACGTCTACGCTAGTACCAGATTTCTGGATTCTCCTGCGTAAGTCCTGTAATTCAGAATAGACTTGTCGCTTTATAACTTAAAAAATCCCCAAAAACCTTGTTTTGTAAGGATTCTAGCTATTGGAAAGTAAAAACACTGGGAATTATTGTCCTGTCTAGGTTTGAGCGATTTTTTGCCTCTATTTAGTTTAGTGACAACTCTAAATTAAATAATTTAGGTTAAAAGTCTCCCCTTTCAAGGGAAAAAAAGAGGTCGAGATAGGGAAGTTTCGTCGCCATATCTAATCGACTAATCGACCAAGAGAAATAAATTTTTTCCTGGAGCGTCAATCCTCTCACTTTTAGGAGTAAGCATTCAGCCATCAGCTATTAGCTATCAGCTATTGATGAGAGGAGAAGGTAAAAGCAACCCTTGAAATTGATAGAGAATTAAAAGTTATTGCCAAAGTACAGTTATTTAACTTTAGAAATAATTTTTCATTATTTGCGTTCTAGCTGACTACTATAAAGCTGAATACTTACTTTTAGGAAGAGAATTATCCATTAATGAACTACCACCTACCACCTAAAACCTACCACCTAAGTTTTTCTTTAGAGTAGTAATAATTTGCTCATTTGCTTGAGGAAAAGTAAATTTATCTATATCATCTAATGTAACCCACCTAAACTCATCACATTCTATAGTTTTTGGTACTCCCCGCAAGTAGCGACAATGATAGACATGAAGTGTGACTCTAATTTCTGAATAACTATGGTCTATTGTAATTAAATGTTCTTCTACTGCAATCTCAATTCCTAATTCCTCTAAAACTTCTCTTTTAATACAATCTTCTATTGTTTCACTAGCTTCTTTTTTACCTCCAGGAAATTCCCATAAACCACCAAAAGCACCTCCAGGTTTTCGCTTGTCAATTAAAATTTTTCCTGCTGCATTCCAGATAACAGCAACACCAATTAACTTATGAGGTAATGTCATATCCGCTCTTATACTATATAAGAAACTTGTCTATTCATAACTTAAAAAATCCTCAAAAACCTTGAGATATAAAAATTCTAGCAATTAATAGTATTAAACAGTCCTAATTATTCTTCTGCCTAAGTTTGAGCTATTTTTTCCATCTCTTGAGCGACAACTCTAATAATTAGTCAAACTGGAATAATTCCCTTGGTTAATAAACCGGGGAATTTTTATTTGAAACAGAGTCAATAACAAGTCAATAACAATATGATTTTATTCTAAATTAACTATCCTGACTAAATTTTTGATCTATTTTCAAAGAATTTTCAAATGTCATTCTCTGTTCAGCATTTCTCAGAAAATAGCCACTGATCATTGCTGAAGCTAATAATTTACCTAAATTTTCTCTGCTAGTTGTTACATTTACATGAAATTGTTCTGAGGGTAGATTGCCTAAGAGTCCCACAATATTTCTCTCCATCACCTGAAAAACTTCTTGGGAATTTGGTTTTGATAAGTGGGAAACTGTATCTGGACTCATAGATTGGACATATTCCCAAAGTAAATTGGCTTCTTCTGAACTTTCTTCAAACAACTCTGGCCCGTGATTGTTTCTATTGGTCACTTTCTACCTCCATTTCAGAAACTTTTTTTGACAAGGATGGTTTATGGACTTAGCCAACCATATCTATGTGCAATTGTTAATATTTGTTTGACTTCCTCAATACTAATTTAACAGAATCTTGCTCTAAGTGACAATATACGGCTACGGGCAAGTCAAAAGTCAGAATTCAGAAGTAATCCCTGGCTCAACAGAGCATCAAAAAAACAAATTTTATGCTTCGCTATATCAGTTTTGCTGAAGCAGAAAGATACAGCAGTTCCCGAAGCTATGAGGTACAGTTGTTTTTATTCTTTTCTATTCTCTGTTTCCAGTTAAGTTTGAGGCAAAACTTAAAATTTTGTACCTCACGGGCAACGGGAAGCGCTGTAATATTACATTAGATTAGTCTAGGTTTCTCAAAGTAGTTGACTATCCTTAACTAGCTAAATAATCATTCATATCTTGTTTTCTTTTACGAAGTTTACTCAAAGCTTCCCGCTCTATTTGTCGTACTCTTTCACGACTAATATTTAGGCGATCGCCGATTTTGGATAGAGTCATGCTTTGCCCATCTTCTAAGCCAAACCTTAAGGCCAAAACTTGCTTTTGTTGAGGAGTAAGGTCAGCCATGATTGATTCTAAATCATTACGCATGGAAGATTGGAGAGCATAATCTTCTGGAGAAGCTCCTGTGTCTTCTAATAAATCTCCTAACTCTGTATCTTGGTTATCTCCCACTCGCAAATCAAGTGATAAAGGTAAGCGAGCACGTTCTAAACATTCCCGAATTTGTTTTGGAGTCAAACCTAGTTCTACTGCTATTTCAGTCGTTGTTGCTGAACGTCCTAGCTGTTGAGTCAGTTCCCGTTGAACTTTTTTGATTTTGTTCAGCTTTTCTGTAATATGAATAGGTAAACGAATTGTCCGGCCTTTTTCTGCGATCGCTCTAGTTATGGCCTGACGAATCCACCAATAAGCGTAAGTGGAAAATCTATAACCTTTGGTAGGGTCAAACTTTTCTACTCCTCGCTGCATACCGATAGTACCTTCTTGAATTAAGTCAAGCAAATCTACATTTCGTTTGATATACTTTTTAGCAACAGACACAACCAAGCGTAAATTTGCCTCTACCATTTTCCGCTTTGCTCTTTCACCTTCCCTGATAATTCGCTGCAATTCACTCTTTGAAAGGTCTTTGGCATCGGCCCATTCTGCTAATGTTGGCTTACGACCTAAGGCTTCAGTTAAAGTATGATTGAATTCCTGCAAAGCGGTTAAGCGTTGCACCTGTTTTCCATAAAGAATTTCTTCTTCGTGGGTTAATAGGGGAACACGACCAATTTCTTTTAGATAAGTGCGTACAGAATCAATGTCTGAGGTTTTACCAATCTTCATAATCTTTTTCCCGCTAGATAACTCTACTTTCAGGTAGTAAGAAAAGCGGGCGGGAATTACGCTTTTCTTGAATTTTTCTTAAAAAAGTTTTTTTCTCTGACCATTTATGATTAATTTGGCCTAGAGAGATTCTAAATTATAGATTTTAGATTTTTTAGATATGACCAAATAGGTCTAATTTTATTGGGCTTCTATAGATGGACAATTGTTGGCAATAAAAAAAGAAGTTTGACTATTTTGGAATTTAGATTTAGTACATAATCCTAGTGGGATTTGCCTAAAGTAGACTTTTTTGTTTTCTTAATCGCTTCAGATTTTGGCGACCTTTACATATCTCAATACTATGTTAAGAATATTAACATTTATGAGAGCAGATGGCTATACCTAAAACAATTGGTTTTTCGGATGAATAGGTTTAATTGCCTATATGAGATTAATCATAAATTCTTAAGAAAATTGCATCCTGTACAACAAAATCACAAAAATTTTGCCAAAATATTTGATTAAGTTAGAAGTTATGGACTTATTCTCTTGCTTTTGACTTTTATCTTTTGACTTTTGACTTAATTCATGCATGGCCAGAAAATAAGGTCTCAAGCCTCGCATTTAAAGCTATTCCCGATCAGAAACTCCTGAAAAGTTTGTAGGGAGAATGGGGAGACTGGGGAATGTGGGGAGTTTGGTCTGTAAGAATCTTGTCTACAGTTCTCAAAAAAATGTACTATATAAAGACTCATCCGGAAAAAGCTTCTTAAAGACCTAAACATAATTTGTCTATTTTGTCAAACTTTACAGCCTATTTCGGACTAAATGATGCACAAGTATGTTGATAAAATTTTTGCAGGATAAGGGATAAGCATCTTGCTTGTTAGCTTTGTACCTCACGGGCAACGGAAAGTGCTGTATGTTAAGTGATGTTTATAAAGCATAGCCTTTAAAGGGGATAAAAAAAGAAATTTCAGTGTTTCAAGCCTTCCTATTCCATTGAGGTACTGATAATTGATAACTGATAACTGATAACTGAAATGACTTATTGTCTCGGTATTATTACTGAATCTGGTATTATAATGGCCTCTGACTCTCGTACTAATGCGGGAGTGGATTATATTTCTACTTATCTAAAACTATTTGATTTTTCTTTAACTGGAGAGCGGGTCATCCTGATTAGCACTTCTGGGAACTTATCAATTACTCAGGGAGTCGTTAATGAACTTAAAAAAGATTTAAAAATTTCTGAGGGTATTAATCTTCATAATTTGTCTACCCTCTATGAAATTGCTCGCTACATTGGGGGGAAAATTCGACAAATTTTAGAGCAAGACCGCTCTTGGTTGCAACAGGACAGAATTGATACGGGATGTAGTATTTTATTAGGGGGTCAAATTAAAGGACAAGACCCGGAATTATTTTTGATTTATCCTCAAGGAAATTGTATTTCTGCTACTAAAGAAACGCCTTTTTTACAAATAGGTGAAACTAAATATGGGAAACCTATTTTAGACCGTGCTTTGAGTTTTTATACTTCTTTGGAGGCTGCTGCTAAATGTGCTTTGGTTTCAATAGATTCTACTATG
>JAAUYJ010092584.1_pt1 | contig 10128 bp, 9 predicted proteins | sample 7278031 | NCBI WGS metagenome assembly JAAUYJ01 (sample SAMN14350222, study PRJNA611818) | marine sediment metagenome | isolation source: surface marine sediment (1.8m) | place: French Polynesia: Moorea | collected 2018-08 | reverse complement strand
CCCCATTTCCTTAAAAAAAATAAGCGTTTTTTAAACCCATCCCCTCACTATTCCCCCCCCCCCCCCCCCGCTAAAACTCCTCTATTTTCCTTCCCCCCACTAAAAAGAAAAGTGAAAAAATCGTTCGGAAGGGGAGCAAAGTAAATAAGCCTACCTCCAACTTTTCCCCCCTTCTGTGAGGTCGGTCCTCCTCCGCCTCCGTCGAAAACCGCCAGCCGCCCTCCAATCACGGATCAGAGGGAGGGGGGGCCTCTGTGGAAAGAAAATCACCCCCGTCCTCGTCCTCTTTTTGGGCCTCTTCCGCCGCCGCCTTCTCTGATTTCCTTCCCCGGTGGCTTGGGAGGAGGGACTGCCTCCGTCGAGGCCGCCGCGAGGCCGCGAGGCCGCGGGGAGGCCGCCGCCGCCGCGGAAAGAGAGAGAGAGAGAGAACAGGGGGAGACCTAACGAGAAATAGAGCGGGGCAGGGTTAGGGATCGAATGGGGTTTTTCGGGCCCGTGGGGATATACCGGTAACACAGTAGTATGCCGAGACGCAATGTCATGCCTCCTCTTTTACTCTCTCCTCTCTTTTCACCGTACACCCAAAAAGGTTCTTTGGACAGATTTTTTTTCATTGTCAGAAGAGACGTAAAAGAGGTTTTTTCGTAGACAGTTTCGACCAAAGAGAAGCAAAACACCAACATTTTGATGAACTTTTGGCCAAGAAAACAGCAGTATTTCCACTAGTATCTAGTATGCATTTGACATGTTAATTTTCCCAGGAACAATCAGACTTTGGCGAATCCCACAATGCGACGTGAGAGAAAACGCAAAAAAGGAAAGGCGAGAAAAAGTAAATGGCTTTTTCGCGAACAAGGAGGAAAAGGCCGGAGGAAAGAAAAAGGAAGTGATTAGCTCCTTTTTTCCCTTCTCGATGCCCCTTGGCCACTTCTACGGTACTCTGAGAGGCTGGTGTGACAAAAAAGAAGAGGGAAGGGGAGCAGGAGAAAGTCTTTTTTGGGGATCCATGGAGGAGAGGAAACGAAAGTCATTTCCCTCCGAATTCGAACAATGCACATCAGGGGAAATGTGAAATACTCATTTGGCATAGTAACAACCGAGAGAAATGTTTGCGGAATTTCTTATTTTGATGGATTTTTCATTCCCTTTGATGTGGAGCGGCTCTTTTCTCTTTGAAAACAACAATGATACGAAAAGAATGCGGCAAAGATATCTAGGTGGGCATTTTTTTAATCTGGCCTACTGCGCAAGAAATTGATTGCCGATTTGGCCATTTCTTGTAAGGACCTTGGGGCATCATGTGGTGTGCCAAAATGGAGATGATTTTCGCCGGCCTCTGTCCGCTCCCTCTCCTCGTCCTCCGCCTTGCGGCGATGGCGGGAATGCCCGTGGGCAAAATGGTGGTTGAAGCTTGTACTCGAGGTGAGCAATGCATCCATTGTCCATTGTTTTTTTTGCTACTAGTAACTTCTACAATACCTAGCCCTCCCCTTGACTCAGTACACTACTACAGTTACCACCGAATAAAGCGAGCAGCGTCTACCGCATTTGTATTGTCATTTACACACACACAGGTTGTGTGGACTGTTACAGCCATGACTGGAAACCCAATCCGGCGGAGCCCACCGGCAAGTGCTGCAAAGAGAGTTTCTGCATTGTCCAGAGGGCATCCAGAGGAGGTGCGGCCAGGGAAAAACATGCGCGCATGCAGTTTTGCACCAATGAGTTCCACATTTTCCAGGTGAAACCGTCGTCCAGCGAACTTGCCCATTGTGCGAGGGACCCGGAATGAGGGAGAATTGTGATGACATCGAGAAAATGTTGGGAGGGAAGACCCGCGTTTGCGGAGCGCTGGAGGGATCGCACGAGGGGCAGGAGGTGACATTGGACAATTGCGCCTGCACCGATCCCATGTGCAACGGCCAGGAGCCGCCACTGATACAGCAGCTCGCGGCGGGGCAGAGGAAGGGGGCGAAGGAGGCGAAGGAAATCTTCCGGGTTGGCTCCAACAACTACAGCGCTGCCACAACATTCTATCAAACCATCTTCAAGTTTGTTGGGTCAGCCGTCGTCCTTTTGTTGTTTATATGAACGCAAAATACATTAAATTGTGCGCTGTTAGACATATCCCACAAGAAATATTTAATATTGCCCTCAATATCTTGAACACTACTGTTCCTCTCCAGTACGTACACTGCACTGGGCAGTGGAAGGATTAAATAATTGCGAAAGGGAAATACAGTGTGTGACCCTCTTCCTTTTTTTGTTGTATTTTCCCCTCCAGCTACCCCCAGGTGATGCATGGCCACAGTCGAATGAAGGCGGGAGCAGGGAGCCAGGGCCCCAAAACGACTTACGCGCCCCCGCAACATACAAACGCAAGACGGTAGTAAGACCAAATGGGGATTTAGGAGCAGGAGGAAAAAGAAACGCTTTTAAGGGAAACACGCGGAGGAATAGCCACCAGCATGGGGGGAAATGCTGGTGTGTGGGGTATAAATGGGGGAAGAGAATTCTATTTAAAGTGGATGCGGGAAAATGGAGAGATAGCCGCCGCGCCTCCATATCCTCCTCCTTTTCGAAAGTGTCGTCCAAGGAGCGCGGGGGGGGACTTTTTCGAAAAAGAAGAGGGGGGATTCAATGTTTGGAAACGACCTGTTTAAACAGCCGCATTGAATCGTATGGTAATTCAAGACAGGTGTTTGTAGAAAGTATTCTTGTTTTGTCTCTTGTCATGGTTTCGCATATTTTCGTGCCGTATTTTCCCGAAAAAACAGCCATTATATTTCGAGCCCAAGCAGGAGGCAGACTGTTGAAGCGGGGAGGGGAAATTCCTCTGCGTCGTCGTCGTCTTGAAAAGAGCGGATCCAAGTTTTCATAGTCTTTGTCTCTCTCTCTTTTCCCCCCGCCTCTGTTGCCCCGAGGAAGAAGGAAGGAAGGAAGGAAGGAGGCCTTGGGGGCTCAGTCATAGGAGGAGATGCCTTGCCAAGAAAAGATGAAACATAACCCTCCTCTTCTTTCCTTTCTTTTAACGTCTCCTGACGACCGTGACACCCAAGTCTCCCCCCCTCCTCCTCTCTCCCTCTCGCATGCCAAAAGTGGGAGATAAAAAAATCCTCCTCCTTCCCCTGACAATCCCTACACCACCAACCTCTTTTTATTTCTCGGTAGAAACAATTCCATGGGAGGAATGGAGCCCCCACAGAATTGGGTGCAATCCAACTGCAGGAAAAATATAGAATCCTTTCTTTCCCCACCGTTATATCGCCGTGTTTAAATTTTATTTCTTTGTCGCAATCCCTGCTGCCGCTGAACCATTTGGATTCCCTCACAGCAAGAGCACGAAATCATCCTTTTTGCACTGCACCAAAAAAGGGGGCAAAATGTCACATTATCAGGCGCGGCCTTTGGCCCAAAAAAAGAAAATGCCAGATTCGACCACCGCTGCACCCGATGACAATCAAAGTCCTTCTCCTCCGCCCAATTTAGCTGCGTCGGCGAATTTCCTCCCCTCCTTTCCCTCTCCCCTTTCTGGTTATTAAGTCCGGAAATGAAGGGCCATTGAAGATGAGGAGGGGAAAGGGGAAAGGGCTGGAGGAGGAGGAGAAGTGTCATTACGAGCCTCCCTCCTGCTTTTGTCTCTTCGCAGCTACTATACTACGTACGCAGGTATATAGTGCCACTTCACATCTTCCTTCCCTTTTATACGCCCTCCTCCTCCCGTTCCTTTCCTTCTTCATCATATTTTCCGTGCTTCTGTACAACGAGGAAGTTGTGCCGGAGGTGCTTGAGTGGGTTTTTTCCTTTCCTCGTCGACGTTTATGTCGATATGTCTTGGGGATGATGTGGCGGAAGCATCAGATGCACTCTGTACTTTGTTCTTGTGTACTCCCCTGTAGTACAGTGCAAGAATGGGCCTTCCTTGCTTTCACCTCTCCCTACTCCATTGCTTTTTATCCCTGGGGAACCCAATAACACCTGCAGAGAAACCCAGCCATGCCGTGATCCAGATATGAGGAAAACAGCGAGCGAAGTAATGACACGGACGGAAATGTACTCTCCAACAATAATGAAGGACCTTGCCTAAAAAACCGCGGCTGGTTGGGAGACAATAGCGGGAATTTCCCGCCCGGAATTATCTCATCTCGGAACAATAGAACAATTCCGAAAAAGTGAGGTCAAAGCCAATATTTTTCAGTAAAGAAAAGACGAGTCGAACTGGACCGCAATTAACTGTGGGAGAGCAAAAAAAAGGTTCCTTCCCGGTTGTGCAATAGGAAGATTAATGTACATATTATTGCAAAAAGAAAAGGGGGGAAATGTCACATATCGTGCATAGTACATAATATTCTCTACATAAAATATTTATACGCATTTTTATGATCACTCATCATTGTTTCTCCTCTCTCTTGCTAGCAATTTTCCTGCCACTTTTGACCCCTTCTCCGCCAGAGCCAGAGTCACTGCGGCGAGGGCTCCGAAGGCCGCTATGGCGAATCCCAGGAAAACGGACTTGTATCCCTGAAAATGAATTTTATTTTACTGCACTTTAATATCAAGTCCTGGAATGTCGTCAACTTGCCAGTTCTTTGGCTTGACTGCTTTCCAGGCCTGAGCAGTCCGCGTTGACGGCCCTCCTCTTGCTGGAGATGAAGGGAGAGGAGGAGTATTTCCTGTGCAGCTTACCCATCACGCCGGCCTCATTCATCCGCTGCAAGTGGTAGTTGAACAGGTCGGTGTACCGGGAACCTTAGAGGAGAAATTTTACTATGTCAACCTCTCTAAAAAATCAACAAACCTTTTTTCACTGTGAACCCTGACTGGCTCCTCAGCACTGGCACGTCCACAATGTCGCAAAAATAGTCAGCCATTGTGTCCCTTTAGAAAAAAAAGTCATTGTCTGTCTTTTAAAGATGCTGTACATAACACAGCTTACATTAACACGACCCCGGCAACAAGAACGAATCCCTCATCTCTCATCATCTTGATGCTGCCGGAAACGTCCATTTTCCACGGGATATCCCTGCTCGGCAGACGCCAAGTACCGTAAGTTTGGGGTAGAATGTATGGGAAAGGAAACTCATTTTACTCACTTTATTTTCCCTTCCGTCTTCTTCCTTTGGTAGAGTTCGCCCAATTCTGTTACGCTGGTTTTCATCACCTCCTACGAAAAAAAGGATCTGGTTGTTGTTAAGTGAAACATTTCCCATGTCGTTTTTCACATCACCTCAGGGTAAGTCCCTCCAGGAACAAGCAGATTTAAATCTGACTCAACTATTTCCATCACTGCAAACAACAATGTTTCGAACATATGCACTGACAAGTATTGTAAAACACTACGTATCAAGTATTTTAACTTGTACCAGTTTGATAGGGGAAATTAATTTTATCTACAGCAAGATGTGAGGTCAGAACAGCATTGTAGACGGTAAAAATCAAGAAACTACAGGGAGACAAAGTTTTCCTCAAATATTATGAAGCTAAATATGATATATCAGTTACCCTGTTATGAGAACGGTTACAAGAAAGAGTCGCTGGCTTATCATGTTAGCAGAGCGTGCAATATCTTGGTCCAGTTCCCTTTAAAGAGATTTTAATGTCTTGTTCGGATTTGTGCAAAGAGTAAAATGCTACCTGTTACACAAGCATGCAAGGACAAATCCTGCTGCTTCTAGCATGTTGCCCTTCCCTTGCTTTTCCTTGTAAAACCATACAGCGATTGAGGACAAGACTGTCGTCAGCAGCAGCATAAGCCAAAATACATTGTCAAATACTGATGTGTACTTGGCCCAGCCAACCTTGGAGTCTGAAACAATGAGATAATGTTTCCCTGGGCGACAGCTAGCAACGGGAAACAACGTCCTTAGCCAGAAATAGTAACGCTTCAATGGTATCAATGGATTTAAGCAAACATGTAATGGCACCTGGTCTCCAGTAGATGAGACTGTGAAAGTAATCATAGATTGGGAAAAGGTTGTCAACCACTTTCTTCCGCTGCTGAGAGAATGAGAGATCAGACACAGCAAAATCTATCTCGTCTCGTTGGATCATGCCAATCTGTAGGGAGAAGGCAAACTAGATGCAAGCTATATCATATGCATTGAGTTGTTTGTTTAGGTGTAGATGCGGGCTTTTGTTAAATACAACTCAAAACAATTGCATGAAACATTTCAAGAATACATGCCCACCAGCCCATTGAACTCTGAACTATCTTGGGAAATCAAGCTCCCAAATAATCCATCAACCGAATTTTCAAAAGTAAAGGTCATATTTGTCCTGAAAAGGTTAATTTATGGTCGCAATTCATAAACTTGTAGAAATAAGTGAACTATCAACAGACGTTTTCACTAGTTCCAGAAATATGTCCACCAGGTGACCCTGGAGCTTGTGGTCAATCAGATTTAGCATGTAGTTGTCATTGTTAACCACCCCTGCAGCCCTGAAAAGTCTGCCATGCTAAATGGAACATTTTTTGGGTAATGCATTAATTTAGGTTCTTTTTAGAATTTTTTTATGTAACCAGGTCCTTCCTCCTCCTCCAGACATCACTGCTAGTCCTTCGGGGGAGCAAATTTGTCCTGACAATATCGTCATCTGGATGGACCTTATACACCTCTTTGAAGGCACCAAAGCCCTCATGGCAAATTATCTAGAGAGACAAATTCATGTTCAAGGTCCGTCATAGCCAGCAATAAACAGTTACAAACCTTTGAGTCAATATCAAGGTGCTGCTGTCCTTGTGCAATCAATGTTTTGCATGAATTATGTCCAAAGACGACCAGGGCAAGAGGAGAGCCTTTCAGGCCCTTTTCTATCAGAGCATTTTCCAAAAGATTTGAGTCCCTCGTGTTGTTTCCCGTCTAGGTAAAATTTTCTCTTTTCCGACTTGAATGGTTTTGATTTTTGAAAAATGTTTGATCAACCCTACCAATTCGATGACCAGCACTTTTCCGCCACCATCTTCAAAGAGAAAGGCAGTGTTCCACCATTGGGACTCCTCCAAGAACGACACTTGGAAGTGGCGAGCTACCGTACATATAGAAATTCAAAAGAATTTTTTTACAAGCAATCGAAATTCTAAGTACCATGCTGCTGCACAGACTCGCTCACGAGGTCATCTCCGGAGGAATGGCTTTGGACGACAAAGTGCTCTGGAAAGGATTTTTAAAAAATAAAATCGACACTATAGGCTGCGCAAATCTGGAAATCGGCGTGCTTGTGTTTCCAAATTCCACCTGGTATCAGTCCGAAGGAACGCCTCAGCACACCCGAGGCTGACACGAGGTCAGAAAAGGTCAAAGAGGAATAAGACGCCGATGCCGGGGCGGACGACAAGCAGGACAGCAAGAAGACAAAATGCGCCAAGAAGTTTCTTCCATTCCTCATATCGCTGCACTTGACAGAATCAGTACGTATATGCAATGCAACTAAGACTGAGTACGAGCGCAAAATAGGCGTCACATTGTTGAATCGATATTATCCCCCCAACTGTTAATGTTTTAAGATGACTTTTTGGGCTTTACAAAAGAGAATTATTTACATTTGGGGAGTAATGAAGGACGTTCACGCCCTGCTCTTTCTGAAAACTTTTTTTTTGTTTTAATAGGAGTTCCATCACAGTGTACCTATGCCGCACGATGGTGCCGGACAATAAATACATGTGTGGGACTAAACGACTCCAATCACGTGGGAAAAAAACTGGAGGTTTTGTTCACTCACATAGAGGGGTTTTTGAAGCCCCAATCAGTTCAGGTGGGAGATTTACTTAACTTCTGTATTCTTTGTTTGGGGGGTGCATTTGGATAAGTAGCTGTCCGAGAAGGGATATGTCTGTCCTCAATAAGATCAAAACAGCAAACACAGCTTTACTGGATGCACACTTACTTATTTTACAACAACAATTATCACTGACTGCCAATTCATTTTTGCCCGTACTTTGCAAACGGTGAATATTTAGACACAACATCTAGTTTCTTCCCCACTGATGCTGTTGCTTTTTCTGTCACTGCCACCGCCAAGGCTGCCAAGGCCCCTCCCATGGCCACAGCGAACCCAAGTAGAACAGACTTGTAACCCTGGAGAGTATAAAACGAGCAATCTCTCTACGGGTCGTTTAAGAGACAAAAATCCAGCCTTGCCAGTTCAGACTGCCTGTTGCCCTGTCCAGAGCAGTCTGTGTAGATGGGGCGCCTCTTGCTGGACAGGAACGAGGACGGGGAGTACTTCTTGAAAACTTTGTCCATGAAGCCGGTCTCCTCCATCTTGTACAGGTGGTGGTAGAACAGGTCCGTATAGCGGGAACCTAGCGCGGCAAAATAAAAAATATAATCAAGCAATGACGTGTTAGATATGATAGATTATTTTTCACCTCTTTTCACCGCGAATCCTGCCTGACTCCTCAGCACTTGCACATCAGCGATGTTGCAAAAGTAGTCGGACATCATGTCCCTAAAAAGACACATATTCTGAGCAAAAAGGCGTTTCAAATAAATTTTTTTGCAGCTCATTCACAAGGAGACGAATCCGGTGATGAGCACGAACCCCTCGTCTCTCATCTTTTTGACGCTAGCAGATGGATTCATCGTCCATCTCTTAAGGTCTCTGGGCGAAAACAGTGCAGTGAACCAATATAATTTCCCAAAAAAAAACATACAGGAGTTGCGCGAAATTCCCGAACTTACTCGATTTTCCCTTCCCTTTTCTTTTTTTGGTAAAGTTGTCCCAAGCCGCCGTTCTGACTGGTTTTCATCGCCTCCTACAGTAGCATCAATATTCTTCCATTTAGTTTTCCCAACTAAAAACAGAATAGAATTCTCACTTCTGTGTAAGTTCCGACGGGAACAAGAAGGTTGAGGGGTGAATCGGCGATTTCCTTCACTGCTTACACAAGCAAAAATATTTTCCTGTTGTCTGCCCGCGCATTCAAAAAATTTAAAAATTCACCTGTTTGGTAGGGAAAATTGAGCGTGTCCACGGCGAGGTAGGAGGTGAGGACGGCGTTGTACACGGAGAATAACATGAATCTGCATTAAATTCATTTTTGCGAGTATTCCTGCAAAATAACACGCTTACCCTGCCAGGAGGACTGTGGCAAGTAATAATCGTTGGCTGGTCCTTCCAGGGGAACGAGCCACCTCTTGGTCCAGCTCTCTTGAAGCGAAATCATATAATCAATTTGGCAAATAAACAATAATTTATATTCATGAGCAACCTGTTAAAAATACAAGCTGCAACAAAAGCCCCTGCTTCTGCTAGGCTGTTCTCTCTTTCTTTTCTCCTCTGGAGCCACAGGACCAAAGTGGAGGATACTGCCATTGCCAGGAGAGAGCACCAGAGTGTGGGGTCAAAGACAGAAATGTACTGGGTCCAGCCAACTTTGGACTCTGGCCTCCAATAGATCAGGCTGTGAAAGTAGTCGTAGATGGGGAATAGGTGGTCAACCACCGTCTGTCGCTGAACAGAGTATGACAGGTCGCACACTATGAAGTCTATTTCGTCCCTCTGGACCATGCCAACCTTAAGTGAAACATTTATTTCTGTGATACTTTAGATTGGGAAAAGTTTTTTCTGTTCTTTTGATTTTTACTAAATAGTTCATACCAGACCATTGAACTCATTGCTGCTTCCCGCAACAATTCCTCCGTAGTTTCCATCAACAGATTCATGAAAAGTATATGTAATGTTGACCCTGCGTGCATATGCGCCATTTTTTGGAACATTTTTTTCTGCTATGTAAAGAGGGAAAAATTAACATGTAAAAACGATTGGGTCCTCACCTCTTCCTTAACTCGTGAAACACATCCACGAGATGGCCTTGAATCTTGCCCTCTACAGAATATTTTACTCGTCAAATTATTTACACTTTTTTGAAAGCTACTTTTTACCCATGTTGTTTGTATTCAGCTGGTAGTCATCATTGTTGATGATGCCCCCCACCCTGAAAAGTCTGCCGTGCTGCAAGCAGGATGTCTTTTGTACGTCTAAAAGGCTCGAAGCCAGCTTCGGACGTGACCTCACCAGATTGTTCCGCCTGTCCCAAATATGGTTGCTGCTGCCTGCGTCGCCGTCAAATTCTAGGAGATTCGTCCTGACCTTTTCGTCGCCAGTATCGACCTTGTAGACTTCCTT
>JAAUYJ010034671.1_pt1 | contig 10131 bp, 5 predicted proteins | sample 7278031 | NCBI WGS metagenome assembly JAAUYJ01 (sample SAMN14350222, study PRJNA611818) | marine sediment metagenome | isolation source: surface marine sediment (1.8m) | place: French Polynesia: Moorea | collected 2018-08 | reverse complement strand
TGTCTTCGCGTCCTTAGTGTGACCTGGTGGTGGACCAACAAGGGGAGGAGGAACTTAAGGAGGGCGTCGCCGCCTCCGCCCTACGGCAGCAACATAATTTGCGGGTGGGACGGTGATCGAGGGAAGGGACGGAAGACGGTAGCAAATAGGGAAGGGGGAACATATCTGGTTACGGTACTCATTCAGCCACCACCTTGTTTGCCAGCAGGATGCAGGGGAGGGTGCGGCCGTCGGAGGAGAACACTTTGTTGTCCAGCTCCTCCTTCCACCTAGGACAAATGATTTTCAAAAACATGTGCATTTCCCACACGAATTGTTTAATCGACCTCGCCACTGCTTCCAGCGTCTCCGGCCTTGTCAGATCGCTGACTATGAATGCCCCAGAGGCGTCCTTGTAGAAAGAGCGGGAGAGCAGGCTGAAGCGGTCCTGGCCTGGGGGGGGGGGAAAGAAAGGAAATACTTAGGTGAATTGAGGGGTTGCAAAAATAGTGTTACTCACCTGCAATGTCCCACAGCTGAAGTCTTAGAGTAATATCCTGATCCCAGTGGACAACCTTGGCAAGGAAGTCTGCGCCGATGGTGGCCCTGTATGCTGGAACGAAAGTGTTCTTGACGTATCTCCTGATGAGGGATGTCTTCCCCGCGGAAGAGCTGCCGATGAAGAGGATCTTGCAAAGCTTGGTACGGGAAGTGGGGATGGAAGAGTACAAGAGGTCAGCGCCGTCCTAAATTGGAGGAAAGAGAAATTGCGCAATGTAAACTTTTTTGGGGAGGGGGAAATTCGGGAAATAATATTTAAAAAATGAAGCAGCAGCAGCGTGTATCGATCCCATCCGCCAAATCTTCCTCCTCCACCTCCACTTCACGGACAATTTTCTTTCGTACCTGGTTGCTCTGCGCGAATCTTATTCTCTTCATCCTCTTGTTTGCCCCCATGGCCGTGGTCCTCCTGTTGCTCCTCCTCCTCCTCCTCCTCCTGTCTGCCTCCCTCTCCTCCGCCTCCCTCCTCTTCTCCCTCCCGGTCTTCCCAGCGCTCGCAGTGATAACCCTGCGCTTCAGGCGGCGGTCGTTGTCTTCGTTGTACACCTCCTCGTTCTCCACCTCGACAGAGTGAAGGGTCTCATTGCTCGGTGATTTCTGCTCCTCCTCCTCCTCCTCCGAGAGTGCGTCGAAGTCAACCTCGATAAGTCGTTGGTCCATCTCACCACCCAGAGAAACACTACTGGTGGTGGTGGTACTCTGGCTGCAGGTGCTCCTGTCGCAGACGAAGTCCTCGACGATGTTGTCGTGGCTGCCGCTGCTCCGGGCGACGGCGAACGGAGACGGTAATCCATCCTCTTCTTCGTCATTTGCTTCCTCGATTATGTCAGCAGGGAGCTCCTCCTCCTCCTCCTCCTCCTCCTCCTTCTCGGGAGTGCAGTTATCCCGTTGTTTCTCTTCTTCCTCCTCCACGATGGTGGTGTGGACCACCGTGTCGACGGAGGCGTTGTCCTCGAAAAACACGACAGCGCTATTCCTTTCGTCCTGACTGGAGACCTCTTCCGCTTCCTCTTCCTGTTCCACATCACGAGGAACCTCTTGTCCTGAGGCCTCCTCCTGAGGGAAATCCTCCTGTTGTTCCTTTTCCTGAGTAGAAGTGGGAAGTGCCCTGAGACTGAGCGTGGCTCCCGTCCCGTCGGAGGACGAGGCGACGTCTATGGCGCTCTGGGCCAGGAGTCGAGGGGAGGAGCTGATGTTGACGCAGTCGTCCGCGAAGGAGATGGTCAACACGTCGCAGGAAAGGTCGTCCAGGGAAACGGAAAACTTTAGCAGCTTGGACGAAGACCTCCTGCCGGAGGCTGTTGCTTGGGAGGGAGCTGTCGGGTCAACCTCCACCTTCAGATCTGGCATCAGGTCGTCTTTCTCCTGATCCTCCTCGTCAGTATTTTCTTCCAGGTCAGTAGTTTCCTGTTCATCTCCCTTGCTCTCTGGTTCTGTGCCCTGCAGAGTTGCAGTGGTCTGGCGGACATTTTCTTGCCCTTTAAGGACAGTCCATTCGTTGGACTCCCCATCTTCAACTTCGTTGCCAACTCCTTCTTCGACTTCGCCTCCTTCGTCTTCGTATGTTTCTTCAGGTTTGTCGCCGTCGCAAGGAACCGGAGAAACAGCATCAGCAGCAAAACTTTGAAGAGTGTGGACGTTGTTGTTGCTTCCGCCATTGCTACTCCTTTGAAGATTAAGGTGGGAGGCTGTGGCTGTTGCCGTCTGTTCCAGGATCTTTGTCTCGAAGTTCTCCACTTTCTCTAGCACGCTGCCCTTGGCCGATGGAGTGGCGACAAATTCATCCAGGCCCATGTTCTCGACAAACTCAAAGTGGAGCGGAGAAGTCCCCTCCTCCCGGAAGGAGGAGGACTGTTGTTGCTGCTGGGATGGTAAATCAAATTCGTTTTCAGTTTGAGTTTCCGTCTCCCTGGTGGTCATGGTGCCCCTCTCCTGAGTCGAAGGTGTCTCCGTCGGTGGCTGGGGAGAATTCGGGACAGGAGGGGGAGGGCATTCAGTTCCTTCATTTTCCTTGTCTTTTTCTTCCGGCTCGGATGTAGGAGGATCCTTGCAGAGGCTGCAGACAATCTCTGGGATGGCAATGTTGGAGTCATCTTCTCTTGGTTTCTCTTCCTCCACGTCCGCCCCTACAGGCTCAGCTTTTCCTGACAGAGCTTCATCAAGACGTGGTACAGCTTCTGGTGTAGCCGCATTTACATCGATTTCGCTTGATACTTCCTCAGTTTCTGGACCTGATTCATATTTCTCTGCCTCTGATTCCTTTTCCGTGTTTTGGTTGGTCTCAAGAACTTCATCGCCGTTTTTTCCTTCTTGTCGAAGATTAGATGCGTCACTTCGTGCCTCAAGCTCCTCCAATTCCTCTCCATTGGCAGGGTGCTGGAAATTTTTTTCTTGTTCGTCTGGTTGTCCGTCGACTGAGTTATAATCTTTAGTAATACCCTTGTCCTCCTCAGTAGAAAGGATGTTTTCCCCGTCAGCATCAGATGTTACTCCCCCTTCGACATAAATATTCGTTTCCTCCGATGGGACCTTGATGGATTCCATTTTGCCGTCAGCCTTAGCAACTTTTTGTTCATCCTCTCCCTCAACATCCTCCTCTTTTTCATCATCAATAATTTTTCCCTTGCCTTCAACATTGTCTCCATGATCCTTTTCGAGGACCTCTTCTTCCTCCTCTTCCTCCACCTTCGGGAGTGATTCGGCGGATGGGACTGAAGTCTGCTGCTGCTGCTGCTGTTTAGCGGTGGTATGGTGTTGACGGCGACTTACCTGCCCTCCCCCTATTTTGGCTGCCTCTTCGAACATGGACCTGGCTGCTTCGAAAGCCTTTCGCTGTTCCCTCACCGGAAGCAGGTGGTCCTCACTCACGCCTTCCTCCTCCTCATCTTTTGAAACTTCGGGCGCCTTGGCTCCTTCGCTCTTCAGCAGGAGTGCCTTCGAAGGGGAAATAAGGATTTCCTCTACCAGCGTGCATTTCTCCGCTTCCTTTTCTGCTTCTTTGTTTACTTCGTCTACCATCTCTTCGCTCTCGTCAACAGATTTTTTCTTCTCCTTCATCATGTCCATCATCTTTGCCATGGCTGCCTTCATTTCAGCGATGCTTCTGAGCGCCTCCTCCATTTCCCTCCTCTCCTCCTCCTCTTTCCTCGCCTGGTGCTTCTCCTTCAAATCCTCCGTAGCTTCCGTCGCCGACGCCGACATGTCCAGGGCCTCCCTCTGCGCAGACAGCGACGGCGTCGGGGGCAGAAGTAGCGAGGACAGCTTCTGCTGCTGCTCCGGCGAAGAGGAAGCCAGCTCCGGGCAGCTCATGTACTTGTCCAGCGGGGATGTCGATATGCTCTGCTGTTGCTGTACGGCCGCGGCCGCCCTCCTGTTCAGCTCTGCCACCCCTACCTTCTGTATCGTCGAGGCCGTCATAGTCTGAATGAGCTCCAGGATCTTGTTCAGAGTGTCTTTGTGCTGGTCATCCGCTGCAGATTCGTCCGTCTTTTTCTGAAGCTCTGGAGCTTCTGGACCTGGAAAGGCTTTGTCTTGTCCGACGGGTGACTCGATAGTTTCATCGGCAGCCTCTTCGATGCGAAACAGGCTGGCTGCTTCTTGCATTCGGTGTATCTCTTGGTTTTTATTCTGATTAGGTGCTTCCTTTTCTTCTTCCACTCTGTTTAATGCTGTCTCACCAGGGGAAGAGTAATTTCCGTCAATGGTACTTTCTGCCTCCTCTTGAATCTGCATGTTCAACAGAGCAGCCTCCACTCCCAACTCTAAAGTATCTTCCAGGATTTCTTTGGCTTTAGAATCTTCGTCCGACCTGATTGTGTCTGCTCTTGAGTAATATCCCTCGGAGGGCTCCAAAGGCAGGTCAACGGCGGCGTGTCCGACCACCAGGACATCTTGCGGAACTTCGTCAACCTTCAGCACCTTTTCGGCTGTTGGCAAATCAATTAATTTTTCCACCGAACAGACCTCATGATCTTTCTTACCTAACTGGGTAGCTTCGATTGACTCTTCAGTCGCTTTCTTATCTAAAGGCTCTCCATCTTCGTGTTCTTGTTGTGGCACCTGCTCAGTTTCTTTGATTTCCTCTTCGGATGTAGATTCGTCCTTGGCACCCGCAGTGTCTCCATCCAGCTCGTCCGAGGCGAGGATTGTTTTGGGTTTGGTGACGACGTCCGTCGTTTCTTTGTCTTTTCCTTCCTCGGCTGAGATTGTAGTCTTGCTTAAAGATTCTGTTTTCCCTTCTTCTTTGTCATTTTGATCTTTGTCTTCAGGTGGAGGGCCGGCCGATTTTTCTTGGTCAAACGTTTTTTGTGATACTTCAGCCTCGTTACCCCGAGCCTCTTCAGGTTTGTTGTCGAAAGACTCCTGATTCTCGTCGCCAGCCTGGGTGGTTTCCGACCTCGTTCCAGATTGTCCGCCTCCTGTTTTCTCCTCTTCAGAATCTTTCGTCGCTCCCTCCGTCAGTTCGCTTTCGTTAACATTCCGATCTGAAATGGCACTTGCATCAAAAGCTCCCCTGGATGAGTCTTCTGTCTGATTCATAGGTTTGTCGCCATGTTCAATAGTATTTTCTGCTTCTCCTTGCTCTTGTTTTTTGCCAGTGAGTACATCCTCCTCATCCTCATATCGGTCCAAGACATCATTGCCCTTCTCTGGTACGATTTCTTCAGAAACGGTGTTGGTAATTCCCTTAGAGAAATCCCCATCATGTGAATCAACCTCCCCATCCTCACCTGAGACATGTTCTTCTTCACTGCTGCTTTGCTCCCCTTCCCCTACTCCTTCCTCCTCCTCGTCAAATTCGTCCTCCTCGACCTCCTCCCCCTCTTCCATGCCTTCTTCATCCTCTTTATCCTCATCGTTTTGTGCAATTTCTACCTCGTCTTCTTCTTCTTCTTCCGCTTCTTCAGCCTCATCTGTATCTTCCTCCATTGTCTCCACCTCCTCCGCCTCCTTTACCAGCCCGTCCTCCTCCTCGACAGGTTCAACGGAGTTTGTTTCATCCATCATGTCAAGAAGCTCTTCTTGAACCTCCACTTCATCTGTCGGTTCGTCTCCCTCAATTTCGTCTTCCTCAACTTCTTCCTGCTTCTCCAGCTCATTCTCGCCGTCTGGCTCAATTTCATCAATTTCCTCTTCCTCATTTGATTCTAAAACGTTTTCATCATCGCCTCCAACATCTTCAGTTTGTATATCGACGTCACCTTCCTCTTGTTTCGCCGGTGCCGTATTTTCATCTTCGTCCTCCGTAGCTGCATCTTCTGCTGACTCAGCCTCCTCATCTTCAATACTTTGCAGCAGCAGCTCGATCAACTCCAGCTTGGACGACTTCTTCATCGCCGAGGTTTTCTTCAAGCTCTCTTGCAACTTCGCGACCTTGTTCCCTATGTCTGTGCAGCTTTTCTTTTCGATGATCTCAGCTTCAGCAAGCACTTCGTCGATAGGAGGAGCAGATGGCAGCGGGGATGCTGGAGTCGGCACGACTTCAATTTCCTTGACGGCGGAATCCTCCTCCTTCTCACCCGGCCCCGACTTTGGAATCCCTTCCAATGACTTTTGATTAGTGTCGCCTTTCGCTTTCTGGCCCTTGAATTTCTTCGGAGCCGGAGTTCCGCCGGACTTTTCAACCCGCTCCCTTTTCTCGGCTGGCTTTGCAACGCCCCCGCCAGTTTTCTTGGGCTCTGGGTACGGCTTAACTTTCTTTGTTTTCTTTGACAAGAGTTTCTTTGTCGGTGTTGTCGTCTTAGTGTTGACCTCTTTCGATGATGCATCTTTTCCCCGCGATTTAATTTGCAATTTATCTCGACTCTCCGCTTTCGTAACTAATATCGAATCTGCCTTTGCCTCTGGAACTTCAAAATTCTTCATTTTCATCTTTTCATTTCTCTCTACCTTAGCTTCCTCTTTTACAATCCTGCCAATTGGCGATTTCCTTCTAATAGTATCAGAGGATCGGACAGTCCTGAGCCCTGTCGACGAAGTTGAAGTCCTCTTGGTCATTACGGCGGCCCCCTTTTTCTCGGCATCTTTGGCGGCAGCCCCTGAAGAAGACGGGGATCTTGCGCTGTCGCGGCTGGTCGTCCTACCGGCCTCCGCTGACTGGACCCGACGCGGTATCCTGGACCGCCCTCCTGTCATCTTTTAGTTTCCTCCGCCGTTTCCTCCGTTCCTAAAGTTGGTGAGGAGCGCGGCGGTCCCTGAGAGGAGCACGAAGAAGGCGACGCTGCAAAGCATCGCCAGGAAAGCAACCTCCGAAGATAGCATGCGGAAAAGACTTTTCGGGAGTTCGGCAATGCCTTGGTTTTTTTCTCTGGTATGATGAGAGCCATACAAATCTCGGGGTCTTAAGTACCTTTTCCTCCAACAAACGTTCAGGTGTTCAAACGATTTGAGGATAGTACAAGAGAGGGGGAAAAGAAACAAGATATCATCCCCATCCTGTTTCCGACCGGACAAGGAAAGGCGCTTATGTCGGTCATGTAGCAGAGTTGTATTCAATTTCGGCACTCGGGAGAGATTTGCAAAAGGGGGAAAATGGCACCACCAAAATCTTGCCATGTGATGACTCATCCCATGTCACATGTGTGGGCCAAAGGGGACTTGTGTGAAATTTCAGACTCTTAAAACCCTTTGTGAAGGACAATAGTACCATTTTTGCATATGATGAATCACCACAGTAGAATTTAACAAGCACGAGATTTTATGCCACCTTGATCTGCTCGTGCGATCGGTGGTGGAAGACGAAGGATATTCCGGCCTCCCAGCACTGCTTGAGAGCCATGTCCACCAGGCCCTTCTTGGAGGTGCAGTGGTGCCAGTGGGAGAGGTCCGAGTTGCAGTCCGAGTTCTCTGGAGGGGGGCGGGTCTGGACGCCGTTGACGCAGCGGCGGCACTTGAACTTGTCGTGGGTGTCGCTCGGGGTGCCCTTCTCCAGCTTGAACAGGTCCCTGAGGTCTGACATGGAAAAGTGCCTCTCCACGTCCTCCTCCCGGTCGACCACGCAGGAGCTCAGCGCCTTTTTGTGCGCCTGCCGCTGGAAAATCTTCTCCTCGATGGTGCCGGCGGCCAGAAGCCTGTACACGTAGCACTGCTTCTTCTGCCCGTCCCTCCAGACCCTGGCCATGGCCTGCTCGTCGTTGGCCGGGTTCCAGTCTGGGTCAAACATGACGAGCCTGTTGGCGCCGATCAGGTTGAGCCCGCAGCCGCCGGCCTTGCTGCTCAGCATGAAGACAAAGTCCCCTCCAGGAGCGGGGTCGTTGAATCTGTCCACCACCTTTGCTCTCTTCTTGATTGTCATTGTTCCGTCCAAGCGGACGTGCGGGTAGCCGCGGAGGGCGCACAGTCGCTCAAACAGGTCCAAAGTCTGGGTGTAGTTGGAGACAAGAACCACCTAGAGGGAAAGGAGTAAATGGGAAAACACCGACCAAGGTACAGTAAAAAAATTTACCTTGTCGTCAGTGCTGGCTCTTACAAAGGCCAGGAGACAGTCTAGCACGGCCAGCTTTCCGGAAAAGCCGGGCTGCAACCTTCCCTTCGGGTTGTAGCCTTCTGGATAATGCCTGGAGGAGGAAACAAATCATTCGTCGAACATCGTAAACAATTCGCGCCTGTTACATACTTGGCAGCGTTCTCGAATCCCTCCTTCTTGTCCCTGCAGTGCTCAAAGATGAGGTCTGGATGGTTGACTAGCTTTTTGAGTGAAGTAATGGCTGCAAGAGACGACGAGGTCATCTTGCCACCGCCCTCTTGCGCTGCAAAAGTAACCCAATTACAAGATCAAATCGTACTTCAAGGCAAGTTTCTTGTCTACCTCTCAGACTTCTCCTTATTGTGTCTGAGCTGACAAAGCTCTCGTAGATCTGCCGCTGGAGGTCGGTCATGGAGCAAACGACAACCTCTTCAATCTGCAGAGGGAAATAAGACAAAATAAGCGGAAACTAGCAATTTGTATGATAGGTCATACCTTGACTGGAAGATACTTTGAAAGCAGAGACTGTGTCCTCCGAATGATGCACCTCTCGACAGCAGCGGCCAGTTCCTATCGAATATGAAAACATATGAAACTAATGAACCAGAACAATGTTCCTGTTCCGTACCTGCAGCTTTTCGGCCCCTCTCTTGTGCTCGTCGTCCGTTGCGTCAGCGTCCCTGCCCTTGAGTATGGGGTTCTCGAACCTTCGCCTGAACTCCTGCGCCGTCCCCAGTATTCCCTCGTTGACAAAGTGGACCAGGGAGAAGTACTCCAGTAGGTCGTTCTGGATGGGGGTTCCGCTCAGGAGGACGCGGCGCTTGGCACGGAGACCCATCAGGGCCTGGTATGTGAGATTCTCCTTGTTCTTAAGCCTGTGCCCCTCATCGCACAGCACCAGCCCCACCTCTCCCGAGTGGAGGACCTTGGCGTGAAGTCTAAAGGTCTCGTAGGAAATGATGAGCACGGGGTTGACCGGGCGACGCCCGAAGGTGTTCATGAACTGGGTCAGGTTCCGGTCAATGTCGCTCTTACTGCCCGAGTCGATGGCCAGCGGATTGACTCTCTGCCCCAGCCACTTGGAGATCTCGTTGTACCAGTTCTTGACCAGGCTGCTAGGGGCGACCACAACGGCCTTCTCGATCAGCGGCTTGCAGTCCGGCCCCTGCCGCAGCAGCGTCCACATGAGGGTGATGCACTGCAGCGTCTTACCCAGCCCCATCTCGTCCGCCATGATGCAGCCGTGAGAGTCCGGGATCCGAACCCCGGTAACGCAGTCGTACATGAACTTGACGCCCTCCCTCTGATGGGGGCGCAGCACCTTGGACAGCTGGGGATCCACCACCACGTGAACTGGCAGCTTGGAGGAGTCCACCTTGAGCTTGTCGTGTTCGGATATCTCCGGCGGGGCGTACAGGACGAGGGCTCCCTCTTCGTCTGGGTCGTGCAGGGGCTGTCGGGCGCCCATACGGCGCACGCCCAGGCTCCTGCTATACGATGAAGGCTGGTAGTTCGGTATCGGGATTTTGAAGGGTTTGTTGAGAAGACGCCGTATCAACAGCTCCTGTCAAAGAATCAAAAGACTTGAATTAGGTAAAGAAAGAAATATTGAAATAGTCCATTCCTAATTAAGTCTGCAAAAGCGTTTGTTTTCTATTTCCCTGGAGACATGGCTAAAGGCTTTGGATTTTTTCCCGGATCCGTTCAACACATTATGCCAAAGCGGAGTCGGCGGATATTATTATTTTGCATTTTCACAATTTAAGCATGAGGGAAACTGGGTAAAATTGATTAAAACTTGAACTTCATATGGTTTTTACCCGCAGATCTAACTGGTCGGTCAACAACAACAACAACAACAACAACAACCACAACAACCACAACAACAACAACAACAACAACAACTCGGAGTATTACTTGACCGGTCGGCTATCGCCGCATGTAAAAAGAGCGGAAAGGACGGCGGGAAAGCTAGCTAGAAAATAGGAAGAGATCGAGGGGTCGGAAATTTTTAATCAGGCTAATAAAAAAGTCATATTGGCTGGTATTCCCTTTGGTGCATCTTAAATCTGCGGGGACAAGTGGTCCTGAAAATTACAATTATTTTTTTGTTAGATCTGCAAGTA
>JAAUYJ010004945.1_pt1 | contig 10136 bp, 9 predicted proteins | sample 7278031 | NCBI WGS metagenome assembly JAAUYJ01 (sample SAMN14350222, study PRJNA611818) | marine sediment metagenome | isolation source: surface marine sediment (1.8m) | place: French Polynesia: Moorea | collected 2018-08 | reverse complement strand
TGATTTTGCCTTTGTTAGATTTTTTCAGGGGTTAGGAGGGTATCCCAGATTTCGTTCTATCAAAAACTATTCGGGGTGGACTTACCCTGATGGACGACAAGGCTTTAAAGCCCATACCAGTGGGAAGAATGGCTATCTTGAATTAACAGACCTCAAGGTTAAGATTCAAATGCGAGGTCAAGCTCGTACTTGGGGTAAACCAACTACTTGTACTATTGTCTATCGTGATAATAAATGGTACGCATCCATCACAGTTAAATGCTTACCTGAGAGAAAAACTGGAACTGGAGCAATTGGTCTGGATTTCGGTTGTAAGATTGCAATAGCGGACAGTAATGGAAATCTAATTACACCACCCAAGTTTTTGGCTAATGCCTCTAAAAAAATTCATAAGATATCTAAGCAATTAAGGAGGAAAAGAAAGCCAGAAAGAAGAAAGTGTAAAGCTTCTCGTCGCTGGCGAAAAATACAGCAGAAAATATCTAAGCTAAAGAAAAAAGTTGCACAGCAGCGTCAAAACTGGGTTCATCATCAGGCAGTAGAAATAGTAAGCCGTAATAGCCTCATTGCCACGGAGAAATTGACCCTCAAAAACATGACTCGTAAGGCTAAGAAAGGGAGCAAAAGGAAAAGACAGAAGACTGGATTAAATCGCTCAATCTTAGATGTAGGAATAGGGATGTTAAAGCAAGCCATTGTTTATAAAGCTAAAGAAGCTGGAGCAATATACCTTGAAGCTCCTACCCGTAGCTTAAAACCAACTCAAAGATGCGCGGTATGCTGGAAATTGACCAAAAAAGATTTATCCGACAGGCTTCATATCTGCTCAAATCCCAAGTGCAACCATAGAGAAGATAGAGACGTTAATTCAGCCCAAGTTTGTCTCGCTTGGGCGCGTGGGCAGGAACTGTCCTCGTCTAAGACTGCTGATGAGCCTAGCTCTACTGTTAATCCCAAGGTCAAGCACTGCGGAGGTTTTCAGCAACTGGCTCAAGCGAAGCGTCAGAAACTAGCTGCTCAACGTAGTAGCAGCTAGTAGTTCATTCAGAGGTAGCATAGTAGTGCCTTGGCTCTAGCTAGAGCGGAAGCTCGCAAAAACTGTCATTTTCGGCTCAGATTAATCTGCAAAAAATATTCGCTTCGACTCACAATAAATACAAATAGACTCAACTTAATTGGCAAACGGCTCACAAAAACTAATTCTGGCTCACAATAGAATGCAAAACCTCATCAACACCGAATAGCCAAATTACCAGCAATCTCAGAGAACGTAATTCCCTTTCCCGTTCAGTCATTTGTTGACCCCGACCCCTTTGGCAAACTGTTCTTTGCCAATACCATTGCTGCTAAATACGCCATTGCCGATTACCTAGTCCAACCCTTAGCTAAACTAATGTAAATAGAAGATAATAACACTAACTTATCAAAGTATGATCTGATGGCTACTGAAGACAACAAAGATATTCAAACAAGAGCCAATTTAACTACTGTAACTACTTCTATAGATGCTCAAGAATCCACAGCAATTAATGTCAGAAAACCAAGATGGCTATGGTTAGGAATACTCGCCATCCTAATTGGAGGAACAGGAATTTTGCGTTCGCTTTCTGGTTCGCAAGAATCAACCATAGAAGTAACAAATAACATCGAACAAGCAAGATTAACCGTAAAAACTGTACCTGCTAAGTTAGAACCAATTCAAGCATGGAGTTATGGTGATGGTTATGTGAGTGCGCTTGTTAAAAAACATCTCACTTTTCAAGCAGAAGGCACAATTGATTATCTAAAAAAAATAGACGGAAGGGATTTAAGAGAAGGAGATAGAGTCAGAAAAGGAGAATTATTAGCTAGAGTAGATCGTCGAAAGTATGACGCAGATATTACCGTAGCAGCAGCAGGAAAAATTGAAGCCAAAAACCAAGTGCTTAATGCAGTTGCCAGCCTCAGACAAGCAGAGGAATCTTTAGCACAGGCACAAACAGATTTACAAAAAGCCAAAACAGATGAAGCTTTTGCCCAAGCAGACTTAAAAAGGTATCAAGAATTAGCAGCAGAAGGTGCAATACAACAGCGAGAAGTGGATGTTAAAGAGACAGAGTATAAAAATGCCCAAGCTGTGGTGAGGGCAACAGAAGCAGGCATACGTTATGCTCAAGCTCAAGTAGCTGCTGCCAAAATTCAAGTAGAAACTGCCGAAGCGGGGGTAAAATCTGCTAATGCTAAACTGACTCAAACTAATGTTGAGGGTGAAGATACAGAACTAATTGCCCCTTTTGATGGAGTGATCGCTCGTCTTAATATTCGCGAAGGAGAATACTGGACACCTCAGATAATTAATGTAACTGGTGACTATCAGGGTATTGTGGAAAGATTGCCTATTATTATCATCGATCCCAGTCGGTTTGAAGTTAATGTCGAGCTTCCTGCTTTTCAAGGAGGGCAAGTTAAGCCAGGACAAAGAGCTTTTATAATTTTAGATCGCGATCGCTCAAAAGCCAATTCAGGTCGCATCACTGGTCAAGATTTAATGAAATTAGCTAGTGCTAAAGGAACAGTATTTTCTGTTAGTCCTTCAGTTTCCCCTGGAGAAAGGTCAATCCGAGTTACTATCCGTATTGATGAAGGCGTAACTAACCTTCAAGATGGAGAACAGGTATCTGCATGGATCGCTACAGAAGAGAAAAATCAAGCAATAGTTGCACCTTTTAATACTTTTATTTTTCGAGATCGCCAGCCTCATGTTTTTGTCGTCAATGAAGCAGAAAGTATTGTGGAACAAAGAGCGATTAAACAAGGCATAGAAGGGTTAGCTAAACGAGAGATACTAGAAGGAATTAAGCCAGGAGAAAAGTTAGTTACAGAAGGGAAAAATCGTCTAGTTAATGGCGCACCTGTAGAGATTATTCCTTAATAGTTACAAGGTGTTGACACTCCTCACCCATAGAATGGGGGGGATTCTTAAGAGATGAAAATCCTTAAAGGGTTAGCCAAAAACCCACTACACACTCGTTCAAAACTGAATCTGTGCTTACTTTTAACTAATATATTGGCACTCCCATTGATATCTGCTGAAACAAGATGCTTACCTTTTTTAGTTCTATATAAACCACGCTTTATTCTTCTTCCAGAGAATTTATGTTTGGCTGGATTATCGGCATTATAGACTGGTATGGAGTCTCGGTCATAAAAACTAGCTTTAGAGCTATAACTCTCTTCTTGTTCTGTGTATTTAATTCCGTATCTCAAACAAAGGGCTTCAAGCTTGCGTCTCAGTTGCCAAAAAGGAATAGCTACAAAGTTTTGGTTATTCGTGCGTCCAATATTAATTTCTTGCTTGATACCAGGATTATACCCAACTATCAATTTTCCTATTTGATATTCTTTGCAGTGGTTAATTATTACCTTTGCTGCTTTATTCAAATAGTCTCGGACACAATTATTACGCCATTGATAAAGTCTTGCCTGTTTATGGGTAAAAGACTTAATACCTTGCTGGTCTTTCTGGGACTGAAGATAGGCATTTTGCTTGTTGTACCACTGATTTATACTTTTGAGTCGTTTACCATCAATCAAAAATTGATGCCCATCAGTATCGATACAAGCACACAAGTTATCCACTCCCAAATCAATAGAAAGAGCTTTATCAGGATTAAGTGATGTTTCTACTTTCTCGTCTTCATAGATATACTCAATCTCAAACCATCGAGCAGAATATTTTGGATGTATTCGTACCTCCTTAATCTCTTTGTCTTTAAGTCTTTCTGGCAGTTGGATTTTCACCTCGCCATATTCGTTTTTAAACTCGCGAGACATAGGAATAGCAAATATTCCATCTTTAAGCTTAATTCTGGGAATAATCAGAGAGAAATAGCCTTCCTTGGGCAAATAACGAGGCAATTCTGGTCTTTGGTTACACTTGCCAATACTTATTGCCTGAAGAAGTCCCAGAAAAGACTTCATGCTTCTATCTACCACTCGCATAGTCTGTTGGGCAATATCGGTATTCAGCAACCGATAATTCTCATTGAACTTGCAGATATGATAGTTAGATTCGTAAGTCAGACGTTTTCTCTCCTGAAAGAAATATTGTCTGCACTCATACAACGCGGAATTAAAAAGATTCTTACTCAAACGGCACAAAACAGACAGAGCATCAAACTCTTGTTTGCTAAGTCGTCTAAGTTGATTCTTTTGAGTAGCGTACATACAAATTGTTTTCGCGACAAAATTGATATTAGCGCGAAAAGCAAATTTTTTATAGCCCTAAACTAAGAAAATATGGATGAAGAGCCCTTGGTTTGTGTAAGGGAAGTTCTCCTCCCCATACATAAATGCCATAGGGGTATCCTCCCTTCTATTACCAACCCTATTTACGATGATTGCTTAGTATCGGGTCAATTCATTAATTGACCCAAGAATTACTAATTAGATTCTAAAACAGCCCTTCTCGCCCAGGTGTCAACTTCTACAATATCTTCTAGGCTAGGATATTGTTTATTTTGAGTACTAAAGCGATCGCATACTGTTTCAATTAAACGGGGTATATCTAAAAATTCAATCTTTTCTGCTAAAAATAAGGCAACAGCTTGTTCATTGGCTGCATTTAGTACTGCTGGCATTAATCCTCCTGCTTTTCCTGCTGCATAAGCCAGTTTCATACAAGGATACTTTTGATGATCGGGTTCACGGAAAGTAAAACTACCAGCTTTCACTAAATCTAACTGTTCCCAATCAGTATAGATGCGTTCGGGATAAGATAAAGCATAGAGTAAGGGAAGACGCATATCGGGCCAACCCAACTGAGCTAATACAGAGGTGTCTTGTACTTCAATTAGGGAGTGAATAATACTCTGAGGATGGATCACAATATCTATGTGATTGTAATCTAAGCCAAACAGATAGTGAGCTTCAATTACTTCTAGACCCTTATTCATCAGGGTAGCAGAGTCAATAGTAATCTTTTGCCCCATCGACCAATTAGGATGTTTAAGAGCATCTTGTACTGTGACAGTAGCTAATTTTTCTACTGGTAAGTCACGGAATGAACCCCCAGAAGCAGTGAGAATAATTCTTCTTAAACCCCCTTCAGGAACTCCTTGTAAGCACTGGAAAATAGCAGAATGTTCCGAGTCAGCAGGTAATAATTTAACTCCGTGTTTCTCTACTAGAGGTAATACTACAGGCGCACCAGCAATGAGAGTTTCTTTATTGGCTAAAGCAATATCTTTTCCTGCTTCAATAGCTGCGATAGTTGGTAACAAGCCAGCACAACCCACAATTCCTGTAACAACGCTCTCTGCGTCTCCATAACGAGCAACTTCTGCTACTCCTTCTCCTCCTACTAATATCTTTGGTGGATTGGGAATATCTGCGATCGCATTTTTAAGTTCTGGTAATTTATCCTCGTAGGAAGTAGCAACAATTTCAGGTTTAAAAGTCCTAATTTGTTCTGCTAACAGTTTAATATTGCGCCCTGCTGCTAATCCCACGACGCGAAATTTATCAGGATGATGGGTAACTATATCTAAAGTTTGTGTCCCTATAGAACCAGTAGAACCAAGAATAGTAATCGCTTTTTGCTTTATGGATTCGCTCATTGTAATTTCTGAAATAGTTATGGGTTAGCACAGAGTATTTATCTGTTACTAATTCTCCCATTTCCTCAGCCTAATTCAAGGTTCTAAGCTGTTAGGTATTTATGTAATTTTTTGCGTCGCGATTACTAATATTCGTCATTCTGGGGTCTATTCCGTCTGGGTTTTTCTTCCCAATCTGATTGCTCGTCTTCTTTGGGTGGTCGTTCTCTATCCCAATCCCTTTCATCATCAGGGTAATCAGAATCATTCATTGGTTGATAATCTACATAATCTGTAGTTACCACATCATCTACATCTTCATCATCTTGATAGCTTCTACCTATCCCCTCATCATAGCTCCTACCCATACCAGCACCATAATCTCTAGGTTTATCAAAATCTCTGCTTCTACCAGAGTCATAATTTCTACCTCTATTATCTTCTTTGTAACTTCTTCCTAAATTGGAAGCGTCAGGGGTATTTCTGCGAGGGGTGCTTCGGGGTGGTTCATCAGAATAGCGATCTCCTTGATATTCAGAGCGGGGGGGATATTCGGGAGTTTCCCAATCATCTTGTCTTTCTGGTTTATAGCGATCGCTTCTAGCGGAACTACTTTTGCGACGACGAGGAGGATAATTATCAGGTTCAATATACTTTGAGGAAGATGTACGACGACGAGGGTTTCTAGCACGGGCTTCAGGGTCATCATAACCTCTGAGTCTAGGGCTATCATAGTTAGGCTTTGCACCCTCATAACCGTAACTATCTTCAATGCGATCACGACCGCGATCATATTCTTCTTCTCGATAAACTCTAGTGCGACTTACTGGACGCTCCCTATCTACTGTAGGAGTATTCCGTCTAGCTTGTTCTGTCGCTACACCTCGTAATCTAATACTCTCTACTGCAAAGAAAATTGCTGAACCAGACAATAAGAATTGACCTAACAGTAATATTGGGTCGAGTCGCCATCCTTGAAATAAAAGGATACAACCAGATAGCAGACCTATAGCAGCAAAAAAGATATCATGATCGCGGGATAATTCTGGACGTACAGAACGTAAATAGAATAAAGCAGCCCCTGCTACCGCCAAAAATAATCCTAATATACTGGCTGGATTCAGCCCAAAGTTAACCATTGCTGCTCTCCGTCGTTACCGATAGAAGTTTCTTTCTACTTTACTTTATTCAGATCAGACTTATCTGATGTTGTTGATTCTACCTTGTTTTTATTTTCTCTCATCTCGCAAAATATTACCTCGTCATATCTGGGTAAATCACCAAAAAATTAGTATCGGAAGCTAAATTCCGATACATCTATCTTATATATTATATTGTCTTAATAGTTATTTTGAACTATAAATTAAGAACGTTCGATTTTGTCAAACTGACTAAAAACGATCAGAGCTACTGTAGCAGGAATTACTACAATTAAGCCACCAGCTAGTAAGCTCCAGAAAAAGTTAGCTAAAGAAGGAGTCATAGTTTTAAATCCTTGTTATTTAGAGATGAAAGTTTACTTAGTTAATAATTCTAAAAGTTTTTCTGCCAAAACTACAGATAAACATTAAGGTTGTCACAAAATTTTTAGGTTGAAGATATCAGTGCAGAAGCCCGAAAATATTGTGGTGTTCTACTTTGCAGATACAAAGCTACAATACAAAACAGGTAATTCATATTTTGTAATAAATTGTCATTAACTTTGTAATTAACGGAATCTAACTTATGAACTTAGCTAATATTGCAGCTTTGGCTTTAGGGATTATATTGGGATTGATGACCATTTTATTCATTTTTCGGATTGTTTTAACTTGGTATCCCCAAATAGACCTTAACAGCTTCCCTTTTAAACTAATTACTATACCTACCGAACCCTTCCTTAGTCCTTCGAGAAAAATCATCTCTCCCTTGGGTGGGGTGGATATCACCCCCATTATTTGGGTTGGTATTTGTACCTTACTGAGGGAAGTCTTATTAGGTCAGCAAGGCTTAATTACTATGGCATTAAGAGCTTATAATTAACACTCCCAAGTTTTCTACTGTGGCATCAAGTGTTCTTGCACAAAGTTAGTATAGACTTCTCCCCTCAGAAAAGCAGGGGTTTCCAAGATTTTTTGATGAAATTCAATAGTTGTGGGGACTCCTGTAATGGCGCATTCCCTTAAGGCTCTTTTCATCCTTTTAATGGCAATATCGCGATTTTCTCCCCAAACAATTAGTTTCCCAATCAAAGAATCGTAATAGGGGGGAATATCATAATCTGTATAGACATGAGAATCCATTCTAACTCCAGGACCTCCTGGTGGTAAATAAGCACTGATGCGCCCTGGATGGGGTCTAAAATTATGTTCGGGGTCTTCTGCATTGATGCGACACTCAATAGCATGACCTTGAAGTTTTACTTGATTTTGATTAATTCTGAGCTTTTCTCCCTGAGCAATTCTAATTTGTTCTGCAATTAAGTCCAATCCTGTGACGACTTCGGTTACAGGATGTTCTACTTGGATACGAGTATTCATTTCCATGAAATAAAAATTACCCGACTTATCAAGGAGAAATTCTACTGTCCCTGCGCCGACGTAGTTAATGGATTTAGCAGCTTTAACCGCAGCATCTCCCATTTTTCGGCGTAATTTAGGGTCTAGCACTGCGCTAGGAGCTTCCTCTAGCAATTTCTGGTGACGACGTTGGATAGAACAATCTCTTTCCCCCAAGTGAATCGCATTACCATGACTATCCGCTAAGATTTGGAACTCGATATGACGGGGACATTCAACAAATTTTTCGAGATAGACTCCAGCATTCCCAAAGGCTGCTTCTGCTTCCCCTTGGGCTGCTTGGAATAATCTTACCAATTCGCTTTCCTCTGTAACTAAGCGCATTCCTCTACCACCACCACCAGCAGTAGCTTTAATCATCACAGGATAGCCGATTTCTTTAGCTACAGCGATCGCCTCTGTTTCATCTTGCAGTAGCCCATAACTTCCTGGGACAGTAGGTACACCTGCTTTCTGCATGGTTTTTTTGGCTGTGGACTTGTCTCCCATCGCCAACATAGCTTCTTTGCTAGGACCAATAAAAACAATTTGATGGTCGGCGCAAATCTCAGCAAATTTAGCATTTTCTGCTAAAAAACCGTATCCAGGGTGAATTGCTGTAGCATTACGAGTGAGAGCAGCAGCAATAATATTGGGGATGTTGAGATAGCTTTTTCCCGAAGGTGGAGGTCCAATACATACGCTTTCATCTGCCAGTTGAACGTGGAGAGCTTGCCGATCGATAGTAGAATGAACGGCAACAGTAGCAATACCCATTTCCGCACAGGTGTGTAAAATGCGTAGAGCGATTTCTCCTCTATTGGCAATTAAGATTTTTTCAAATTGCATATAAGGGTTACTTTAATTAGAGTCATGTCTTAGAATAAGATTTTTTATGCTGCTAAAAAAGTGGCGGGCTGTCTTTCGATCCCAAATTAGAAGGAGGGCGATCGCTACTCCAACTCCACCAAGCAGTATTACATTCACACAAATAAAATTCCTGCCATTTCCGACGCATATCATATCCCGTCACAGGGGCGCGACGGTTTAGCCAAACATTTTGTGCTTTCTTAGGGTCAGCCTTGCAGGAAGGGCAGCAAAAGTCAATTGAGTGAGTTGCTTTCTCTGTCCATTTTGGAGGGATAGGGGCAAACGCATCCATATAAGTATCTGTACAAAATTAAATTGATCTTTGGTAACTAGGGATTGGGAATTGTGGCACCGAAGGAGACTTCATTACAAAACCGATCTATTTTGGGTTCAATACCTAGATATATTAAGTCTCCTCCCGGGGGGAGTTGGGGAGTTGGGGAGTTGGGGAACTAATACTTATTACTTATTAGTTATTACTTATTAACTAGCTTTGGCAACTACTGTATCTTGAGTTAGTAATTTAATTGCTCTCTGATACTGTAAGTCTGCATCTGTACCAATCTGATCGTAGCTAATAGGTTCTTGAGAAACTACAAAATCAGGCTGAATACCTAGTTTATTAATATCTGTATGATTAGGGGTTTCGTATTTGGCTACAGTCACAGCTAATCCTGAACCATCAGGTAATTCAAATAAAGATTGAATTAATCCCTTGCCAAAAGTTTTTTCTCCTACCAGTAAAGCACGTCCGTTATCTTGTAATGCACCTGCTAAAATCTCACTCGCACTAGCTGTTCCCTGATTTACTAATAGTATTAATGGGGCTTTGCTAATTACCTCTGGATTCGATTCAAAATTGCCTAAAGTTCCCTGACGATTCACTGTATATACAATGGTGCCTTCTTGAAGCCATAAACGGGCAATTTCAATTCCAGCTTGTAACAAACCCCTGGATTATTTCTTAAATCCAAAATATAACCTTCTGCTCCTTCTTGTTCTAGTGTAAATACAGCATGAGCAATTTCTTGAGTAGCATTAGCACTGAATTGGTTTAGGCGCACATAACCAATAGATTTATCATGATGATTATCTAGATTCGCGGTCACAGGATTCAGAGATATGCGATCGCGTATTAACTCAATATTACGGA
>JAAUYJ010027350.1_pt1 | contig 10137 bp, 10 predicted proteins | sample 7278031 | NCBI WGS metagenome assembly JAAUYJ01 (sample SAMN14350222, study PRJNA611818) | marine sediment metagenome | isolation source: surface marine sediment (1.8m) | place: French Polynesia: Moorea | collected 2018-08 | reverse complement strand
GGTATTTGAGTGCATTTCCAACGAGCTATTGCCAAATTGCAGAAATGTTTTTTTTTCTCGGAGCAATCTTTTGTACGTCTAGAAACAATGTGAGGCTTATCTTCTTCACTTTTCTTTCATTCCTCATTTCGTCCTTGCTTCCGCGTGTGTGAAATTTTTCCGACGCTTAGGACGGACCTACCAATAATAGAAAAGGAGGAGGATGGGAATCTCGTTTCTACTCCGAGGTGAGAATGTGGTATGGGAAAAACTAGAGTCGTTCTTCCGACGATTGAAAAGGAGAAAAGAAATATATTTTCGCGCGACCAAGACACAGGGAGACGAAAATGTTTCCTACGAATCCGGAGGAAGTGTGCAGACAGGAAAAGGAGTAGGAAATGAGGCGGAAGGAAGAAAAAAACTTGTAGCATTGGGGGCGGATGGATGTCTCAGCAGTACGTGATTGTGGATGGAGAAGAAGGGGAAGGGAGGAAGAAGTAGATGGATAGGCAAAAAAAACTGAACCATTTTGTTTTCATGGCGTCGCCATGGTCGTTTGTTTCAATATTTCTTTTCTGAAAATTTACTCCTGTTTTCAGAGATTCCGACAATTGTGTTGAGCCAGCGAAGGACTTCAAAGGTTCCGACACTGAAAGGAAGCACGATTTAAAAAACTTTCAAGCTTCCCCTGCTCTGCGTTTGCTGACCTTCCTACGGACTATGTTTGGCGAACTACTTTGCACGCAATGACAAATTCGACCAACTGGCTCCTCCACGGCCGCAGTATCAGCAATAGCCAATGCGGTCCCTTGTTCTCCCGGCGATCCTCGGCGCCTTTGCCTTCTGCGCCTGTCCCTCCCGGGGCTTCATCAACGGGGAGCCAGCGGTGGAGCCGCTGCCGTGGATGGTGCACGTGAGGAATAAAGCGAAAATATACTAGAATACGTGAAAATATTTGTGTTTTTTTGTCCGTGGCAACAGATTGAAATAGCCGGCAACACTAAACTGAGAACTTGCGGCGGAGGGTTGATTGGCCAGAGGTGAAAAGGGTATATTGGCAATTGGCATACAATAAGCTGTTTTCCTAAGGTCTGCTTCAGATTCGTGTTGACCGCTGCGCACTGCTTCTGCCGCAGGCGAGGGAGTTTCGGAGCAGACTGCAGATTTTCAAGGAGAGGGAGAAAGAAAGAAATTACTTCACCCATAAAAGTGCCCAGTCAAAAAATATTTATAATCATCTTAACATATTAACATTGTCTTTAAAGGAAGTGCAGCTCTTCCTCGGCTCCAACAACCTGACTGCTGCCGAGCGCAGGACCCCTTCCAAAATAGCCGTCCACCCAAAGTACCAGGTGGGTATACGGGATTCGCTGCTGCTAGCAAAGGCACGCGTCGGATTGGCAGTTTTCAGAGGGAATTCGAGCCTGCCTCGTTCGACCTGGCGATAGTGGAGGTGGCGGGGCCGGCCGTGGGGTTGGGAAAGCGATTCCTCCGAATGCCTAAATTGAGCACTCGAGACATGGGCGTTACAGTGCAGGCAAGAAAAATATAGTACCGCAACGCGACACAAAGTGAACAGCTCCATATTAAGTCTGCAGGATGGGGAGCCAAAAGGAGGCGAAGGGTCAACTTCGGGAACAATACTAGCATTGAAGACACCTGCAGGTAAATACACGTGTACTTTCTTGCACTATTAAGATAAAGAAAGCCTTTCATTCAGGACGAACCAGTACGGCCCGAGCAAGTTCCGCCGATGCTCCCTCTTGCTCACTTACTACTGCCGCCGCTCCCCGCCGCCACACTGGGACAGCCGATGCCCCGGGTACTGGGCAAGGAAAGTGGGGAGGAAGCAGGTCCAGAGCCTGTTCAAAGTCATACGGGTAAAACAGAAGAGGCAGGTGCGTTCGAAGTTGCCTGAATCTACAGTATACGGGAAGACGCCTAGTTATCGATAGACAGCGTTCAACGTCACTTGCTACCGCGCCGACGTCTCGAGATACGGCTGGTGCCGAACAGGGGACGCCGGCAACAACTGGGGCTTCTGTCTTAGAAGCTGCAGCTTCAGACCTGGTGGTGACGACTTGGAGCAGCAGCAGCAGCAGCTGGAGATTGGCGACTTTGTCACTCGGTCCGTCGGCTGCCATCGTCACAGGCTCGACCCTAACAACGAGATGTGCATGGCGGGACGCTTTCCCGCGCCAACAGTGGGGCTGCTGAGGGAAGGGCCGGGAGGGGCGCTGGAGCTCGAGGAGGAGACTAGGGATGGGCCGAGGGCCTTGGTCGGGTTCCGGGACAGTTGCCAGGGAGACAGCGGGAGTCCGGTCTGGAAAAGGGGCAAAGCTGGGACTGCCGTGCTAGTGGGACTCGTCAGCAGGTGTTTTGCTTCAAAACTGATTTTTTAAAAAATCTCACGTAGGAACTTGAAAGGGGTGTCGGGTGCGCCGGGGGTAGCAGCCTTGGGGTGATCACCAGAGTCAAAGAGCACCTTCGCTGGATCAGAGCGGTCACGGGAACGCGGTCTATAGGTACTTTCCAAATCTACCCAAATTTAAAAACGTTATTTGCGTTGCATGAGAGTAGAAGTGGAGGTGAAGGCTGAAACCTACAGGTAAATCTGATACTTTTATAAAGTTCCCCCTGGAATAAAATCCGTACCTAACACTTCAGCCCCAAGTACTCGGGCAACAGAGGATCTCAGCGTAAGAAAGCAAAGCATTTTCCATTCATAACTGTCCTGTTTTCTACATTTTACGAAAAAACTTTCAACATTCTCACAAGAACGAAAATAAAGGTGTAAGAAATACCATGCCAAAAGAAAACAACTCACATACCTTAGGCACTAAAGTCATAACCGCCCACTATAAGTACAGTACGAGTTTTTCTACCTCCACCCTGCGGCGGCTGCGGCGGCGCCCCGTCCCCTTCCTTCCCCAGCAAACATCTTTTTGAGGTCGGCCTGTCTCAGCAGTACGTCCTGCAGCTTCACCATGGGCACCGGGTTGAACTCGCGGCACTTGCCGGCCTCCTGGAGCACCTCCATCTGACCGCTGAAGAAAAGACAACAAACAAGAGGAAATGAGCACGTCTTATTTGTCGCAAAAAAAAGCGTCACCGCACCTGTTTGCCTTGTACATGACGAAACCGAACTTCTGCTTGAGCTCGCTGCCCGTCCTGAGAATGTCCTTGGCATCTAGCGCTCCCGCCGGACCGGACCCGGAGGAGAAGCCCAGGGTGCGCATAACGTCTGGCAGGCTCAGGATCAGGTCCGTGGTGAACTGGTTCGGGCGGAGGTTGAGACACTGGACCAGCTTCTGGTCGATGAGCGACTTCTGGATCCTGTAGCTCTGTCTGCTCAAGAACTTGAGCTGCTCAGGGGAGAAAGGCTCCTTCCAGTCGAGGCCTGGCGGCACCGGCAGGTCGAACTCCTTCACTTGCGCCAGGGCCAACTTGGGCAGCTGAGGCTGAGGCGGCGGCAGCAATTGAGGCTGCTGCTGCTTGTGCTCGATCCTTCGGAGTTGCTGAGGCTGAGGAGGCGGAGAAGGGGTTGAGGAAGTGGGCGAGGCGCCGAGAGTTCCAGGGTAAGAAGGGGGTGCTGCAAAAAAAAGGTGCAGGTCTGACAAGACGACTTCCATGTGTACATAGCCATTTCCCTTACTACCTCGCTCCTTCGCAGTCACAGTTGCAGCTCCCGACGCCGAGGAGGCTGCGGCCGCCATCACCGAAGCGGGCATCACTGCCACCATCTCGGCCGAGCTCTGTCTTCTGGTCCAAGCCGGGACGGCGGCTGCGGCGGAAGAGGGAAGGCGGGAGTGGCTCCTCTTGTGTCCCGCAGACGAGGCTGCGGCCGTGGGCGGCAGGGCCTCCAGTAACCCCTTGCTCGGCCAGTACTCCTCGAAGAGCGTCCTGGCAGGGAAGTGGGACTTGACTTCGTCCATCGAGATAACCTTGTACGAAGTCTCCTTCGTCAGGTCGCCCTTGATTCCCTGGCGGAATACAAAAAATGCGTCAAATATCACGCGGCTAAGGTTGGGGCGGTAGCTTCAGCGGAATCCTCCTCACCTGTATCTTGCAGCAGAACTTGATGTAAGCAACGTCCCATCCAGAGACGACGTCGACCGTTAGGTTCATTTGAGAGATCTCGTCGTCAAAGTAGAAGGTTGGCACGACGCGCTTGTACTTCTTGGCCGGGCTGTTGTTGTTGTGGTCCGCCGTCTTGACCTCGACGCTGACGTAGGGGAATACGCTCTCCCCGTTGATTCTGATAAAGCCGCACCGGTCTCCGCTCGGGTCAGACTGCCTCTCAACAAGCTTGCGGTGGCACAGGCTGTAGAAGGCGAAGGCCTGGATGGCGTCCTCAGAAGAGATCTGGGGAGATAAAAATGAGGTCGGAGCTGAGAGGGGACTTCGCTTACCATCCCATGTTCTCACCAGCAGCTCTCCCCCGTTGGACCTGAAGGCCTCCGGCCCGTACAGCAGCCCTGCGTGGACGACGTTGATGTCGTTGAGCAGCAGCGCCTCCCGGTCGGTGGCGGGCACGCTGACCGGGCGGTGGCAGTCGAGCACGGCGGGCGGGAGGCGGGCTACCAGTCTGGACAGGAAGGCCCGCTCCATCATGCGGACGGAGACGAACTTCTCGGTGAGGACGACGGCGGCTCCTGCGCCCGAGGCCGCCACCAGTCTGCGCCGGCGCAGCAGGAAGGGCACGAAGTTCTTGGGGTCGACCAGGATGAAGTTGCCGTCGCCTCGTCCGTTGGCCGGGATGGTCAGGACGCAGGCCCACCCAAACTTGCCCTGGGCCGAAGGGGCGTCGGGAGCGTTAGGGGGCCCAGGGCCGGGAACAGCAGGGCTGGAGGACAAATATAATATTTTTTTGCAGGAATTGAGGTGATTAGATAGAGAACGGGTCCCACTACATAAGCTTGGGACCTTTTCTAGAAAAATCTAACCTAACCTAACTTAACCTAACCTTGCTTGAAAGTCGTCCCTAGGACCCTATGCTAAGTCCTAGGCCCCTTTGCTATGTGTCCCTAAGGCCATATGCTAAGTATCCCTAACCTTCTTAGTCAGCTGCGGTCCGTAAAGGCACAAGTATACCCCTAAGCTAGGCACGCCTGTAACTGTTAGGGCCAGCAAAGCGTCGCTCTACGTACGTGAGAGCCTTCTCTCTGTTTCTGCCCTCCGCCCTCACGTCAAGTACAGCCTTGGGAGGGGCGGCGGGAAGAGCAGGGGCCTCTCCCACGCCGCCTCCGTCGCCGAGGGATCCCCAGGGCGCCGCGGTCCCGGAGAAGCCGCGCTGCATGGCCGCCGCCGCCGCCGCCCGGTGAGGGGCGGGGTCGGCGGCCTTGTCCCTGCTCTGGCTGTGGATGTGTCGGTGCATCCTGTGGTAGGCCCCCCGCGAGAGCCTGCTGCCGCGACCGCCACCGCGACCGCGACCGCCGGGCATCGTGGAACACTCAGGAAAACCTTTCCCCCCGCCCAGGGAACACTTTCCAAAAAGGAAGGCCGTTTACGGTTAGTGTCCACCTTGGAACACAGTACTACACACTGCAGTGACAGTCAGTGTGTCTGAGTCAGACTCAGAGCCCTACACACATAACGCTACGCTCGGTCCCCACGGTCCCCACCAGGGTCCCCACGAGGCACGAGCGTCTCCCCGCTCTTCTTTCTCTCCTTTAGTTTAGACTCCTTAATTGAAATTTGTGTGTGGGTCTGAGGCAGGGTCTCCCTCGGTCTCCCTCCCTCCCGTGCCAATTCGCCCCGAGCAAGCTTAACCGGTCAAACAGGAAAGCCAGGAGTTTCCTCCCGCCACCGCCAGGACAGTACCTGATCTCCCTTTTACGCGCCATCAGCAGGTAGTTGGTGACGGCGGGCTGTCCTGGCGCCACCAGGCGCACCTGTCGGCGCCATCCTCCTCGTCCGCGTGGCAGGGGCGGCGGAGGTTGGGTCGTGGGGATGCCCTGCTCCTGCCTCTCTCTCTTGAGGTCCATCCGGGGGAACAGGGGGGACGACGACAGGGGCACAAAAAACTTGCACTTGCAGTATTACTGCTACTGGCACCCTGACTCTGGCACTCGCACTCTGGCAGGAACTCACTGGAGTCCTTCCTTCTTTACAACGATAGTAGCCTTCTTTGTTCCTTAATTTGTTAAGTAAGCAGGTTTGCGAGTTTTTTGTACGGCTAAAATCATCAAATGTCAAATCCGGTGGAAGGGCCTTCAAAAAAATTGTCACATATCTTAGCGCTATCATAACACATATTTAGTGATGGTAATGTATGGAATAAAAAAGATAGACCATTTCTGAAAAAATGTCAATATGTACTTTTAGTGTAATTTCTTAATTGTAGTGCCAGGCATTGAAAACGACAAAGTGGCAGCGCTGTTTCCGAACTGCCCAAATTGAAAGGAAAAGACGAAAACGGAGAGAAAGAATCAAGTCAAGAGAGAAGTCTCCGGACGGACGAGGACGCGTCCAGCTACAGCACAGGAAAGCAACGAGATTTCAAATATCAATTCAACAAAGTTTAATCTCATCTGTTGCAACGTATGAAAAAATATTTTGACTTGCCAGAAAGTTGATGGAGCATTATTGCAGCAAGTCTTTTGTTTGGCGCCGCGCATTCAAATTTTGGTGGAGTGCAAACGGGCACAAGGGAAGGAGGCAAGTGCGCATGCGCAATGCAGGAAACTGCTTTGGAGAAAGGCGAGTGCGAAAAGGCTGGGCCACGCGCGCACAACCAAAAGAGGGTAAGCTGTTGTGGAGGCAGAGGAGAGGACTCAGAGGAGTGCAAGTGCGTCTTTATCGACCCGCACAACTTCGGGGAGGCCCCGGAGGAGGAGGAGGAGGCCCTTCAGGTCGTCATGGAGGGGCCACAGGGGGAGGAGGTGACTTGACATAAGGATTATTATAGGGTAGAAAACTATAGAATTACGCACATCATAAAAGTGTACTTTCCCGCTGACTAAGTAATGTTGTTCACTGATGTGCATTGAATAGACTTCGTTACATATGTTAACACAACTTTCACCAGGCATGAAATATGCTTACGTTCACTACGGTAGTAATAATGGAACAGATAATCGAGGTTTTTTACCCTTTTGACCTAAACCGCTTTTCTCATACAGTAGTACAGTTTTGTTACCCTCGGGGGAAACTATATTGAAGCCCTTTTTTGTTTTATTTCTATCGCATGGTTCATACACTACGCACGAATCAATCGTGACGTACGTGAATAAAATATGTTTGACCACTGTTTCAGGCTTTCCCAGCCGAGGGAATCCCCAATGTTTCGGACGGGAAAGAAGAGAACGATCAGACCACGAAGGAGGACGGGCCGATCCCGCAAGAGAAATTAACAGCTCCCCCCGCCATTGTCGTCCCCGATGTTCGCCTGCCGCTGTCCTCCGAGTGCTCTGCCTCCCTCATCCCGCTGGGGCTGCACTGCCTCCCCATGGGCCACGACAGGGGAGGCAAGGACAGCGCGGAGGACTGGCTCCTCATCCACCGCAAGAGGTTCGACCTGGTGGTGCCGCAGCAGGAGGAGGAGGGGGAGGAGAACCAGGAAGGAGAGGAGCAGGTGCAGCAGCAGGACGGGGAGGAAGCGGCCGGGATGCCGCTGCAAACGCTGCAGGTGGGATGTTGCCAATATTGGATATTGAATAGGGGAATGGAATATTTTTGCAATAATTCTCTCCTCCTCGCTCTCTCTCCCTTCAGATCTTGGTCAGGCGGAGGAGCGGCCGCTACACGGTCGGCGTCTGGGGCCGCGCGCACGAGCGGGGGGCGGTCTCCAACCTGGACGAGCTGTTCTGGCTGTGCCAAAAGACCTTCGTGGACTCCTTCGTCTGCAACGGGCTGGTGGTGGACGCCGAGGTCAGGGCCAAGTACCGGCGCTCGCCCGCGGGATCAAAGAGGGAGACGGCGCCCGTGGAGAGGCTCGTCTCGCATTGGTGCCACCAGGTAGAAAAATATTCCTCTAATTATTTTAGCGATATTGCTAGTGTTGTAAAAAAAATCCTTCCAGCTCGTTGCAAAGTCGGAAGAGGAGGGAGAGGATCAAGGGAATGTGGAGGACGCTAAGGGAAGTTCTGCCCTGAAGGAGGACACAAACGGAGTCGAGGGAGCAGATACTGCCACCACGATGGGAGAAGGCGGAAGTTCACCACCACCTGCTTCCAATTTAGCCAAGGACGAGGAACAAGCGGGAGGCAGAGAGGCTCAGGCTCAGGCTCAGGCTCAGGCGAACCCCGTCAGCGTAGAAGGTTTCAAAGAGAACCCGGAGCCCGGGGAGGAGTCCAAGCAGATCGAGGAGAAGCAGGAGTCTGGAGTTGAAAAGGGAACCTCCGCTGCGCCGTCGCCCTTCGACTCCATGTGCCCGATGTGCCGGGAGGTGTTCAGCGGCAAGCGCGGCGTCGGCGCCGCAGCGGGGGCCGCCGCCGGCAGGGCGCGGCAGCAGGCGCAGCAGAAGCACCTGTCCATGTGGCAGGGGGAGGGGGCTGCGCGCGTCAAGCAGGAGATCGTGGAGGACGACCCGGACGAGGATCCGGACTACGACCCGGTCAGGCACGCCCGGGGACTCAAGGCGGAGGAGGGAGGAGGGGGCGACGGGTACTTCAACCCTGAGGACTACCTCGAGGAGGACATGTACTACGACGAGGAGAAGGGGGAGGACGACGACGCGTGGGAAGAAGACGAGCTTGACGAAGTGAGTTGTTGTGCAGGAAATATTTTCAATGTAAGCTTTTCGGTACATTGGTAAATTTTGTTGCAGGACTACTGGGGAGATGAGGGCGGCCGCAAGAGGAAGAGGCGCGGCCGCCGCTCCTCCGCCGCTCCCACGGCAAGGAGGAGGAGGAGGAGGCGTGCCAAGGCGGAGGAGGAGGACGAGGACGGAGGGGGCAAAGGCGCCGTCGAGGAGAGCCACGACTGCGAGGACTGCGGAAAGTCCTACAGGTACCTGGGCAGCCTCAAGAAGCACATGTTGTCGGAGCACGGGAAGGACCTCACGGACAAGGACGGGAGGAAGCTGGAGGCAAACAGCAGGTGGGTGCGACTCCTTTTTTTTACCTTAAGTGTTACTTTTAACCGTAAATGTTTTCCCTAACCCAACCGAACTATTTATTTCTTAGGCGAGCCCTGAAGCGCCATTTCTGCGAGTTCTGCGGGAAGGGCTTCGAGGTGAAGACGCTGTACCTGGAGCACCGGACGACGCACACGGGCGAGAAGCTGTACTTCTGCGCCGAGTGCGGAAAGGGATTCGGGTTCGCCTCCGCCTACAACTACCACGTGAGGGTGCACCTGAGGGAGAAGGGCATGGTGGAGGACGGGGACAGAAACGCGCTGTACCACTACTGCGACCACTGCGGGAAGAGGTTCACGTGCCCGAGGATACTCAGGAGACACATCAAGGTCAGTGACGACTGACGGGGATTGCGTTGTTGTCAAAATGGTTGATTGATGGAGAAAGTTGTTCTTTTTTGCAGGTGAAGCACCTGGGCGTTTCCACAGAGTGCGTGTGCGAGCAGTGCGGCACCAAGTTCAAGAACAAGGACCGCCTGCTGGAGCACCGCAACATCCACCACCGCACAGACGACCGCTACCAGTGCAAGATCTGCCAGAAGAAGTTCGGCAGCAAGAACATGCTGGACCGCCACGCGGTGGTGCACGGGGAGCCTCAGTTCGAGTGCCGACACTGCGGGAAGAGGGTCAAGAAGAGGGAGTCGCTGGAGAACCACGAGAGGATCCACACGGGGGAGGCGCCCTTCAAGTGCAAGGACTGCAACTCGTCGTTCCGGTCTCGCCCGGCGCTATGCCTGCACCGGAGGTCGCACCACGACAAGGGCGAGAAGGAGCGGAGGGAGAAGAAGAAGCAACAGCAGCTGCAGTTGAAGCAACAGCAGCAACAGCAGCAGCAGCAACAGCAGCAGGCAGCAACTCCTCAGCCGCCTGCTCGTCCGCCGACGGCGGAGCAACCCGGGCCTAGTCCACAGCAACTGATGTCTCCGCCTCCCCAGCCCATCCAACATCCGCCCCTACACCAGCAGCAACAGATACAATTGCAGCAGCAGCAACAGCACATTCCTCCCCCACCAACCACCACCACCCAGGCTACCCCCCCCGCCCCCACCTCCAACCCAAACCCGCCCAAAAACCCACCCC
>JAAUYJ010132127.1_pt1 | contig 10139 bp, 16 predicted proteins | sample 7278031 | NCBI WGS metagenome assembly JAAUYJ01 (sample SAMN14350222, study PRJNA611818) | marine sediment metagenome | isolation source: surface marine sediment (1.8m) | place: French Polynesia: Moorea | collected 2018-08 | reverse complement strand
GATTGCAAGCTTTTGCCTTACTCGGTATCATAGTATCTGAGCTGGCTCCCCTCCACTACGGCCATGTAGACCGAGCCTCCGCTCTCAAAAAAGTTGATGGCCTTTGGTTGGTCACCCATGTCGTTGATGGACCAGGAAAACGCCGCCGTCTCGAAGTCCCCGTCTATCTTGAGGTAGGAGAGCACGGCCCCGCCTTCCCCGCCCTCAGAGGCGGAGGAGGCGAAGGCGAAGGCGCCCCCCACCACGTCGAACTCGTAGACAGAGTAGGGCCCGTCCAGGTCAGGGCTCTTCCACAGGATTTTGTCTGGGTTGCTGTAAAAAGAACTTTAGTTATTTAGGTTTTTCCTTTAGCATTATTGAAGCCTTGATCATTTGTGCTACATTTGTTTGATGGGATTTCAGCAACTAGTTAGATGTTTTGAAACATAAAATTAGTGGTTTTTGAATCTCAACAGTAAGCGTATTTCTCCAAATATATGTACCGTACACTCTAAACTCTCTTTTGCAAAACCTTGCAATTTTGAAAAGAATTTTCATGGTCACTGCAACAAGTCATTGAATAAAATTACCTGGCATCGACAATGTACCAGTTATTGGGCCCCGAGTCCGAGTCTCCAGCGCCCCACCCAATCTCATAGCTTCCATCCTGGTTCAGGTCAGCCACGACAAGGCTTGTCACCCCGTCGCCCGGGTTGTCAAAGGAGATGAACTCAGTTCCCGTGGCCGCCTCAAGAACCCTGATCTGACCACTGGTGCCTTCCTCCCCATAAAGTATGTCTGGGGTTCCGTCACCATCAACATCTGCCACTGTCAGAGCATCCTAAGAATAAAATTCAGGATGACCTTAAATTCCCTTTGAGTTTTGGCAAAATTTTCAATCATTTACTAAGCCATTGTCCAGGCTGTTTTCCCAGACTGGTGCAAAGTCCAGTGCCGAGAAGCAGGTCAGGGTGTCTCCCAAATAAGAGACAATTTCATGAACCCCATCCTCATCAATGTCAACTGCAGCCATTGGCCCTGTAGCCAGTTCTGAGGGGAATTGATCCACCGCAAAGAATTCATCAGAGTCTTCATTATACTGGAATATGGACCCATCAGCATATGCCACTTGTGAACTGCCCGACTCAGTGAATGACCCAGCTAGCCCCCTGCCTTGAGACAGTCCAAAGTAGTACACCACGGCAAATATGCTCCTGCTGGCATGGATGAAGAATGCCTGGTCGCTTTCCGGATCAGTGTACAGGGCCCCAAAGAGTCCTCCGAGGTCAATGTTACCAACATGGTAAAGGTTGGGAAAGGGGAAGGCCCCCTCGCTGTAAACGAACACCTCTTCAAGGTCGTCATAGGGATAAGTCTGCTCCATGTCATAGACGTAGACTCCTTCACCGTCTAGCATGATCCCAAAAAGTCCGTCAGTCTCCAGGAGAACAAGAGAGTCAAAGTCTTGCACTCCCGGTGGAAGCGGGTTCCCCTCCTTGGCAATGTACGTGTTGATGGCGCTCTCGTCGTCGAATATCAGCGACATCAACTTTGTGTTTCCGTTTGTTCCCTGCGGAGGAATTAAAAAAGTCGGAGAATGGACCACATGAAACGAGTGCCTCACCATCACTATCTCGACGTCGGCCTCGTCCTCCTGGTTGAAGTCTCCCACGGCGTACCCGCCGCACCCGATGCAGCTGCCCGGGTCGAAGTAGCTCCAGAGCACCTCGTCAATGTCGCCCTTGGAGCCAGGAGCCAGGAGGATAAGCACAAGAAGCATGGCAGGAGCAACAGCACTTTTTTGTATCATGATGGAGGGTTTTTCAGTAACCACAACTACAGAACTGTCTCACCTAGAGTCATTGCTCCTGCATATTTTATGCTTATACCTGATCATACATTCACACTCATTGCAGCATCACATTGACATGAGAAGATAAAGGCATTTGGAAAATTCGGACATGTTGAATCGAGATCCGATCACTCAGTGACAAACAAATGCCTCAAAGGTACACAAACGTTGTGAATGATCGTAAAGAAAGATGTCTATTGTCTAACTAGGTTTTGTCTCTTCAAGACGATGTATGTGGTAGACTTTCTTTATAGGTATGTTATATTTCGGTAATCGTCTTGCAACACACTTTGTTCATTTGCTGTGCTTGTCAGAGGAACGTGTAGAGGCTAAGTGTGAACTCATCGCCCATTAGATAGTACAATGAATCGCCAACTCCTCCAACGGCGAAATTCTTTGCGATCAGCGGGCCTCTTGGGGCAGGGTATCTATGTATAAAAATGTTTGCCACATATGGATGCAACTAAAAAATTGTTCCGCGATGTTTTCGTTCACCTTTCGTCGACGAATAGCGCAGTGATGTTTTGCCGCCTCACTTCCAATGCTCCCAGGTATGCCTTTTCCGCCTGATAGGCGGCCTTGCAGGTGAAGAGCAGTAGAGCCTCCCCTCCATCTCCCGAGGGAGAGTCTCCCCTGTCCAAAGTCAAGACAGGGAGCTCCACACCGTCTTGGTAGCATGCCTGCCCCAATTAAGAACGTATGAAGCAAGAGCAAACTCTGTTCATAAGGTCTGCGGCGGAAAGTTGGCAAAGTTCGAAAAGTTTGCCAGAGTTGAAAATATTCAAATTTAATAAATCGGTTTTTTTTTACTTTTTGGCTATTTTTTAATGGTTGCATAGGGTTGAAATTTTGCACAGTCTTTTTTAGATCTACACATTTGCTAGTATAAAGTTTTGTCTCTCTGTAGTACTTTCTGAAATTGGAAGTTGTCCCAACAAGAAAAACACTCCTTCGTTTGGGCTTTGCCGCAGACAAAAAGAAACAATTAATTGCAAAAGCTTACGTTAGTGAACTCAAAATCTGGGTCGCCCACGAATCTTACGAAGCCCTCCTCCGTGCCATAGGCCAGCAAGTCTCCCCCTCCCTGGCCAATGAGTGTCACCACCGACGTTGGTCTCCTCTCCAAATCAATCATTGTCAGATTGCCACTCGTCGCCTTCCACCTCCACATTTCCCCGTCGTCCGTGACGGCGTAGACGTCCTTGGCGACGCCTCCTCCGTCGTCCGAATTCGCCAGCGCAATGTCGACGATGGCATCCCCTATGGCTCCGGACAAGGTCTCATACTTGACTAAGGAAATCTCGTCAGTGGAGACTATGGTTAAGATGTCTCCACAAGACACAATTATGTCGACGACTCCGTCATCGTCAAAATCTTCGATCAAGATGTTACTCTTGTACCGGTTGCAATTAATTTTGGTGCTTTCGAAATACAGAACGCCGTCCCTTTGAAAGATCATGAAACCCATTATAAAGTAAAACTAAAAAATCTCAAAAAAACTCTCACTTAATGCTGTAGTATTCCAAGTTTGAAAATGACAAAGTAATTACCACTGAACTGTTGCCAAACAGGTTGCCCACGGCGATGTTGTCAAGGGATTTAATTTCCTTGAACCACATAGGCTGGAAAGAGGTCTGATTCATGGAAACCAGCACATTGTCGCTATAGTAGGACCCTGGGGTGGGAGCTGAGGCGAAGACAAAAATATTATTTTCTGGGTCAAATTCATACATGGCATAAGGACCATCAAGATCAAAACTCTTCCATATGATTTGATCTTGGCTAAAGCCGAAATTAACAACAAAATATTGACATAGAGCAGTGAGGACAAGGACTCTGTTCCAATATTCACCTGGTGTTGACTATGAGCCAGTTGTCAGGTCCTGAGTATGTAGCCCCAGCTCCCCAGGCAAGGTCATTCATGCCATCACTGTCAAAGTCTTCAACAAGTATCTTTGTTACCCCATGAAGTGGATTGTCAACCACCATGAACTCTACGCCAGTGCTAGAATTCAAGGCATGGATCTCACCCCATTGATCATCTCCATAAACAACATCCATGACACCATCACTGTCAATATCTCCAATAGTTAAGGCATCCTACGGAAAAGTTGGTTTACAGCTCTTTTAAACCTTACAATACAGCTAGTTCAAAATTACCATCCCAATTGCAACATCAGTAGCCCATATTAGCTTCAGATGTGGTCCAGAGAAACACGCAACACTGTCCTGCCAGTGCATCACAATCTCATCAAGACCGTCACCATCCAAATCCATGGCTGCCATAGGCCCTTGTTCCTCAGTGATGCCAAGGAAATTTGTCACAACAAAAGTATTGTTGTGGAGTTCAAATACCAGACCATTTGCAAAGGCCACCTGGACCAACCCTAATCCTGTGAAAGAGCCTGCAACTGCCTTGCCACTGGATAGTCCTTGGTAGTAGGTCACAAAGAAGTCGTCCTTGCTGGCATGGACAAAGATCACCTGGTCCCCCGCTCTCGAAGTGTCGGAATAGAGTGCCCCAAAATAGCCATTGATCTCAACACTGCCAGCATGGCTCAGGGAACGAAAGGGGAAGGCCGTTGAGTAAATGATGCTTTTGTTAGACATCCTGAACACAGATAGTTCCTCCCCATCTGCCAGAAGTCCATAGTCGTCATCAGTGGTCAGCAGGTCATATGTTCCTATTTCATTCCCTGGGTTTGGAAGCGCAAGACTTTCCTCCACTCTATAATTAGTGCCATCATACTCAACAGACATTACGTACTTGCGCGCATTGGTAACCTGGACAGAGGGAGGATTGGATTCGAATGTGGCAAACTTTTCTAAAAAATAATCCTCACCAGGAAGACCTCAGGGTAGCCATCCTGGTCAAAATCCCCAAAGACGCTTCCTCCGCATCCTATGCACTCACCCAGGTCCAAGTAGTTCCACACCAAGTTGGGACTTTGGCAATGCACCGAAGCTGCCAACCTGAGAAGCAAAATAACTTCCAAAGGATGTTGCAATAGCATTGTATCAACATGAACGCTGTGTATCCCAAGCTGACTGCTGTAGCCAAGTCTGTTATCAATTTCTCCTTCTGCAGAACGTAGTAGTACAAAGTCGCAATTTCGTTCTGTCAGGATCTATGGTACTTCTTGGATTGAAAGCTTGCATGACGCTATTGAGAACCACGGATATGACTAGTTGCCGTACGTACCGGTACTCTTAAAAAATCAAAATTTTGTTAAATCTACTTGCAAGTTCAAAAGTTTGTCATACCGATCGCTTTAGTTCTGCAACGGTAACGGGCGACGTACCTTTACCTTTAATTTTACCACCCTTGAATACAATCCCTCTTTTAGTGTTTTACTATTCTTCTTCACAGACGACGATTTGCTCGCCTCCCAAATTATGGACAGACAGGTTTTGTACCTTTCAAATTTAAAATTTAAAATTTTGTGGGAAAGTGTAAAACTTTCAAGGGCAACGCGGGCGCCTCTGGAGGGACCCACGGGTGGGACGACACCTCCCCGAAGGGCGACGGTTACGAAGAGGGTCCGATGGAGGACATGAGGGCGATCTTCGTGGCAAGGGGGCCAAAGTTCAAGAAGAACTACAAGCATCAGTGGATAAAGCTCGTAGACGAGTACCAGGAAAGACATTTTTGCTACAATCAAGTTGATATCATTCTACTACGATGCCACAGGAATTGACGTGGAGATAAAACAACCATATATTATACGTACTGTATATCGTCCGTAGATAGATGAAAGATCTCACTCAGGAAACTCTTTTTTATTACAGGATCTAAATTAAAGAATCGTGCTTCAAACTTTTATTCCTCCAGATCTTCTGCTACATCCTCGCCCTCCGCTGCGAGCCCCACAACGGAACCTGGTCAAGGGTCAAGGGCATGTTCGAACCGTCAAAGCTGGGACAGAAGACGACGACCAAATCGACGAAAGCGGCTTCTCCCAAAGGAGGAGGGGGAGTGGCCTCGACCCCAAAGGCCACCCTGTCCGCCGAGCCAGAGCCTCAGGCAGAGGCGGAACCAGGGAAGGCTAAGGGAGTGGGGGGCAAGAAGGGGGAGGAGGGGAAGAATACGCCAAAGAAGAAGGGGAAGAAGAATGGAAAGATGAAGAGGGTTTGGAGGGTAGGTGGGGGAGGAGGTAGTGGTGGTGGCGGTGGAGGAGGAGGAGGAGAAGGTGGTGGTGGTGGAGGCGGTGGAGGAGGGGGAAAGAGGAAGCACAAACCAAAGGGAGTTTTCAACAGAAACGACGACAAGAAAGTTTCTGAACCGGTGTCAGAGTGCGCATCGGCGGGAAATTATTAAAAAAATGACACGGAACGGAAAGCGAAGTATGTGTTGTTGAAGGAACTTTTGTGACTGTTGTTGCATAGATATATGTAGGTTACACAAAAAGTGCCTTTGTCTGTTTCAACAATGAAGACAGGAACTCGTTTGAATCATCTCGTATGTTAGCCCTTGTCATATAAGCATGAAAATCCAAGCAGTTTCAAGGAGCGAAAAAAAGTTGTATAAAAAGAAGAATGAACTTAAATCAATTTACAGTGTATAAACTCATTGTTACGTAGGTTTGGTTGGTCACGTTTTTGGCCTCGAAAGATGGTCGCGGGTTTTCACATTTCGCGGTACTTCGAGCGAAATCTTTTGAGCAAATTACCAGGAGTTTGGGCGGAGAATGACCGACAATAAACGTGTCGACAAGCAAAAGCGCGGCCGACACAGATTGTCGAATTCAATTTTTTTTTATCGATAACACAAACTAATCTGGATTCAGACACCCGCCTATAACGGCCTCCGATAGCACATACGCCGTTTTGACATACATCAGTGCACGAAGGCAAACGAAATCGAAACATTGCCGGTCTTTCAACAGTAAAACTTAATAAATCTACAAAATAATTGGGAAAATGTGGGTTGTCTTTGACTACGTGTTCACGTACTGGAAGGGCATCCTCACCATCCTCATCCCCTTCGCCCTCCTCCCAATCCCGCTCATCCTAGAGAGTAAGCCGAACTATTTTTCCAACAATAAATACAACAAGAGCGCCGTAAGACCATTTGCAGACGACGAGTCCAAGTGCGGTGCGATGGTGGCCCTGATGGCGCTGTACTGGATGCTCGACCTGATCCCGATGGCGGCGACGGCGCTCATCCCGGTGGCGCTGTGCCCGCTCATGGCCCTCATGGGCACAAACGACATCTCCATGGCCTACTTCAAGGCCACCAACATGCTCTTTCTCGGAAGTGAGTTGCAACTCTACAGGCAGTGAAAAAAAAATTACTGATGTCGGTGGTCTTGGTGCTGCTGTCAGTCCTGCTGCTCCTGAGGGTGCGGGACTGCTGCGGCATGCAAGTTTTTTATTTGCTGCTGCTGGTAGTGCTATTGCTGCTGCCTGTTCCAATAAGTGAGAATATGTTTTTTCCCCACTAAAGGCCTGATCATGGCCGCGGCGGTCGAGCACTGCGAGCTGCACCGCCGCATCGCCCTGAACGCCATGAGGCTGATCGGGGTCTCCCCTCGCCGACTCGCGCTGGGGGTCATGGTGCCCACAGCGTTCCTGTCAATGTGGATATCAAACACAGCCACCACAGCCATGATGGTCTGCTCGAAACTCAATTGGTTGCTTCCAAGGACTTTTTTGACATTGTTTCTTGTTCACGCATTGCACAAATATTATTCTTTCCTGATCTAAAAACGGTTAAAGTAATCTTTGTATTCCTTGTCACACTCTGATGCAGGTCCCCATCATGGAGGTCATCATGAGGGAGTTGCAAGACTCTGACGAGGCTGTCACAGAGGAGGAGGAAGACGGGGAGGACTTGGCACTGGCGGCGGAGAAGAGGAGGAGGAGGGACAAGGAGCTAAAGTAGGCTGCTAAAGAATGCTATCCCTGTAGCCACGCCACCAAGTGATTGCAATAATAGTTTTTTAACCAACACGGTCTTTTTGGTGTTTTAGCTGCTGTTGCCGTTTTTGTTGTTGCAGCGGCCGCTGTTGCCGTTGCTGATGTTCAAGCTTAATTTTTTGTAGCTGTTTTTGTCGCAAGTATTGAAAGAAATTCAAGCTGAAACACATTGACAAACGGATTTTATTGTTTGTTTTACATAATTTAAGCGAAAGAGGCTTTATCTCACAAGGGTTTTTTTTCCTCGCTACAGGAACCTCCGCTCCCTCCTGGCCATGACCATCTGCTACTCGGCCAACGTGGGCGGGACCGGGACCGTGATCGGGTCCACCCCCAACCTGGCCTTCACCGAGTACCTCGAGGACCTCCCGGGGAATCCGATCTCCTTCGGATCCTACATGGGGTTCGCGGTGCCACAGGCCGTCATATGTCTCGTGGTGGTATACGTGTGGCTCCAGGTGCAAAGATGGTCTGAATATTCAAAGAAATGGGTTTTTTTGCATTTTTTCTTCTTTCAGATCTACTTCTTGGGCCTCCCGTGCAGAAAGGGTTGAAATTAAGTTGCTTTGGGACAATCAAAATAAACTAAAAAAAGTTAATGAGCAGTGTTCTTGAATTCTGAAAAAAATCTCTAATTCCTTATTGTTTCCTTTTTATGGTGCTATACATGCCTAAATTAAACGAAGGATTTTTTTCAAGAAAAAAATATTGTTTGCAAAGCAACTATATGTCCACTGGGGATACGCACATGCCGCTTTCTAAGGGAGCTCCCACGCTCTGACGGAGGAGGAGGAGGAATCCCGCCTCCAGCGCAAGCAGGATTCCGTCTCACGACTCATTCGACAGCGCTGCAGGGGACTCGGGCCCATGACCTACCACGAGATCTCGGTCCTGTCCGTCTTCGTCGTCCTGGTCACGCTGTGGTTCTTCAGGCAAATTGAGACAAAAACTTGATTTCCCTTTTAAAACGCGTTAAACTATTTAATTTTTATGATATAGGGAGCCCAAATTCATGACGGGATGGTCTGACAACTTACCAGATGAAAACGAGAGGGGCGAATCGGTAATTGGACGAAATTCGAATTAATTTGTTTAAAAATAAGGGAATTTCCTCTTCAGGTTAGCATCAGCGACGGCACCCCGGCCATCCTGATGTCCCTCTTCCTCTTCTTCCTCCCGGCAAAGCCGTACTTTTTCACAGGAATATTTTCGCGAAAGAGCGGGAAAATGGCAGAAGAGACAGGTTCCGAAGACACCTCCACCTCTTCCTCTGACAAAAAGTCGGTTTCGGAGGAGGAACAGGAGGAGAATCAACAGAAGAGTCGTCGATTTCGGAACTCTCCTCCCCTGATAGACTGGGCCACCGCGCAGCGCCTTGTTGCCTGGGAGATCATCATACTGGTATAAGAAAAACTGTAATATTTTTGATTTTTTTGAGCGAGCAGTACAACAGTAGTAGTAGTAGTAGTAGTAGTGGCGGTGGTACCTAAAAGAAACAGCAGCCAAAGCAGCACCAGCGCTAGCAACAACAAAAACAGCTAAAAACAACAATACAGCAGCAGCAGCAGCAGCAGCAACAACAACAACAACAAGGATTGGAGCAACTGCTCTCGGCCTCTAGGTACGGACACAGGAAAATGCCCCGCTTACAATTTACTTTTTTAACATTTAAATTCCATAATTTTTCCTCTCCAGAGTTGCCGCAGCCGGCCAACACGCCCTAATGGCCAACCAGGTTAGAACAGTTTCTTTTCGAAGAGTTGTCTTTTCTCGCAGTCCTATTGAACTATGAAGATGTCAATGTACATTTTGGTTTTTCTCCATTGCCTCAGCGCGCCAGTGAGTTGTTGGCCGCCTCCGCCACCGTCATCCTGCAGCAGCAGCAGCAGCAGAACAACAACAACAACAACAACAACAGCGACAGCGCCGCCTTGGATGTGGTGGACAACGACGGACCAACAGTGAGTATAGATAAATTTATTTCCAAAATTGTTTATTTCTTATCAAACGCTTCTCTTATCTTAGGCTGCCAAGCTCCCCCGCAAGCCACTCCCCCCGTCCTCCCTCCCCGGCACCCCCTCCGGCACCAACGGCACCCCCGGCACCACTCCCCCGGCATCTGCCGTCTCCCCTCCCTCCCACGGAACCAGCGCAGGGTTCTGCTCAATCTGCAAGAAGTTCGTCTCGAACAGGACCAACCACAAATACGTGCACAGCCAGGTAAAAAAAAATAAAAGGGAAATGCAGTGATGTGATTTGAAAATTGAGTTCAAGTGACCCTTGATCAATGCTTGCTGATTTTGCAGTGAAGGAGTGCGTTTGGTACAAACAAGAAGCTAGCGAGTTTGAAGTGAAAAGTGAACTGATATTGAAGTTTTTTTCCCGAAAT
>JAAUYJ010141539.1_pt1 | contig 10141 bp, 2 predicted proteins | sample 7278031 | NCBI WGS metagenome assembly JAAUYJ01 (sample SAMN14350222, study PRJNA611818) | marine sediment metagenome | isolation source: surface marine sediment (1.8m) | place: French Polynesia: Moorea | collected 2018-08 | reverse complement strand
CAAACCTCCCTCCATAAAATCTCAAAGTCTTTCCTGAATAAAAGATCCCCTCAGTCTTCTCTCTCTGGATTCTCTTTCTTTATTGCCACATCAATATTTCTTTTTCTCTCTTTCTCCCCCCACAACAACTCCCATCCTTCTCATCACTTTTCTTCTCTGACTCCTCTTCCTTGCTGGCGAAGACCCTCTCGCGGTTCTTCACTCTCCTCCAGTCGGCGGTCAGCAAGCGGTAGGCGGGGACCGGCGAAATTAGGGAGGGGAAGGGAGAGCGCACGCAAAAGGAGCGACAATGATGGTGTCCAAAGTGGGGACAACCCACACTAATTATTTAGAGATGGAGGGAGGGGGGCGAGGGAAATGTCTTCACACGTAAAAGCAAAATACACCAAAATTCTTCTTGGAAGTCTTTAAAGGACATAAAAAAAAAAGTACGAACAGCAAGACACATAATTATTATTGGAACGTATTATTCTTTGGATTCTTCTCTCGTTTTTTCTCTCGACGGCAGCTCCCGCTCTTAGTAGTAGGGGTTGGCGGGGTCGTACTCCTGGGGCTTGTCGTCGTTGTTGTTGTTGTTGTTGTTGTTCTCACCGGCGTCAGGGGGGACGCCGAGAGCGGCTGCGGCGGCCTGGAAGGCATCCGAGGGAGGGGGAGCAGAGCCGGCAGCTGCACCAGCAGGTCCGCCTCGGACAGCGGCTTCCGGGGCCTGAGGCAGCCCCAGCGGGGGGACTCCCGCCTGCGGTGCCCCCGTGGAAGCGGCTTCCGGGGCCGCGTGGTCCACCGCGAGGGCGGCATTCTCCGGGAGGAGTAGGAGGGACTGCAGGGTGGCGAGGGCGTCCATGACGGGGAGGTCCGCCAGCTGGCGGTAGGCGACGAAGTTGCCCGGGGGGCGGACCCTGGGGATGGGGTAGAATCCCCACTCCACCTGTTGGAACCGGTGCCTGGTGTACAGGCCCAAGTTGGCGGACTCCTCGAAGTCGGCCCTGAGTCGTCGCATCACCGCCGGGTTGCGCAGGTCGCAGAAGTCGGAGGAGCTGTGGCCGCGGCAGAAGCAGCGGTCGCACCTCTGATGGAGGGCAGGGCAAACGGCCGTGTGGTGGTCCCTCTTGTTGGCGCAGCGGCGATAGTCACAGATGTCCCTGGTGCGGGCGTAGAGAAGTTGCTCCCTGAAGCGGCGGCAGTTGGGCTCCTCGGTCCCGGCGACGAAGCGGGAGCAATGCTTTGCAGAGCAGAAGGTGCAACGGCCGTCAAAGGCCGGCTGCAACTCGTAGGGGTTCCTGGCCCGGCCGTCCCTGTTGAGGCGAGTGTTGCTCAGCCTGGCCTTCACAATGGGGGTAGCAGGGGGCTCGTCTCCTCCCCTGATGGGGACAAAACGGACGGTGGGGGTGGTGATGTGGGGGGAGGACTTTCTGTCCATCCCCTGCGAGCGGTGGCTGTCGGCGACGAGCTGCATGTTGGCGTCCTGCTCGCAGGTGGCAACATGCGCCTGCTGCGCCCCCGCGTCCTCCCTGTGGGCCTCGGCGTCGGCCTTTTCCGGGAAGAGTCGAGCCCTCACATCCTGTGGGCCGAAACCGGGGTGGGGGCGGTCATCCGGGAGCGGGTGGCGGTGGTGGCCCCCAAGGGGGTCGGCGTTGGCCCCCATGAGTGGGGGAGACGGGTCGGGAACGGGGTCCGCGACGGCGTCCACCTCCATGTTTTCGCCCCCGATGGCGACCGAGGCCGCCTCCTGTGGGGGCGGGAGCAACTGGCCCGCGAGGGACAGCAGCTTCTGCTGCACCGGCGTCGGCCCCAGGCGGTCCTGAAGCGGGCGGCGTGGGGGCGGTGGGGTGTTGGGTGGGCCCAACCGAGCGGCGAGGGACGACTTTTGCTCCTGCGCCGAGGTGGACGGGGCCGACGACTGCTTGGTGGGGGACGGCCCCGAAGGCTTCTTTTCCCCCCGCTGCTCCGTCTTCCTCAGCTCCCCCACTACTTCCACCTCCCGCTGCAGCTCCGCCACCAGATCGTTGTCGGTGATTTCGAGCTTTTCCTCCTCCTCCTCGGAGGAGGGGGAGGCCTCCTCCTTCGCGTCCTCGCCACTGTGCTCCATGGGAGCCGCCCCGTCCGCTGCGGGCGCGGCATCTTCCCGCTCCGCTTGGCGATGGGAGAAGGCGGGAGTGGGGAAGAATCCGTCGCCGGGGTTGAAGGTAGAGGTGGCGGGCCAATCCGTGCGGAGGCGGAGCGGGTCCCTCTCGGCGGAGAGGGCCGGCGGTTCAGCTCCCTCTAGGAAGGTGACGAAGAGCTGGCGGAGGGGGGCGGTGGTGTCCACCGCCTTCATGCCCGTGTAGACGAGGCCGTGCAGGATGAGGCGGTTGACGAAGAGGTGCATAGAAGCGGCCTCAAAGAAGAGAAAAAATTCCTCTTGGGGGGACAGTTTGTCCACCCCCGTGGGGATCCACCCCGGCTCCCTCCAGGCGGGCCAGGGGCCCGCGTAGCGCGGTTCGCCGATGAGGTGGGAAAATTTGGCCTTGGAGGACGGGCGGTGGTGGTAGGCCGTGGCGTAGGCCATCTGCCAGGCGGTGTCTCCCAAGTCGGACCTGAAATGCGGCCAGATCACGCCCGTGTACTGGTAGACCGCGAAGAGCTGAGGCATGCCGACGAGGCGGCGGAGGGAGCAGCCGTCCTCCACCTTGGAGGAGGCGCTGGTGGAGACGAGCACGAAAATGTTTTCGTCCTCGAGCCAGGCGCGGAGGGAGGCCGGGAGGAGCTCCCACCGGCGGAAGGACTCCCTCTTGGCTGCTAGGGAGCACATGCCGAAGGCGACGATCCTGCCGCTGAAGGTGCCGACGACGACGTACCTCAGCTCGTCCTTGGCCCAGACCTGGGCGAGCGAGAGGGCCGGGACTAAGTCCACGGCTGCCCGCAGGTCTGCCTCCGCTCCCGATGCTGCCCACTCCTCCTCGTCCTTGATGAAGGTGAAGCAGCGGCGCTGGTTCGAGCCCAGCTCGTCCCTCCACTTGCGCGGCTTCATCTCCTGCGCGTGGGCGGCGAGGAGCTTGTAGTTGTTGTAAGTGGAGTGTTTCATTTTCTCGACCGCGCGGTCGAAGGCCGGGCCCTTGAGTGGGTACGGCGTGGGGGAGAACATCTCGCGCCGAGCGGGACAAGGCCCAGAACGGCGAAGAGGGGTAGACGAGGGGGACGAGCTCGGAGGAGAGGCTGAAAGGCAAGGGGGGGAAACCGTCAGCGAGGTCCCGCCTAGAAGGGGGGATGGGGGAGATTTTACACTCACCGGAATGGAATAGATGCGGACACCTAAGTTGAACAAAGTTGTTGTCCCCTCGAAAATCCCCGAACGAATGAGGGGGAGTGGAGGGTGGCGGCCGCCCAGGTGGTGGCGGCAAAGTACTCTGCTCGTTCCAAAACGGTGGGTATCACCTACTCTCGTGGTGCTGTTGTTGGCAAGCAGCATCTTTTTCTCCCCCTCCAGAGGCAGAAGTAGCGGCATTGGCGGAGGATGAATCCTCCTGGAAAAGTGGGCGGGGTGAGGGAAGATGCGGCGAGGGGGTAGCATAGGCGCGGCGGCCGGGGAAATCCGAGATGGCCGCCCCCTAACCGTCAGAACTGGGACAAGTAGGTCTGTTTTACCGGGAGAAGGAGAGCAACAGCTCCCACATCTCTCAAGAAGCGGCGTCCATGCGGTGGATCTTCCTCCCCGGCGTGCTTTCCTCCCAGAGTGTCGGACGGCGCTCCGATTGGTCGAGCGGAGGGAAGAGGGGAGACGGACGCCGCTCCCATTGGTTGCAGCGGCGGCGCTGCGGGCGTGCGTTTCCTTCTTCTTCCACTCCGCCCCACGGCAGGGGGATAATTGAGGAGATTGGGGGCCCACAGTTCAATTGTGCGAACTCTTCCATCTCTCCCCGGGTGGACTGCCACCACCCGTGCTAGTGGCCACTTGTGGTAGGAAGAGGGGAGGAGGAAGGTGACGATGTCTCCTTTCTGAATGTCTCTGCCGCATCCTCTTTTCTTGGTGGCGAGTTGGAGGTGGGGGAGTATTTCTTCCCCAAATCTCTTCCTGAAGAGGGCCATGGCCTCTTGCAGCGCCGCCCATCTTTTGGGGAGCGGCGGGCCCTCATTGGGCCAAGGGGCCGCAATGACGGGGATGGAGGCCGCTCCTGTTAAGAAGTGATTAGGAGTGAGGGGAGTGGGATCTTTCCCGTCTGTACTGACGTACGCCAGAGGTCTCATATTGAGTAGGCCCTCCACTTCTGCGAAGGCGGTGTACAGCTCCTCCAGCCTGAGGGAGTAGTGCGACGGGAGGGCGTGATAGAGGGCTGCTTTGGCCGCTCCAATCAGCCGTTCAAAGACCCCCCCATAGTGACTTGCGTAGGGAGGGTTGAATTTCCAACGAATGGTTGGCCTCTTCTCCTCTACCTTTCCCTCACCCAAGCAACTCCACAGCTGGAACAGGAGCTTGTTCGCCCCCTCGAAGTTTCCACCGTTGTCGCTGAGGACGGTATGCGGATTGACCCCTCTGGAGGAAACCCTCGTAAAGGCCAGTAAAAAGGCGTCGACTGAGAGGTCGGAGAGGACTTCCAGCCTCACCGCCCTAGTGTGGCAGCACGTTACGAGTAGCATGTAGTAGGACTCGTATGATCTCCCCCTCTTTACCCTGTAGGGGCCGGCGCAGTCCAGGGCAGTGACCGCGAAAGCCACGGGCCCCTCTCCACCGGGGAGGCGGAGCTCCGGGAGCGGGCCAGTTGGAGGCCGTTGCGGCCGTCCCAATCGACGGCGACACGAGACGCATGTGCTGACCAACTTGTACATGTGAGTGCGGGCCCGCGGCAGCCAAAACCGTGCCAACAGTCGATTTAAACAGGAATTTGTTCCTCCAGCATGGCGCAAGTCTGTCTCATGTATGTGGCGAAGCAACAGGCGGGTAAAGGGGGCCGAAGGGGGGAGGAGGATCGGCTCTCTAAAATCCCTAGGTAGGGCTGCTGCTTGCTGCAGGCGGCCCTGACCACGGACGAGTCCATCGTCTGCGAGGAAGGGAGGGAAGGCAAAGAAACCCATCTTCTTCAAGGTAGTCTTCGGAGAGGGGCCGCTGAGTGCCTCTCTCAGCTCCGACTGAGCCATGTAAAGATAGAATCGTTCGGCTCTGAGCACCGGCAGCGGGAGTGGTGGAAGAGCGAGACGAAGGCGAGCTCGGTCTCTCCACCTGCAGGCCGCGACGTGGAGGCGGTAGAGGTGACGGAGGTCGCTGCATTTACTAGGGTTGAGGAGGGGAACCGATTCCACCTCTGTGGCGACAAGGACTACCTGCTCTTGCTTTCGCAGCTCCGCTAAAATGGCCGACATGGGAATCTCTTTCGGCGGTTGGGGAAAATTCCCCTGGATGAGGAAAGGGGGTCCTGACTTCCAGAGGGAGGAGGCGGCCAGTACGGCCGGCCGTACCCCTCTGGTGGCCAAGTCGGCTGGGTTTTCCGCCGTGGGGACCCACCTCCACTCCGCTGGCTCGGTATGGCGGCGGATGTTTTGGAGGCGGTTGAGAACGAAGGGTTGGAATCTTGTCGCGTCGTCTCTGAGCCAATAAAGCACCGTGAGAGAGTCCGACCAGTGGTGGATTTTATGCACATGGAGTTTGATGTGGCGGAGCACAGTCAGACGGAGTTTTACTGCGAGCTCAGCCGCCATAAGCTCCAACCGCGGGATGGTGTGAGTCTTTCTGGGTGCTACATGAGCCCTGGCTGCCACCAAGGAGGCGGAGGACGAGCCTCCCCTGTACTTGCACACAAGGTAGGCGGCTGCCGCAAAGGCAGTGGCTGAGGCGTCGGCGAACACATGAAGTTCGGCCTGAACTTGTACGTCAGTTTTAATTCCCCTAGGGAAGGAGATGAGATGCAGCTCTTCCAATTGACGCACCCAACTCTCCCACACTGGACAGAAGGGGAGGGGCTGGTCCCATCCCCGTTCTTTTCCCGCAATGGAAGAGAAGAAGACTCGTGCAGTGATGGTGAACGGTAGGAGGAGACCCAGTGGATCGTAGAGTCGGGGAAAGAGTTTTAATACTCTTCTCTTTGTCCATTTTTGGTCAGGGGCCTGGAGCCCGCTGAACACGAAGGTGTCTGCCGCCGCATCATAATTGATTCCCAAGGTTTTTAAACCATGCTGGCTGTCCTTGGTGCAGACCTCCGTGACGTTCAACAGCTTGGGCGCCCATTTCTCTCGTGGGACAGAGTGAAGAACTCGTGGACTGTTGGAATGGAACTTCGCCATGTTCATCCCCGCCTCGGAAAGGATCCGCCGGACCTGTGCAAGGGTGGAAACGGCTTCTTCCTCCGTATCTGCCAAATCCAGTACATCGTCAATCAGGGTAGAGTTGGTGATAGTATCCACCGCCTTGGGGAACTGTCCCTCGAATTTTTTGGCGTGTTCTTTGACCGTCCAGACCGCGAGGAACGGACTGCCCGCGTTTCCAAACACATGCACCTGGAACTGGAGTGCTTGGAGGTCTCCTCTGCCGTCTCGCCAGAGAAAGCAATGGAAGGGCCTGTCCTTTGGGTCGAGGAAAATGCGCAGAAACATCTTCTCCACGTCTCCAGAAAAGGTGAAGAGGCCCGACCTAAAGCGAAGCAGGACGGCGAGGACGTCGTTCAGGAGGTTGGGGCCGCTGAGGAGGTGGTCATTGAGACCAACCTTACAGTCCATCACCACCCGCACCGGAGTGGAAGGTTTATCCATGTTCACCACGGGGAAGTGCGGCATCAAATACTTCACCTCCTCCGACGGAAAAGGGACCGACTTTACTTCCCCTCCTTCCTTCCACCCCTCCAACGCCTTCTCGTAGGCGGTTTTTATGACGGGGTCGCGGAAGTACTTGCTGGCTTCTAGGCTTTGGAGCCGATGTGTTGCCTGGGGAATGTTGAGGGCGGGCCTCTCACTTCCTGGGGCCCACGTGCAGCCCACCTGATAGCGCCCCTCCCTCCTCCTGAGGGTGGAGCGAGCCTGCTGAACAATAAATTCCTCCCTGGGGGAGAGGACCTCCGCAGCCGGAGCCTCCTCCTGCTGCAGCAATCTCTGTACCAAACGGTGGAGCTGCTTGTCTGACACCTCGTCGACAACACGGGTCGGGCGGGCTTTTGTAATTTTCATTAATCCGTCCCCTTCTGGCCAATCGGCCGAGTCTACCGGGTCTGCGACCGCAGTACGGGCGAGCAGGGCCACCAAGGCCGCTGATTGATCCTTGGGGAGATTGGGATGCGTCGGGCCGGTGACAGTCCATCCCAGCGGCGTGAGTCGAGCCACGGGGTCCAGTGCCCCTCCCCTTACTTCTCGCAGCGCGGCAGAGAGCTCAGGCACTCGGCTGCCGATGAGAAGGTGCACTGGCTGATCAACCATGGGTTGAGGTAAAGGAAGGTTTTTCAAATGGGGAAACTTTCCTCCAAGTTTGCTCCAATCGACCGGGGCGTACGTGCCTGCTGGGCGACGCATAATTTGGACTCCCAAACGACGGAAAGGGCCCCCATTGGGTCCTTTTATGTCGATGTTGGACAGGAAAGTGCGGTAGGAAGTTACTTTCCCTCCCACTCCTTCTGTCGTCGTCCAGAGGGTGGGTCCCTGCAGGCCCAAATGCTCTGCGGCTTCCACACTGAGGAGGCCCGCGCTAGTGCTGCCGTCGTCGAGCAGGGCGTTGACGTAGAGGCTCTTTCCATTTTCGTGGTTCCTCAACAAGAGAGGAATTGTGCGAAGAGAAACCGCTTTTCGGTAAGGAGCAGCGCCGCTCGCCTCCAACAGGCCGAAGTCGACGGTGGCGGCCGCTCCTTCCACATCCTCGTCTCCCTCGTCCTCAAAAAAGGCCCGATCGGGGGGACTGCTGTCCGCCCCATGGATCATGGTATGATGTTTCCCACCACATTTTTGGCAGTTGTACTTAAAACGGCACTTTGTGACTGGATGACTGCGTTGGAAGCACAGGAAGCAACGGTTCTCGCGCACCAAGAGCTCCTTCCTCTGCTGCGGCTTCCACGACTGGAAACGTGAGCACTGCGCTAGGGGGTGAATGTCGGGGGCGCAGAGCGGGCAAGGGGGCCTCTGGCGGTTGGGAGGGTTGGTATAAAACGCCGCTTCTCCCCCCGCCTCTTCTGTACCTTCTCCATCTCCCCCTCCCCCCTCCACCGCCAACCACTCCTCCTCCAGGGTGAGAAAACCCCGGTTCCTGTCCAGGTGACTGGAAGGGAGAGAGGGACGGCGCCCCGAGGGGTGAGGGGAAGCCTCCTTTCCCGCTCGGAGCGAGATTGTTCTCCTCCGATGGAAACTTTCCACTTGTCGGTGATCCTTCAGTTGTTCCCCTAGCCAGTCCCTCAAGGCATGGAGGCCCCGCTGGCGGTCATTGAGACGCAGCCAGTCCAGGTACCTCAAGGTGTAGGTGGACTCGATTTTGCTCATGATCTGTGTGTAGAAGCTGAGGGACTCCGTCTCGTCTATCTGTGATCCTGTGGTCCCCGCCCACTCCGTCAGGAAAGTACGGAGCCTCGAGTAAAGGAGTTCTACCACCCGGTATTCCCCTTCACGGAGCTCGGGCACCGCCAGGAGGGCATCTTGGCGAGCTAGCAGGAGCTCGTCCGTACCTCCGTACCTGTCCTCCAGTGTCTCCAGCGCCTCTTTGTACCCATCCTCCGTTCCTACAATCCCCTGAACGAACTCCCTCATTCTCGCCGTCTTAGTCTCCATGCTAGAGCGGAGGAGGAGGCACTTATACTTAACATCAATATTGGTGAGGTGTACGCACGGCAGGAAGCAGCTCCTCCAGGCGGAGTAGCTGTTCCTGCTGCCGTCGAAACGCGGGAGGGACTCGTTCGCGATGCGGTAGACCTCCGTAGCCTTTTGCGTCTCTTCTCTGGGCGGAACAACGTTCCAGGGAAAAGGGAGGTCCAGGTAGTAGTCGTCCTCCAGGCTGCATCCTTTGGGCTCGAAAGGGTTCCTTCTCCCCCCTGCCCAGGAGGAGCTCCGGTTCAAACTGCTCCTCCCCCCACTACCTGTCACGGCGATTCCATTCGCGCCCGTGGCCACCCCAAGGGGCGGCCGTGCAGGGGAGGTAGACGCCGAGGTTGTCCTCCCCGTCGAGCCCGAGAGTGCCAGGAGGCGGCCAGCCATGCCCGGCCCTGTTCCTCCCCTCCCTCCCCGCGCCCCGCCGGGGCTACGCCCGCGGCTCTGGTTCCTCCCCCGCCCATTCTTCCCAGACGGGGTTGAGCCCACAGCGGCCGTCGTCGGCGCTAATGGCGTGGTGACGGCTGGTGCCGCCGGCGTCTTGCGCAGGTTGGCCACCTGCGTCGTCAGGAGTTCCACGGTGGCCTCCAGCCCCGCTCTAATGGCGATCGCCTCCTTCACCATATCGTCCACCACGTCGGTGGAGAGAGACTGAAAATCAAAGTCTGTTATTGCTTGAATCATCTTTTCTACAGCCGCTGTCTCCTTCTGCAGGGAAGCAACGTTCGCCTGCGGGTCCAGCAGCCTCCCCCCCGCCGTCTTGGCCAAGTCCGCTCCCTGCTGCAGCAGCTCCAGCACCGCCTCGTCCGGAGTGCGGCTGGAAGAGGAAGCCTTTCGTAGGGCCTTCCCTTTATGAGGGGCCTTGGCGGAGCTTCCCTTCGCAGACCTTGTGTTCCCCGCCGGGCCGCCCCCGCTCGTTCCCGCGGCGGGCGCGGCGGCCGCTGCCACACTCCCGCCCACCGCGGTTCCGCCGGGCTGCGCCAGTCCCCCACTGCCACCCGCAGCCGTTCCCCCGCTGCCACCTGCAGCTCCTCCTCCGGCAGCTCCCCCGCTGCCACCTGCAGCTCCCCCCCCGCTGCCACCTGCAGCTCCTCCCCCGCTGCCACCTGCAGCCCCCCCCCCGCCGCCACCTGCGGCCCCTCCCCCGCCGCCACCTGCGGCACCCGCCATACCTTATCCCGTCACCGCTGGGCCCGGTGTTGGGCGCCAATTGTCGCTCCTGTCGGAGCTAGCAGGGGCAAGAAGCCCACAGCAGGTTCCCAGCAGCAGGTGACATCAGCAGGACAAGATACAAACCTCCCTCCATAAAATCTCAAAGTCTTTCCTGAATAAAAGATCCCCTCAGTCTTCTCTCTCTGGATTCTCTTTCTTTATTGCCACATCAATATTTCTTTTTCTCTCT
>JAAUYJ010133007.1_pt1 | contig 10143 bp, 9 predicted proteins | sample 7278031 | NCBI WGS metagenome assembly JAAUYJ01 (sample SAMN14350222, study PRJNA611818) | marine sediment metagenome | isolation source: surface marine sediment (1.8m) | place: French Polynesia: Moorea | collected 2018-08 | reverse complement strand
GGCGGCGGCCTTGCAGGCCAGACGACTGTTGGGTCATCGTGCACTGGTGGTCGTGTTGACGGACCTGTCGACAGGCGATGATGTTTCTCAATTCAGTCAGGCCGTGTGTTTATTGAGCGCCAAACACCTGGTGGTGATCGCGAGTATCGATGATAAGGCGATCGAGGCCATGAGCTGGAAGCGTGCGTCAAACTGGCTGGACCCCTATCGCAATTTTGCCGCGGCGGAACACTGCCGTCAGCGCACGCTGGCAAAGTTGAAATTGAAACAGCATGGCGCTCTGGTCATCACTGCCGCGGCGGATCAGTTGGATGCTAAAGTAATGGAATATTACACCGAGCTGCGGCAGCGGATCGCGGTCTGATATGTCGGGCGTATGCGCGTTGCTACGGTAGCCTGGTTAAGCCGATACGGGTTGTTTCTGGAGGAAATGTCGGCGGCAGGGATGGCGCCGTCGAGCCTACAGGGAGGTATTCACGGCGTTTTCCGGAAGAAATAGCCCGTATCGGCAGGTCGCTTGCCTTAAGTAAGAGCCATTCGGGTCAATCCTTTTTCTGTTTTTCCTCGTGTATATCATCCTCGGGCCGGCCATACTTTCTTGCGGTAAAAGTCAGAATCACCAATGCGAGACTCAATAAAACCACCGCACCGGATATCGTCAACAACAGATTCAGGTGGAACGGGTCAGACACTTTTTGCACGTCAATGACCAGGTGTCTTGATAGCGCAGTAATCGCAATGAAGATCAGGAACTGCACCGGCAAACGGTGTGTTTTGAAATAAATGCCGATCATTGCACCCAGTTCCAGATAGATGAACAGCAGCAGAATATCCTTCAGAGCGGCATATCCCTTTTCCATAATGTGAAGGTACTCGTAAACCGCTGACCAGACGACGGTCGCGCCGATCACGAATAGCGCGAGATTGTGGAATATGTCCACAAGGGCGCTGCCCAATGCTTGCAGCTTTTCGGATTTGTCTTCCATCGATGTCTCCTGTGCAATTGTTCAAATCTTGAGCTTGCTTCTGCTTACAACGAATGGCCGCGCGACGAGAAGTGCTTCAGCGTCTCAGCCAGGGCAGACCGAAGATCAGCAATAGCCAGAACACCGTCCCGGTCATAATACCAACTGCAACACGAAATGACAGGGTGAATTGGGGGTCAGGTGAGATATACCCTTCGATCAGCCCCGCAAGCACCAGGAAGGGTAACGCGACCAGCAACACCTTGCCTGTATCGGCCGCGGCCTTGCGGAATGCCTGCTGGCGCGTCATCGAGCCCGGTCGTAGCAAGGCTTGACCCAGTTTCAATCCCATTGCCCCGGCGATGCAGATAACGCTGAGTTCGACTACGCCGTGGGCGATGACGAATTCGAACAATGCACCGTCGAGTCCATAGTGGCCGGTAAAAGCGAACACGCCTCCGAGCATAAGGCCGTTCAGGCTGATGATATACAGCGTACCTAATCCATAAAATGCGCCGAGTGAAAAGGCGAAGATCGACACCGTGATGTTGTTCGTCATCAAGCTCAATGACAGCAATGATGAGGGTATGATGTTTAATAAACCATCGGTCCACAGTTCACCGGCTTGCACACGATTGATCATCTCGGCTGATGCAAACAGGGGTGCCAGATCGGGGAAGCTGCTGATCAGCAACCAACCGCACACAACGGCGCCGATGAATAGCGCGATCGTCGCAAGTAAGATAGGCGCCATCTGGCGGATGAGTTCGGGCGATTCGAATGCATAGACATCGCGCCAGCGCAGCAGCGTGTTGCCCGGTGTGCGATAGATGAGTTGATGGCCGCGAAGGAAAAGGCTCTCCAACCAGGTGTGAATCCGGCTGCCCGGCAAGGCACTGCGGGCAAGCGACAAATCGCTGGCCAGCATACGAAATCCACTGATGAGATCACGTGCTGGTTCGATATCATCCGATTTCTTATCACGCGATGACAGCTGCATCTCCATCGCTTGCCACTGCGGGATGCGCTGTTGCAACCAGTTTGCCAGCGCTCGCTGAACGTTGCTGTTATCAGGGACAGCCATCGTCAGCCAGCCAGCAGTTGCTGCAGGTGGGTTTTGAGCTGGTTTGGGTCATCGCTGTGTCGCTCGTCACCGATTTTGCTCAGGAACTGCTGGGCAAGGTGGATGCGTTGGTGTTTTTCGAGTTGCGGCCAGCGCTCCAGCAGTTCGAGCAAGAGATCGTAATTCTCTGTTGATAAGCGGGAATCCAGAGACTGTCGCGCAACATCGGCCAGCGGCTGCCGTCCGCCTGTTTTCTGATAGACCAATACCGTCCCAGCCGCGATATCGCCGATGCGCACCTGATTTCGAGTAAAAATCACCACGATCAGGCCGACCGTATAGACGCCCGGCAGGCTGTCGATCAGGCGGAAAATGTTTCTGATCAAGATACTGCCGATACCCGGTGTATGGCCTTCGAGCGTGACCAGTCGTACACCGGCCAACTGTTTGCCTGGTGTACTGCCATGCATGGCGGTCTCCAGGATCGGATGATAGAAAAAGTAGACGATTGCCGCCGGCATAAAAATGATCCAGCCGGCTTTCGTGTTCTGGCTGTCCTCGTCGAACAGGGTCGAGAAAACCGACAGGTCGTAAAACACAAAGGCTGCCAGGTATATCCACAGCAACGCGGCCAGCAGGCGGATGTGCCAGTCGAGCACAAATGCATACGAGCGCGCACCGATACCGGCGACCTCGAGCGTGCAGGTCATGGCGTCGGCGCTGTTAACGGTAATCAGTGTGTTGTGTGAAACAGTGTCCAAGTTATCAGCATATGGCCAGATTATTACGAGTATATGTCATTTTTCTCGATTCGCTCGAGCGGGCCGTGAGCCTTTTCGGTGTTGTTCCAACTTTGTCATACCATGGCTGATTTTCAAATTGCACTTGGACCCAAGAGCCGTTAACCTTCGCGCATGTCCAACTGTGCCAGCAGACTACTTTGAAAGCGGATTTGCTCAGGTTTCTTCGTGCCATGACGGAAAGCTTGCGTGATCTGGCTCCGATAATTCTGGTTATCGCGTTTTTTCAAATCTTCGTGCTGCAACAGCCGCCGGATAACGTCATCGACCTGCTGGTCGGTATTCTATTCGTTGTCATCGGCCTGACTTTTTTTGTGTTCGGGCTCGAAATGGGCTTGTTCCCGATAGGCGAGTCCATGGCGCATGCCTTCGCGCGTAAAGGTAATGTGGTCTGGTTGTTGATATTTGCGTTTGCGCTGGGATTCGGTACCACGGTGGCCGAGCCTGCTTTAATCGCTATATCCGAGGAAGCCTCCGAAGTCGCGGCGGGCGCTGAACTGATTGCCCTGACCGATGAGGCCATGGAAAACTATGCCACAGGCCTGCGCTTTACTGTCGCCCTGTCGGTCGGCGTCGCTATCGTCATCGGTGTGCTCAGGATTATCATGAACTGGTCGATTCACTACATGATCATGGCCGGCTATATCATTGTGGTCATCGTCACCGGGTTCGCCCCTGAAGAAATCATTGGTATCGCCTATGACTCCGGCGGTGTGACAACATCGACGATCACGGTACCGCTGGTGACCGCTCTCGGTATCGGTCTTGCATCATCGATCAGCGGGCGCAATCCGATGCTCGACGGTTTCGGTCTGATCGCCTTTGCCTCGTTGCTGCCGATAATTTTCGTGTTGATCTACGGGATCCTGATCTGATGGGCATGCTCGGCGAACTGGTGGAATTATTCCTCGACACCATTTTGGATGTGTTACCGATAGCCGCCATCATATTCGGCTTTCAGTTTTTCGTTCTGAGACAGCCGATGCCGAATTTGAAGAAGGTATTGATCGGACTGTTCTATGTGTTGATCGGTATCACCCTGTTTCTGCTCGGATTGGAGCAGGCGCTGTTCCCGTTGGGGCGCCAGATGGCAGAGCAGTTAACCGATCCTGCTTTCATCCATGGGCTGCAGTCGGTGACAGGCCATTTTCAGTTACAGTGGCATGATTATATCTGGGTCTATCTGTTTGCTTTCGCGATCGGTCTGAGCACGACCCTGGCCGAGCCCTCGTTGATTGCCGTGGCCATCAAGGCACATGAAGTGTCAGCGGGCGCGATCGGAATCTGGGGACTGCGCATCGCCGTCGCGATGGGTGTGGCCATTGGTATCGCATTGGGCAGCTATCGCATTGTAACGGGTACGCCACTGCACTATTACATCATCGTGGGTTATATCATTGTCATCGTCCAGACTTTTTTTGCGCCCAAAATCATTGTGCCGCTGGCCTATGATTCGGGCGGCGTTACAACGTCAACGGTTACGGTACCGCTGGTCGCAGCGCTTGGTCTGGGCCTGGCGGAAACCGTACCGGGACGCAGTCCGTTGATCGACGGTTTCGGACTGATTGCTTTTGCCAGTCTGTTTCCGATAATTTCGGTCATGGCTTATGCACAACTGTCTGAGTACAAGGCTAATCGTGCCAAGAAAAAACAGCAGCGGGATTGATCGAACGATTGCGGGTCTAACCGTACAAACAATATAACGTATACGTATACTGGATAAAATTACTCGAGAGGTAGCAACAAGATGAGGAGTTTGTTATGCATTTCAAGTTATTGATCGCATTTGTCGAAGATACGCTATCGACGAAGGTCATGGATGCTGCGAGGCAGGCGGGCGCCACTGGCGCAACCGTCATCAGTAACGCACGGGGCGAGGGCCTGCTGCAAAGCAAGACATTCTTCGGCCTGTCGCTGGAAACACAACGGGATGTCGTGCTGTTTCTGGTTGAGAGACATTTGAGCAGGCATATTCTGGAGAAAATCTGCGAAGTCGGTGAATTCGATTCCTCACCCGGAAGTGGTATTGCCATCCAGATCGACGTCGAAGATGCTGTGGGTGTATCGCATCAGATCGAAAAACTGGAAGCTATCGTGGAGACCGAGCTATGAATGACAAACCGATAACGCGGGTTCGCGACGTTATGAAGACGGATTTTGACCTCGTTGACGGCCGCATCACCGTCATGGAAGCGTTGAAACGAATGCAGCATATTGAACCAAAATCATTAATCGTCGACAAGCGCCATGAAGACGACGAGTATGGCATGCTGCTGATCTCCGATGTCGCCAAGCTGGTGCTGGCAAAGGACCGCTCGCCGGAACGCATCAATGTGTACGAAATCATGTCCAAGCCAGTGCTGTCTGTCGACCCGGGCATGGATATCCGTTATTGCGCGCGTTATTTCGAGCGGTTTGGCCTGACGCGCGCACCTGTGGTCGATCACGACAAGGTGGTCGGGATTGTTAGCTATACTGATCTGGTGATGAAGGGTTTGGTCAAATTCGAACACTCAAGAGACTGAGTCATGCCTGCTAGCCGCTTCCAGGGTGTTGCGCAACAGTACGGCGACCGTCATCGGGCCCACGCCACCGGGTACCGGTGTTATCCAGGCTGCGCGTTCGGATGCGCTGACAAAATCTACATCGCCGGTCAAAGAGCCATCTTGCTGCCGGTTGATGCCCACATCGATAACCGTTGCGCCGGCTTTTATCCATTCGCCTTTGACGATCCCGGGTTTGCCGACGGCGACGACCAATATATCAGCGCGACGCACATGCACCTCCAGATCGCTGGTGAATCGATGGCAAACCGTCGTCGTGGCGCCAGCCAATAACAGCTCGAGACACATCGGGCGACCCACGATATTCGAGGCACCGACGATCACCGCGTGGCGCCCCTTATAGGTTTCGCCAATATGATCCAGCAGCATGATGATGCCCCAGGGCGTGCACGGGCGCAGCAGCGGATTACGTTGGGTCAGACGGCCGATATTATAGGGGTGAAAACCGTCCACATCCTTATCCGGGTGAATGGCGTCGATGATCGTGGCCTCGTTGATCTGCGGTGGCAACGGCAGCTGCACCAGAATACCGTCAATCGCATCATTATCATTCAGTTCACCGATCAGCTCGAGCAACTGCTGCTCGCTGGTGTCAGCCGGTAGATCATAAGCACTGGAGATGATGCCGGCGTGTTCGCAAGCCTCGCGTTTTTTGCGAACATAGACCTGGGACGCGTGATCTTCGCCAACCAACACAACCGCCAGCCCCGGCGCGCGGTGACCGGCGCCGACGCGTTCTGCGATGCCTTGGCGAACCGATTCACGAATTTCTGCAGCAATTTGCTTTCCGTCAATAATCTGGGCGGACATGCGATCTCAGTCAGTTTTGTGGGCGGGGCCGATTCTCTCATGTCGACTGCTATTGCCACAAGATACTTGCTATTATTTGGGCAAAATACGGCACCGTAAACCCGAATCTTGACCGTTCGCAGCGCAGCGCGTATCATCGCGCCTCTTGCGTGTTAGGAAATAGATACCGGGGTATAGCGCAGTCTGGTAGCGCGCCTGCTTTGGGAGCAGGATGTCGGGAGTTTGACAAAATCGCCGGGAGCGATTTTGAACGCACGAAGTGCGGCCCGCAGGGCGGAGGGCAGGACGCCCGGAGTAATCTCTCTACCCTGCCAATGTGAAACATTGGCTAGCCACGCAACGGAACTGCAGTATCGCGGGGTACAGTCAAGAGCTGTATCAAGAAGCGAAAGAATTCGGGGTATAGCGCAGTCTGGTAGCGCGCCTGCTTTGGGAGCAGGATGTCGGGAGTTCGAATCTCTCTACCCCGACCAAATAAAGTGTCGAGCGTCTGGCGTTGAATGACGACGACCTGAATTAAGCGCCCGTAGCTCAGCTGGATAGAGCATCGGCCTTTAAGCGCACGCGTTTGCGTGCAACCAGGAGCCTTTACAGGGAAACGGAACCTGTAAAGTGAATCGCACTGTATCGGGGAAACCTTAACAGCTGGAAATCACCCAGGCTGATGGCAATCCCGAGGAAACCAGCAACACGGGCGGCATACGGGATCCGTAGAGACTATACGTGCGACACCTGCGATGGTGAAGAGATAGTCCAGACCACAACCCCATAGTAATATGGGGCGTCGAAAGGCGTGGATGGTAAGCTAAGCCGAGGGTCGCAGGTTCGACAAAATTGCCGGGAGCAATTTTGAACGCACGAAGTGCGGCCCGAAGGGCGGATGGCAGGAAGCCCGGAGTAATCCTGCCGGGTAGGTTAGAATCTAGCGCCTGTAGCTCAGCTGGATAGAGCATCGGCCTTCTAAGCCGAGGGTCGCAGGTTCGAATCCTGCCAGGCGCGCCAAACTTTGTTAGAACGATGGTGGGTGTAGCTCAGTTGGTAGAGCCCTGGATTGTGATTCCAGTCGTCGTGGGTTCAAATCCCATCACTCACCCCAAATTTGCGTGTATTTGCGTACACGCACATAGATAGTCGCGAAGCGACACCTTAGTTGCATCTGTTCAATAGATGCACGCAACATGGGTCATTAGCTCAGTTGGTAGAGCAGGAGACTCTTAATCTCTTGGTCCGGGGTTCGAGTCCCTGATGACCCACCAATAATATCAATGCCTTACATGGACGTATTCGCATTGTCCTATCAAGCTTGGGAACAGTACAAGCGCCTGTTCATTTTAATGGTTCCACTATTTCTGGTTTGACTCTGCAACGTTTTTTGGTGGTTTCGGTCCCGTAGCCGGTCAATCGATTTTCCGCTGCGCGGTGTGTGCAACAACTGCTCGGCCTCTCATTCCAGCTCCCACGTGTAGAAGATATCCGCTGCACTGCTTCTTGGTGTCGTCGTGCCTTCAACATGTACTTTTCGAGATAGCCGGTAGCGCGTGGAAAATTCGGCTTCGCCTGTGTCCAGATTCGTGCCTACCGATACTGACAATTTGGGATTGATCTGGCGGCCGACAGCAAGCTTCCTGTCTCCCCCTTGACCTATATCACTGGCTGGTTTACCGATCAGCAGATAGGAAATGACGTCATTCTCACTCATCGCTGGAGTCGAGAAGGTGGTGATTCGGGGTTTTCTGACAGGGCCAATGGCATTGATGCCCACGATGACCTCATCGATCTGGCGAGTGGCGCGCAGGTTGATTCCAGGATTGCTGGGAGGCCCGCCAGCGAAGGAAATGATTCCCCGCTCGATCGTGAGATCTTGCCCGTAGGCGCGATAGGTGCCCTGATCGATGTTGATATCACCAGCGACGGCAAGCGCCTCGTTTGGCTTTGCTTTGGCATTGAGTTCACCTTCGAAGAAGGCATCCAGTCCAAAACCGACAAAATGGATCTCCTTCCCCAGGGTCAGGGTGACATCCATTTCCAATGGCATGGGCTGCGCTGCCTTTTCAGTATCGGCGTCTTGAATAACCACTACATCCGCATGGGCAGACCGGGCACTCGGTGGCAGCGTTTTGAGGAAAATATCGGCCTTTGGCACTGTGGTGTTTCCAGCCAGGCGCAATACCTGTGATGTCTTCTCGATGACCATATCCGGACTGATCAAGATGCGCGCTTCCGGCAGGTTCACCGCAAGAAAATTATCCCCCTTGATCTCAACTTTCGTTGGCCAGCCGGATTGGGCGTCTAACTGACTGTTTCCGTTGATGGCTATGTTGCCCTCTGTGGATGCCAACAGCCCATCGATTTCCACGGATTCGCCCCTGCCAGCGATGTCGATCGAAGAATCGTTGAGCGCGACACCAATCTCCGGCGCGTCCAGCCGTGCGATGTTGATTTTCCCCTCGCCATTCAGTCTTGGTCGCCCGACCGTCCCCTGCACATCGAAATCCAATCGAATGCTTCCATCGAGTGCTGAAAGTTGTGGGACCATCGCGGTGAGGAAATCAAGCTTCGGTCCATCGAGTGCGATGTTTGCATCGATCGTTGCTTGTCGTGGATCTTCGACGGCGAGCACATCGGGGGCGTTGACGCTGGCGGTTATCTTGTTTTCAGCCAAACCGAGCTTGAGCTCCGCGTTGGCCCCGTTTCCCTGCACATCGGCAACGATGCTCGCGCCGTCGTGCGGCATGCTCACTTCGCCGGTCTCGGGGAGCAGATAGACAATCTTTCCCGGGGTGATATTGACATCGGCACGGGCTTGTAGGGTTTCCCCCAGTTCCCCTTTGCCGTTTGCCGAGAGCTCACCATCGAGGTTTTGAATCTGCGCTGGCAACAAGGGCTCCAGCCAGCCTAGCGGAAACGCCGCGATTTCAAAGCTGCCGCTGGCGTGCTGTCGCTGCGCGTCAGGTTTATCCCATTTGCCCTGTGCACAGAGCCGCGCATCCTCACGTTTCATGCACAGTGGGGCGGCCGAAGCCTTGGTTGCACTGGCCATCAGTGCCGTCGCACGCTCCAGGTCCCAATTTCCCAACGCGCCGGATTGCAGCGAAAGGCGCTGTAGCAAACCCGTCCATAGTTCGCCCTTGAGCCCGCCTTGCAGCGCGAGCTCGACCTGACCCTGTTCGTGGTAAACCGATGTTTCCAGTTCGTGCGCATCGCGGGTGCCGGTAGCCGTGACGGAAAGTTGCCTAATCTGCTGAGTCCCCACCATCAGCCCCTGTCCGGTGAGGTTAATGTTTGAAGTTCTCTGGCTTGAGAGATCAACATCAAGATCCGCGGCTAACTGATCGAGTGCAATTTGCAGTGCTTCCAGGGATTTGGCTTCAAGTTGGGCGCTGATCCGGGGCTGTGTCTGTGGCCCCTGCAGCTTGCCTCGGCCAACGAAGCGCCCAGAGGCCTCCGGCATCAGGTCGGAGGCATCGGGAACATCGATCGCCCAATCCAGTAAGGAATTCGCTCCCAGCTTGCCGTCAGCACGGATCTCGGAATCGCCAGAACCGATGATCAAGCCCTCGACGTTGATCTCGTCGGGCTGGACATTGACCTCGCCATTGCCCCGTAACGGCAGTCCCCGCAGCTCGCCTGTCAGGGCGTTGAGCGCCACCTTGGCGAGGGGACCGGCCTCGCTCAGCGTACCGCTGATGCTGGCGTTCATATCGATCGCGCCTGGCCAGTCGGGATACTGTGCACCGGGATTGAGTTGTTGTGCCGTCGTGGTGAAATCATAGCTTAGCGCAGGGAGCCACGAGAGCGTGCCAATGGTCTTGAGCACGCCATCGAGCGTCTGTCCGACGACTTCGACATGGCCGAGGCTTTGCTCGTTCCCCGTGCCCTGGATCGTCCATTGTCCCTGCGGAATAGCCTTTCCCGACAGCTCGGTGGCGAGCTCGAACTGG
>JAAUYJ010098195.1_pt1 | contig 10145 bp, 13 predicted proteins | sample 7278031 | NCBI WGS metagenome assembly JAAUYJ01 (sample SAMN14350222, study PRJNA611818) | marine sediment metagenome | isolation source: surface marine sediment (1.8m) | place: French Polynesia: Moorea | collected 2018-08 | reverse complement strand
CTCGGTCTTACGGCCGCTGGCCTCGGTCACCGCCTCCATGGCCAGGATGAGAGGGTACGGCATTGTCTGAGACATTTATGCCACCTTTTGGCGTCTTACAATGTACCTCCCTCTTTCCAGCCCTCTGCTGTCCTCCCCCTGCGTCCCGACATTGTCTCCCTCTCCAATTCTCAGCCAGCTCCTGCACACCTCCCCCGCCCTGGACTCACGCATCAAGAAGCGCTTCACGCACAAGCCGTTCTGGCACATCAAGAAGACAAACAAGCAGGCGGACGACCCGCTCACAATCTCGAACCAGGTGCAGTCCGAAAACATTTTTCTACCGCATGTTTCCCACACACAATTATGTTTTCCCGTTTCAGGTCTTCCTCCAAGAGATGAAGGAGGTCGCCTTCCGCGATCCCAAGATCCCTCCCGTCCCCTCCGCCCTCCTCTCCTCCTCCGCCGGCGGAGACAAGCAGTCCTCCTCCGCCGCCTCCCCGCTCCGCCAGGAGCTCCGCCCTTGGCCCAGAGGACAGTGGGACGAGCGGGCCACACGATCCGGGCTCATCGGAAGGAAGATCGGCGTAGTGCCAATGTGGCAGAACGACGGCAAAAAGGTCATGGCTACCATGGTCAACGTAAGATATTTTATATATCCGGTTATATTTTGCGCGAAGACTAAAGTTGCATTATTCTTTTGATAACTTCAAGATCGAAGACAACCACGTTGTCAAGTACATCCCACTTGAGGACTACAAGAACACCATAATGGCTCAGAAGAGACTGAGGCCGCAGATCTACCACAGGACAAAGAAACTCACCAGGGGTAAATTTACTTCACAACAAAGGTGGTTGCAAGTCTATCATAATTTATGTTTTGCAGGAGTCCTGGTGGTCGGCGCTCTCTCCGGCGACCCCGCTAAGTTCACCAAGGACTACTGCGGTCTGTTCACTTCCTCCGGCGTCCACCCGAAGAAGAAGCTGGCTCGCTTCCCCGTCAGCGACAACGCCATCATACAACCGGGAACCAGGCTCAGGGCGGCGCACTTCCAGGCCGGCCAGTACCTGGACATCATTGGCAGAGGGTATGGTTAAGGAAAATATTTTTCTCCGAATGCTATCAAGTTCCCACTTCCCATCCATACATTTTTTGCTTTGAAATATTCAAAATTCAAATATTCTTTCAGGATGCGCCGCGGCTGCCAAGGCGTGATGAAGCGCTGGGGCTTCGCCGGGATGCCGGCCGGGCACGGGGTGACCAAGTCCCACCGTCGCCCTGGGTGCATCGGGTCCGGCCGGGACAAGGGCAGGGTTTGGCCCGGGCAGAAGATGCCAGGGCACGTCGGTGGCAACAAGGTCCGGATGCTGGGGCTCAAGGTCCTCCGCGTGGACTTTGAGAACGACATCCTGTACATAAAAGGACAATCGCTGCCCGGGTGGCCTGGGGAATTTCTTCAGCTCTTCGACTGCAAGCTAAACGAAAAGTGAGAAACACGCACGCACGTATTATTCTCCCCGAAAAATGTTTTGTATTTGAATTTAAATTTGAATTATTTAAGGCGACTCCCGGGACCGCCGCGCTTCTTCCCCACGTACTACGAGTCCGACAGTGACTCTTTGCCTAAGGAGGGGCAGGAGTACGACAAGTCCATCCACCGCTTCCAGGATCCCTCCATCGTATTCGAGGACGACGGATCAGACCGGCAGCCGGCATCGAAGACGAAGGCCAAGACGGCGGCGGGAAAGAAGAAGAAGTAAAAAAGAGAAGTCTATGGTTCGACTATTATTTACTTCGGGCGAAGTACATGTGGTACATGATTAATAAATACAACTGTAATACATTTGTACTGAAAAGGTTCTAGTAGTTTATTTGATTTTCCAACATCACTGTTTGTCCAGCACCGAAGCGGCCGAAGTTGCTCCTGTGGCGTCCAGCACCACCGACTGGATCTGCACCCCGGCGTTGTGTGTTGTGAGGGCGCTCTGGTCGGCCAGGACGTACTGGATCGTCTGCCCCGAGGTCTGCTGCTGCTGCTGCTGCTGTTGAACGACGGTGGCCACGGTCTCGTCCACCTTGAAGGGCAGCAGCTGGGCCAGCTGGCTCTCTTGCACACCAAAGTTGGGGGCGGAACCCGTGCTCAAGTAGATCAGCTGTTGTGCAGGCTGTTGCTCTTGATGTTGCAGGGGCTGCAAGTTTTGCTGCGTCGTCGCCGTCGACACTCGTGCGCTCCCCAGCTCCTTGGCGTTTACTTGCACCATTTGCGGCTTGATGTGGGAAGAGGGGACGGGAGTGGCGGAGGAGTATTGAACGACGGCGCTCCCCATCATGGGGTCCGTCTTGATGTACTGGGCCACCGATGAAGGAGGGGGCTGCTGCTGCTGCTGCTGCTGGTGCGGTACAGCGGTGATCTGGAGGGAACCATGTGATAACGCTGGAGGAGGAGTTTGTTGCTGTTGATGTTGCTGCCGTAGAACAGCCGTCTGATGCCCATCGGCTGAAGCCTGCTGCTGCTGCTGCTGTGCTCCCGCGATGGCTTGAGTTCCGGCCGCCCTCTCCTGCTCCCTCTTGTGCTGCCTCAGGTGACTCATCAGCGAATCCTTCCTGACGAACGCGGCTTCGCAGTTCATGCACTGGAAGTTGGTCTGGCAGTTTGACTTGACCAGAATAGCCTTTCTGGATGTCGTAGCTCCGGGGAGAGGAGCCGAAGCCTCCGCTCTTCCATGTTTCCTGTTAATATGCGAGGACAGCGCCCCCTCCCACCGACAGGTGAACTTGCAGTAGGGGCAGGAGTGCTGCTTGCTGGCCGACGCACTCGCACCGTGGATCTTCTTCTCGTGAGAGGCCAGTGCCTGCTCCTGCCTGGCGCTAAAGTCACACTTGGAGCACCTGAAGAGCGATCCCGTGTGGGCGTCCTTTTCGTGCTGCTTGAGAGAGGCCTTGTCCGAGGCCTTAAATTCGCACAGCTTGCAGCAGAAGGCGGCTCCTGGCCTGTCCTTATGGTGCTTTCGAATATGGTGGGTGAGGTTTGCTGTAAATTAAAAAAAATAATAGTCACTTACTCTCCCCGGGAAAAAAAAATTCGTACATTTTTTTATTCAAAATTTGCTTACACTTGATGGCCGAGCTGTATGAGCAAGCGTCGCACTTGTACGGCTTCTCGTTGGTGTGGACCCTGAGGTGCCTGGTGAGGTCAGACTTCGTCTTGAAGGAGGAGGAGCACCCGTCGAAAGTGCAGATGAAGGGACAGTCGCCAGTGTGGGTCCGAAGGTGAACGGTCAGCTGGGAAGCGTCGCGGGCGCGGTACGTGCAGATTTGGCAACTGTAAATGAATGTCTTTTTTATTGCAAAAAATACAAGTAGGCAACATCCCTCTTTTACCTGAAGGGTCTTTCCCCGGTGTGCACCCTCATGTGCTTGGCTAGCGATCCGGACTCGCTTGCGGCGTAGTCGCACAGCCTGCACTTGAATGGCCTGTCTCCGGTGTGCGTCCTCACGTGGACAGCCACCTTGTCCTTGCGGGAGAACCGCTTTGGGCAGTGCGGGCAGGCGAAGGGCTTCTCCCCGCTGTGGGTCAGGGCGTGGCGGGCCATGTCCTTAGCGTAGGAGGCAGAGAAGGAGCAGCCTTCCTCCGGGCAGCGGTGGCGGCGCTGAGGGTCCTTCTTGTTGGGCGTCTTTGCTGCCGAGGTGGCATCGGCGGGGGGAGGATGCTGGGGTTGCTGTTGGAATTCTTCCTTGGGAGCCGATGACGTCGGTGCTTCGGCTTGTCGGCCTCTCTTCTTGGAAGACTTTTTCTTCCTGCCCTTTCTACTGGTATCTACTTCATTCGTCACCGCTACTGTCGTGGAGGCGGGGATTGGAGCGACGATTTCTTGCTGAACTTCAGTTGCCGCCGACGATGCTCCCATCGTGGGAGATGCGGAGGAGGAGGAGGACGGTCCCCCGACCTCCTTCAACTGGAACGCAAAGTCGTCCGGGAGGTCCGCACCCACCCCAACGCCATGGTCGTCGCCGTCGTCGTCATCATTTCCAGCCACGACGACGTCCTCCCTGCACCCGGCGCTGCTGCTCAGGAGAACCAGGCCCCCGCTGGCGGACAGGCCAAGCTCGAACTTCTCGCTGGTCTTGGAGACTAGAGCGTCGGTGCAAATGCTGGAGGACGGCTTGAGCTGGTTGGCGAGGAGTGAGACGACGGCCAGCTCCCTGTCCCCGTCGGCGATGGCAGAGCCGGACAGGGCGTCCTCCGCTGTAGCCGCAACCGGGGCGGAAGACTGTTGTTCAAAGGAGGAGAGTCGGTGGTCATGCACCAGGGCGGCATCGGGAACCTGCACGAAGTAATTAGGTTCATAACTGCGGAATAAGAAAATCTGGAGAATTGAGTTCATGCCTGTGCGATCCTCTCCCTCCTTTTCCTGCTGGACCTCTTCCTGGCGCAGGACTTCTTGTGCGCCACGAACTCCTGCACAAGGGAGAATTTGGCGTGGCAGGCGCCGCACACGTGGAGGTCCTCCTCCTCCTCTGAGTCGTCTTCGGAGGGGATCACGCCGGCCAGCTGGTGCAGGGCGTCCACGGGGGCGCCTACAAACAACAAATGTTAAGTTTCAAGTGCTAACACTTTTAGCTTGTAGTGTATTTTTAATACTTTACCTTCCTCCATCATTGCTGAACTCTAGAGCTGTACTTGCAAGGAAGAAGAGAATTATCGGACTCTTGAGCTGTAACACTTGTCGTGCAATGTATCAATTACGAAATTAATTCAGTAAAAAAATACTGCATAACAAATTTACTTGGCCAGTGTTTTTGCTCTTTTTGACAGCTTCTTCGAGTTTCGACAGCTTCCCGGTCAGCTGATTCTCGTTCAAGCTGTTGATGTTAAGAAAGGTTGCGAGATGTCAAAAAAGAAGATGAAATCGAGGTTGACTGTATAGATAAGGTTGCGTGGTATCCCTTCTTTTGTAGGATGCGAGAGAAGAGAAGACTTCCGGCGAACTGCTGCGGCGGAAAGAGCTGTCTGGAGGAGAGAAAGGCAGAGGGAGAAGGGTCCAGTTTACCCACTTGAGAAACATAAAGGCCAAACTATCATACATGAGTAGAAAGCTGAGACCCTCCTGAGAAAGAATCTATAGTCATTTCAAAATAATTATTCATGGCTTTTATGCACAATGTTACATCAAAGATTCAGGCAAGCTTCTGCTGCCAATCCGGCCGATCAGCTGCTGCCGGGCAGAGTCAAAAAGGAAGGAATAGCATAGGGACTCTTCCTTTTCCGCCTCTACTGCTGCGGCGTTTATTTATCCCTTGTCCCAGCGAGGGGCGTTCCACTCCCCCCTGGATGAAATAATGTTTTTCCGACATCGATTTATATTTTGAAACGTCAACAACTCGGTCGTGTCGTCCTCTGCCTGGTCGCCGTGGACAACGTGATCCTCGTCTGCTTGTTCGTCTCTGTCAGTCTCTTGCACGATGCCTCCCCCACCGGCTGTTGAGAGCGTGGAGCTCCGCCCCGACCGAGACCTCTTGGACCCGCACTTTGAGAGCTACAAGCTGTCCCTGGACTCCCCTCCCGCCTTCCGGACCCCCCTGTCCTCCGCCTCCGTGCCCTCGCCGCTGTCCTCCCGCCAGCCTGGCGACGACCACTACTCGTACCTGCACGCCAAGCTCTTCTCGTTGTCGTCCAACCTGTTGTCGCTGGACTCGCATCGGCCGGAGCTGGTCTTCCTGCTCCACCCGGAGAACGGAGGCTTGTGGAGGGTGGCGGTGGAGAAGGAGGGGGCGACCAAGGCTCCAGAGCTTATCCCGGTCTGGTCCTCCCCTGAAGCTTTTTCTCCTGATGTCCCCGGCAGGTACAACCCCAGCTTGTCGTTCGCCGGCCCATCCCTGGCGGTCCACAGCGACGGCGCGGGGACGCTTACCATCCTGGAGACTGGAGACAGGAGCACCAGCGCTGATTGGAAGTCCGTCTTCTCCGGAGAGATCTGTGGCACCAGGAGACCTTTCGTGGTAACCTCGGCCGTGGCGTTGCCAGGGGCTGAGGGCGAGGGCGATCGCTCCCTGCACTGCCTGCTCAGCTACGTGGAGGAGAAGGAGAAGGTAGAGGGCCTCAAGGCCACCAGCGCCACCAAAAACATCAACTTTGTCAACGTGGTCGAGTGGATCAGCTTCTCTTACTCAAGCGACAACTCTTCTTGGGAGCTGGACCGTGTTCGCCGGTTCGCCTTCTACGGCTCGGCGGATTACCTGCAGCTGGAGAAGGACGGGGCGGTGGCCTACGCAGCAACGGAGAAGCCATTCGTCAAGGTGTTCGACTCTGCAGGAGGGGACGAAGCAGAGGAGGAGGAGCCTGTGGAGGAGAACAAGTCCCCTGAGCGCCCGCCGCCCTTCTTCTGGCACCAGGGCGTGGAGGACATGGTCGTGTGGGTCCCACTGCCTGGAGGCCAAGGCGAACGGCCCAATAAAAGGGAGATCAAGGTGTCCCTCAAGCCAAGGGAGATGTCCATAAGCATCAGGGGGGAGAAGGTGATGGGAGGCGCGCTGTGGAACGTCCTCGACAGTGACTCCATGACGTGGACCATCCAGGGGAGCAAGCTGGAGGTCAACGTGTGCAAGGCCAACGAGGGGCTGATCTGGCAGAAGTTCGTGGATTCCGCCGACGAGGACGGGTTGGAGATCTCCCGCCCGGAGGACATTGACGACGCCATCGCTCACACCGCCAAGGAGGTTGGAAAGAGGCCGGCGGCGACGAAGCAGAGTGAAGGGGAGGACGGCGACGCGCCACCCCCGTCCACGTTCAACGCTCAGGAGCTGGAGGAGTGCGACGCCCTCCCCGATGACTGCTTCGCCCTCTTCGCCATATCCTGCTCGGATAAAGACGGCTGCCGCGTGACCCGCCGCGCCAACCTGAGTAGCCACCAGCACCTCTTCACCCAGGCTGCCGTGGTTGAGGGCCGCCCTTCAGCGCTTTGCCTGCGCCACGACGTCGACGGGCTGGTCTGGCAGCCTCAGGACTCCTCCTTCGTCCACGTGGGCACCTACCCTGCCCTGGGCTACGTGCAGGCCTCCAAGGAGCAGCGGCGATTCACGGCCGCTTCCCCCTCCATGTCATACGCTGCCATCGCCGAGGGAGCGAGAAGGGTATACCTCTACCGGCAGCCTGCGCCCATCGCCTCGGAGTTCGACCTGAGGAACAGGAAGAGCGGGCGGAGGGTGAGCCAGGTGGCAAAGCAGCAGGTGGTCACCTTAGAGGGGGGAGAAGCCGGACAGCAGCAGCAAGTGCAGGGGATTGCCGCTACCGACGGGACCCTCGTCGTACTTACGACGGATTCTGTGCACTGCCTCAGGATGACTTAATTGTTTATTGCTGCCCTTATTATTCTTGTGATGTGCTTGTGCCTGGTTATGTATTAAATTAACTTTTTTAATGTTTCAATTTTCTACCGATTATTTACCACTTCTTCTATGATTTCCCTTCCCCAGAATGTCTGCCCTGAAGGTCCTCGCCTGCGGCGACGTAGTGGGCCGCTTCTCCTCCTGGCTGAAGCGCCTCGAGTCCGTGTGCAAGAAGGCCGGTCCCTTCGACCTGGCAGTCTGCGTTGGCTCCTTCTTCTCCCCCTCTGACGCCTCCGCCGAGGACGACGAGGCCGCCCTGGCCGCCGTCCGCTCGGGGCGAAGGCCGCTCCCGCTGCCCGTCTACGTCCTCGGCCCCAACAGCCAGGCGGAGGCAGGGCGCTACGGGGACCTGGCGGGGTATGAGATCTGCGAGAACCTGATCTACCTGGGCAGCCACGGATGCTACATGACCAGGGAGGGGCTCAGGATCGCCTACCTGTCGGGGTCCACCGAGGGAAAGGGGGACAGCGCGGGGAAGCCGTTCGCGTTCAGCTTCGGCCAGGTCAAGGAGCTGCAGGTACGTAAAACATATTTCTCTCTGTCGTGCATTTGTCGAATTATTTGGTTTCTCAGGTTCAGTTGAAGTGGGATGAGGTGAACTTTCCTGGTGTCGACATCCTCCTCACGTCAGAGTGGCCCAGAGGTTTGTCTACTTGTATATCATCCATGGCATTTATAACTTACCATAATAATATTATCCAGGCATCGCAAACAACACCTCTACGAAGCCTGACGAAGTGTCAAACGACTCCATGTCCAGGCTTGTCTCCAAGCTGGCCTTCCACTCCAGACCCCGCTACCACTTCGCCGGAATCCACGGGGCGCACTACGAGAGGCAACCCTACAGAAACCACATGGTGAGTCGGTGACACAATTTGTTAACTTTTCTGCCAAATACATTCATGTTATTTTTATCAGGTCCTGAGCGAGAACGCCCGCCACGTCACTCGCTTCATCGGCCTGGCCAAGGTCGGCAACCCCAAGAAGCTCAAGTGGCTGTACGCCTTCAACATCGTCCCAGCCAAGGTCATGGACCGGAGGGAGCTGGTCGCGCAGCCGCCAGACGCCACTGACTGCCCATTCACCGCGGGAGACGTGGTAGGACGAAACCCTATTTCCCCGGAAAACAATTTATAGCCAACCAAAAAACTAGCAAACAAAATAGCAAATACCAATCAATAGTAGTTAATAGTGATTTCAAAAAATAATTATATTCCAGAGCGGCGGCGACGACTCCGCTTCCAGGCAGTCCCAGTTTTTCTACGACATGGACGCGCCGATGGAGGACAAGGACAAGAGGAAGAGAGGAGGAAAGAGAGGAGGGAGGAGGGGGGACGGAGGAGGAGGACACCCAGACTGGCAGGAGAAGAGGCCGAGGAGGGAGCCGACGGGGCCCTGCTGGTTCTGTAAGTATTTCAGCGACTATTCAATAGCATGGTTTTAAATGAGCTGTCTTGTCCTTAGGTTTGTCCGGCGCCGAAGTTGAGAAGCACCTGGTCGTTTCCGTGGGCGACCACTCTTACCTGGCGCTGCCGAAAGGAGGACTGACGCCAGACCACGTACTGATTCTCCCCATCTCGCACTACCCGTCGTCAATGGAGGTAGTGTCATTTGATTTTTCCATTTGTTTCGGGGAAATACACCATGTCTTGTTTCTTTGCAGTTGCCTGAAGAGGTGGAGAAGGAGGTGGGCCGCTTCAAGTCTGCCCTCCGCAAGTGCTTCAAAAAGCAGGGCAAGGTGGCGGTCTTCTTCGAGCGAAACTACAAGTCCCAGCACATGCAGCTGCAGGCAGTCCCGCTGCCAAGAGAGTGCGCGCCTTCAGTCAAGTCCGTCTTCCTCGACACTGCCGAGAGCCAGCAGATCGAGATGGCGGAGGTGCCCGACCACGCCTCGCTGGCGCAGATGGCGGAGCCAGGATCGCCCTACTTCTACGTGGAGCTGCCCTCCGCCGCCGGGGAGGGCAAGGACAAGGAGAGGCTGTTCCACCGCGTCCGCCGCGGCTTCCCCATCCAGTTCGGCCGCGAGGTCCTGGCCAGCCGCTCCCTGCTGAACGCGGAGGGCCGAGTTGACTGGCGCGAGTGCAAGAGCTCCCCGGACGAGGAGGCGGAGGCCGCAAAGACCTTCAGGAAAATGTTCGAGCCCTTCGACTTCACGCTGGAGGACGAGGACGAGGATTGAACATTTATGGACAATAAGGAAGAGCGCACAATATTACAACATTTGTATCTGTGGGACCGTGGCAGATTGCACGCCAAGTGAAAGGAAAGGTCTTGGCTGAATATGGGATACTGCTGCTATTACAAATTTGGTGGAAAAGTGACGCAAAACAATCGGCGAATCGGCATTTTTTTCCCCAGCACGAATACATTGAATACACAACCTATTTTTTGTTGGTGAAAAAGAATGTTCATGTGGAAAGTACACTTTTGTTGTCTTGCTATTTAGAGAAATCTGCTTGCCTTCGAATGGAGGACGACAAAGCTCGGAGGAAACTGGAGGCGGAGGTGACCTGGTGCATCGACCACCCGAGCTCAAGGCTGCAAGACAAAAACAAGGTATGAGCAGTCCAAAATGAGGTCAGCCAGTACCTGCCGGAGATCTACAGGCTATCAAACATGCTCAATGCACCCCTACCTATTTAATTTTCCTAGGTGAAGACCTTCATTGTGTGATGGATCCCTTGATCGTGAACCCACTGGAGCGCTTCCTGCGCCTTAACCCCACGGCCGTCCCCTGCACCGGTGACAACACGGCTTGGAAGGTGCCATGGAACAAAAT
>JAAUYJ010132111.1_pt1 | contig 10146 bp, 14 predicted proteins | sample 7278031 | NCBI WGS metagenome assembly JAAUYJ01 (sample SAMN14350222, study PRJNA611818) | marine sediment metagenome | isolation source: surface marine sediment (1.8m) | place: French Polynesia: Moorea | collected 2018-08 | reverse complement strand
TGACCTGCGGCGGGAAACATAGTAAATACTTGGTTTTGATACTTAACTTGTTTTTTTGTATATTTAGATCTACCAAAAGAAGTGGAAGAAAGGTTATGTAAAAATAATAGCTAAGTGTCTCAACTCCTTTTCACACCTTTTTCTGGCAAGTTTTGTCCTTTTCACACCTCTCTCTTGGCAAAAGTTTTGTCCTTTTCACACCTCTCTCTCAGCAAAAGTTTTGTTTTTTCACCTCTTTCTGGCAAAAGTTTTGGTCTTTTCACACCCCTTTTGAGTGTACATTAGGAGACAGTGGTATGAAAAGTGGTCACCCCAACAACAACAAACAACAACAAGAACAACACTTTCCTTGCCTTGACCTGTCGGCTGCGCCGCAGGTAAAAATAAATTGAATCGCAGTTCTCCAACATCGCACTGATATGTTGCATTAAGAGTTCATTTATTTTGAACAATTGGTTTAAAGCATCATATCTTGAAACAACCTTTTTTACGCATACAATGTAGCAGTTGCAGCCATCCGTAACCACACAATGCGGCTTCATACACATGAAATCACCTGTCATAGTGAGCTTAAGTGCTAGTAACTTTACACGAGATTTTACGCAGTACTACTGTAGCCTTAGCAAATCTTTCAAAAAGCTCACGGCCTAGTGGAATTCTTCTGCGCCTTCTTTTTTCTAGCCGCCAGCATGTCATAGAATGGGTTGTGGCTGATGCTTTGCCTGAAAACAGAACATAATAATGGCAAATCACGAGCAACCTCCTTTTTGCACACTTACTGTATGCACTTGACCCACTCGTCCTTCTCCTCCTCTGTTGACGCCGACATTCTGTAGACAGTGTGCTTGCCTGCAAAAAGAATAGGATATGACTCTGACGAGTAAAGCAGAATGGACCGCCGCCCTCCTCACCTTCCACCACTTTTCCTTCGGAGTCAGTCTTGCACGCCTTGATGACCTCGTTTCCAGCAGAGAAAAGCTCGAAGCAGTTAGACTTGTTGCGGTCGGCCACATCTCTCACCTGGATGACACAAATGACACATGAGTTAAGAAAGATAAGGAGCAAAATAGCTCGACTTGACGGTACACACCCTGATGTTCTCCAGAGGGATGATTCCGCGAGGCTCCTTGTCGGTGGTGAACTCGAAGTAGTAAAGGCAGTTGTCGTTTAGGATGAACCATCGCCTCTTCCAGCTCTTGTAGCGCCCGCCCTGCTTCCACAGCCATCCCTCGCGGTCTGGGTTGAAGAAGGTGTGCATGAGGTCGTTGCCGTCGTCCTCCGGGATCTTGAAGGGCTCCGTTTTGATGCTCTCGTAAAGGCTGACCAGGAGCTCCCTGGGGAGGTCGCCGCCGTCGTTGATGCCCCGGTTCATGCTGATGAACTGCTCGACGTCGGGCTTATCCTTGACGCTGGGGTTGTGCAGGCTGGTGTTAAGCATGATGATGGCGAAGGAGAGGACGTAGCAGGTGTCGGAGTTGGTGAAGATGTCCGGGTTGATACGGCAGTAGCGCTGGGCGAAGCACTCCATCATGCGGTCGATCTTCTGTGCCTCCCCCGGCAGGCGGAAGCTCCACAGGAATTGCCTGAGCGCCTGCACCAGGATAAGGTCGGTGAAGTCGTGCAGCTCTACGAAGGCGCCCAGCACGGCCTCGTTGTGCTCCCCGCGCTCGCCCAGGTAGTCTCCGATGGCCGTCTTGTTGAGCCCCTCGCCCTTGTAGAGGAATTGCGCCACCTCAGAGGGCGAGTCCCGCAGCAGCCCGTGCGAGGCCAGGAACTCGATGCCCTTCTTGGGGTCCATGTTGAACTTCTTCTTTCCCATTTGCAGGTTCTTCATCTTTGCGCCTTCCTCTGAGTCCATGGCCTCGATCTCCGAGTTTACCTCGCCCAGCTCGTCCTTGAGCTGCGAGATCTCCTGCAGAATCTCCACCTTGCGGCGGCGGATGCTCAGGAGCATGCGCTGCTCAACCTCGGTCAGGTCTGAAAGAGGAACCACAGGGGTAAAAGTTCGTCAATGTTTGGACCTGGGTTGAATGGTGCCAGTGCTTCCTTACCCGGATAGGTCTCGGCGATCTCCTCCAGGTTCATGGCGTCGCAATCCTCCTCCTCCTCCTCGGGATGCTGCCAATGTTGGCCGTGTGTCCCCAGGCCAAGGCTGTCCTCCGGAAGAGGTCGAGGTGGGACCGCAGGGGGGGACAGGCTCACCATGGGACTCCGCACTCCGGACAGGGGCGGGCGGGGCAACAAGCCCACCTCCTTGGTCCGCGAATTCGGGCCCTCCCCAAGTTGCTAAGGCCAGAGAAGGCGCTTCCGTCGCTGCTCTCCAATGAGTTCTTGTCGTGTGTGCCCGTCCCTGGTTTAGCGGGATCCGTGCAGGTTTAGCACCTGGAGCAGGACCAAGGTAACGACCGAGACCACCATTAACAGGAAAGTGAGGAAACTGAGGAAAGAGAAGAGAAAGGGCAAACCACAGTACCTTTGGGGCAAACTGCAAAGTGGGCGGAGAAAGAGAAGAGAAGAGCGAGCGAGCGCTTTTCCAACGCCAAAGAAGGGAAGAGAGGAGAGGGCAAAGAGAGAGTGCTTAAAGAGAGAGAGAAAAGGAGCTGCTGTTGGAAGTGTTAGCAGATAGAGAGTGTACGAAGACAAGTGGGTAGTTTTATACACTCATACTATTAGCCAGAATACAGTCATAGTTTCCAATATTTCTTGCTTTAAATTTGTCGAAAGGCAAAAAGGAACCAAACTTGTGGTAGATAACAATAGGCAATATAAATTATATTAGCCCAGCAACCAATAGTTTTGGTGAATTATTTTGAGTCCCAATCTGGCCACTCTGAGAGAGAAAGAGAATTAGAGAAAAGAAAACCTCTCGGATAGAATTGCTGACGTCGATAGCGACCTCCTCTTTGTCCTCAACCTTGACGACGGCCTCAACAACAACAGCAGCAACAACAACAGCAGCAACATCATGAGCAGCTCCTCCGGCCTGGTTCAGCGCCGCCGGCAGCCGCGCCCGGAGGCATCAACGCCTGGCCCGGACAGAAACGACGAGGACACCTCCGGAGACCGGATCAACGAACTTGACGCTGACTCCAAGGAGACCCGCCTCACCCTCATGGAGGAGGTCCTCCTCCTGGGCCTGAAGGACAAGGAGGGCTACACCTCCTTCTGGAATGACTGCATAAGCTCCGGCCTCAGGGGGTGCATCCTGATCGAGCTGGCCCTAAGGGGGAGGGTGGAGCTGGAGCGGGCTGGCATGAGGAGGAAGAGCCTCCTGGGGAGGAAGATCGTCTTGAAGAGCGCGGATCCCTGCGGGGACGTGCTACTGGACGAGGCGCTTAAGCACATCAAGGTACAGACAGACATTTGAGACACTTGTACAATGTTTTCCCGTACTTTCTCAGCCCAAAATGTCATGGATTATTTAAGGTGCAACATGCGGTACTAAGACAGAAATTGCCAGTTGAATACGAGCTGGACGAACTATTCTCATCACATTTTATCCCATGTTTAGCCTCACAGTGTCTTTCTTTAGTGTTTTGTGTGAATTCCAGCCTATTCAACATTATTTTCAGGAGACGGAGTACACGGAGAACGTCCAGACGTGGATCGAGTACCTGTCAGGCGAGACGTGGAACCCCCTCAAGCTGAGGTACCAGCTAAAGAACGTGAGGGAACGCCTGGCCAAGAACCTCACCGAGAAGGGAGTCTTAACCACGGAGAAGCAAAACTTCCTCCTCTTCGACATGACCACGCACCCGGTCACGGACGGGGCCATCAAGTCCAGGCTCATCAAGAAGGTGCAGGACGCCGTGCTGTCAAAGTGGGTCAACGACCCACACAGGATGGACAAGAGGTACGACGATTTAAAAAAAAAGTTTGAAATATGATAAAGTTATGAATTATGAAAAAGACCACAGCAGACTTAGACTGAAATGCCACAAACACAGCATTTGTGCAATATCTCGACTTTAGCTAGGGTAGTGATTTCCAGCAAGAATGCCGTTTTAGAAACTTTTTTAAGTAACGAAATTTAAGTATGACAGAGGCTGAGGAGTTCTCATTTGTTCCATGCCTCTGAAGATAGGCACACTTTTCTTGCTTTTCTTCTTTCCCCTCCCCGTCGTCACTACAAGTGTTACTTTTTCTATCCCATCCCACTATATTGGCCCGCCTCACTCACACCTTGTCATTTCGCTCACATTATTCATTCCTCCCTCAGGATGCTCTCCCTGATCTTCCTCGCCCACGCCTCTGACGTCCTGGAGAACGCGTTTGCGCCCCTCAACGACGATGACTACGACGTCGCCATGAAGAGGGTGAGGAATAAATTCAAGTATTTAATGAAGCTAATTTAATTTTGTGTGTGGGAAACACAACTTTCTCGCAATTTTTCGATGGAAACACGCCAGATTGATGTTTGATTTATTGCAATAATGCCTTGAGAGAGGAAACGGCTTAGCTTTGACATTTTTGATGTGATTTAAAACTATGAAAAGCAAATATGCATAAATTTTCCTAACTAATGATTTTGTGAATATTATTTATATTTTTCAACTTTAAATGTGACTTCTGTTGCAGGTCCGGGACCTTCTCGACATGGACCTGGAGGCGGAGGCTGCCAAGCAGGGTACGAACGAGGTCATGTGGGCCGTATTCACCGCATTCATCAAATGAGGAGGAAGAACACACCGATTCCTATATGTCTGTGTTTGAGAGAGAGAGAGAAAGAGAGAGAAGAGGGTGAATTATGGCCTAAAGATATTTTTCTTCTTATTTTTCCACCATCAGCTAGGCCTGTTGGACTACTAAATGCTAGACGAGAAAGGTGATAATTGTTGATTTTTCTTTCCCCGCTTCCCTCCCTCATGAATGTGCCGGTAGTAGGCTTGCAGGTTTACCCCAATTGCCAAATTCCCCCAAAATATAGTTTTTCCGAAAATTTTCCTGGCTTTTTAGAGCAGAAATCCCACCAATAACTTTTTTAGTTTTTGGGAAAGAGAAGCAGCTACCACGTCCTCTCTCTCCTGTGATATGAATAAAAGAAATGTCTAAGAAAGAAGGGAGTGAGGAGGGTTCATGCAGAGAAAGATGTATTTAAGTAAAACTAAAAAGAGATAGAGAATAAGCTTGCTTCTCATTGCACATATGGGCCCTCAATTTCCCAGAAAACAGTTTTCAAGTTTTGTTTCTTGTTCAGTTTTTTCCTTCTCTCTCTTTTCTAGGAAGTTACGATTTTTTCCCTTTTCATAATGTAATGTAGTGCCTGATTGAGCATCACATGAAAGATATGTTTGTACTGTGTGACCGAAAATGAGTGCGACTCAAATTTATAAAAAGGTTCAAATCGTTTACTATGACTGTACCTGGAAAATTTAGCAGGTATACAACATTTCTTTTGACTAGCAAAGACTCATTTAATTTTTTTGCGTCCTCCTCCATGTTGAACTACTCCTCCACCTTCTGCACGTCCTCAACGTCCTCCTCCAACTTCTCCATGTCCTCCTAGTCCGCCTTGAGCACGTTCTCCTTGTCCTTGTGCACCTTGAGCACGTACTCCTTGTCCCTGTCCACCTTGAGCACGTCCTACTCGTACTTGTCCACCTTGAGCATCTCCTCCTCGTCCTTGTCCACCTTGATCATCTCCTCCTCGTCCTTGTCCACCTTGAGCACCTCCTCCACCTGGAGCACAACCTCCCTGTGCCGAGCAACCTCCTCCACCTGCTGCGCACCCTCCTCCAGGTTCTCCTCGTCCTTGTCCAGCTTGGACAGGCCCTCCTTGCCCTTGCCCAGCTTGGACATGCCCTCCTCCAGGCCAGGACAGGTCCTTCTCGTCCTCCTCCAGCCTGGACAGGTCCTTCTCGTCCTCCTCCAGCCTGGACATGTCCTTCTCGTCCTCCTCCAGCCTGGACATGTCCTTCTCGTCCTTCTCCAGCTTGGACACCTCCTTCTTGTCCTCCCCCATCTTGAGCACGTCCTCCTGGCCCAACTCCATCTTCTGCACGTCCACCTCGTCCTCCACATTGGCAAGCAAGCCCTCCACGTTCACCTGCAAGTCCTCCAAGTCGTCCAGCTTCTGGACTTTGTTGACATCATCCTGCAGGTCCTCCTCCTCAATCTCCATCACCTCCTCATCCTCAAAGTCCTTGTTCCTCTTCACGCTCTCCGAGTAATCCCCTTTGGCGTCCACGACGGCCCTCAGCCTGTCCCATGCAGCTGCGCAAGTCTTGACCAAGTAGCAGGGGTCCAGGATCCCGGCCCACATGCTGTTGATCCTCTTCACCAGGTCCTCCCGGTTCTTGGACTCAGTCTTGCACACTGCTGACACCAGCATTGTCCAGATGCTGAAGTCACAAGGGTTGCAGTCGGGAGAGGAAGGGGGCCACATGGACTTGTCCCAGAAGGAGTTTGGGCTGAGGTTGTGGGACAGCCACGACTGCGTCGATGCCGACGTGTGTGCCGGGGCCCCGTTCTGCATCAAGACGGTGGTCCCTGGCGCCCATGTGTAACTGATCCACTTGGCCAACTTTGTCAGGACCACCTGTGCTGGTAGTTGGTGCTGTTCACAGTCATGTTGCGTGGGAAGATGATGGGCTCCATGCTCTTGCCATCAGACGCAACGGCAGCAAAGACCATCACCTTAGCAGGGTTTTTTCTTTTGCGCACGATCCTGAGGGTGTGGTCCGCAGCAATCAGGGAGAGGAAAATGCGGTTGTTCCTCTTGTTCAAGTGCTGTTGGACCAGGAAGAGTTTTTCGTCAGTCCAGATGATGATCTTGGTGGTGTTCTTGGTGCGCCATTGAAGCAACTTGATGGCCCTCTCCAGCCGCCTCTCCTGCTGCCCGGGCATGATGTCATGCATGACAAGCCTTGACATGGACTTGAACCCTGGCTTGCGGATTGCCACCTGCATGGAGCTGAGGGCCACGCCGCACTCTCCGCAAGAGCTCTGCCTGACTTTTTGGGGTCCCTGATGATCCTCTTCCGCACTTTGTCAATTAGCCCCTTGTTGACAGTCTTGACCTTGCGCCCGCTGCCCCTCTTAGTGCTCAAGTCATTGTTCCTCTCCTCAGCCCTCTTCTTGATCCTGAAAACCGTGCTCCTGTGGCATCCCAAGGTGGTCTGGATCTTGGCCACCGAGCACTTGGCCTTAAGCATTCCCAGGATCTGGTTCCGCAGGGACTCGGCCAGCGGGGGCGCCATTGCAGCTCCAACAGTGACACAGTTCTTGGTGCGTGAACGTGTCCTGGTTGGCGATGTCGTACATCACGATGGCGGCCGGCCTGCAGGTGCGGCGCTGAGCTTTTGGAGCACGACGACAAAATTCACAATAAGTCTTTCACCTGCCAAAATTGTTGCTCGATTTCAAAAAAAAAAAAAATCTGCGTCAACGCGAGATTCTAAAGAATCAATCACAAAGTCTAGCAAAGTGCCGAGAAATGCACCAAAAGCCAGAAAAAAAGGTTAAAAAAGTCGCACTCATTTTCGGTCACACGGTACATATGCCGCGAATGGAAAATATAAGGAAAAATCAAGTGTTCGTGGGGATTTCGTTTCTTTGGAAGACATGAAATACACGCTACCTGGCAAAAGAGGTTTTGTGACTCGAGAGGTATTCTTGACTTTCTTTTCCTCCTCTGTACTCCTTACAACCTGTCGGGACATTGTTTTTGCGTACGGGCCTTGTGCACAGTGCCTTGCGGCTTCTCCAGCTGAATTTTCTTGGCGCTCCATTCTCCATTTCCCGCAAAACTACAGAAATTTTTGGAACGGAAAAAACCTCAACTATGGATTTCAGCGCAAAGGAGAAGCGCATAATCACCGGGCTTATCTGCGCCTCATTCATTTCCACACTGGTATAGTAGTTTCCCCAATTTGCACTTGCTGTCACTTCCTTCAAAGCAATTTATTTAGGGAATCGGCTGCAACTTGGTGGGGCCAATGCTGTTGGATCTTACCGACATCTACGACACCACCGTGGAGGTGTTGTCCACTGTATTCATCGTGGGGTGCGTGGCAGGGACTTTTGGATCATTCCTGTGTACAGTACTGTTTGGATATATTTATTTAAAAAATGGGAATCAGTTTTGCTGGGCTTTTCAGTTGGATATCTGATGGACAAATATCCTCGATGGAGAGTAATGTTCCTCTTCGGACTTGTACTACTGTCTGGAGCTCCGATGCCTCTCTATCCATACTGTGGCTATATCCCGGTTTTCTTTGCTCTGAACTTTGTAGTCAGCTTTGCAAATGGAGGGTTAAACTCAGGTTAAAAATGCATCATGTATAGTACAGTGTAGCTCATAATTTGAGGTTTTTGTCTCTACAGCTGGCAATATTCTTGTGCTGTACCTGTGGCGCGGGCAGGAGGGCAGCCCGTACATGCACTCGATCCACTTCAGTTATGCCCTTGGTGCCGTGCTGGCGCCACTCCTCGCCGCCCCCTTCCTCAACAACAAGCCCTCCTATGAGCATGTCCTCCTCCAGGGGAACGAGACGACCTGGGTCTATGTCCCTGAGGGGAAGGAGAACCCCAGCCAGATCCAGGTCCCCTTCTTCATCATGGGTGCCATGTCTGTTGTGGTCTCATTGGGGTTCCTCCACTACGGAATAGTAGCTCTACGGAGGACTCATTACAGCAGGGAGCCCCTTGACAATGAGACTGAATCTGCTGGTGGGGAAGCCCAGCAACCTGTTGGAGAAAGTGCAGCTCACGAGGAAGCTGGACAAGATGAACAACAGCAGCAGGAGCAGCAGCAACAGCAAGAGTCCGAGCACAATGTGGATAATCATGTTCAGGAAAGAACCTCTGAGGAACCAGCGACGGGGGAGGAGCCCACTACAGCTCAACCAATCTCCTGGAATCTTATCATAACTATTGCACTCTTCACATTGTTCTGCTTCTTTTATGTGGGGATTGAGTCAACATATGGACTGTATCTCACAGCCTTTGCAGTTCACTGCAATCTGCATCTCAGCAAAGCCCGAGGAGCTCTCATCACTTCAATCTACTGGGGGTGCTTTGCCACCATGAGATTTATTGCAATTTGGGCATCAATCGCCCTTAATCCTTTGGTCATTATGACCATCAGCTTTGTGCTGTGCTTGATCAGCAGCATTGCACTGGTGTTCTTTGGGGAAACTTATGTCTGGGTGCTGGAGGTAATTGCAAACCATTTATTTTTCTCTATAGTGAATTAGCTATTATTTAACTTGTGAATTAACTATGTTTTGCTCCAGGTTGCTTCTGGAATCTTTGGCTTTGGAAACGCCTCGGTATTTGCCACTGGACTCCTGTGGCTTGAGGGCCTCTTCCCTGTGACAGGAGTGGCGGGGGCAGTCTTCACCATTGCCTCCTCCATTGGTCCCACAGTCACCGCCCTTATCATGGGGCAGTTCATCGTGGACAAGCCCATGGGGTTGATGTACTTGGCTGTGACGGTCGTCCTCAGCTGCCTGGTGCTCTTCCTGGCCGCCGTCTTCTTTGGAGCCAGGACCAAGAAGGAGCTGGAGAGGAGGAACGCCGCGGCCGACGCCTCCAGGGAAACCACGGCTGAGTCGTGAAGGAATGCAAGAAACACACGATCTCACAGAAAATACTTATTTTACATTGTTGTCAACAAAAACGCTCTTGATCGTACCAAGGCTTTTTTGTAAGAATGAACGGAGGTGTACGGTAACTTCATCAAGTTAATCTGAAACCGTGATACAGCACTTGCATTGAATATAAATTATTATGTGCATTTCTTCCGTGAAGCCATCGCGGAAGTCAAAAGTCCCGTGGTCTCGCGCTTCGTCTGGGGACATTTGTTGATCCGTTTTTCTGGGTCGATTTTCTTTTGAGCTGATATGAGAAAAGCCGCGGCGGAGTTGTCTGCCCCTGATAAATAATGATTGTTGCTGCGCGCCGTCGAAAAAGAAATTTGGAGCAGCAGCATCCTCTTGTGAATGTGACCCATATTTTCCTTTTCCACAAGCATGTTTGGCCTGTGTGGTCATAGCAAAGTTTCCCTTAAAAACTCGATTGAGGAAAGCACTGGAAAATTCCAGCTAAACATATATTCGTATCCATACGTGGGCGTGGGGTCGGCGGCCAGGGGGGGGATGAGTGGCCATCGGCCAGGGGGGGGAGTGGTTTTTGACCCCTCAG
>JAAUYJ010208683.1_pt1 | contig 10149 bp, 12 predicted proteins | sample 7278031 | NCBI WGS metagenome assembly JAAUYJ01 (sample SAMN14350222, study PRJNA611818) | marine sediment metagenome | isolation source: surface marine sediment (1.8m) | place: French Polynesia: Moorea | collected 2018-08 | reverse complement strand
TTACTCACTCAGTGTCAGGCTTGATCATGACGTAGCAGTTGACGAGGATGGTGCATATGATGGCGAAGGAGAAGAGCGGGTGGGTGAGGACGTAGATGGCGATCCTCCTGATGGGGTGGAAGGGCGAGAGCAGGTAGAGCGCGGGCTCGGCGGAGAAGCGGAAGATGGTGCCGCCGCCCGAGATGACGATGAACGTCTTCTTGTCCTGGAAGTAGGGGTCGATGTCGCAGATGGGCGTGCTGGCGAACTCCATGGGGAACTCCCCGAAGCGGCGCGGCAGGTCGTTGCCAGGCTCCAGCTTGGGGTTCGGCTCCAGCTCCTCGTCGTCGTCAGAGTCGGGGTCCTGCTCGTACAGCTTCCGGGCGCGGGCAGAGTCGCCAAACTCCTGCAAAGGAAAAAAGGGTGGATTTTCATTTACCTTTGTCTTTGTGCAGCATTGCAGTACTCTTCATAATACTGTGACACTCATGTGAGATGGTGACTATTATAGTTTGGCCTAGTTGGTTTTCAAAAACCGCGTGAGATGAATGCAAAACTCTCTTCGGAACTGAGTCGAGCTGAAAGTTTTTTAGTCGGTTTTTTTCTTTCTGAAACAGGCGGCGGCGGCTTCCTTCGGATTATGCAAATTCGGCAGCGCGCTGACGACGACGACAATGCGTTATTTAATTTACTACACAACCGCTGCCTTGCATAGCGGAGAAGAAGGGGGGAGCTGAAATTCAAAGAAAGTTGCCATTCAGTAGGAGAAGGGGGACGGCGACGACATTGTCGGGAGGCGTGGAGAGAGATCTGGCACCTCCTCCTAGCTGCTGAAGGAAGAGCGGCCAAGGCCACCTCCAGATCTTTTCTTTATATGTCTCCCTCCCCCCTTTCTTTTCTCCGGGCGAGGTTGGATGACGTGGGATCCTCCCACCTTGGAGCTGGACCAATGTGCTAGGAAAAAAATCCCAGGAAGATCTTTCTCCCTCCCCTTTTCCCGCGTCGCAAGGACACCACCAGCCATCCAAGGAGCGACAGACAGAAGAAGGAGACCTCAAAGGGACCAGGACGACGAAAGAGCCTCCCCTCCCTTCGGGGCGGACGCGCGTTTCCGATTCTCCTTTCTCCCCCACATCCCGGTTCAGTTTCCGCTCCAGTGGGTGACCGCCGCCGCGCCGTCCGCCCGTCCGTCCGTCCGTCCGTCCGTCCCTCAGCGGCCGGCCGGTCGGTCGGCCCCCCTTTCTTACACCGTACGTGAGGGGAGAGAAAGGGTTGGATTTATACGTGGGCATGGGAGGGAAGGGTACCGTTACCCCCCTCCTGAAGGGTAAAGTCCGAATCCCCCCTCCTGCAGGACACTTCATTGACCCCCCCTTGTCCAGGGAATTTTTTTATTGACCCCCCTTTTCTCACAATAAAATTTTTCCCCTACTGCAAGTAGAAATCATAAAAAATGTGCCTAAAAATGCAAAAGTTAGACCTATTTTGAACAAATTTCCAAAACAACTTCATTTTTGGGGGCTCTTTTTGCAATTTTACGGTACCCTTCCTCCCTCCCCCCTGCAAGAAAAATTCGAATCCCCCCCCCTGCCGGCCCATTTTCTACCCCCCTCCTGCCGCCCACCACCGTGCCCAAGTATGCCCCTCCACCATCGCAAACCTTGCTGGTAGGTCGACAAAAAAAAGGAGAATCTATCATGCAACAACAACTACCTCAGGCAGACAACAATACACAGCAGAGCGGCCTTTGACGCAATGGGTTGGGTACACACGAAGTAAAAAAGGTAGGGGAATCGTGTGTCTGAAGCGGAAATTCGACGACTATTTTATGAGAAAATAATTGTTTCATTTGCGACTGTCCCTTGCTGGCTTTGTTCTGTTTCGTATACATATTCGTATATATTCATACATCAGTTGGCGATTCCTTCCTTTTGGCTCCTTGTCTCGCCTCCTCCTATCCTAATCTATGCGATGGGGCGTTACGGGGATCGCTCAGACGAAAGAAAAAAATAAAAGAACGACGCACGAGGGAATCCCGTATACTTGTGTATTCCCTGACTCCTCCTCCCCTCGCCCATTTTCATTGCCAACTTTACTGAAGGATGGAGGAGAATGGGCGGATGCCAGGGTCGGTGTTTCTTCTTTTAATTTTGAGGCACTTTCGAGGCATATCTCATTTTTGGTTTGCTTGTCTAATTTTTTTAAAGGCAAACAATTAAGGTTGTAGACATAATATCGACTATTTTGCTAATGGGTTCAAGCTAGCTTGTTTTAAGGCACTTTTTTTGCCCCAACCTGTCCCACTTTTCCTTTCCGTTCCTGGTCACAGGACCTGCTCCTAGCTCCTTTCTACACTTCGCACTGGCAGTGTGTGTTACTACGGGCACTGTAGTGGGGTACATAGAGCAAGTCTGCTGCTGCTTGCTATAGGGGAAGGAGGAGTACTGGCTTCGTGTAGAAAGGAGCAGGATTGGATGGAAACAGCGGCTATAAACACATACACACTGTACTACAACACTTTTCCATGTAACAACAGAAGAAAATTACAACATTTGCATCACTATGCAATATGAGTGACTGGACATAAGCAAAGTGCCCAGAGTGCTTCAGGCTACTTGTCATAAAAAATCAGAGGTGATTTAAGCTCAAAATCCCCGTGTCAATCGAAAGTGTGTGTTTGGACGTTGTAAATCAAATGCTTGCGGGCCGGTTCAAAGTCCCGAATGTCAAACAACACAGATCCGTGCAATTGGGACTGTTGTTCTGTTGCTTTTTCGCCGCCTCCCATTTTGTGCAATCACTTTGGGGCGGCGGCGACGGAAAACGGGGAGATCGGTATCTCTCTCTTCCGTCTTTGGGCAGGCGAGAAAATTTCCACCCAACTTTTGCGCCGGAAGCAGCTGTCTGTCGGAAAAAAGGAGAATTGAACGGAGAGATTTGCATTTCCATGCTGATAACGGGAATGTTTGGGGGGGATCGCGGAAGTGCGCCCAATTCCCCCTGACAAACAGTCGCATTCGCACGTAACTATTCTGCTCAATTTTCCAGGTGTGTTTTCCTATCCTGTTGCGCCCATTGCTGAAAGCGGGAAGCACTTACTTTTTGGGCAGTGGGAGGCCTTCGCCGGGCTTTGAAAAAACATTGGAAGGTGAGACGCCGCGTTGGGATCAAATGTCAGTTCCCTTCCCAGAAAAACGTTTGAGAGTTAAACAAGTTCAGTTCAAAAGTGAATTATGGAGTAAAAAAGAGGCAAATGCAGCTACCCAAAAGTGCTTTGGTTTCGCTGCTGTTTTCCCAAGAACGACATTTATGTACGCACTGACTTTAAAAACAAGAAAAAAAAGCTGCTTTGCTTCTACCGGCCGGGTATAGGCAAACAATAGACCTATTTTCCATTTTTTCCTTTTCTTATCCGCTTGTTACTTGAAAGTCTTGCCATATTTGAAACGTCCGTTTTCAAGAGAAAAAAAAACCATATATTCCCCCGGTCAGATGCCGCAGCGGTCCGACTTCACCGGCGCGCCCTTCCACCCGGAGGTCCGGTTCGACCGGGCGGAATTGAGGGAGCGGCTGGACCCGGTCCAGTACAGGGTCACCCAGGAACACGACACGGAGAGGCCGTACACCAACAAGTATTACAGGTAAAAGAAAGATCAATCTGACAGACGAAGTTTGATGACCCTTTTCTTTTTCAAAAAAGGGTCTTAGAAAAAACGGAATCTGTTTTGGGCACTTGAGAGTATGCTTTGTCCCTGCCTTTGAAATTATTTTTCTGCGTATAATATATTGTATTGCAGGCAAGCGAAATGACAAAAACAATATTAAGCACTCCTTTTTAAAAAGTGTTTGCTTCAAGCAATTTACGCCAGACCTACTTTTGCATTCTTCAGGCACTACGAGCCCGGGACGTACCGTTGCCTGGTTTGCGGCATCCGCCTCTTCTCGTCCGACACCAAGTACGAATCCGGCTCCGGCTGGCCCTCCTTCTTCGACGCCATAGACGGGAAGAGGAGGCTCGTCACCAGGGCGGACACGTCCGGAGGTAGTAAAAGTGCAGTTGTCGGAGTGAGTTTTTTTTTGGCAGGCATCTTTGGATTTGCTGCTGGTTCTGCTGCTGGCGCGTGTATGCAACGGGGTGGGACGCTTTCGAAAACAATTTTTCGTCCTTTTCCTTTTCCTTTATTTTTAATATTTTTAGTTGACCTGCCCTTTCTACTGATTTCGAGTTGATTTAGACTTTCGACTATATATTAGTCCATTTTTGCTATAAAAATATTGTTTATCAATCTTGCAGTGGGCGGGAACCTCCTGCGCATCGTGGCCAACCCCGGCCTCATCCGAACGGAGGTCCTCTGCAGGAAGTGCGGCTCTCACCTCGGCCACGTATTCAAGGATGGGCCGCAGCCGACGGGGAAGAGGTGTGTGCACTAAATCAATGACGTCACAGTATGAAATAATGTACATTTTTATATTACAGATATTGCGTCAATTCGTCTTCGTTGAGCTTCGTCCCGGCGGAGGAGGACGATGAGGAAGAAGAGGAGGAGGAGGAGCAGGAAGATCATGTTGACGGCGGAGGCGATGTCGGAAGAAGAGAGGAGATTCGCAGTAATGAGGAAAGCAAAGAGGAAGAGTGGTCTCCAGATGAGGAAGAGGCGAATTCAGAGACAAGAAACGGAGATGACACAGAGGCAGACACCAGCGCCTCTTCCAGGGGAGAACTGGTATGAAATGTTTGAGCAATATTTTTTTCCCCAAAAAAGTACATTTATAATTGTTTTTTTAAGGATTCTGCCCGCAAGTCGTTTTTCTCCTCGCTGTCCAAGGGGAAGACGAAGGAGAGAAAGGCGCCAAAGGAGAAGAGAGAGATCATAAGGTATAGGAAATGTGGTTGCTGTCGTGGCTCTGGAAATTGTGTTTTCGAATGTTGCTGTTGAGGTGAATGTTGCTGTTGTTGATCTTGATTGCTGTTGCTGGCTACAGGGTTTTTCCACATGGTGCTTGCAAAAACTTTTTTTTGGCAATACCATGTTTTTCGAATAATTTTCGCAATGTTGCAAACAGTTTCCCGGCCACCCTCGGCGGGTGCGGCCCGAACGGAGTGTGCGCCCTGGTGAGGCCGGCGAGGCCAAAGTCGGCGACGCCGGGGGGAGGAGTAAAAGTATGTGCGGGAAACGAAGTGCTGCTTGAATATTTGAAAAATAAAAATATTTTCCCCGCTTCCAGAAGGTGGAGGAGTCGGTGAAGGCGGAGGAGGAGAAGAGGAAGAGCAGGGGGGAGAAGGAGCAGTCAGTTTGACATCAGAAAGAAAATTCGAATCAAGAAAAAGAAAACTCGTGCCATACCAGGGTGGGAAAAGCAACGCGTAACTACTTGAAATTTTCCCACGCCCAAATTTCATAAAATGAGAGAAAAGTCAGAAAGAGGATTGGGAGTGTGGAGAAAAATGAGGAGACAAGCCAAAGGAATTTTTCACATCACACGAAACATACGGTATAACTTAACAACATGCTAAATGGGCAAAAGTGCTAGTCATAATTAAATTGCAAAAAAAAAATCCTTGCAAAAAAATCATTTTCGCAAAAAACTCACATCGCAGCCCCCGTCCTCCAAAAGACGAATATTTTTGGACTCTGAATTGTCACTTTTCGAGAATCTCCCAAATAAACTAAAGTGAATAAAATAAAGCAGTCAAACAACATTTCGGAAGATCGTGAGCAAACTTTATTCTTTGTACAGCGACGCCACCGGGATATTCATTGAATTTCAGACATTTTTAAATTTTAAATTCGTAATATTGTACAATAATTGAGAAAAAACTGTTGCTTGAAAGCAAGTCTTTGGAGCGGGGGAAATAATCTGAGAGTTGATTCTGGGATAATAAGGGCAATATGCCAGAAGGAAAGTTTGAACAATAGGGAAATTTATGGACGTACCGGTATACCTTATGGTGGTATATACGACTAGACTTGACTTAGAAGGGAAATTGAGATTTTGAGGAACACTATTTTTAAATAACTTCGTTGTCTCCTGGTTTGGGCCTTAAAAAAAAAGATTAATTTTCTAAAAAGCTATTTCTGTTCGTATTTTACGGGACATTGATATACCTGGCCTTCTTGACCTCGCTCCTCTCCTTGAGCTCCTCCGCTGTGAGAACCTCTCGGTAGTCGCGCTTTAAAATATTTTCATTAATTTTTTTATATGCCAACTCACTAGATGTCATAAATTTCAAAATGTACCAGCTCCTCGTTGTCGGGCACCCTGGAGATGAAGTCCAACACCTCGTTGTTGTCGATGGCGTTGGGCTTGCGCAGCTTCTTGGTGAACTTGTTGAGGCCCCAGGCGAGGATGATCCACCTAGGCGATGATAAAAGCGAATTAATTTCTTGGGCATTTTTTGTTTACTTAATATTAGTAAAAGTGCAATCAAATTTTAAATATACAGCTCTAAAAAAGGAGTTTCATTAAACGTTTAAAAATCTGCTGCTGCTGTTGCTGTTGCATCTGCCACAATGTCTTTCTTCGCTGTGTCAAAGTACAGTACACCTCTTGATCAAAATGCAACTTGACTATTCGGGCACGAGCCCGTACTCAATACATCCCTAACGGCCTCACCTCAGTGGCACGTTGTATAGCAGGACCGTCGCCACGCAGAATATGAACAGCCCGAGCCAGGACAGGAAGGGGACGCTGAAGTTGAACACGTTCTCGATCGACTCGAGGATGTGGGCCGCCTTCCCGAGCCCGTTCTGGACCTGATTGCAATCAAATAGTTTGAGTTTACTAGAAATAATTGCGGGGATGACAGGTTAAACCAAATTTCGATCGGAGCCTAATTGGCCCACTTTCAACCAATAATCTGAGACATTGGAAAACATTTTCTTTTTCATCGTAAGTTCAGCATTCGCACTATTTTTTGCGTGCGTACGTACGGTAAAATCAGCTCGAAAACAATTTTCCCAATTTCGAACTTGTTTTCATCACAAGATTTTGATGCGTTTTCACAGGCGTTGCGCGCAAAAAGGCGCAAAATTATTTGCGTAAAACGAACTGTGTATCGCGTTTTGGTCGGGTGGGTGGTTTTACCTGCAGTGTGATGTCTTGCATGGCCTGCATCTTCTCCTTTAGGCTCTTCTTCTCGCCCTCCTGCAAAAAACGCAAAAAATATTCATAAAATATACTATTTATTCATTTTTTGACCGTTAGATGGCGGCGGTGCCATCACATGTGTCTATCTCACTTTTTTTATAAAAAGTTCCTTGGAATTAAACTTTCAAAGGTATCATGTAAAATGTTACAAAAAGCTGCATTTTCTTTCTCGACAATTCCGAAATGGCTGTTACCCCTTAAAAGAACTACGCTTATTCGCAGTTGTTGTCTATTGTTGCAGTAGAATATGCTTTTTTCGAGAACGCATTTCGCGATGTTGAAAAAGCAAGCCGCATTCGGGCTGCAGTCGATTACGGCCCATAAGCTTCTGCCAAAATATTTTTTCAAATCCTAACTGCTAGGGTAGGGGACTATGGATAGAGCTGTCAATATCATGGAGAAGCCGCAACATTTAAATCGGGTTGATGCTCGATTTTTGGGCCGGCAAGTAGTTCCTTCCAGAAAGTGTTTGTCCTTTGCAAGGAAATACTTTTTCGAGTTGGGACAAAAACAGCACACTAGTACATTTCTGCTACTTTTGATTGTGCTGTTTTTCAAGGTCACCCTTTTTATTCCCATTAATTAAATAAATACCAAACGCATCGGTCTGAAAACAAAGGTGACCAGTTTTTTCTTCAAAGGTATAAGTTTAATTTTCTTTTCTTGCTTCCTATAGAAAGACATGGGAGCTGCGGGATAAAATTGTACCCAAAACATACTTAGGACAAATGCAGCAAATTTTGAGAGAAAAATCATTCTCTCACCTTGTCCCCTCCCTTGTCGTCTTCTTCCTCGTCCTCGTCCTCCTCGGTGTCGTCCGTGATGGTGCTCCAGCCGCCGGTCACGCTGATCACGATGATGTTCTTGATGAACGGGATCGTCAGGGCCAATGTCACCATCCTTGAATGGAAAATTTTATACATTGGTTTTGGTTTGGTTATGGTTTTATTACAGGTTCATGTGAGAAATAATGTTTAAAAGTACAATTCACTGCACACCAAACTATCTCCATGACTGTCAGCATGACTGTAGGCTTGACTCATCCTTGAGACTTTAGCACCTGTCAGCTGAGAGATGATGCTGTTGCCATCCAAGCGTCACTAAGTGACCTAGACACTGTTCCTGGCTTATTTTCTTCCCCAGAGGTCTTGGGCCACCAGCAAATCTATAAATATCAGATCCCACCTTCTGGCTAATTTTCCATTTGCAAACAATTTCATTTCCCAACTATTTTATGCTATTCATTATTTTGCGTTTTCATTTGGGGATTTGTTTTTGTCGCACCAAGGCTCGATGAAGTAGACGGTGAGCATGAAGCAGGCGAAGCAGAAGAGCGTCCTGGGCTTGTTCTGCCAGCTCAAGATCTTCCTAGAAAAAGAGAAAAGTGATAAAAGGCGTTAGATCGGACTCTTGTTATTCTGTAGAAATTTCAGAATTCGTCTTATATACTCAACTTTAACTTTGCATTAGTACAAAGACATCCATCAGTTTTTCGAGAAACATCGAGACATCATCGATTGCATTTTTGATTTTTTAAACCTCATTTAAATACGGGATCAAAGAATCGAGATAGTAAAATTAACCCTTTTTTTTAAAAAAATCATATTTTAAGCGAAACAATCGTACTTTATCTCCGCCCCAATGACGGCGGGGTTGATGTTGGCCGTGGCCGCCTTGACCCTGTTCATGTTCCTCATGAAGACGGAGTGCTTGAACTTTGTGTCGCTCCAGTCCTCGTACTGAAGCTGCTTGGGGTTCACGGTCCGGATGCTAGCGCGAACCTGGAATGAATAAAAAATATATATTTTTCTTAATGAAACATGTGGGAAACATTGGATGTGTACAAAAAAAGTTTTAGAATCATTCTCGGAAAAATTGCGATGATTTTTTAAAAGTGGGTGTTCTTTTTACTGAATTTCTGCTGAGGGAAAATGAATAATTTGTATCATTTAGGGTTAGAATAGTATTGTGATACTGATTTTTTTGTCTATTTATTGTTTTATGGGAAGTCTTACCTTGTTGTAAACAAAGAACATCTCCAGCAGAATCTGTGGGTCCTCGCCCTTGGCCTTCTTCCTCAGTTTCTTGTCCTTCAGGGTGTACCACCTGCGGAAAATGAATACAAAACACATTGATGTCCCACTTAAAAAAAATAAGAAGAATTTGCTTTCCTCTGAGCTTTGATTGGGAAGTCGAATTTTGGAGGATAACTACTTGTAAACCAGCTGGATTTTTTACTCCAAAGTGAATTCATGAACTTGGTCAATTGAAATGGAACAATATCGGCGACGACAAGTGCGGCAATTCTTCGACCTCCGTCCTCACCTCCTCTCCTCGTTCTTGATCCTGAGTAGCGGGATCTTGACCCTCCCGAGGAACTCCGTCTTGTGGTCCTTGTCCTCGTCGTAAACGAGGACGTCGAGGCAGTCGTGGATGTCCAAGACGTTGCTATGAAAAAAAGTCAGAAATGTAACACCAAACATTTTTTTAAAAAATAAGTCTTCTTCCACTTACAATTGGAAGACCTTTTGCCAGTTTGGCGTCAGCGTCTTGTACTCCGTGTGGGTCTGAATAATGTTTAACATATATTTTAATGCCGTATTTTTTACTGTGGAATATGGTTTCTGGTACCTGCACCCTAGAGTTGCAGACCTCCAGCACTGCGAAGGGGTCCGACTTGCCCCCCAGGTCCGCCGAATACAGGCCCTGCGCTTTGAGCACCTTCACCATCAGGTAGCCAACATCCTTGATCTTCTTTAGGGACTTGGGCCAGACCTGGAAAAAAAAGACAATGGACGGTGAAGAAGATTTTCACAAACTTTTTCACCCAATTGCTAAGCGTAATTAAAAATGTGTGAAAGAGGATGGATGAGCAAAAATACAGCAATTAGATTTAAAGGAAACAACAACTTTCACCATTTTAGGAACTGAGGAGGACTTCACTCGATCCAGGCAAAAATATATATAAAAAATATGAGTTAAATCTTTTTTAAAAAAAAATTCTCACGTATTGCGCCGCCC
>JAAUYJ010175928.1_pt1 | contig 10151 bp, 16 predicted proteins | sample 7278031 | NCBI WGS metagenome assembly JAAUYJ01 (sample SAMN14350222, study PRJNA611818) | marine sediment metagenome | isolation source: surface marine sediment (1.8m) | place: French Polynesia: Moorea | collected 2018-08 | reverse complement strand
CAAGGAGGCAATGACGTCAGCGGGAAGACCCCTTTCCCTGTTCGCTATCGATTCTCCACGTATCTCTCCCTCTGTATGGCCTAAATAAACAGAGGACCAAGAGAAGAAGGCTTTCTTCAAAATGAAGCGTACGTGGAATGTGTAGTGGAGGAGCTTCTAGTGCTTCTAGTGAAAGCAGCATGACGTACGCCAAGTTGGGACTCTTGACCGTGATCCTCCTCCTCTCGGCAATGTCCACCTCCTCCTCATACACCAAGAAGACGAGACGCCCCCGCCGCTCCCTCTCCTCCCTGGCCAAGAGCCTGTGCCCTGCCGCAGGATCCCCGCTGACCTGCCTGGTGCTGCTGAGCGCCGCGCTCCCCTTCCGCTACAGGGTGAACGTGGTGGACCTGTACGACAGGGTGACAGGGCGGGATGCCCCGCTCAGGGCGGCCGAGCTAGAGGCCGCCAGGGCGGAGGCCAGGGCGACCAGGGGCGCGCTCAGGAGGGCCAGGGAGAGGGTCAGGATGAGGGCGGCCAGGGTGGAGCTGGAGAGGAGGCTGGCGGAGCTGAAGCTGAGGAAGAAGGGGAAAGAAGTGCTTGAAGAACAAGAAGAAAAGACTTGATAATAATTGTAATTCCAACGCCCAATTATATATGTGGTACGGGATTCACCAAATAACATAATGTCTTTCTTCCTTCGTAGGATCGGCCGCGCCGTTTGCGGGTTCCGCAGCCGAGCCGCCTCCTGCTCCCGGTTCTTCTTCGAGCGGGTCCTCCCCAACGCCATCATCGTCCCTCGCCACCTGTGGATCTTCACCCTGGGAGGAGTCTTCGTCTGCTCCCTCATCGCGATCTTCTACAAGCCGGGGATCAGGCTGCCGGACCAGGAGGACTTTCAGGTGAGGAAGGAATTAGGTTTTAGTCTTTTTATTGAAAAGTTTTTATTTCGATCTGAGAAGGTATTTGACAACAATTTTCAAAAGTTTTTTGTTTCGTGAATTCTTCCAGCTCTTCACCGCTGACCACTACTTCGAGCGCTACGAGCTGCGGTTCAAGCGCGGCTTCGGCTTCGAGAAGGAGGAGCGGCGCGACCTGAGCATGCGGATGCCCCTCCGCTTCGTGTGGGGCCTCAAGCCGGCGGACGGCGGGGACGCCCTGGACCCGGCGGACAAGGGCAGGATGGAGCTCGACCCGGACTTCGACCCGGCCACCCCGGACGCCCAGAGGTGGATGCTCAGGTTCTGCGAGGACGTGCGGAGGCAGCGCTTCTTCGACGCCTCAGTGCAGGGCCCGGCGCTATCCAACTGCTTCCTGCACACCTTCAAGGAGTGGATGGACAGGAGGTGCAAGGACTCGCTCAGCGGAGAGAACAGGTACGGGATTCACCGAATGGAGAATATTGTGCCATTGTTAAAGTGGCAGCACCTCCGTAGCACAAACGATAAAAAAATTATTGGCCTTTGTTGAATTCCTCGCCACTCAGGGCCCCCTGCTGCCAAGTGTCCCGCTTCCCCTACGCCCGGCCAGTGTTCGAGCGTTGCCTGCTGGAGGCGGTGGAGGACCTGTACGAGACGCCCACGGACCTGTGGATCCCGGGGGTGGCAGGGCCGAAGTTCAACCTGACGACGGGGAGGGCCGAGGTCGTCATCATCGAGTACGACGCCAAGCAAATCTTCAGCTTCTCCCACGCAGAGATGGACGACTTTTACAACGAGGTAGAACACTCTCATTTGCTATAAGTGTTTTTCAATGATTTAATTTTATTTCAAAACTTTTTTGCGTTCCAGGTGAACGACTGGTTCTCCGAGGTGATCACCACCGCCCCTCCGGAGCTGCGCGGCGGCTTCTTCACCTCCTACCTCGGCTTCTACGACGTCCAGTCCAGCCTTACCCGCGACACCCTCTGGGCCGTGGGCATCGCCGTGGTCGTGGCCATCGCCGTCCTCCTCGCCTCCACCCTCTCCCTCCTCCTCTCCCTCCTCTCGGCCACCACCGTCTGCGCCGTCGTCTCCGTCTCCGTCGGGGCCCTCCTCGGCCTCGGATGGAGGCTCAACGTGCTGGAGTCGGTGGCCGTCACCCTGGTCATCGGGCTCAGCGTGGACTTCACCCTCCACTACGCCGTCATGTACAAGGTCTCCGCCGCCTCCAGGAGCTCCGCCTCGGCCAAGGCGGCAAACGGGGCCTCCAAGCAACAGCAAAGGCAGCAGCAGCTGAACGGCGAAGCTCCTAATGACAAATCCGCCACCCCGTCCTCCTCCTCCTCCTCCGAAACCGACGTGGTCTTCTCCGTCTCCCAGATGGCGGCGCCCGTGTCCATGTCGGCCCTGACCACCCTGGCGGCCGGCCTGTGCCTCCTCCCGTCCCGAGTGCTGGCCTACGTGCAAGTGGGCACCTTCATCGCCGTCGTCATGGCCACCTCGCTCCTCTACAGCACCTTCTTCTTTCAGTCGCTGCTCAGCGTGTTCGCCCCCGCCCGCACCTGCTCGCCGCCCAGGAGGTCTAACGAGGTGGTGGAGCGGGCGAGGTACTACTTCGTCAACCGCGGAGAGGACGGCGGGGGGGAGAGGGGACTGAGCGGGGGAGACGGTGCCGGGGGGTCAAGGAGGGAGCGGCGACGCTCCTCCACGCACGGCAGCTTCCACGACCCCCCCACCGAGGAGAGCGGAGGAGGGGCTGACTTGCTAGAGAGGCAGGAGCTGCACGGGTCCAAGAGGGGAGAGTGCTTCACGGTGCAGCAGGCCGTCTCCTCCTCAGCCTCCTCCGTAGACAGGGAGATCCTGGTGGCGGGATCAGCCGCCGCCGCCGCCGGCGACATCTCCAAGGCCGCCTCCAACGCCACCAACCTCTCCACCTTCACCTCAGTCTCCGCCGCCACTGCCGCTCCTCCGGCCGCCGCCGCCGCCGCCGCCGCCGAGGAGACCCCCCTTCCGTCTGCTCCTCCACTGCCCGGGCGCCAGCAACAGCAACAACAGCACTACCTGCCGGCCACCCCTCCTCCCCCTCCTTCTCTGGCGCCCATGGAGGGCGGAATGGCTGCTCCGCCTACTGCTCCTCCAAACGCGGCTGAAGTTCCATCTTCTGCGCTCTCCCCGCAGATCATCACCCTCGGGCACGCCTTCTCCGGGGAGAGGGGGAAGGTCTCCTCCTGTGATATCCACATCAGCATGAGCGACGTCACCGTCGTAGACGGCTTCACCGGGCCACAGGGGCTCCAGATGCAAAGGGCGGAACTAGCAAGGTGAGAACTACGTACACAAACCAAATAATAATTTCAATTACCTCTTCATGTTGCTTCTGCTTCGGACCTACATTATAATTGGCGGTTTCCTTACTTTTCCACAGGTTGTCCGAGCAACAGTCCCGCCAGCCCCTGCATCTGATGTCCTCCTCCGACGACCAGCTGCAGCTCCGTCGCTCCTCCGGCCGCGGCCGCCACCAATCGGGCGAGGACTCGTCCACCGCCAGCGTCTCCGCCATGGTCCACCATTCTGACGGGACCGCCACGCTACCCATGCCGCAGAAGGAGAAGGAAGAAGGAAGTGGTGACAGGGTCGCCGTCGGAGGGACAAAGAGGGGGCACCGGAGGTCACACTCCAACAGCCAAGCGAAGAGCGCCGGGGTCCATTTCGCGCCTTTGCACCACAACGTATCCGCGCAGTCTCAAAAGCAGCAGCAGCAACAACAGATGCAACAGCAGCAGCAGCATCGACCTCCTCCGGTGCAAATGATAGAAACCGCCATCGTTGCTAAGGAGTACAAGTCGGCGAAGCAAGCTCGGCAACAATTCCAGCAGCAGGGCAACAGAAGCTCAGAGAGCATCGGCTCTGCCTCCTATCCGATAGCCCTTCCCAGACAGAGGCATCCTCAGCAGCAGCAGCAGCAGCAGCAGCAACAGATGCCAATCGTCGACCAGCAGTACTACCTGCCGCAATATCCAGAGATGCAGGCCCCCATGCCTGCTCCCAGGAAGACGTACCGCAGGAAAAAGAGCAGGGGGAGCTCTGACAACTTGATGGACGTTCCCCCTCCCCCTCCGGCCAACACTCCTCGGCAGGCTCCACTCGTCCTCCCCGCCCCTCGCCAACAGGCTGAAAGACCCACTGGAATGTCTGACTCCCTGCTCATGATGCACTGCGACTCCCCCACCATCAGGGCCGACCTGGTGCACCAGAAGCACCAGAGGAGGAGGAGCAGGGGATCAAAGGCCGGGATGGGGCTACAAGGAGAAGACAATGCCCAAGAAGAAACAGCCCCTGCTCCCACCAACGCCGCTGAGGCCTTTGCAGCTAGTGTCGCCGAGTCACAGCAGCAACAACAACAGCAACAACAGCGCCAACAAGGCGGCGGCACCAGGAAGTACAGCCTGGCGGTGGTGGAGGTGGCGCCCCAGGTGCAGCACCACAAGCAGAGGTCCAGGCAGAAGAGCCTACCGTCCAACACCATGGAGCTTGTGTCATCATCAGATATGCAGCAGCAGCAGCAGCACGAACCGCCCTCGTCGGAGATCAAACAAGGCAATGAGGAAATGGTAGCCGAAGCCGTTGCAGCAGAGGATGATGTGGAAGAAGACAAGGAGAAACCGCCTCCTGCGCTGCCTCCGAAGCCCCACAAGAAGAAACCAAAGCAGCAGCAGCAACAACAGCAGCTCAAATCTCCCAAGGACCCAGACCTGGAGAAGGAGGCGGAGCGTATCCGCGCCGTCGTCACCCACCGCAGGAAGAACAGCTACAAGATCGCCCAGGAGAAGGAACCTCTGGAGTGGAACCAGATATCCATGAGGGAGCGGCGAAAGTCCATGGGGGACTCGCTGGAGCAGGAGCAGAGGGCGAGGGCGGCCGCCGCGGAGGGCAAGAGTGCTGGCAAGAGGAGGGGCATGTACCCGAGGAACAGCTCCAGCCTGGGCAACATCATCAGCAGCCAGGAGGAGGAGCAGCGCGCGTCCCCCCTCAACTTTGACCAGCAGATAACTCGCCGGCCCCACCAGGGCCAGGCCAAGAAGAGGAAGAAGCAGCCTTCCTCCTCGGCCTCCGCCAAGAAGCACCACTCCGGCGACTACTCCGGCGCCGCCACCTCCGCCTCCGCCGCCACCAGCGTCAACCTCCGCTCCTCCTACCACTACGAGCGCCACCCGCTCTCCCACAGCACCACCGCCATCCTCGACTCGGACGACCCGCAGCCCATCGTGCCCAACCGATGCCCGGGGACGCCGGACGTGTGGGTGCTCAGGACCGTCAAGGCTTGAATTCCTCCCCCCCCCCCCGTGCCGAAAGCGCGGAGAAGGTGTTTTCTTTACCTAGAACGAAAATCAGCGAATGCCAAAGTTACTCAGTCAAATCTTACAGTTTCTGTTTTGAGCCCCTGATATTTTTGAGTGAGGGAAAGCCAAATCTCGATTGACACAGCTCAATTTCTTAATATTCTCCTACACGTCCTAACCAACACAGCACGAAACGCTTTCAAAGTCCCCACGACCCTTTTACCCATTTCCCCCTTATTCCTCTCCAAAATGCCCAAATTACCCCAAACCCTGCAAGAAAAATCTTCAGCACACGCGCCGAATGCTCACAACAGTTCTTTTTCGACCGATAGTTATATTCCAATTACCGAAAAAACCTGTGTTTCTATCAGGTTACAGCATATTACGCAAGGATTCTCGAGGTCCGCGCGCGAATTGAGAGAAGTATTTGTTTTTATACTACAACTTTTATCTACCAAGAGATGCATCTGTCAGACACATATCGACCCCAACCTAAAAGCATTTTCTAGGCAAATACATGAACGGGCGTGACACATCGCCGTGCCAAAAGAAAAATATGTGTACAATTGTCATGCGGTAAAAAGTTCTCTTTCGCTAGTCATTGCTTGTAAGTTGTCATGTGTTAAAATTGCCGATCTAAACAACTCTGTTCTTCTCTACGTACAATGAAGCCTAACTGATACTTTTAAAAGTCGATGCCTAAAACGCATCGACATTATACACGTATGGTGGAAAGGATGTTTTCTTCATGCTTCGTACGCCAGGTTGACCGACAGCCACTTCTCCGCCTCTTGCACGGAGACGCCCTTCCTCGAAGCGTAGTCCTCCACCTGGTCCCGCTGCAGCTTGCCAACGGAGAAGTAGCGGGACTTCTCGTTGGCGAAGTAGATGCCCGACACCGAGGCAGCGGGGACCTTTAAATAGCACCACAAAGAGTCAGAAATGGGGGGAAATTGCGGGGGAAGAAGCTAAGTCTGAAACTTGCCATCGCCAGCGAGTCCGTCAGCCCGATGCCGGTCTGCTCCTCCACCCTCATGGCCTCCCACATTGTCCTCTTCTCCGTGTGGTCCGGCTGGGTGGGGTACCCGGGGGCGGGGCGGATGCCGGCGTACTTGATCTTGAGCAGGTCCTCGGCGGCCAGGTCCTCGTCCATCGAGTAGCCCCACAGCTCGGTCCGCACGCGCCTGTGCATGTACTCTGCCAGCGCCTCAGACAGGCGGTCGGCCAGCGCGGCGGCCATGATCGAGCTGTAGTCGTCGCTTTTGTCCTCGTAACTGGAACAACAGAAAAATCAATGATCAAAGTCGTGTTTTTTATTGTTTATTTCCCCTCTTTACCTCTTGCACAGCTCGCTGCATCCGAACCCGGCCGAGACCGCGAACATCCCGATGTAGTCCCTCTTTCCGCTCTCCTCCGGCGCCACGAAATCGGACATGCAGCAGTAGTCCTCCTGCGACGCCTCCGCCTGCTGCCTGAGACCGTACAGGGTGTGGGACGGCTTCACGTCCTCCTCGCTTACAAACAGACTTATGTCGTCTCCCTTGGCCTGCGCCGGGTAGAACCCAACGACGGCCCTGGCCTCGAGCGACCCGTCGCGGATGATCTCCTCGAGCATGACCTGGGCCTCGTCGAACACCTTCTTAGCCTCGGCGCCCACCGTCTTGTCCTGGAAGATCTTGGGGTAGCGCCCATTCGGGTACTTGCCCCTGAGCTGCCAGACGTCGAAGAAGCACTTCCAGTCGATGAAGGGGACGAGGTCCTCCAGCGGGATGTTGCGGAAGACCTGGGTGCCGAGGAAGGTTGGCCTCGGCGCTTCGAACCCGGACCAGTCCAACACTGGCCTCTTCTCTCGGGCCTGCTCCAGCGTGAGGTACCTCCTGTCCTTGAGGTTGTCGTAGTGGTCCTCGCGGATGTCAATGTACTCGTCGGCCACGTCCTCGATGAACTCGTCCCGGGACTCCTGGTCCAGCAGGCTGGAGCACTGAAAATCGGCAAAACGACACAATTTCAATTTTCAAATCAATTATCGTTACTCTTATTTCCCATAAAATAAATCCTGGCGTGAAAAGTAAAGTCAATTACTATTTTCAGTTGCATAATGTTGAATGGCCAGTTGCATCATCCAAATCATACAATTTCGAGAACTCACCACTACGACGCTCTTGGACGCGTCCAGCACGTGGACGGTGGGCTGCGTGTACTTGGGGGCTATCTTGACGGCGGTGTGCTGCTTGGAGGTGGTGGCGCCGCCGATCAGAAGCGGGATGCTCATGCCGACACGGTCCATCTCCTTGGCGACGTGGACCATCTCCGCCAGGGAAGGGGTGATCAGGCCGGACAGGCCAACCTAGGAAAAAAAACTCCGAATTCCCTAACTTTAACATGAAATAAATAAAAAGTGCTCACAATATCGGCCTTCTCCCTGATGCAGGCCTTGAGGATCTCCTCGCAGGAGACCATGACTCCGAGGTCAACCACCTTGTAGTTGTTGCACCCGAGGACGACGCCGACGATGTTCTTGCCGATGTCGTGCACGTCGCCCTTAACCGTAGCCAGGACGATGGTGCCGTTGTACTGGGGCTGGGGGAGAGGAGTGGGGTGGGGGCGAAGCTCATATTAAATGTCGAGCCAAAGAATCGGTGAATCTTATACCTCGCTGCTGTCTCCGTTGGCCATGTTTGCCAGCCTCTCCTCCTCCATGAAGGGGATCAGGTGGGCCACGGCCTTCTTCATTACGCGGGCAGACTTGATCACCTGAAATGGAGAATAGTGGTAAGTGTCAGACTAAAAAAGTTGTTTTTCCCGCTTTTACCTGCGGCAGGAACATCTTCCCCGCCCCGAATAGGTCCCCCACCACGGACATGCCGGCCATGAGCGGGCCCTCGATGACGTTGAGCGGGCGCGGGTACCTGCCCTTGTCCTGGCGCGCCTCCTCCGTGTCCTCCACCACGAAGGCGTCGATGCCCTTCACCAGCGAGTGCTTGAGGCGCTCCTGCACGGTGGCCTCGCGCCAGGCGGCGTCCTTGGCGTCCGCGGCGCCGCCCTTGTCTGCGCCGCGCGCCTTGAGGCCGTCGGCGTACGCCAGCAGCTTCTCGGTGCCCTCGGGGTCGCGGTTCCACAGCAGGTCCTCGCACAGCTGCAGGAGGTCCTTGTCGATGTCGTCGTAGACGGGCAGGCACCCGGCGTTCACGATGCCTGCGAGAACATTTGATTTTGAATGGAATATTTTTTTCATTTCGTCCCAAATGTGTCATTCTCACCCATGTCCATCCCGTTCTTGATGGCGTGGTAGAGGAAGACGCTGTGCATGGCCTCCCTCACCTTCTCGCGGCCGCGGAAAGAGAAGGAAAAGTTGGAGACCCCGCCAGAGATGCGGCACCCCACGCAGGCCTCCTTGATGCGCCTGGAAAACAGAAGTCGTGCAAATGAAAATGAAAGATAACATTATTTTTTTTCTCGCCCTTACTTTGTGGCCCTGACAAAGTCGACCCCGTAGTTGTCGTGCTCCTCCATGCCGGTGGCGATGGTGAGAATGTTTGGGTCGAAGATGACGTCGCTGGCGGCGAACCCGACCACCTCCGTCAGGATCCTGAAGGACCTCTGGCAGATCTCCACCTTCCTCTGCTCGTCCGCCGCCTGGCCCTCCTCGTCGAAGGCCATCACCACCACGGCCGCGCCGAACTTCTTCAGAGTGCGCGCCTTCTTCAGAAAGTCCTCCTCCCCCTCCTTCAGGGAGATAGAGTTGGCCACGCACTTGCCCTATAAGAAATACATTATTGGAATAGTTTTCTCTCTTAAAAAAAGTTTTTGCATTAGGTCATTAGCTAATTATACATTGCTAAGCATCGCTAAGAAAAGAAAAAGACGAGAATTTGACGTACCAATGTTATAACCAAAACTCTTCTTACCTGTGCGCACTTGAGGCCTGCCTCTACCACGGAGAAGTCTGATGAGTCGATGCAGAGCGGGACCCTGGCGATGTCCGGCTCGGAGGCGATGAGGTTGCAGAAGTGGGACATGGCGCGGACGCTGTCCAGCATGCCCTCGTCCATGTTGATGTCCAGGATCTGGGCGCCGTTCTCAACCTGCATCTTGGCAACCTCGAGGGCCTCCTGCAGGAAAAACACTCAAGCATTGACTAAAAGAGCAAAAAGTCTCATGACTACAAACGCCATGTAAAAATATCTGGTGCCTAGGAAGTTATAATTCGATTAAAAAATACCACTCCTCTTTCTTACCGTGTACTTGCTCTCCCTGATGAGCCTTGCGAACTTCCTGCTCCCGGCCACGTTGCACCTCTCCCCGATGTTGACAAAGTTCGTCATCTCCGAGATGGTGAAGGCCTCCAGCCCGGCCAGCCTGGAGTGCAGCGGGTTCCTCATCGGCCTCCTCCTGGTCTTGAGCCCCCTCACCGCTTCCTCGATGGCCCTGATGTGGTCGGGGGTGGTGCCGCAGCAACCGCCCACCAGGTTGACGAAGCCGGACAGCACAAAGTCCCGGAGGTTGGCGCCCGTCGTCTCGGGCTCCTCGTCGTAGCCGCCGAAGGTGTTGGGCAGACCTGCATGACGGAAAGGAAAATGCAGTTTGAATCGCAAACAAAAAAAAAACAAATATTGCATGCGGCGAAACCCACCTGCGTTCGGGTAGCACATCACGTAGGTGTCCGTGGCCTCGCTGACGGCCTCGATGAAGGGGCGCATCTCGGTGGCGCCCAGCGCGCAGTTCAAGCCGATGCTGTGGGGGAAAAAGAGCAAAACTTACAACTTTGCAAAAAAAGTCTTGTTTCAAGCATCAAAAAACCACCACAGCGGCTTGACGTGCGAGACGCTGTTGACGAACGCCTCCACAGTCTGCCCCGAGAGCGTCCTGCCGCTCTTGTCCACGATGGTGCCCGAGATGAGCACGGGCACCT
>JAAUYJ010021199.1_pt1 | contig 10151 bp, 5 predicted proteins | sample 7278031 | NCBI WGS metagenome assembly JAAUYJ01 (sample SAMN14350222, study PRJNA611818) | marine sediment metagenome | isolation source: surface marine sediment (1.8m) | place: French Polynesia: Moorea | collected 2018-08 | reverse complement strand
TTTCATACTGGTCAAAAATTGGCGTGAAGAATTGGAGGAGGAAGGAAAAGAGAAAAGGGGAAAAGTAGAGCAGTTGTCGTCGAAAGAAGAAAGGGTCTCTCAGGAATATTATGGGTCTCCTCCATTCATTCAAAGCGACATTTTCTTTTCCCTTTTTTTGTTGTAAGGGAAACCACTCAATTTCCGATCTGTCTTCAGTTCTCACCTTGTGTTTCCCCCCCTTCGCCTCCTGTGGAACAAATCGTCAACGGTTTTGAAAGAAAGAAAAAGTCGAAAAGTCCAGTTCTCGTCATGAATGGACTTTTTTGAAAGAGGTCCCAGAAGAGTTAATTTCGCGACAGTTCTTCCAGTGTGGGAAACCGTCGGTTTCGGAGCACCGAAAAAAAGGAACGCAATTCAAAACCCAGAATTGCGCAAAGGGAGTTTTTCCGAAAGATATTTCGTTTGAAGCGATGTCTCAATCGTCGTCGGCTCCTCCTAGCGTCACTCAAACAAAATAATTGCGAAACTATCGCATTTTCCTTTCCACTTCATCCCCATCACTACAGGGTGGCTTCGGCGGAAGAATATTCCAAACAGACCACCTCAGACGCAACATTTCTTTCCCAAACGCATTCTTGTTCCTATAGTGGAAATTCCATTTTCCTCTCTCCAATTGTGTATCTGTGTATCCCAGATTCCCGTATCCTTTTGTGATTAACACATCCAATCACCCGGTATGTATAGAAGGCTCCTTGCTCATTAAACCAATTGGGCTCCACTGTCGCCTCAGGTCAGAACTCTTTGTCTATTGACTTGGCTGGTTGGAAGCCAGAAGGAGAAGAAGGGTGGTGATTTCTTCCCCTTCGGCTCCGAACGAGGAGGAAAAGGAGGGACAAACAAGCGGCAATCAACAAAGTATGGAATTTGACAAAAAACTTATTATATAAAAAAACTAAAACTGGGCGACTTTTAAACCAAAAAATCCTAATGTTTTGAACCGACAGGAAGAAACTTTTGATTTTGATTTTATTTTTTGAGGGAAAATGCATCTAAAGTGATGTCGAATTTCCTCCCAATTGGGCATCTGAGTGGGTGGGTGGGAGGTGCGTTGCGGTGGCGGCGGCGATTTCTGTCTGTCCTCCTTCTCCAGGTCTAAACGCCGACGACGACGCCAAAAGATTTTCGTTGGATGAGGGATGATTGCTTGATTTTCCAGTCTGAAAAATAACGTCTCAATTACTCCCACCCATCTCCCAAACTTTTTCGGTATTGAAAAGGGCGGAGGAGTTCGAATAGACAAAAGAGCATTTCCCGAAAAAGGAGGAGGAAAATCATCAATTAGACCTGCTGCGGTTTCAGCGAAAAAATGGCGAAAAACACTCATGGTCAAAAATTCAAGTGGGTGGTGGCGGCTGTGGCCAAAAAAGGACAGCAGACACACAGGAATTTGCCAAATTATGTTGGAAAATTTGAGTGGAACAGGAAATTCCAATCAAGAAGAACCAAAAAGATGTGATAAAGTCGGAACTCAATACTGGTTTTATTCTTCTTATAATTGGCGAATTCTTCCCGCACTTCTCACCTTACAAGAAGGAAGGATATTCATTTCCCACACAATCAACTTCTTTTCTTCGGGCGAAGAGATGACACATGTTCGCTGGCCGTCGCCACTTGACCCTTCCTCCAACGGTCTCTTCTTCGCTTCTTCCTTTTTCTTGGCACCAAACAAGACGAAAAAGGAAGAGATAAATGGCGAGAGCTAATCATCGAGGGTATGGCATTTGCCAATTTAGTCATTCCACGCAAGACAACTTGGGTAAATCGATGTTTACCGTGGCAAAAAAGAAATGATTTTATCCTTAATGTAGAATTCAAATGGAAGATATGCGAAATGCTATGTTGGATCCCGCACCACCCCAAAAAAACCCTTCCCCTTCTGTGATCACTCAAAAAGCGCCCCGCCGCCCCCGCCTAAAAGAGGAGGCAAGGAAGGATACCCTGGGAACACAGCCACCCGTGAATAAATAGTTGATCGAATAGAGTCGTCCCTACCAGCACAACAAAGTCACAAAAGGGTTTTTTCTCCTCCGAAGTCAATGGTCCATTGTAGTTGGGAGAGCAAAGGGTTGGATGCCGCCGACGCCGCCAATGACGAAAATAGCAGCAGTAGGAATGACTTTATTTTGCCGACGAAATTATGCGGAGAGCGGTAGCTATTGCCGACCAAAAAAATTCCGATCCACCCATTCTTGTGACCCAGCATTTTCCCCCATTCCGATTGACTTCTCGCGAAGAATTTTTTCCCCTTTGTGATACCCGCCGAATTCGACGGTAGCAGCGACGAATAAAGAACACATCATTCGGGGGAAACTTTTGGTTTTGTCGAAGAGAATTCTAATACGACCGACGACGAAGTCACTCCTGCTATCACGGTACGAACATGTCAGAAATATCGTGCACTCAAGAAAATTGTTACAATAGGTCAAAAGTTGAAACAGCCGAAAAACAAGAAATTTCTTCTTAGTACCAAATACAGTTGCTTCCCAACCAGGCTTGTTGACCCTGCTACTCCTCACTGCAAGGAAACACAGCTTCTCTTAAAAATTGATTCAAAAACAATTCAAAAGGCAAATTACCTTGTCCTCCTTTGGCACGTGGGACAGACCCGCCCCGGACCGTCAAGAGCGCCCGGCGGCAACTGGCCGGGCTGGGAGCGCAGGCAGGAGGAGCAGAAGTGGCCTGAGAAAAACATCATTTTTTTATAAAAAATTAAGCACTTTTAACTTCCCACTATTTTTTTACCTCCATCCCCGTCGCATCCGGAGACCGCCGCGCTCTCAGACAAGGCCCTGGAATAGTAATTCAAAACTACGTATTATTCGTAAAAAAAACTTCCAAAGCTCGGGAAATGGCCCAACTCACTTGTGGAAGAAGTTGTCCTCTGAGTGCCCCGAGGGGTCATAGGGCCTCCTTGGCTTGTATTCTCTCCCGCGCAGGCTGGTGGCCCGACGCCAGGGGAGGTAACGGGAGGACAGGGAGGAGGAGAAGTCAAACTCATCCGAAGAGGAGGAAGAAGAAGACAAGGATGCGGAGGAGGAGGAGGTCTCCAGGACGGCATTCTTCTTGTCCTGTTGCTGCTGCATGGACTCCCTCCTGACCCGGAGTCTTGTCCTGTACGGGGAGGGGCGCCGGGGGAACTCTGCCGGGGTCTTCTTGGCGATCCCTCCGCCTCCTCCGATGGTGTTCCTCCTCCTCCCCTGTTGCTTGAGCTGCCTGAACCCCTCCACCAGCGCCAGCGACTCCATCATCCTGGTCCTCTCGGCGATGTTGCGAAGGCGGACAAGCTCGTAGGCGCTCAGGACATCACCGGCATCGGCCTCCACAGCCTCTTCCTCCTCCTCTTTCTTTGGCGAAATCCTTGCGAACCCCCCTCCCGGCAGCCTTGTCAGCCTTGGTCTGGAGGCGCGGGGGACAACCAAGGGGGAGGGGGAAACCCTCATGGCCAAGACAACGTGGAGACGAAGTTGGACCTGATAAAGTCGCACAGATTTCTGAGACGCTTTCCCCCTTTCTCTTTCTCTTTTTTGTTTGTTTTGAAAATTGATTTTGACAGAAGAGAGGAAAAGAGAGAGAAAAGTTTGAATTTCTGGCGGGAAAGTCAAGGACGCGGCTCATATTTTTCGACGCCGTGAAACGAAATCATATAATTATTTCCGGAAGAGATATCATCCTTGAAGAGACAGGGGACGGGGCATGAAATGGGGAGGGGAAAGGGTGACATTTCATTAAAAAGGGCCCAAATAAGGGAAGGAGGCGTGGAGAACTGGATTTCCGTATTTTTTTTATGATTGACAGACGAGGAAACGACCGGGCCAAGGGCCAAGAATAAAAGCTTGTAAGAAACCAATCTGGGCGGAAGAAAGGAGGAGGGTCCCTCCCTCCAGGAATTAATCCTCGCAACGGAGCCGACACAGACATCTTGATTCCATTAGCCCAGGGGAGGAATTCTTGAGCTTTTTGACTCCGCCTTTCCGCTAAGCGCCTTAGCTTTTGGGTTTTGGCGGGGCGGGGCGGGGGGTGTTGACTGACGGCCAACGCCGCCGCCGCCAATGCTCAAAAACGAAAAAGTTTTTCTCTTTTCTCTTCTGCCTGTGGGTGGGCCAAAATGAGCCGAAGAGGGGGAGGGGGAAATTGCTCTCCTTCTCCACGGTCGACTTGAGAAAACGGGAAAAGACGGATTCTTTGAATATTGCTCCATAAAGCACAGAATGTTCTTTCGCCCAAGTTGTTTTCCCGGTTGGATCCCGCACACCTCTTTTAAAGGTTGGGTTATCGAAAATGGGGTATCTCTCAATCACGTCTCTCTTGTTTTGCTTTGTTTTGCCATGCCGTGAATTCCTCGCCTGTGGTCTTGTCTTGTTGACGACAGAATTATTCGGGGGTACTTTTAAAAACCCCTTCTCCTCCCCCGCGGAGTCTGGAAGGGCGCGTGTCTCACTCCAAACTCATCATGAGATCTCTATCTGGGAAATCGTGTCTCCGCTAAAAACAAAAAAGCTTGCAGTGCAGTAGAAAGAAAGCCACCACAGGCCACATCGCTCAAATTCTGAGACGGCGACGCATGAATCCCCAAGAAAAAGAGAAACAAAAAAACATTCATTCTTTGCGGAATTTCCTGCGTCGCAGCGTGATTCGGATTTTTTTCGCCTTGTGTAAGGGAAAGCAAAAGTTTTCCAGTCTATGGTCTGTTTTGTGCTGCCGCGGGTGGGGTCGGTCGCTAGGTAATGAGGATGGCAATTACGATGGAATCCCGCCGCTGTCTGTCGTTCCCCTCTCAACAGAAAAAGGTGAAAACAACCCCAAACCAAAAACCCAAACCACCACCACCAAGATGCCGAGACCAGATAATTCCCTTCGACTTTTCCGCCCCTGTTTTAAAAGAGGGAAGTCCAAGGTAGTCAAGGTCTAGACTCTTTGGACCTTTTTTACGCGAGTCACTGTTGCGTCGACGGAGGAGAAGAAAAAAGATTTTTACGTTAGACGCCGCGCTATAAATAAGCACCAATTAGCCCGGATGAATTTTTTCTTTGTAGATTTTTGTATTGATTTCATCTTTCGTCTAGTTAGGATATATAAAACAGTGATAACAGATTGTTGTTTGATTTGTGCTCTGGGTGAATATGTACGTATACACTCGCGGTGGGGTAGAGAGGGGTAAAAAATCCGTCTATATTAGGAGACAATCGCTATGACACTGAGAGAAGAGATAAAACAGTTCTTTGGTTTTTTCCTCGGATTCTTGATCTTCACTTTTTTCGCTTCAGATCTTTGGTGGCATGGCCAATGGCGGCGGCGGCGGCCCCTGCGGCATCAGTGAGGGCGGCATGATGCCGTACTGCGCCAGCTGCGCGGCCGCCAGCGCCGCGGCGTGAGGGTTGGCGGCGATCCGCGCCCGGTCCACCTCGGCCTCCGCCAGCCGCTTGGTCTTGGCCCGGCGGTTCTGGAACCAGATCTTGACCTGCGTCTCCGTCAGCTTGAGCTGCGAGGAGAACTCTGCGCGCTCGGCGATGCTCAGGTACTGCTTGGCCTTGTACTTCTCCTCCAGGGCGGAGAGCTGCTGTGAGGTGAACGGGGTGCGCGGCTTGCGGTCAGACTTGTGCTTGCGCAGGTTGCACTTGAGGAATGGGCGCGGGTGGTGGTGGTCGAGGCCAGGGGCGCCGGGTGGGGGGAAGGGGCCTCCGAGGCCAAAGGGGGCGGGAGGGGGAGGGGGGAAGAGGGAGGACGGGGTGGGGGGCTTCTGAGACGGCGATGTGGTCGGGGAAGGAGTGGTCGTCGTCGTCGAGGAAGAGGGGACAGTAGATGCCGCCGATGCTGACGCCGCCGCGGCCGCCGCCACTGCGTTGAGGTAGAGCGCCTGCTTGTAGGCGGCGAGGGAGGCCGCGGCCTGGAGGGGGTTGAGGCCGGGGAGCATCGGCGGAGGAGGAGGGAGGCCCATGTGGGGCGGCGGCGGCGGCGGGTGCGGCAGCGGCAGGGAGGAGGGGACCGAAGGAGGAGGAGGGGAGCTGAGTGCGGCCGCGGAGGCGGCGGAGGGGGAGCCGCAGATTGAGGACCTGTTGGAGGCGGTGGAGTGTGGGGAGGGGGCGGCGGCGGAGCGGAGGAGGCTGTTGTGGTGGTGGACGTCGCTGTTGTTGTTGTTGCTGGCGAGGGAGGAGGCGGGGGAGGAGGCGCCTCTGCTCAGGCTGCCGCTACGGTCAAGATCCTCCTCTTCCTCCTCCTCCACGTCAATGTCCTCCTCCTCCTCCTTTACCTTTTTAGCCAGCTCCTCAGCATGCTGTTGTTGTTGTTGTTGTTGCTGCTGTAGCTGCTGCTGCTTAGCGGCTGCGGCTACTGCTACTGCCGCGTGCAGGCCCAGGATCGACTCCACGCTGAACGGGGACACCTTCTTCTCTGACAGAGCCATTTTGCCCATTAGAAATTCGAATTGTTTTTTTTCTAAGTGTCTTTCTCTTTATATTTCACTCAATTTTTTCGGGTAAACTGTGTGCGTCTTTGCTCCAAGACGGTTCTGGCACGATTGACTTCTTCGAGGGGATTTTGCGCTCTCCTTGTGCCGCCGCCGCCGCCGCCGCCGCCGCCGCCGCCGCCGCCGCCGCGGGAAGAGATTTTCCCTAGCGCGCGCTCCCCCTCCTGTCCCCTCTCGACCAATGGGATCGCCGCCGCCCGGCGGAGGTGGAAAAATTCGTTTTATTCCCACTCTTCCTCTCTTCTTCCTTCCTTCCGCTTTGGACACGGAGGCGCAAAGGAAGAGGGGGGAATGAGACTTTTTCGGGGGCCGCCTTTGCCGCACAGCACTTTTCCACTCCCAAAAACTAAGTGTAGGTAAAGTATTGTAAGAAAGTAGACAGGGGAATCGGAAAAGAAAATACAGCAAAATTTTGCTCCTTCGAATTTGATTGACACATGACCGGTAGAAAGAGTATCCCCTTGGGTGGTGGTGGGTTTGTGTTTGTGATTTTCTGGGCACACGCTCTCGCTCCCAATTAAAGGAGGATTGCTCCTCTGCTGATGCCTCAATCGAGCCGCTGTTTACGGGGAAAGAGCAAAAATTTGATTTCCGTTCAAACATAGTCTTTCCGTCTTCTTTTAAATTTCTATTTCTTTCTTTGCAAATATTATCGCGGGCTATTACCTTTTCTCTGCCCGAGATTTTTATGGGAAGCCGTAAAGAAAAGTCTGCTTTTGCAGCAGCAACAGAAAGGGAAGGGGAGAAAGGAGGGGAGAAGCAAAATGATATTGCCGCCGCCTCAGTCCGGTACTGCTATGAAAACTTTTTTTGGCCTCCATTACCGTACGTATACATAAGCAAAGAGAAGACTTGAATAGGCGATAAAAGAGTGAGGGGGGGAATAATGGATATGGGAACTCATGCTATTAAGGAAAGGAAATGACAATGTGCGCTCTAAACAAAAGGGGAAAACATTAATGAAACAATATTTTCTTTTAAAGCTGAAAGAAGTGGCAATCTGTTGTAGGCTTTTCTCTTTTTTCTTTCGCATGATAGAGCCATGCTTTTTTTTCTTGCGGGAATTGTCGGAGCGTCAGCAAAAGTAGGCAGAGTCTAATAGGAGGGGGAGAAGGGGAAGGAGGGACTGGGGCACAAAAAAGGAGGAGGAGTAGGCCGCCGACTGGCCTAGACCGCGCAAGGGTATAATAGCAGGAATTCCAACTTGTCCCTCCCTCCCACCTCTCTCTTTCTTTCCCAGGGTTTTTTTACTTCTTGGCAAATTTTCAAGGGAACTGACAACGGAGGAAAGGAGAGAGAGCAGAAAACAAATAGAGTCCTCGAGAAAAAACCACCCTTCGCCAAACCCAAAGAGATATTCGCCCACTTGGCCCTCCCAGAAAAAGAAGGCGGAATTTCAATTTCCCCTCCCTCCCTCCTTTTTATTGGGCGCGATCTTTTCCGTCCTCTTAAATGGGAATGGGTATTAAGCCCTAATTTACTGTCCCTCCTAATGGGTAGCAGCCCCAATCCGAAGCCGTCGCTCCTTCCCCCATTTTTTTGGGGCGGGTGCGCCGTTGCAAATGGGGCCAATCTGCTTTTTACTCTCTCCCTCCTCCCCCGACACAAGCATCCTCTCCCTCTTATCTACCAAAGATTTGCCAAATTTAAAAGCTTAATTTAACGAAAATGTTGAGATTTTTTAGATGAATAAGGAAATGTGGCAAACTATGATGTGTCTCTTGGTGAATTTCTCCTTCGTCGGCTGTCAAAGCAAAAGCGAAGTGCTCGCATATTTCTCGCCTCCCCCTTTTCCTGTTGCTGCCTCCCCTTCCTCCCCCTCTTCCCCAATCTCAGCTGTGACAAAACTGATAGTTACACAGGAATGTTTTTCGAAGCTTTTTTCGAAATTTGAATATCTTTTCTTTGCACTTTTATGTGGGAAAAGGAAATAGTGGTTCTCTCTTTCGTCCTTCTTTCGCCCTGAGGCCAGGCAATAAAAGCCTGCGGTGGCATATTGAGTCGCGAAGAAAACTGCCATTTTCCCTCCTCTCCCTTCCCAAGACATGATATAATATATCGAAAAGAGGATGGGAAAGCGGAGGAGGCTGCTGCTTCGAAAAAAAGAAACCATTTCCCCGACTTCTTTTGACGAGGACGAGGATGGGAGGAGAGGGCAAAAAACCAATTTTCCTCCATTTACTGCCACCGCCTCCTCCTCCTCCTCCTCCTCCTCCTCCTCCTCCGCCTCTGGGTGCTATCTGGACCGTTCGTATATTTGTAGCTGTTAGCAGCCTCTTCCCTCTTTTCATCTGTCAAAAAGGAGATCCAGGGCTCTCCCTTGGGCAAAAGGGAAAAGCCCAAAGCATTGCCAAAGAAAAGAATTCAGAATGTAACATAAAAGAAAAGCTAAACTCAAAATGCTTGGAAGTGCTACTTGTATTCTATATTTTCCTTTAACTTATGTTGTATTTCCCCTTATAAATGTTGGTGGAAGAAGACTCTTCCTCTCTCGGGAGAGAGGCTATTGGGTTGGTTGGTGTCGAAAAGAGAGGAAGCGATAAGGGAGGATTAATTTCCAGGCCGAAAAGGAGGGGGAAAGGACAAAAAGCAGGGCTGCCATCGCGAAATAACCTATTATTTCAACACAACGGTACTGTTCCCAATCTTGTTGAAATCATTGAAATCATAATTTAACTGTTTTACTGCACTGTTATTCTATTTTGTCCCTATTTTTTCTTTTCTTGTGGACACCCTGGTTTCCCAGAGAAACTGGCTAGCTTTCTCCTCTAGCTCAATCTGGGAGAGAAGGGAAGGAAGAGGAGGAGAGTGAGAGCCGTATGATTGGGGGAAGGGTCTATTGGGGAGGAGGAGGAAGGGAGAATCCCCCCGGGGCTCCTTCCTCTCCTTCCTCCTCCTCTCTCCCCTTCCCAAAAGCGACGAAAGCACACAACACCAATCTGGGGAAGAAGAGAGAAGAGGAGGGAGGGAGAATCCAATAACAGAGGGGGGGGGAGATGGGAGGGAGGGAGAGACTGCTTTCTAATGGGACTTTTTGGGGGAGGAAGAGGAGGACAGTGGAGAAAGAAGTTTCGGAGTTTTCTGTAAAATGGAAGGTGTGATATTTATTGTTTGTGAAAAACTATTTTGTATATTTTTTGGGGAAATGTTTTCTATGGGCGCGAGAGGGAATTTGGTCTCTTTAGGTCTTCGTGGGTCGTTTGGTTGGTGCGGGGAGGCAATGGAGGTAGATAAGACACCTTTCTCCCCCCACACCCATACACACCCTCCCGCCAAATGGTTCTTCTGGGGAAGGAGATGAGCCTAATTGAATTCTTTTGTAGGAAAAAGAGGGGTTCCCGGGAGCGCCTTACAGCTTTTATGGGAGGGGGGGGGAGAGTATCTTTATTTCGGCAGAAGAAGTAGTTGGGTTTACGGGAAATAGACACGTGCGCGTGCGAAAACTCTTAAAAGTTGAGAGGAGTCTCTTTATTTTCGAGAATAGTGTCGCGCATAGTTTTATTGTTTTCTCGTCTCGAGTGTTGAAACTTGGCAGAAATATGTCGACGTTTAATCACCCACGTATTTTAAATTTCAAAATCTGACGTCTTCAGACAAATGCTCCCCTGAGGCCATCTAAGCTTCACTCACATTTTATCGTTTGTAT
>JAAUYJ010010189.1_pt1 | contig 10159 bp, 10 predicted proteins | sample 7278031 | NCBI WGS metagenome assembly JAAUYJ01 (sample SAMN14350222, study PRJNA611818) | marine sediment metagenome | isolation source: surface marine sediment (1.8m) | place: French Polynesia: Moorea | collected 2018-08 | reverse complement strand
GACTGCGGCCGTCCTGGCCGCAGTCGAGCGAGCCATGGACGGCATGCTTTTAGCGCGTCCCGGACAGCTAATGGGCATAGCGCGCGCGGTTTGGGTGGCACCATACTGTCAAGCCCGGCTCCCGTCAGGCACAAAAAAAGGGACCAACAAGTGGTCCCTTCCAGCGCCACCCGGTGGAGCCTTCAAGGGCCCCTCGCGGGTGATTGCGGGCTGATCAGCCCAGTCGGCAGAACTTAGCCGAACTGGTTCATGGTGTTGTCCTTACCGGCAGCCTTCAGGGCCTGGTCACCGGAGAAGTACTCCTTGTGATCGTCGCCCATGTTGGAGCCCGCCATGTCCTGGTGCTTGACGCAGGCGATGCCCTGGCGGATCTCCTTGCGCTGCACACCCTGGACGTAGGCCAGCATGCCTTCGTCGCCGAAGTAGCCCTTGGCCAGGTTGTCCACAGACAGGGCCGTGGTGTGGTAGGTCGGCAGCGTGATCAGGTGGTGGAAGATGCCGGCCTCGCGGGACGCATCGGCCTGGAAGCACTGGATCTTTACGTCGGCTTCGTGGGCCAGCGCGGAGTGGTCGTACTTCTCGTCCATCAGCTGCTCGCGCTCGTAGTCGGACATATCCTTGCCTTCCTCGCTCCAGGCGTCGAATACCTGCTGGCGGAAGTTCAGGGTCCAGTTGAAGGACGGGCTGTTGTTGTAAACCAGCTTGGCATTGGGAATCACCTCGCGGATGCGGTTCACCATGCCACCGATCTGGCCGACGTGGGGCTTCTCGGTCTCGATCCACAGCAGATCAGCGCCGTTCTGCAGGCTGGTAATGCAGTCCAGCACGCAGCGGTCTTCGCCGGTGCCGGCCTTGAAGCGGTACAGGCCGTTGGGCAGGCGCACCGGGCGTACCAGCTTGCCGTCCTGCTTGATGATGACGTCGCCTTCGTTGGCATCTTCAGCGCCAGCGATCTCCTCGGTCTCGAGGAAAGCGTTGTACTTGTGAGCCAGGTCGCCAGCGTCAGTGGACACCGGGATCTTCTGGGTCAGGCCGGCGCCGAGGGAGTCGGTGCGGGCAACGATAACGCCGTCGGGCACACCCAGCTCGAGGAATGCGTAGCGAATGGCGTTGATCTTGGCGAGGAAGTCCTCGTGGGGCACGGTAACCTTGCCGTCCTGGTGGCCGCACTGCTTGGCGTCGGATACCTGGTTCTCAATCTGGATGGCACAGGCGCCGGCTTCAATCATCTTCTTGGCCAGCAGGTAGGTGGCTTCCTCGTTACCGAAACCGGCGTCGATGTCGGCGATGATCGGCACCACGTGGGTCTGGAAATTATTGATGGAGTTGATCGCTGCCTGCTCGGCAACCTGGTCGCCGGCCTCGCGGGCAGCGTCGAGCTCGCGGAACAGGTGGTTCAGCTCACGGGCGTCTGCCTGGCGCAGGAAGGTGTAGAGCTCCTCAATCAGGCCGGACACGGTGGTCTTCTCGTGCATGGACTGGTCGGGCAGCGGACCGAACTCGCTGCGCAGGGCCGCAATCATCCAGCCAGACAGGTACAGGTAGCGCTTGTTGGTGGTGCCGTGGTGCTTCTTGATGGCGATCAGCTTCTGCTGGCCAACAAAGCCGTGCCAGCAGCCCAGTGACTGGGTATAGGCGGCGGTGTCGGCGTCGTACTCCGCCATGTCCTTGCGCATGATGCCAGCGGTGTAGCGGGCAATGTCGAGGCCGGTCTTGAACTGGTTCTGCAGTTCCATGCGAGCGGCGAATTCCGGGTTGATGGCGTCCCAGGTGTGGCCGTGGGCCTCGCGCTGGTCAGCGAACTTGGTTACGAGTTCCTGGTAAGTAGACATCTTGTGTTACCTGTATAGCTGTAGGAGTTCCAACAAAAAAAGTGTGGGCATTGCCCCAATGCTGTGCAGTGTAGGCCTGCCCACGGCATAAATGAAATTTATAGTTAGGATACCTGCTATTCATTCTCGAAATGTTGATCCGGGTCAGGAGCGGTGCCGATAAGCCCGTTTTCCGGGCCCTTCCAGCTTGGGAATACCCTTAGTTGAAAACGATCTGAGCGAGTTCTTGAAAACGTGGTCACAGGGTCGCACTTCTAAACTAAGCAACCCAAGGAGGAAAATCCGATGAGTGAATTCAGACCACAGGCTGTGACGAGCAGCAACTTCGATCAGGAAGTCGTCCAGGCGGGCCAGCCCGTGTTGGTGGATTTCTGGGCAGAGTGGTGCGGCCCCTGCCGCGTCATCGCCCCGGTGCTGGACCAGGTGGCCGAAGAATTCGCCGGCCGCGCCGCCGTGCGCAAGGTCGATGTCGATGCGCACCAGGATCTCGCCGGTCGCTACGGCATCCGCTCCATCCCGACACTGATGGTGTTCAAGGACGGTGAACCGGTAGAAACCTTTACCGGCGTACAGTCCCGGGCCACCCTGGATGAGGCCCTGGCTCGACACGTTTAATCTGTCTTTTCCCGTTTGGGGTCCGGTGCCGGACCCCTTTTTACGTCGGGTTTTCCGCCTCGTCCAGCAGGCGATTTGAGAGGGTCAGGAAGGCCATCAGCGAGCCGTCGGCATCGATGCGTTCATCGATCACCAGCGCCATCACTTCGGTCTGGGCATCGCGCAATCTCGCAGCGATATCGGCAGGATTCCCCCCCGGCTGCGCCAGTTCCTCGCGCAGGCTCAGCAGGCGCTGATAGAAAGTGTCCAGCCGGTCCTTGCGGGATTGCCGCCGTTGGCGTCGGACTGTGGCCAGAACGGTGCCGGTAGCCAGCATCACGGTGGTGCCCAGGGCCAGCACCTCGGCATAGCGCTCGAGAAAGCCTGGCAGGTCGCGGTCACGGTACCGCTGCGCGCCGACATGCAGCGGCAGGGCCTGCGCAGCCAGTTCAAGATTGATCAGACCCTGCACGCCGGCCAATGGGTAGGCCGCAGCAATCTGCGGTCGCAGCGATTCCAGCGCCATGGCGAGCTGGTAGATGGTGTCCGCCGGCAGCGCTTCCCGTGCCACCAGCAGGTTGGTGACCGACAGGGTCAGTGCCGGCTCTCTACTCAATGATGGATACAGCTGGGCTGGCAGTACGAAGGGTCGCAGGAAGGGGTGGCGCAGGGCGATGCCTTCGGCGACGCTGCCATGCATGAGCTGCTGCGGGGAATCGAGGCTGTAGAGCCTGAATCCTTCCATGCGCGACAGCGCGTCGGGTTGGAGGATGCCGCCGAATATGAAGTAGCTGTCCGGCTCGCTGCTCCAGGGGTCGGCCAACAGGCCGGCGCCGCCCATGGTGAGTCCAAAATCGCTCACCAGTTTCGAGGCCAGCCGATAACCCGGTGAGCCAGGTGCACCCGCCCAGGTTGAGCCACCCGCCAGCATCTCACCCAGGTCTGATGGAGGCTGGTCGCCCCGGTACAGCACGTGCAGCACGCTGGGGTAGAGGTCGGCCACCAGCGCTATACCAGTGGGCTGCCGCTCGGAATCCTCGATGATGCCCAGATCCAGCTCGCCCGCCTTCAAAGCTTTTATTATCTCTTCGCTGCTGGGGTAGGAACGCAGCTCGATAGTCTCTTCATCGGGAGTGAGCCCGGCGATCAGGCTGCCGATGCTCGGCGCCGGCTCCTCGGCATGGATGCCCAGCAACAATGCGGCCTGCAATGACTGGCTGCACAGCACCAGGACCCCGCACAGGGCGCTTGCCAGAACGCGTGATATCACTGGTCGAGCAGCTTGCGGGCGTTGTCGTCGGCGCGCTGGCGGAAGCCTGCGGGATCTGTATTCCACAGGGTGCGGCCGTTGGTAAAGCCGGCAAGCTCGAACAACAGCAGTTCGCCGTCTTCGATTTTGAAATTGGTGTAGTCGGGGCACGCCAGGCGGCCCATCGACAGGGTGGCGGCGCACCAGCCTCGATACCTCGGCAGGTAGTCCCCGGGGGCTGCCTCGAAGCGTTCCAGGTTCTCGGCATTGGCAAATCGATAGCGCAGGCCGTCGCGTACCGCCTCGAATTCGGCCAGGCCTGGCTGGGGCCCGCCCGGCTGGCGATAGGAAACCAGGTCGAAGCCGCCCACGCCGATGCCGTCGGGCGCGCATTCATGCTGCGCCGCGGCCGAGGGGGCGGCCAGCAGCTGGGCGAGTAGCCAGCCGGCTGCCACAAGCTGTAGCAAGATTTGTCGCATGGTGTCTCCTGGGGTGCCCTCTTTTTGTCCTCCGGCCGCTATCGAAGTTCAATAGCCATGACCAGCATCCTCGGTAACATTCAAGCACATCGCTATTGGAATGCCTGTTCTTGGACGCCAGTCACAAAAGCTAGTTTGTGTCAGCTTTTGTCCTTTCATGTCACAAAGTGCCGTGGAATGATCTTAGTCACTATGAAAACACAACCATTTATCGGCGTTGTCTGCGACGCCAGTTTCTCGGTCCTCGCGGGTCGTATCAAGACCGCGGGTTATCGTATTGCGCGCGTGTCACCAGCGATGCTGAAGCCGGGGATGCGCCCCTCCGTGGACATCTGGGTGGTCGATTGCGACGACATGGACGCGGTGGCCGACGACCTGGCGGATATCGATGCGCCGGTACTCGCGCTCAGCAATCGACCCGGTGTGGAAGAGCGCCTGGCCTACCGGGCCTGGTGTGAGCGCATCCTCAAGACCCTGGAAAAATGGACGGCTGATGCCTGGCATCCACGCACTGACAGTGCTTCGACGCCGGACCACTATGCCGCCGTCGAGGGCGTGTGGTTGCTGGCCGGCTCTACCGGCATGGATACCGCGGTCAGGGACTTCATCGAGGCGCTGCCGGAGATACCGCCGGTGGCCTTCCTGTATGCGCAGCATATCCCCGCCGGGGAACAGCACGGGCTGGTGAACCGGCTCAACAAGGTCAATCGTCACCTGCACGCAGTGCTGGCGGTGGGCCGTCACTGGTTCAATCCCTGCCAGATGCTGGTGGTGCCTGCCAGCTGCCGACTGCAGTTCGGCCACCAGGGTGAAGTGTTCAGCCTGCGCGATGCCTGGGGTGGTCGGGTTGACCCTCATATCGACCAGTTGATGATGAGCGTGGCCGGCCTGCAGCCGCGCCTGTCGGGCGCCATCATGTTCAGTGGCGACAGCAGCGACGGCCTGCAGGGCGCCCAGGCCCTGCACGGTATCGGCTGTGAAGTCTGGGCCCAGGATCCGGACACCGCCACCGAACCTGCCATGCCGCGGGCGATCAATCAGCTGCGCCTTGCCAGCAGGACCGGCAGCCCGGAGCAGCTTGCCGAGATGTTCATGGAGCAGTACCAGCAGCAGACTATCGTCGACCTGCCGGAGGACTTCAGCCGGGCGCGCCCGGGCTCCAGGTTACCTCATGAAGGTGCCGGGTCAGCTCCTCCCGTTCCAGGCGTTCGAATTCCGGGAAGGGGATAGGCGCCCCGATTTCCACATCATAGCTGTTGCCGATCCTGTTGCTGGCCTCATGCAGCAGCGTACCCCCTGATTTCAGCAATCGCACCGCCTCGCGCTTCGGCTGGTGGTAGACTTTTTCTACCTTGCGGCGCCCGATGAGTATCTCCAGCATTAAAGTCAGCCGGGAGGTCAGCCAGGGTTCGCCGGGCTGCACGTAGCTGATGCGTGGCAATTCCGCCGGCAGGGTCGGGGCATTCAGGGGGGTGGATACTGTGCTTTCACTCCTGCGCCGGTGTGTATCACAGCCCTGAGAAATCCATAAGCACGCCCTGGCACAGGAGAGCAAAGAGGCATGATCGGTACCAGCAAAGACGCTGACGCCATCTACCTGTCACGTACCGACGTGAACGAACCCCTGTCCAGCTTTTCGCGCTTCGGCTTTTTCCTGGATGACGCGGAGTGGCCCTCGGTAGAACACTACTTCCAGGCCTTGAAGTTCGAAGACCCGAAATACCGCGAGGTGATTCGCGCAGCACCCCACCCCAGGAAGGCCCGCAAGCTGGGCCGTTCGCGCTTCAAGAAGCTGCGCCGCGACTGGAAGAAAGTCAGGCGTGTGGTGATGACCCGGGCAGTGTACATCCGTTGTCGTACTCACCCGGAAGTGGCGGCGCGACTGCTGGAAACCGGGGAGGCGCGACTAGTGGAAAGCAACGCCTACGACTACTACTGGGGTTGCGGTCGCGATCGCCGCGGCAACAACACCTACGGCGAAGTCTTGATGGACGTACGCCGCAAGCTGCGCGAGGAAGCGGAGCGGCAATAGGTCCAGACCGCCCACCGAACCGCGGTCGATCGCCGCAGCGGGCTCGCTCCCACACTGTCGCTACCGCGGCTGGCGCAGTATCCTCATGTTTCTTCAGCTACAAGGACTCGCCGGCACCGGTATGGAATCCAGATCCTGTCGACACCGTTTTTTCGCTGCAACCGCCCTGTGGCTGGCTGCGGGCAATTCCCTGGCACAGGGCCTGGACGGGCTCGACTGTGTGATCCAGCCATCCCGTGAGGTGCAGCTCAGTAGCGCAGTCAGCGGCATCCTGGAGTCGATCGAGGTCGATCGTGGCGATGAAGTCAGGGAGGGCCAGCTGCTGGCCCGCCTGAATTCCGGGGTCGAGCGCGCCAGCGCCGAGCTGGCCCGGCAGCGCGCCGAGAGCGAGCTGGCGATCAGCTCACAGCAGGAGAAGCTGGCGCTGGCGCAGCGCAGCCTGGTGCGGGTCGACACCCTGCACTCTAACCAGATGATCTCGGAAAAGGAGCAGGACGAAACCCGCACCGAGGCGCGACTGGCCCAGCTGGACTTTGATACCGCAAAAGAGGAGCAAACCATCGCCGGGCTGGAATACCAGCGCGCACTGGAAGTGCTGAAGCTGCGCGAAATCACCAGTCCGCTCAGCGGCTATGTCGTCGACCGTTACAAGTCGGTGGGTGAATATGTTGAAGAACAACCCATCCTGTTGCTGGCGCAGGTCAATCCCCTCTACGTGGAGGTCATCGCGCCGGTAGACCTGTACCGCACCATCGAACCCGGCATGACCGCGAAGATCTACCCGGAGCAGCCGATCGGGGGCGAGCTGCAAGCGTTGGTGAAGACGGTGGACCCGGTAGTAGATGCGGCCAGTGGTACCTTCCGCGTGCGTCTTGAGCTGGATAACAGCGACAACGCCATCCCTGCCGGCATTTCCTGTGGAGTGAAGTTTCCCTGAGCGCGCGGCGAGCGCTCAGCCCGGCGCCAGGCTCGGGGTAAAGGCGGTAATACGACCCTTGCCGCTTGCCTTTGACTGGTACAGGGCTCGATCTGCCCGGGCGTAGAGCTGGTCGGCATTTTTCAGGGCACTGTCGTAGTCGGCGATGCCGATACTGATCGACACCGAGAATTCCTCACCCTCTGCGGTCTTGAACCGGTGATTGGCAATCGCCGCCAACAGGCGCTCTGCCACCTGGGCGCACTGTTCTGAGGTGGTACGCGGCAGCACACACAGGAACTCCTCGCCGCCAATACGCCCCATGATGTCACGGTTGCGCAGCAGGCTGGCGCCCATATTACTGACCTCGCGTATCACGCTGTCGCCCACCGGGTGGCCGTAGCTGTCATTGATAGCCTTGAAGTTATCGATATCAATCAGGATCACCGACAGGCCGCCACTTTCCACGGCAATCCTCGGAATCACATCTTCAAGGTAGGCGAACGTGTAGGCGCGGTTGTAGAGGCCGGACAGGCCGTCGCGGTGAGACAGGGCGAGGATGCGACGATTGCTGCGCCACTGGAACATCAGCCCGGCCAGCACCATCAGGCACAGGGCCACTACCAGGATGATCAGGTAGCGCTGGGTCTGGTTGGCGGACTGGTGACTCTCAACCTGCAGTCGGTTGACCTCTGCCTGGCGTTCGAGCAGCGAGATTTCCAGGTCCTTGCGTTCGCTTTCCAGTCCCGCGCGCAGCATGTTCATACGGTTGGATGAACGCTGGTCCATCTGCTCGATGTAGCTGCGCTGGTAGACGTCGAGAATCTTGTAGGCCTGCTCGGGCTTGCCGCTTTGGAAGGCAATGATGCTGCGCACGTAGTCGAGTTCCAGCATCCAGCTGGTGCCCTCCAACTCCGGCATGGCCCCGAGGATGCTCGCGGCGGCCTCGTACGCGACCTGGGCGGCCTCGATATTCCCCGCGGCCGCCTCACACTTGGCCAGCTCCTTGAGGAGCTCGGCATCGTAATCTTCAGGGCCATCGTAGCCCAGTGCCAGGCCAATAGCCGGAACTGCACGCTCGCAATCGCCCTGCTCGGCAAATGTCAGGGCAAGGCCGTAGTTGCCGTAATACAGCCGGCTTTCGCCGGGCGCGTAGGCGGTGCTGCGCAGGTATTCCTGGAAGTACCTTTCCGCCTGTTCCCACTGGCCCGAGTAGCGGAAGGTGCTGGCCAGCCCCTGGATCGCACTGGCCACGTGTTCCCGATAGCCCAGCTTCTGGAAGCTTTCCAGCGCCTTCATGGAGTACTCGATCGAGCGTGGGTAATCACCCATGTAGCCGTACACCGCCGCATAGGCGTCGTTGACCATGGCAATCAGGTCCTGCTGCTCCAGCTTGAGGGCGACCTGGTAGGCAAGCTGCAGTTCCTGCAGTGAGGTGTTGTACTGCTCCAGCATTCCGCGGGTAAAGGCAAGCTCCTGGACCGCGAACACGTAGAGGCGCTGTGCGTCGATGTTCAGCGCCTGCTCTACCACGTCGGCCAGGATCTCGATACCGCGCCGCAGTTCACCGCTGCGAATCTCGTTAATTCCCGCATAGGTATTGAGCCACAGCACCAGCTCGGGTCCTGCACCCGACAGTCGTGCACTACGGGCGCGCTCGATATCCTGCTGGAACTCCTCATACATGAACAGCGCGTTGTGAGCCTGGCCGCGCCGCAGCAGGTACCAGAGCTGGGTTTCGCTGTCGACATCATCGAACAGGCTCGCTGCCGCTTCCAGTTCCTCCAGCACCTGCATCGGTTCGCGGTGTACACGCGTCTCCATGTCCACCAGGTCGCGGCGCATGGTCTGTGCGTCGAGCTGCGCCAGGGCGGGCGCGGTCACAATCAGGCAAAGCAGGGCCAGGAGGGATTTGAGGTGGTTCACGCTGGAGGGAACTTTTTCCTGATCTACCGGAGACGGTTCGCTGGCTGCTATACAAGCGGCAGATTCTACCGAGCGATGCGTGGTCAGGCTATCAACCATGTTTCCTAGTCACTTCGGCTTAGGACCGGTGCCCGGGCAAATGCGCGGTGCCGCCCCGCGCGGTATCATGCGCGACGCAAAAATACTCACCTCGCACAGGAGAACCGCTATGAGCGAAGAATCCCCCACCGGCAACCTGGTCCAGCTGGATATCAGGGACAATGGCGTCGCACTGGTGACCCTGAATCGCCCGGAAGCCATGAACGCCCTCAGCAGCGACCTGCGCAGCGAGCTGTACGAGGTAATGCAGGCCATTCACGCCAACGATGCCGTGAAGGCGGTGGTGCTGACCGGAGCCGGGGAGAAAGCGTTTACCGCGGGCCTGGACCTCAAGGAGTTGGGCGCAGATGGCAATGTGGGCAAAGAGGCCACCGATCGCGACCCCCGGGTTAACCCGGTCAATGCCATCCGTAGCTGCGGCAAGCCGGTGGTAGGCGCTGTCAACGGGGTGGCCATCACAGGTGGCTTCGAAGTCGCCCTGGCCTGCGACATCATCATTGCCTCCAGCACTGCCCGTTTTGCCGATACCCACGCGCTGGTCGGCATCATGCCGGGCTGGGGCCTTTCCCAGAAGCTCTCGCGCATCGTCGGCCTGGCGCGAGCCAAGGAAATGTCCTTTACTGGTCGCTTTATCAACGCCCAGACCGCCTGCGAGTGGGGTATCGTCAGCCGGGTGGTCGAGCCTGAAAACCTGGTGGATGAGGCGCTGGCACTGGCCGATGACATCGCTTTCGTCGACCCCGGCTTCCTGAAAGCTTATGGCGAGCTGATCGAAAGCGGTTACAGCATGGGCTTCAGCGACGCCCTGGGCCATGAGCACCAGGTGTCCTCGGTGGCAAATGCCGGCGTGACTGCCGGCGATATTGAGAAGCGCCGCGAGGCGGTAATGGCTCGCGGCCGGGCGCGCAAATAGACTATTCGCCGGTCAGCTGCCGAGCGCGCCGGTTTCGATCAGTGTGCGCTGGTAGCTGTCCGCGGTCATTTCCACATGCCACTGCGGGAAGCAGTCCCGGTCCAGGTCGTCGTAGGCTT
>JAAUYJ010035182.1_pt1 | contig 10164 bp, 13 predicted proteins | sample 7278031 | NCBI WGS metagenome assembly JAAUYJ01 (sample SAMN14350222, study PRJNA611818) | marine sediment metagenome | isolation source: surface marine sediment (1.8m) | place: French Polynesia: Moorea | collected 2018-08 | reverse complement strand
CTGCGGATGTTGTGCCTTCCTATTTCAAACGGGGAGGTTGAGCGGGTCTTCTCCCAAGTTTCCTTGGTGAAGGATAAGAAGAGGAATCGGATGAAGATGGACACGCTGGAGGCTGTTTTGTACTGCAGATTTGGACTGAGTCGCATTGGGGAGACTTCTGGCTCCTTCGTCCCTCCCAACAGGATCCTGCATTATGATGCGTCCATTTACTAACTGAATTGGCTGTGCAAAAACCCATTGATGTGATACCTAAAAGTCTTCATGTTATTAGAAAATTATACCTTTTTTTGTTCAAAAGTGGCGCATTTTGCTACAATAGTTCGCGCAAAAAATTTTTTTCTGGCGCTTAGGTCCGCGCATTCAGTCTTTTTTCTCGCGCATTTCAGGGAAAAAAATCTGGACACACTGTCCGCAGCTGTTGAAGTCGAACGAACTGCCTGCCTAAGCCCTAAACTCCTGGAGAACCGGAGCAACTTGTCCGCCGCCGTCCTCCTCCGTGCGATCTTGTCCACCATGAGCGACTTTGAGGACGGCGAGATCGTCTCCGACGGGGAGGACAAGGATGTGGACGGCACCGCTGCTCCCTACACCCCTCTGCAGAGGCCGACGGCGCCAGCGGCGTCAACAGCAACTGCATCCACGTCTTCCTCGTCCTCCTTGCTGCGCCCTGGCGGTTCAGCATCTTCTTCCGCCACCATGACTCGCCCTAGAAGCGCCACCAACTCCTCCATGATGGTGAACGTTGGCGACGACGTGGACAGGCTGTTGGAGGACGACGACGAAGACAACTTGGAAGAGGACGCCTTCGCTTCAACATCAGCATCCAATGTGGCCAAGAGCAACCAATCTTCCGAGGAGGACGAGGACGACCTCCTGGACAGCACCGAGAGCGATTCCTCTTCTTCCAACTCTGACTGCGGGCTGAGGCAGGGGGGGATGCTCGGGGAGGGGAAGAAGAGGAGGAAGAAAAAGAAGTTGAGGCTGCTGCCGAAACTGACGGACCCTGGAGCCAGCGAGTCGGCTGCGGGCCCTAGTAAGTATTTTTTTAGCTATATTCATCAATTTCTTTAATTGGTTATTGGGAGCGCATCTTATGTGTCTATATATATTGATTAGGCGACGGCGGCGGTGACGTCTTCCAGCGCATGGCCGCCCAGTTCCAGGACGCCCGCGAGCGCGCCGGGCTGCCCACCAGGGGAAGGAGCAAGGCCAAGAAGAACAACGTCTGGGGCTCCATCCTGCAGGAGGAGAGCCTGGAGAGGGAGATGACCGGGATCGGCGTCGGGAGGAGGAGCCTGAGGGACCTGGACTCTGACCGGGGCGCTGAGACGTACGACTATGTCCTCGCTCAGGAGGTTGAGCAGGAGCGGAGGGCCAGGAGGGAGAGGGAGGAGAGGGAGAGGGAGGAGGAGGGGCTGGACAAAGACCTCAACGAGTACTTCAACAGCAGGAAAAGCAAGGGAGGGGAGGCGGAGGAGGGAGAAGAGGACGACATGGAGACAGGTAATTGAGTCGGTTTGCTCATCTCAAATCCTTCTCGCTGGCCTTGCAGCTCTTTGAGTTTGTCTTCGGTAAGAACAGTGAGAATGATTCGAAACGAAACAGTCATTTGTGCATGTGTTGCTTCACATATTATTAAATGTTTATTTTCTATCGATTTGTCTTCAGATGAGCGCAGGCAGGAGGCGATCCAGGCCGGTCGCAAGAGGAGCATCAAGGACCGTTTGGGCACCAGACGGGAGGGGGGGCAAGGAGGGGGAGGAGGAGGAGGGGGAAGAGGGCCTGGGGGCCACCGAAGGAGAGACAGGAGGATGGAGAGCGGGGAGCTGGAGGAAATGTCCATCCCGCCGCCGGGGAAGCCAAGGGCAATCGCTGATATTGACTCTGAAGTAAGAAAATGTTTAACACACCTATAAGATCCACTCATAAAAAACACTTAATTTTAATTCCAACACTTCTTTTTTTCTCAGTCTCGCCTTTGCGCGACCGACGACGAGCTTGGCAAGGAGATGGCCAACAAGCTGTCCGAGCCCAAGACGGGGCTGATCGTGGGGGTGGTGGAGCTGGTGGGGAGGGAGGTGGCGCTCTCGCTGTACGACAGGACGAAGCGGGCGGAGGGGGAGGGAGGGGTCATGATCAAGAACGGGGAGAGGAGGAGGACGCCGGGGGGAGTCTTCCTGCAGATGCTCAGGGACGAGGCAAGGACGGATCCGAGGTAGATTAAATTGATCAATTTACCAACCAACCATAGGGGAAAACATTTGATTTTTTTTGTTTTTAGAATCAACGAAGTTGAGGTCCGCCACTTCTTCGCGCAGTGCAACCGACCCGCCGGCGCCAACGGAGGGGGGAACAAGAGGAAGAGGCGGCCGAAGGAGGCCTTCAGCAAGGAGCTGGAGCTGTTCAAGAAGCTCAACCAGGAGAGGAGGAAGAAGGAGCAGCAGGAACAGCAGCAGCAGCAGGGGGAGATGGACACTGATGATAAGGACGAGGGAGAACAGGGAGAGGAAGAGCTGAAGCCCCTGCCTGACATCCTCTCCTGCATCTCCAAGCGGTTCCTGGAGGTGGCTGCATCTGGCTCAAACGATGAGGGGGCGGCGGCGGCCTCCTCGTCCTCAGGGGCGGCGGCCGCCACAACAGCATCAGGGGCCAAGGAGGAGGAGGAGGAAGGGGAGGTGGTGGATGGGGAGGAGGAGGGGAAGAGACATCCCGCCGCCTTTGTCGAGCCAGAGGCGCCTCCGAACAGCGTGGAGAGGCTGGAGGAGAGGACCGTCAGCGGGGCTTACCTGGGGGACGAAGACGACGACTTCCTACACTGCGAGGACGGGGCGGAAAACATAGACCTGTTCTGATTTTGCGCAAAAGAGATTGTGTTTCTTCGTATAGGAGTATTTATTGTGTTGACACAGCATCGGTTGGTGAAGAGGCAAGTCCGTTGAAAAGTTACTTACTCGCTGTGCTCTACCTGTATGAGTGCTAGTTTTTTGGAAACGAATCAACAATGTAAATTAGTTTTGAAAGTAAAAAACCAAGTTTATAAAGAAAAAAGCCTTGTCAGAATCTGGCAAAGTGTTGATAGACGTAGGGGAACAGGTTAGCCTGGCCGCTGCCGACCTGCTGCTGCTGCTGCAGGTGCTGCTGCTGCTGCTGCAGAGACGCAACTGCAGCAGCCGCTGCTGCAGCAGCTCCTGAAGCATCCTGCTGGTGGTGGTAGAAAAGCCCTTGCGCCGGGGCCACGTAATATCCGCCTGACCCTCCCACCAGCTTGGGACCACTTGGCATAAGCAGAGCAGCGGACTGTTGCTGCTGCTGTTGCTGAAGCTGTTGTTGCAGGTGGTGTTGGTACCCGGCCTGGTTTAGAAGAGGCGGCGCTGCTATCGTCACTGTTGGTGCGACTGGCGAAGCTGCAGCTGCAGCAGCAGCAGCAGCGTACTGCCTCCAAGAGTTGTTGGAGCTGTTACCGCCAACTTGGTTCTCCTCAGAGGATCTCCTGATCTTGGTGGAAGGCTTGGGGGAGTCCAAGGTCCTCTTTCTTCTCCTGTCCCTGTCCTCTGACGGCCCTTGATTCTCACACCCTTCAAAGTCAGGAGGGGCAAATCTCTTCCGTCCGTGCGGGTAAGGAGAGCTAGAAGTGTCCAGCGTTGTTCCCGGGGGCTCGGGCTCATCTGAGGGCGGCGGGCGGCATTGAAGAGCCGCGGCTGTCGAGTGGTTTTGCTGCGGCGGAGAAGCGGCTGCGGCTGAGGCGGCAAGCAATGGGGCGGCCGTGGAAGTGGTGGCCATTTGGTAAGCGTCCAGGGTAGCCGCTGCTCGGAAGCAAAATGATCGTTTTGATAGCTACTTTTAAAAAAGCACATTTGTTGCCTTTGTACGGTACCTATACCTGATGCTGCGCTGGTGTAATAAGGGGCCGCCGACAACTGATGATACTGCTGCTGTTGCTGCTGCTGGTGGTAAGCCTGAAGCAGACTCGAAGGAGGCTGCTGCTGCTGCTGCTGCAGTGCAATTGAAGCTGTCTGCTGCTGCTTCCACAGCGCCAGAGCGGCCTGCTGCTGCTGCTGCTGCTGCTGCTGCTGCTGCATGCTTGTCATGAGCTCGCTCCTGAGCCTCTTGTTGTTCTTCCCCGCGTTGATGACGAGCAGCCTAAGGTGGGTGGGAGGGTGGAAGTACTTGCAGTTGGGCCTGGAGCAACCTCCTCCTCCTCTCCTGTGTCCCCCTCCTCCTCCTCCTCCTCGACCTCCGTTGGAAGAGTGGCTGAAGACAAAGTCGTGGCATGAGACGACATACCCGTTGCTCAGGACGTGCTTCATCACGTGGTCTGGAGGGTGGGCGTAGGCACATTTGTCCTGGATTAGCGGAAAAAGCAAAGCAAATAATAATTGGAATTTTCATCGATATTTGATTTAAGCACTGAAAGTACGCTAAAACATGAGTAAGCAGTTGATTTGTCCTCTAATTGTAATTTCCAATTGTTCTACCTGTATTTTTAGTTTGACATTAACAGCATCTGACTTTAATTTAATTCCCTACCTGGTCTCCTTCCTTCCCCTTCCCCTCCCCCTCCTCTCCTCCTGGGCACTTTTGCTCCCCCGGCCTAAGACGACTCGGGCACACAGGGAGCTGCAGCCAGGTGTTGTCGCGCTCCTTCTCGGACAAGTTCATCTTGAGGACTGACTAGAGACGAAACCAAGTATTCTTCTTATCACATTGGAGGCACGTGCCTTGTTCCCTTTTTTTTCGAAGAAAATGTGGTCTCATTTGATAACAAGAGCATCCTCCTTCGGTGGCATCCTCTCCTGCCGCGCTGAGAAATTCTTTTGATAAGAAAACAACTCGAAGACTTTTCTTTTTGGTACAGGGCGGCACTATCACGCCGCATTTATTCAATAAAACATTTTTTGGGGAAAGATGCTTCGATGGTAACTTTTACATTGTGGGGAGCGAAATATTCAGATCAACAAAATTAGAAACTATGGTATGTATGTATCGTTATAATGTATGTTGGTGAACGGTTCAACGGGGCATAAATACTTTCGAACGAAAAGAAAGGATTGTGGAAAATGAAAGAAAAGAACAATCACTTCATCTCCTTCCTCCCCCCATTGGCTGCAGCAAGTCGTGGTACTGCAAAAGGGCCTCCTTGACGGAGGTGCCGACCTGGGCCGAGCTGGTCTCAGTGCACTGGACAAGGTACGGGTAGAGGTCGATGGCCTGCTGCCAGGTCTTCCTGTCCACGATCTGACCCGGTCTGGTGTCCGAACCGGAGGAAGAGGAAGACCCGGAGGATTGTCCCGGATTGGCCCCGACCCCGGACGCCTCCGCCCGCTTCATGGAGGCGACGACGGTGGCGATGGCCCTGAGGACGAAGGCCAGCTCGGAGGTCTTCTGGCGCTGCAAAGGGATGTTGCGGTTCAGCTTCTCGCCGTCGATCGCGTCCACCAGCACCTCCTGTTGGCAAGAAAATATTTGTGAAAAATACATTTCGGTTTGAATTTCAAATTCAACCTGTCTGCATGTATTTTTTTCCCGTGCAAATGGGAAATACAGTTTGCCGTACCTTGAATCTTTGCAGGAGCGAAGTGATGGCGAGGCGGTTGGTAAGGAATGTGTTGGTGGCCGCCTCCGAGGCCTCAAGCTGCTGCTGCTGTTGGTCGTCGCCGCCGCCAGAAGCCGCGCCAGAGGCCGCCGCCGCCGCCTCAGCCCGCCTCAGCATGGAGAAGTCCAGCAGCGTCTCGAAGCACTGCTTGGCCAGGTCCTCCCTCAATCCGACGCTGCCTGAGCAGTCGTCGTTGAGCTGGATGGTGGAGTGGATGGATCCCTTGTTGAGCAGCACCACCATCTTGCGGATGAATGCGGGCGGCACGCTCTCCGGATAGGGCAGCACCTCCTCGCGCAGCAGCTCGATGATGTGGCAGTCGAGGGCCTCGTCCGCCATGCGCTCCTCCTGGCGCTGGTCGGCCGCCGACTCGGGGAAGAGGAAGTGCTCCAGGGTGGCGGCCAGCTCGGACCAGAAGGGGTCGTAGTCCTTGCCGCCGTTGTTCCTCCTGGCGATGGGGATGCCCGCGCGAAGGATCTTGAGCAGCACGTTGACGGAGGTGCGCCAGTCGCTGTCTCGGAAGCACCTGTATTTGAGCCTGAGCGGCGTCCTCAGCACCTCCACCGTCTTGTAGAGGACGTGCGGCAGCGACAGATCTGGACTCCTCTTCGCCTCCTCCGTCTCTGGTAGCGCCTGGTGGTGGGCGGCGAGGAAGAATGCCCCCAGCCGCTCTGCAGAGGCCTCTCCGAAGAGGGACAGCTTCTCCCGGAATCTGTTTGCGCCGCTGCTGCTCCCATTGCTGGACTGGCTCCCGTTTGAGGCGGCGTTGGCGTCCGCCTGCTGGTGCTTGGAGAAGGCCTTGGCCAGGAACTTGAAGAGCACCTCGAAGACGGCCGGCGTCAGGCGCGGGCTCCTCCCCGACAGCGCCTCCTCCTCCACGATGCCGACGGCCTGGAGCGCAGCGGCGTGGACCTGCGTCAGGGCCTCCCTGGACTCCATGTCGTGCTCTATGGGCACCTGCACGCAGGCCACCAGGACGTCCCCCAGGGAGTCAACGTCTCTCGGGCCGAACAACTGCTGCTGCTGTCCTGATCCTGCCTTGAGTCGAGGGAACAGCGAGGCGAAGATCTGTATGTACCCGGTGAGGAGGAGGTTGCCCTGCGCGGTGGCGACGTCGAAGGCGTTGGAGATGAACTTTGTCTTCTGCGAGCCGATGTTGAGCCAGGCCTTCCAGCATATTGCCCAGTTGATGTCTTTTAGGGACGCGTCCCTCTGCGGCAGCGCGGCCTCCTCGCCGGAGGAGACGATCATCTCCTGCATGGACTTGAGCGCGGCCAGGGAGACCTCGGTGGTGTCGCTCAGCGCCATCTTCTCCACGTACTCCAGGAGAAGGAGCCAGGCCTTGGAGTAGTCGTCCATGGAGCGCAGGAGCTTCCTCTTGGTGTTGAAGACCCTGACCACGCCAGAGATGGTCAGCACCTTGGTCTCGGCCCACTGCTTCTGCGCCGTGTTGCGAGAGTGGTGAATCATGATCTCGGCGCTCTGGGTCACCTTCTCCGGGCTGGCGTTATCACTCTGGAAAAGATACTTTAATATTTTACCCATTCTTTGCCCTTGACAGGACTGAAGTCTTACCTGTATTATCACATTGTCCAAAAGGGGGAAGAGAACCTGCCACAGGACTGCCTGCCAGGTGTTGGCCCTGAAAAACAAGATAAAGAAAATGTAGGGAAAAGTGGCTATATTGAGCAAAAAAAACACTTACTCCAAGACGGATCCGTGCGCGGCTATGGTTGAGAATAGCGTCTGCCCAGAGCTCTTCCTGACTGCCGGCCTTGGGTCTAGGCACAGATCCTTGAGTTTGTAGTAGAGGCACATCCATAGCTTGTCGAAGGAGGGGATGTTCTTGCAGCCGGGGAAGTCAGGGAAGATCTGCTGCTGCTGCTGCTGGGGCTTCTCGTTCGTCTCCTGCGGAATTACATAATACAAGCATTACTTTCGTGAAACAAGTTTTATTCAATAACCAGCACCGTTGTCAAGATAGTGAGGGAATAAAACCAAGTAAGGAGTAACAGATTCCATCAAAACATAGTGCGACCTGCTCGGCTACTGTGCAATGATGTGCAACTAATATTTTTATGATTTTTCCCGTTAACGCACCTGATGCTGCTGCAGCGTCTTTACGTTCTGGAAGAAGTAGTCGCTGAGGTTCCAGAGGAGGCCGACGGCGGTGAGAGAGACGTTCAGCTCCGTCTCCTGCGAGCCGAACTTTGTTGCTGAGTCTACGCACTGGGGGTAGCAGCGGTAGGGGATGGTGGGCAGGAAGTCGGTGAAGACCAGCTGGAGGCACTGGAAGGCCGAACGGATCAGGATGTCCGAGTGGGAGCGCTCGATCGAGCCGATGATGGTCAACACGAGGGGCCAGCCCTGGGTCAGGCTCTCGCCGGAGGAGTGCAGGACGTGCAGGACCGTGTCGCTGGAATGTCAAAATTCGTATTTGAATCATACTTTCGAAGTTGTATGGGAAATTAGACGAATGATGAGAAAAGAAATTAAAACTCACAGCTGCTTCTGTCGCACGTCCGGGAAGGGGATGGAGCACAGCTCCGCCAGTGGGGACAGCAGGAGCAGCTGCATCCTGCTGTTCTCTGCCAGAGGCGGCGAGAACCTGTGCTGGAGCGCCTGCCTGGTGAGGAAGGTGAGGGCCTCGCAGCCCCACTGCCTCATCCTGAGGTGAGGGTGCTGGCAAACGAGGAGGAGGTGGGAGGTGACGGGCCTCCAGACGGCGTCGGCGCGACCCAGGTTGACCAGTGCCGTCTCCAGCAGCTTGGCGACGGCGAAGAGAGAGGGCTCGCGGTTGGAGGTGGCCAGCTCCATGCTGTCGTCCGACAGCTTGCACAAGGCCTCGATGAGGTGGGCCACAGAGGTCTCGGAGAGAGAGCCGGAGGACTCGAAGAGGCGCGTCACCATGTTGGAGAGGACGGGCAGGTCCGCCATGACGGCAGTGGTGATGACAGAGTTTGTGTTCTCGCTGGCGCCTCCTGCCCCTCCTGAGGATGAAGAAGAAGAAGATGGGCCGCCCGCGCCGGAAGCAAGTCCGCCGCCGGTCACTGGCTTCAGGCCAAGGATCCAAACAAGATGTTGGAGTGTCTGGGGGGAAAGCGTTGGAAACATTATCCAAATGAAAGTCACGGGATATTCGATTCGCTCACTGTCAGAATGATATGCCAGGACTGCCCGAGTAAGTTCCCGTAGCAGTGCGCGACGGAGAGGATCGACCTCATGCACTGGAGGTTCTTTGCCGTCAGCATCACCGGGCCCTGGTGCGCGGAGGCGGGGAGGGAAGAGGTGGGAAGTGGAGTGCCTGGAATAACGATAAACAATTTTGACATCGAAATTGAACATACGGGATTTTATTTCCTCACCAACAGCCACAACTTGGTGTCTGATGTCTGCCTCCCCCGGGAGCAGGCCCTCAAACTGCCCGGCGGTGTTTCCCGCCTCCGCCCCTGCCCCTCCTGGAGCATTTCCGTGCTGCACCCTCGGCCCTGAGACTGTCTGCGTGCACGGGGTGGCCTTCAGCACATCTAAAGTGTAGTGTGGCGGCAGGGAGGCCTTGCACAGGGAGGCCAGGAAGGCGTCCCTAGGCTTTGGCATCTCCAGCCCGCCGCACAGGCTGGCGTAGGTCTCGAAGGCCTTGAGGATGCTCTCCGTGCAGGCGTCGTCGGTGGAGGCGTCCAGCAGGAGGGAGAGGGCCGCCAGGACGCCGCACCAGCTGGAGTCCACCAGCTGCCGGTGGCACCTCTTGGAGTCCTCCTCGTTCATCCCCTGGCACCCTGCTCCTCCGTTGACGACGAGCGACATTGACCTGACTGCGTCCAATATGCACGCGTAGGCGAGGGATACGCCGTACCCGTCAGAGACTGAAGGGACTTCGTTTCGCTCGGGGGAGGCGTCCGCCAGGAAGAGCTCCTTGGTCTGGCCGCCGACGAAGCTCAGCGTTAGGGGCTTCCACACGTTGCGGTAGTAGAAGCCGGGCTGGGGGGAGGTGCCGCCGAGTTGCTGCCCGGATCCTCCGGACGACTGTAAAATTCCGAAAAAAAATCATTCAAAAATGACACACTTCTAAAGATACGTTTCATTTTCTTTCATTACAAGTCAGAAATATTTGGAGGTACTTCTAGTGAAATGAGATATGATTGGCGAATCCTATACCTGTCCTCCACTCCCGCCTCCTCCTCCCGCAGAAGATGATGCCTGCCCCGCCGATCCCCCCTGCCCTCCGCCGCCCTGGTGCTCAGAGTCCGGGGCGGGGGTGAGCATGACGTTCTGGACGTAGGCGCCCAGGCCGTTGACCATGTCCTGGAACACCTTGGTGGACAAGCTGTCCAGGTCGAAGGTACGGCACACGAACACCAGCAGCTCCGGGCGGACTACGATCTGAGAGAAAAACGATATTGTCATATGAATAATTTCAAAGTAATTTGTTGCTCTCAAATCCGGTCGACAATAGTATGGAATGTATAATTAGTACCTGGTGGACCACCTCCAAGGCCATGGAGTTCTGCCATGAGGGCTTGTCCGGGTCCAGGAATTTCATGACGAGAGAGAGGAAGATCTCCGTCTCGGTG